>Ga0070741_10019670_pt1 | contig 10753 bp, 10 predicted proteins | sample Coa_R1_4_FD_66440 | JGI IMG/M metagenome (GOLD analysis project Ga0070741, IMG submission 66440) | Surface soil microbial communities from Centralia Pennsylvania, which are recovering from an underground coalmine fire - Coalmine... | ecosystem: Environmental > Terrestrial > Soil > Unclassified ... | reverse complement strand
AGGCACGCAGAATCTGCTCCTCCGAATGCCCCTTCTTCGCCACTTTCGGGTCCTCCCTCAGTGCGCTCACAGGACCACGCCGGCCGCCCAAGACTCAACTTATCGCTGGCTCGCTTTTCGGGTTTTGGGTCAATTTCCGCCGTGGAACAGCGCGCGGACGGCGTCTTCGAGCCGGCGGGTGAGCGCCTCGCGGTCGGCGCCGCGCATGCCGGCGGTGTCGATGGGCTCCCCGATCGCGATGCGCATCCGGCGACCCGGCCGTACGATCTTCGCGCGGCGCGGGAAGAAAGCCGCCGTCCCGCTGATCGCCATCGGCACGCACTTGAGGCGCGTCAGGATCCCGATCCACGCCGCGCCGTCGTTGAACGGATGGACGCGGTTGTCGCTGAAGCGATGGCCCTCGCCGAAGACGACGATGGGATGGCCGCGGCGGGCGACGTCGAGCGCGCGGCGAATCGACGAGCCGCCGCGCGCGCGGTCGATCATCACGTGGCCGGCCCGGCGCATGATGAATCCGATGAGCGGAATCCTGCCCAGCTCCTGCTTGGCCACGAAGCGCGGCTCGCCCGGCACGTGGGCCAGGATCGCGAAGATGTCGAACATGCTCTGATGATTGGAGACGAGGACGTAGGAGCCGGCGCGGGGGAGACGTTCGAGGCCTTCGATTTCGAGTTTGACTCCGCACGTCGCCAGGATGAGACGGCCCCATAGCCGGCTCACCCAGGAAACCGCGCCGACCTGTCCTGCGGCCGCCAGCAGCGCCGCCGGCGGCGCGAGCACGGCCGTGTAAAACAGCGCCAGTCCGGTTGCGATCGCGCCCCAGACCGAGCCGAGCACGCCATCGTGCGCGATTTCCGGCGCCGGCCGCCCATCGCGTGGCGCCGCGGAATCCGCGATCGCGTGATCCGGCGCCTTGGCGGACGTCCGCGCAGCTATTGGTTCGTTGGTTGGCACAAGCGCGGCGGTTATCCTCTGAACCAACTGGCTACAGCTTTCGCGGAGCGCGAGCAACACGCTCCGCGATCAGGCGTCCGATTCAACTGGAGTGATGAGCGGGCCGGAATCTCAAGCGGTGCGGGCGCGGGCTTCGCCCCGCGGCGCCAGCGCTGCGGCTTCGCCGCGTGCGCCGCGACGTGCCCGGCGCATCGGCGGTATCACCATCGCCGCCGCCGCGAGCGCTATCAATGCGCCCTGCGCGGCCAGTGTTTGGATAGTCGGGAACAGCCCGAGCATCTGAACCGTCGGCACGTGATCGACGAACGTCGCGCGCACCACACCCGACTCCTGGAAGCTCGCGATACCCTGGCCGACGAAAATCACCGCAAGCGCGTACAGCAACACCGAAGTCGTGCGGAAGAACGAGCCCAGCGGGATATGGTAGGCCGCCTTGCGCAGTACCGCGAAGACCACCGCCAGCACCACCGCGCCGGCCAGCAGCCCCGCGGTCACCGCATGACGCTCCGCGGTCTCGGTCGCGCCGGCCAGCAGCGCCTGGAAGAAGACGATCGTCTCCGCTCCCTCGCGCATCACGGCCAGGAACGCGGTCAATCCGAGTGCGATCGACGGCCCGTTGAGCGCTCGCGCGGCCTCGACCTTGCGGGTGAGGAAATCGCGCCATCGCTCGCTCTGCGCCCGCGCGGTGAGCCACGAGCTGACATAAAAGAGCGTCGCTGCGGCGAGCAGCTGGAAGATTCCTTCGAGCGTGTCGCTGGTGTTGTCCTCGATGAGATGATTGACCGCCCAAGCCAGCGCAAGGCTCATCGCGATTGCGGTCAGCGCGCCGGCGTAGATGTCGCGGACGCGGCGCTCCTGGCCCGCTTCGCGCACGGCGGCGAGCAGGGCGATGATGACCAGGAGGGCTTCGAGGCCCTCGCGAATAAGGATGCCGGAAGAATAAAGGAAGTAGGGTAAAGCGGTGTTCACGGCGATCCGTACAAATTGAGACTCATTCTCAATTAGACAAGCTAGTCGGGCGATGCCGTCTGTGTCAAGGCGAGCGGCCGGCGTTGGTGGCATCCGCCCGCTTGCCGCTGCCCGTCAGGCGGTGTAACTTCGGTTGTGAAGCGGGGTAGCGAGCCCGTCGGGCGCGCGCCCGCTTTATGCGCTTTAGGGCGCACATGCTCAGGCGAGGGTGACCTACCATGCCTCTGGCGACGGCCGCCCGGCGGTAAGTACCCACGATGCGCTGCCTGTATTGCCGGCAGAGGGCTGGACTGATGCGCCGCGTCTGCCCGATGTGCGCGCGGGTTATTGCAATAGTCGAGCGCGCCGGCGGACACGTGGGCGCGGCCGGCCTGGTGGACCTTTTCGCCGCCGAGGGCCTGACACGCGCGCAGGTCGACCGCGTTCTCGACGCACAGGTCGATGGCAATCCCACTATCCGCGACCGGCTGACCTCAGAGATGGCCAATGCGCTGATGCGTGGGCTGGGAATGCCGGGACGTCAATCGCCAGAGGACGTGCGCCAGGTGCGGCTGAAGATGCGAGAGGGCAGCGGCGAGGGAACGTGGAGCGGCGGCGAGAAGCCGCCGGAGGTGTCTTGACTGGGAGTTGCGCGCGCGCGAGTTTCGGATGGCAGGCGCGCCGCAAATCGCGGCGCACCTGCTTTGAGCCGGCGCCGGCGGTCAATCGCCGGTTCGAGGGGAGGAATTGATGGCGGTTAGCAGACTGGGTGTGGTTGGCGCGGGGCAGATGGGTGGCGGCGTCGCCGAAGTGGCGGGGCAAGCGGGGCTCGAAGTTCTCGTCCACGACGTCTCCGACGAGATGTGCCGGCGCGGGCTGGACAATGTCCGGCGCGACCTCGATCGGATGGTCAAGCGCGGACGGGTCAAGCCCGAGGAGCGCGACCAGACTCTGCGCCGCATCAAGACCACCACCCGCCTGGAAGATTTCCGCGACGTCGATTTCGTCATCGAGGCTGTGGTCGAGAACGAAGAGGCCAAGATCGGGCTCTTCCAGAAACTCGACAAGATTTGCCCGCCCGAGGTCATCTTTGCCTCCAACACCTCGTCGATTTCGATCACCCGGATGGCGGCGCGCACCAGCCGGGCGCCGCGCTTTATCGGGATGCACTTCATGAACCCGGTGCCGGCGATGCGCTTGGTCGAGATCATCCGCGGACTGGCGACCGCGCAGGAGACCTTCGAGCAGACGCGCGCGCTGGCCGAGCGCCTGGGCAAGAACACGATGACCGCCGAGGACTTCCCCGGCTTCATCGTCAATCGCATCCTGCTCCCGATGATCAACGAGGCGATCTACACGATGTACGAGGGCGTCGGCGGTGTCACCGACATCGACACCGCGATGAAGCTGGGTACCAACCAGCCGATGGGCCCGTTGGAACTCGCCGACCTCATCGGGCTCGACACCTGCCTGGCGATCATGGAGGTGATGCATCGCACGTTCGGCGACGACAAGTACCGCCCCTGCCCGCTGCTCAAGAAGTACGTCGATGCGGGCTACCTCGGGCGCAAGGTGGGCCGCGGCTTTTATATCTACAACGAGCAGGGAGTGGCGATTCCGCCGGTGGCGCGCTAGCGGCGCGCGGGCGACCGGCTTTGGCGCACGATGCAGGGTTCGGCAAAACTCCAGGGAGGAGAACAGATGTCGGTTAAAGCCTTCATTCTGATCGATACGTCCCCGGGCAAAGCCAAGGAGGTCGCCGGCAAGCTCCGCCAGGTCGCGGGGATTTCGGCTGCGCATGCCGTCACTGGCCCCCATGACATCATCGCGGTGGCCGAGGCCGCCGACGTCTCGTCGTTGGGCGAGCTAGTGGTGCAGAAGATCCAGAGCGTCGCCGGCGTCAATCGCAGCCTGACCTCGATCGTCGCCGACTAGCTGCGCAGAGATTCGGCTGAAACCAAACCAACGGATGCATGAGCGGGGGCGGATTCGCTCCACGCACGGATGTTCTAAACTCAATCGCTTCAGGGTGAGCAATGGCTGAACTTCCCGTAATCAAGCGGCTGCGCAAAGAGATGGAGACGCTCAAGCGCGAGCTGACCGTCGATTTGCCCAAGGAGCTCGAACGGGCGCGCGCCCACGGCGACCTTTCGGAGAACGCCGAGTGGGCGATGGCCAAGCAGCGCCAGGAATTCCTGCGCGCGCGCCTGGCCAACCTCGAGGCGCGGGTCTCCGAGCTTTCGATGATCAACCTCGATTCGATTCCGCGCGACACGGTTGGCCTCGGCAGCCGGGTCGAACTAGAAGACCTCGACGAGGGCGGCAGCGTCGAGTACGAGATCGTGGTGCCCGAGGAGGTGGACGGCGCCGCCAACCGCATCTCGCTCTCCTCGCCGCTGGGCCGTGCGCTCATCGGCAAGGCGCAGGACGACGATATCGAGGTGCAGACCCCGCGCGGCAAGCGTTCGTACATGGTCAAGCGCCTGACCACGATCCACGCGCTCATTGAGGCCGACAACGGCAACGGCTCCGACGGCTGAGCCCTTGGTGGGGTGGCCTGCCATGCTCACCAGTGACGTGCGCGCGAGCGCCATCGGGCGCCGCTGAGCGAGAGCGGGCAGCGACGTCTACCCCGCTGAGCAAAGGCCGATCCGTCGATTGCCAACCTTCCGAGCCCTTCCCCGGTTTGGGGAGGACGTGGGTGGGCCTCTGGCGGTTCTGAATCTTCATGGGAACCGCCTCCGCATCAGGCGCCGTACATCGACTCGATCAGCTCGCCGTAATGGTCGGCCACTATTCTGCGCCGCAGCTTGAGCGTCGGCGTCAGCTCGCCGTTCTCCTGGCTGAACGGATGCGCGAGCAGGCGGAAATCGACGATGGTTTCGACGTCCGACAGCCCCTTGTTCAGCTCGTGCAGCCGCGCGTGGTAGAAGGCGCGCAGTTTGGGGTCAGCGACCGCCTGCTCGGGCGCACGCGCGAGTTCCTTGAATGCCGCCTGGGTGGCGAGGTACTCGAAGTCCGGCACCACGAGCGCGGCCAGATGCTTGCGCCGATCGCCGATTACGCAGGCTTGCGCGATCGCCGGGTCGGAGGTCAGCCGGTTCTCCAGATTGGCGGGAGAGACGTTCTTGCCGCCCGAGAGCACGATGATCTCCTTCTTGCGGTCGGTGATGCTGATGTAGCCGTCGGGATCGATGCGCGCGATGTCGCCGGTATGAAGCCAGCCGTCGCCGTCGAGCGCCTCGCGGCTCTCGCCTTCGCGGTTGTAATATCCGCGCATCACGTTGGCGCCGCGCACCAGCAATTCGCCGTCGGGCGCGGTGCGCACCTCGACGCCCGGCAGCGCGCGGCCCACCGTGCCGATCCTGGTCCGCCCGTGCAGGTTGACTGAGACCACCGGCGCCGCTTCGGTCAGGCCGTAGCCCTCGACGATCGGCACCTCGGCGGCGGCGAGGAACTCGAAGATCTCGCGTTGCAGCGGCGCGCCGCCCGAGATTAGGTAGCGCAGACGGCTGCCGAAGATCGCGCGAACGCGCGCGAACACGAGCCCCCGAAACAGCGCCATCGGCGCCGCCAGCCGCACCGGTACCCGCCTGCCCTGATGGCGATAGGCGGCGGCGCGGCGGCCCACGGAGAGCGCCGTCTTGAACAGCGCGCGCCGCGCCGCGCCCGACACCAGCACCGTGCGCATTACCCGCGCATAGACCACTTCCAGCAGCCGCGGGACCGTCAGCACGACGGTCGGATTAATCTCGAGCAGGTTCTGCGCGATCTGGCCCAGTCCCTCGGCGTAGGCGATCGTCCCGCCGCCGAGCATCACCGTGTAATAACCTGCGGTACGCTCGAAGGAATGCGCCACCGGCAGAAAGGAGAGCGTGGTGTCGTCTTCGTTGAGGCCGAGGACTTCGAGCGACGCCCGACAATTGGCCAGGATGTTGCCGTGGGTGAGCATCACTCCCTTGGACGGCCCAGTGGTGCCCGAGGTGTAGATGAGCGTTGCTAGGTCGTCGCGCGAGCCCGCGATCGGCGGCGCCGGTTCCAGCGCGCTGACCGAGGCGAAGGTGAAAATCCGCACCCGGCTGAGCGCGCTGTACGCGGGCGGGGCGCCCTCGCCGGGATTCATCGCGATGATCCCGGCGAGATCGGGCAACTGCGGCGCGAGCGCGACGATTTTCTTGAGTCCCGCCTCGCTGTTGACCGCGACGAGTCGCGCGCCTGAGTCGGCCAGGATATGGCGGGTCTCCTCGGCGCCGCTGGTGGTGTACAGGGGAACCACCACCGCGCCCATCCCCAGCGCCGCCTGATCGATCACCACCCATCGCGGACAGTTTTCGGCCAGGATCGCGATGCGCTCTCCCGGCGCCAGCCCGAGCTGCATCAGGCCTGCGCGCAGACGTCCCGCGGCGTCGGCCACCGCGCGCCACGAATGCTCGCGCCAAGTCTTGCCCGCTTTGTCCTTGAGGAATGTCCGATCCCGCAGCCGCGCCGCCTGGGCGTGAAACGCCGCGGCCAGTGTGGCGAATTCCGTCACGCGCTTCGACCTCCCCCTGCAATTGCCGATTGCAGTTAGTAGCGTAATCGCGCGGCCGCGCCAAATCTGCCTTGAGGATGCCTCCTGGTCGAGGCACCACGCGCCGCCTCGCGCCGAAGGCAACCGGGGGACATTGCGCGCTGCGCGTGCGAAGCTGGACTGGCGCGGCGCATCAGGCTGGCAAGCGGCAGGCAGGATTGGTACGATAGTTAAGTTTGAATTATTTTTGAATCCGAGTATCTTTCGCCATACTAATGGAAGAGGTCCGCGCGCCGCGTTCCCGAGAGCCGCGCGCGCGGCAACCGAATATAGTGTGAACTCGCTTTCCCAAGGCTCGCCGCTTCGGGCGCTGCATCGGTTCGCCGTCGTAGCTGCCGCCGCCACTTTTGTCCTGGTCTTCGCCGGCGGCCTTGTCACCTCCACCGGCTCGGCGATGGCGGTGCCGGACTGGCCGCTCGCCTTCGGTCATCTGATCCCGCAGCACTGGACAACCGGCGTGCCCTTCGAGTACGGCCATCGCGTCATCGCGGGCACGGTCGCGATTCTGACCCTAATCCTGGCCCTGTGGACTTGGAGGTCGGAGCGCCGCGCATGGGTGCGGCACACGGCGCTGGCGGCTTTCGGACTGGTCGTCGTCCAGGCGGTGCTGGGCGGGATTACGGTGCTGCTCGACCTGCCGCTGCCAATCGCCGTCGCGCACGCGGCGACCGGGCAGGCGTTCTTCTGCCTGATGGTCTCGATGGCGCTGTTCACCAACCCGCAATGGGACAGTGGCGCGCCGCCGGCCCGCGTGCGGGGCGACGCGAGGCTGGCGCCGCTGGCGGCGGCGACCGCAGCGATCATCTACGTGCAGATTCTTATCGGCGCCGTGATGCGGCATATGCACGCGGGGCTTGCGATTCCCGATTTTCCGCTCGCCTTCGGCCACTTGGCACCGCCGATGTTCTCGGTCCCGATCGCGATCAACTTCGCCCATCGCTGCGGCGCGATCGTGGTCAGCGCGATGATCCTGTGGACGGTCGCCCGGGCGCTGAGACTGTACGGCAACACGCGGGCGCTGCGCCGTCCGGCGCTCAGCCTGCTAGTGCTTTTGGCTTTGCAGCTTTCGCTCGGCGCGGCTACCGTGCTCAGCATGCGCGCGGTTATCCCGACGACTCTGCACGTCGCCATCGGCGCCGCCGTGCTCGCAACCAGCGTGGTGCTGGCGCTGCGCGCGGCGCATCTGGAACGCCAGGCCGGCAGCGCGCACGCCCGCGCCGTGGCGGGTGTCGCGCCGCGGCGCGGACCCGCGCCGATGGCGCGCAAGGTGGGTATATGAGCGCCGAGGCCGCTGCGCTCGCGATGATGGGCGGGATGGGCCGTCGCGTGGCGGCCTATTACGAACTGACCAAGCCGCGCGTGGTCGCGATGGTTCTGCTGACCACGCTGGTCGGGTTCTACCTGGGCGCAGTCGGCCGCTTCGACCCGTGGCTGGCGCTCAGCACGCTGGCGGGTACCGCGCTTGCCGCGGGCGGCACGCTCGCGCTCAACCAGTACTTCGAACGCTACATCGACGCCCTGATGGAGCGCACGCAGCATCGCCCGCTGCCCGAGGGACGCCTGAGCCCACCCCAGGCGCTGGCTTTCGGCGCCGCGGCGACGGTCGCCGGATTCGCGTGGCTGTGGGCAGGAACCAACGCGCTCGCGGCCGGCGTGACCGCGCTTATCACGGTGCTCTACCTGTTTGCCTACACGCCACTCAAGCGCTTCTCGTGGATCTGTCACGTGGTCGGTGCGGTGCCCGGGGCGTTGCCGCCGGTGGCCGGGTGGGCCGCGGCGCGCGGTACGCTGGGGGTCGAACCGCTCATCCTCTTCCTGATCATGTTCCTGTGGCAGTCGCCGCACTCGCTGTCGATCGCGCGGCTGTACCAGCGCGACTACGAGCGCGCCGGGATCAGCATGCTGCCGCTGGAGCGCGGACGCGGCAATCCGGTGGACAGGTTGATCCTCTTCGACTGCGTGGCGTTGATCGGGGCGGGCGCGTTGCCCGCGCTGCTGGGCTTCGCGGGATGGATATCGTTGGCAGTGTCTGCCGCGCTGGGCGCTATGATGCTGGTCTATTCGCTGCGCCTGGCGCGCACGCCGCACGCCGCCGACGCCGCGCGCCGCGTGATGTTCGCTTCGCTCTTTTACCTTCCGATCGTCTTCCTGGTGCTGGTGCTCGACCGTATCTAGCGGGTTCCCGGCGGCTTTGGTTGTGCGCTTCGCGTTCCAGCCGCCGCTTTCCCGCGGTTCGGTTTTGCGCCCGACTGGCGCAAGTTCCGGCTTGTCCGAATCGGCCAGCCTTGACAATTTCAGTCCGTCTAGGTAGGCGGATTGTTGCGAGCGCCATAACACACCGAATCCTCGCGCAAAAGGAGTGTGGCCATCGACCTGACGCACTGAGCGGAAGCCAAAAAAAGAATTACTCCAATACTTAGCCTGATCGACGGAACCGTTTTGACTGTATTGGGAGTTGGGATAGGCGAGCGCGAGCTCAAGACCCGATAAGGAGGGACCGCGGTTATGACCGTTATGCGCAGGCTGTTGTTTGGCTTATTGGTTCTGGTCCTTTCCCCGCTGGCGATTGGGGCCGCCGGCGCCGAGGACACTATTCCGCCGGGCACCAAAATCACCATGCAGAACTGGCAGCAGTACAAGGCCTTCATGCCCGACGGCATGATCGCCCTGTTCGAGGGCCAGTACGCGTGGAAGATGCCGTCCGACGTTGAGATGGAGGTGGGCCCGACCAATATCCATCCGCTGCCCAAGCCGTTCTGGGACGCGGTGGAGAAGTACTCCTCGCAGACCCGCCTGGTGAAGCTGCCCAACGGCGCCTACAACATCGAAAACTACGTCTCCGGCGTGCCGTTTCCCCATCCCTCGGGACCTGACAAGGGCACCCAGATCATCGACGACGTGACCTTCCGCCCGGGCGGCGTGCTCTACACCGGCTTCCCCAACCTCAAAGGCAATGCCGAGTCGTCTTTCTGCACGATGGACCGCTTCGGCAGCAAGGCTTGCACCCGGGTCGATTACGACTACCGCCAGCTCGCTTACAACTGGTTCCCCGGTATCCCGCATACGGACCCGCATGCGGCCGGCGCGTGGTACGGCGAATGGCTGATGGTCGAGGTGCCCGAGGAGTCCAAGTACACCGCCGACCTGACCCTGTTCTGGCAGGACGTCACTCGCCTGCCCGACGACTTCGTCTTCATCCCGGCGCTGCGCCGCTCGCTGCGGCTTTCAACCTCGGCGCGCTGTGCGCCGCTGTTCGGCAGCGACATGACGCACGACGACCAGCGGGTGGGATGGAACGGCGGGGCCTCGGTGTTCGAGGGCCATTATCTCCGCGACCAGAAGATCCTCGCGCTGGTCAACATGACCCACGCTGACGGAACGTTTCCTGAAAACTACGACATGCCGCTCGGCTGGGCGCGGCCGTCGTGGGGCAAGTGGGAAGTGGTGCCGGTGTGGGTGACGGACGTGCGGCGGATCCCGTCGATGGCGGCCGGTTACTGCTACGGCAAGCGGGTGATGTACACCACTCAGGCCTACTACGCCAACGTTCACGAAGACCTCTACGACTCCAACCTGAAGCTCTGGAAGGTGGTCAACATCGGGCTCAGTCCTGCGGTCGACAGGCTCCATCCGGAGTGGGGGCTCCAGTACTTCGGTGGGATCATCGAGCAATACTGGGATATGCAGAACCAGCACGTCAGCCACGTGTTCACCGCCGATCGCGAAGGCAATGACCTCACGCCCGACATCGGCTGGGGCACGCAGTACGATAACGTGCAGCTCTATCAGACCCCGGGCGGCCTGATGCAACTGATGCGTTAGCGGACGCGGCGCATATAGTCTTCGCCCGAAAAACGAACGCCGCGCGCGATGCGTTTGCACCGCGCGCGGCGTTCGTGTTAGTGGCGCGACAATCGCCGTGCCCGGCTTGGAGCCGCGGGGGTTTCCGGGGCTGGTGAGTGCCTGGAGGGAGGTTAGAGACTGGTTATGACTGCGGTTCGTCGATTGTTGGTGGGTATTGTGGTGCTGGTCCTATGTCCCTTGGCGCTACGCAATGCTAGCGCCGCCGACAACAGCACTATCCCACCGGGTACCAAGATCACCATGCAGAACTGGCAGCAGTACAAGGCCTTCATGCCTGACGGCATGATCGCCCTGTTCGAGGGCCAGTACGCGTGGAAGATGCCGTCCGACGTCGAGATCGACATCGGCCCGACCAATATCCATCCGCTGCCCAAGCCGTTCTGGGACGCGGTGGAGAAGTACTCCTCGCAGACCCGC
>Ga0070741_10019669_pt1 | contig 10753 bp, 11 predicted proteins | sample Coa_R1_4_FD_66440 | JGI IMG/M metagenome (GOLD analysis project Ga0070741, IMG submission 66440) | Surface soil microbial communities from Centralia Pennsylvania, which are recovering from an underground coalmine fire - Coalmine... | ecosystem: Environmental > Terrestrial > Soil > Unclassified ... | reverse complement strand
CGCGACGGCCCCCAAACCGGCTTGGAAGCGACGAACGGCAATCGCCGGCAACCAGTGGCAACCCCCCAAGCTTTGATGGTAAGGAGGGGGTCGACGGTTCGAGTCCGTCAGAGGGCTCTGCAAAAGCGCCGCATTCGGCGCTTTTTCTTTCGGATCTACTTGCGCGAGCTGCACGATGCAGCAGGTCTGGAGCCCATTCTGGAGCCTTCATGCAGCGAATGCTCCTGGCATGTCCTCGTCACGAAGAGCGATCACCGCATCCACGCGGCTGCCGGGTAGGCGGCGCGACCGCTGCCGTTGCGCGGCTAGCTCGGGAAGAGGAAGTCGACGAGCGCCACCGGGGCGAACGGGACGGGAGAGCTGTGCCGTCCGCTCCTGCGGGGACGAACTCCGACCCATAGTTCGCTCCGCCACCACCACTCGAGCGGGCAGCCGCCATGTCGTAGTCGAGCCTCCGTCTCGGAAGAGGGGGGGTGTAACCGAATAACAGGAGGCACTCTCTTGGCTGCCGAACCACATAACGAACAAGGCCCGAAGTTCTTCGTGAATATCGAAGGCACCGAGGAGCCCTGGACGACCGACACGATTTCGGTCGCCGAGATCCGCGAGCTCGCCGGCTGGGACGCGACGCAACAGGTCGTCGAGGTGAATCTCGAGGACAACTCAGAACGCACGCTCGGAGAGAACGAGAGCGTGAGCCTGAAACCGGGCCACGGCTTCGCGAAGAAGGTCAAGTTCCAGCGCGGCAGTGATGGACGCTGATCGCCTCGAAGCGGAACTCGCTCTTCTCCGCACCGCATATCCCGACCTCGTGCACGTCGTCGCCGACGACGGCGTGCACTGGGCAAAGATCCCCGACTATCCGCTTCCAAGCGGCTGGTTTTCGAACGGCACGCCGTGCAAGTCGGTCGAGCTGGCTTTTCGCATCCCGACCCAAGTTGGCCAGGCGCCGTATGGGTTTCTCGTGCATCCGGCAATCCAGCTCGCCGGTGGCGCCACGCCGAGCAATTACTCGCCGAACGTGGCGACACCGTGGGGCTCGGACTTCGCCCAGTTCTCGTGGTCGCCACTAGGGCCGTGGATTCCAAAGACCGACATCACAGCCGGCGCCAACATGTTGAACTTCGCCAGCTCGTTCGCTGACCGCCTGCGGGAGCTCTCGTGACGGACATTCAGCTCTCCGGAACGCAGTGGGAGACGGCGCGCGAGCACCTGCGGGGCCATGTCGAGCAGGTCGGGTTCTTCCTTGCCGACTACGACATTGAGAGCAACCGCTTCGTCGTTCGTGAGTGGCGGCCCCTTCCGGCAGAGGCATTCGAGATCCAAACCTCCTACCACGTCACCCTCAAAGATGAGCTGCGGCCCGAGCTCATTCGCTGGGCGTTCGAGGGAGGCGCATCACTTATTGAGGCTCACTCACACGGCGACATGGGCCTCGCCCGCTTCTCGCCCTCCGACATTCTCGGCTTTCGAGACTGGGTTCCTCATGTCCGCTGGCGGCTCGGCGGTCGCCCCTACGCGGCAATCGTCACGGCCGGCGAGTCCTTCGATGCACTCGCTTGGCGTGAAGGCGGCGACCCCGTGCAGGTGGACCAGATCATCACCGATGAGGCGAGCTTTGAAGCAACGCGACAGACACTCCTGCGCCTGGTCGTCGACCAGAGGCAGGAGACGCGATGAACGAGCGATTCTCACGCAACGAGGCGCTCTTTGGCGCCGAAGGTCAGAAGCGCATCGAAGAGACACATGTCGCGCTAGCCGGTTGCGGCGGACTTGGCTCTCATGTCGCGCAGCAGCTCGCCTACCTCGGGTCGCGCACGATCACCCTCATCGACTTCGACCATGTAACGGAGTCAAGCCTGAACCGGTTGATCGGTGCCGTCGAGAGCGACATCGCGGAGGAAACGCCGAAGGTCATCGTTGCGAAGCGTCTGATCGAGGCGGTCAATCCCAAGGCACAGGTCGTCGCCCTCGAGGTGCCGCTTGAGGCTCCCGAGGCGATCGAGGCGCTCACGAGCGTCGACGTCATGTTTGGCTGCGTTGATCGAGATCTTGCGCGCCTGAAGCTCACCGAGCTAACCGCCCGCCTTGCCCTTCCCTACGTTGATCTCGCATCTGATACGGGCGGGGAGGGCGAAGAGGCGTGGTATGGCGGGCATGTTGTCTTTTCAAATGGTGACGGCTGCCTGTCGTGCCTCGGACTCCTCGATCAGGACGAGATCAACCGCGACTCGATGTCTCCGGGAGAGCGCGAGGTGCATGCGCGCATCTACGGAGTAGACCGCGGCGCCCTCGCCGGCACGGGTCCGATGGTCGTCTCCGTGAACGGTGCCGTGGCCTCGCTGGCTGTCACCGAGTTCATGGCCTTCGTAACCGGGATGCGCCCGCCCGCGCGCTACGTCGTCTACCGTGGCGAGCGTTCAACTGTCGGGCGCTCGAACGATGAGCCAGCGAGTGACTGCTACTTCTGCAGGGGCCTACGGGGCACCGGTCTTTAGCCGACACCGCGCGACCGGCCAAGCGCGAAAGTGAGGGCCGTCTCGACGCGCATCCTCCGGTGGAGATCGCCTTTAGAACCGGCAAGCGGCGGCGGCAAATAGCGCCGCGCTGATGGTAGGTCGCGAGAGCGACGGCTCGTCACGCGGAACCCGTGACGCCGAGCAACCTGCACGCATAGGCGCGCCACACGCACCGGAGTGCCGACAAGCACGCCGTCAGCGACAACAAGTGTTAGGCGCCCATCGCGCCGCAAGATGCGAGCCTGCTCAGCGAGGACATCATCAAGGTCGAGGGCGTAGCGCAGAAGAAGCGCCTTGGCACGATCACTGATGTTGGGAGCTACTACGCCTTGGAGCACAGGCTCAAGTTCGGAGTTCTCCCAATGGCCGCGCTCAGAACCAATAGCCTCCGCCCGCAGCTCACGGAGCTCACCAAGCCTGTAGCCCATCCAGACAAGACTCAGCCGATGCCCGCGCAGGTAGTCGATCGCGTTCAAGTAAGGGGGCGAGGTCATTGCAAAATCCACGGAGCGGTCGTCAAGCGGAAGCGCGCGAGCATCCCCTTTCCCGAGCCTGAGGAGCTTGGCAGCGGGTCGATCGGCGGCAAGTCGAGCGTGTCTTCGAGCGATGTTACGGGCAGCGGCGGGAAAGCGGGTAAGCGGGTCGACGAGAGCTTTATCGCGAACGCGATGTGGGCGGGAGTGGGAAACATCTCGTGCAAGAGAAACGCTCGCGTCTTTGGTGATGATCAAGCGGCTGAACGCACACCAGAGGGCTGCTCGGTATCGGTCCGGCGCCGCCTCGATCGAGGCCGCGAGCTTAACGAGCTTCGCTTTCGCCTCGCAGTCGAACCAGTAGTCGACGAATGCCTCGGTCTCAGAATCGCTGCGAAAGCGACTGAGTCGCGAGCGGCGCGCGGATTCGACAACTGCGTCGGCGACGCTCACGTAGCCCTCCACCTTGAGCGGACGGCCCCAGGTGCGCGCGATCAGGAGCGCCAGCGGGTCGATGTCGAAGCCGATGGCTTGGTAGCCTCGAAGGGCGGCCATCACGGGAATGGTCCCCGAGCCCATCATCGGGTCGAGGACGACTTTCTTGCGACCGCGCGGATGGGGCCGAGGTAGGCGCCGCAGGGCGAGCTCGGGTGCCATGCGGGCGGGGAAGGGGTGGACTGGCGGGGCCGTGGCGGCGCTCACGCAGCCAGTATCTATGAGTCGCGCCGCTAGCGGCCCCCGCCTCGGCTCCCTAGTCGATCATCCGCAGCTTCGCCGGTGTCGGATCGATGGCGACAAGTAGCGGCCGGGTCATCGAGCTGAACGAGACGATCGCCTGTCCTGGCGCGAGACCCGCCAGGCGGTTCCAGAGAGCCTCGTCGATGCCGGCGATCGAGCCACGAAGTCGTGTTGTCGTCGTCGGGTCGTTGATCTTGTGCAGGACGAAGTTGTTGATGAGGCCCAAGACCTGGCGCGGAAGATGCTGCGGGAGCTGCGTGACGAAGACAAGCCCGAGCCAGCGCTTGCGCCCACGCTTAGCGATCCGCGCCACCTGCTCATAGAGATTGGGCATCTTCGAGATTCGCTCGTCAGAGAGAAACTCGTGCGCCTCCTCGATGATGATCAAGGCCTTCGTCAGCTCGCCTCCTGAGCGCTCCGCCTGCTTGTAAGCCTCGTCCTGGTGGCGCTGCACACCGCGGAGGACATCGGCGATGACGAGGTTGTTCAAGACGGGAGAGTCGGTGTCGGAGAGGTCGAAGATCGAGACGACTCCCGGCTGAAGGATCTCGCTGTAGGTGATCGGATTCGATCGGTCGAACACCCCGAGCCGACGGACGCGGTAAAGCGCCCCAAGGAGAGCCCTCCAGGAAAGGACGTGTGAGGTCTTGCCTGCCGCTTCTTTGACTCGGCGGGCGACCTTGTCGCGCTCATCGCGAAACTCTTTCGTCTGAAGGCGAGTATCAGCCGGATCCTCTTTGGCAAGGATGTCGTGGGTCATCTGAACGATGTCGAGAAGGTGCTCGAGGCGCATCTTCGGGTAGCCACGCTCGAACTCATTTAGCTCGAGCGCCTCGCGATCATCGTCGGCAACGACTCGTCCGCTTGAGCGGCGCGGGAAGATCCCAAGATCGCGCATGACGAGCTTCGTCGTGTCGTAGGCGCGCTCGAACCGCTCCTTCTGAGCATCAGTCAGATCAAGGATCTCCTCAACCGTGTAGGGGGAGAGGGTCGAAAAGGAGAGACCGAACTCCCTGATCCGCGGGTGGTCGGGGTTTGTCGTGTCCTTATCGACGAGGTGGTAGATCTGGGTGTCGGGAACTCCGGCCGGCGATCCGCCGCGACGCTTGAGCGCGGCGAGCATGACCGGGTCTTCGGTCGGCTCGTTCATCTGTGTGTATTCGCCTTCGGTGTCCAGAAGAATCACGGCGTAGCCCTGATCCTGGGCCTGACCGATCAAGCGCGACACAGTCGTTGACTTACCGCCACCGGTCGTCCCAAGAATCCCAGTGTGGCGAGGAAGCACGGACTTGCGATGAGCCGGAATGTCGACGCTGAGGCTCGCATCGCCGGCGACGACACCAAGCCGAATCTCGCCACCGAGCCGCAGCACCTCTGCGCATTCAGGGCCAGTGAGGGCGAAGACCGGCGAGTTCGGAAGCGGCCGAAAACGCGGCGGCACGACCATCCCGTTGAGGCGTTCGCCGAGAATCTCGACCTGCACGCGTCCGTGGTAGCGCGGCATGAAAATCCCGCCGCGAACACTCGTCGTGACGATCGCGGGCGCATCGGCGCGGAGACCATCGGGCTCAGCGAACGGGCCTGCGGTGACGATGCCGAGGTAAGTCCGATCATCCGAGCGACTCTCGATGCGGACAAGAGACTGAGCGGGAACCCGGTCGAGTGTCTCTTTGGGGAGAAGGACGGTGATCGTGTTGTCCTTACTACCCGAGGAGTCGAACATCGTTCGCCCGATCGAATCGCGATCTTCTTCAGCCTCCTCCCAGAGGTCTCCGATCGGTTCGAGAAGTTCGTCTGGAACCGAGCGAACCACCTCTTCGATGATGTGCGGCTCGAATGCGGTTGTCTCTCCCTCAGGCATCTGGTTCTCCTTCTCCATCCTCTAGACGCGCGTTTCGCGCTCAGTCAGAAACTCGTAGGGACGACCGACATCCGCGTAAGCGGTGCGGATGATGTCGTTGAAGGTCGCGCTGCCGAAGGCGGCGTTGACGACGTTGTGCGCGAGGTCGATCAGAAGCGGGAAGCCACGATGTTCCTGAAGCGCCGAATCGGCCATGGCGATTAGCGCTGCGTCATGAACGAAGTCGCGGTGGGCGATGAAGACATTCGCCGGGCACTGCATCGACGCGCGGTAGACGCCCGTGAGGACCTCGGGGCCGATCTCCTTGGCAAACTCGAGCGCCTTCGGGCCATGCTCTTTGCCGTAGTGGCCACCCTCGACGATCTTCTGAAGCCGCGACCCGTTCGTTTCCACGATCGCGTATTCAAGGGGTCGGAGTGCGTCGCCAATCGAAAGCAGGAGGCGGTCGCGATTCGTGGACGGGACATAGACGAAGCGCTTCTGTTCATGAACGAAGCGCCGCAGGAGCTCGAGCGCGGCCGTCAGGAGCTCCATGCTCCCGGCGCCAGTGATCAGCTCATGGGGAATGAGCGTTCCGTGCCCGAGCCGCCAAGGCGCCGTTGACCGGTCGAGGAGAACAGCGCGCTCCGCGTAGGAGACGATTCCGCGCCGCATCAACTCGGTCACCGTGTCACGGCGATCCTCTTCACCGGGAGCGCTACGGCGCGAACGCCTGCGGAGGAGCTCGAGCACTTCAGCCTCGGTGTCCGTTCCTCCAGCCGCGCGGAGGTCGCGCCGGAAGAGCCGCTGGCTCAGAGTGAGATGTTCGCCCCGGTAGGAGGTAAGACACACACCAAGCTGCGTGACCGTCAAGACGAGCGTGTCGTGCGTCGCCGCGGTCCCGTCGCAGGCTTCGATCTTGCCGTTCAGCAATACCCCGCGATGCTTCTGCTCGATTTGCGCCGGAGTCGCCTGGTAGACGCCTGCGCTTTCGGGCGCGCCCGGCTGAGATCCGAGCTTCGGGAAGATCACATCGCGGACGACGTTTCTGGCGCGCTTCTCCTGCTCGACCGCCTCGGCGACCTCCGCCGACATGCGGTCGTAGATCTGCTGAAAGTCAGGCGTGTCCTGCCAAGTGGCGAGATCGAGCGTCCGCTCGAGCGTCTCGCCCGTCGCCTCCCGATACTCGTCGGCTGCAACCGGCGTCGCCCGAGGCTCGTCATCGAAGAGTTCAGAGTAAGCGGGATCTTCCGCCATCACCGCTCTCTTCCGTTCCGGCCCTCAAATACGACGTCATTCCACGCCAAACCTGTCTTTGAGTGGATCGCTTACGCCGTTCAGTCGCATGAGGAACTTCGAATAGGCACGCGCCGTCGAGGTAGGAAGGCCGAACTCTTCTTCGAGCATTCGTGTCACGACGAATGCATTGGCTAGATCGCCGACGCGGTGGACAATTGACTCCTGCGGCGCAAGTAGCTCCCAGGAGATCCGCGTCGCTCTCTCCTCAGCATCCTCGACTTCTCTGGAGATGAACTCGCCGCTTGTAGAGCGGGCAAGGAGGTGCGCGTGGATCCCGAGCGGAACGCGAGCCAGAAGAGCGGTGACCGAATCGGCTTGGTCGACGTCGCGCAAGCCGTCGATGACATCGACTAGATCAGGCGCGACCTGTTCAACGTGCTCGCGCGGGAGTAGGTAGTCGCTAAGGAAGTGAGCAGCCTCGTGGGCGATGCTGACGCGCCGCTCCTTCTCGCTTAGGTTCGAATCAATGAAGATGACCCCGCGGCCGGCGTAGGCGACAAGGGCGGCAACAAGAGGTCGCGGCGCCGCGTGCAGATGGAGCGGTGCGCCGTTCGCGGTGAGCCAGTCGCCTATCCGATCAGTGGCAAGTCTGTCAAGCTCAACAAGAGCAAGCGGAAGCCTCATGAGCACCTCGAGCTCCACTGGCCATGGGAACTCGCGCGGCGAGTCGTCCGTCCAGAATCGGGAGGTCGCTTGATGGAGCCAAGTCGGTTGGAAATGAGCTCCCGCCGGCGGAAGCGTCGAAACGACGGTCCGCTCATTGGCTTCATCTCGCGCCGCAGCGAGTAGACGAACTCGCTCCCTTTCGGCTGGCTCTTCACTCAAAGACGTCGCCGCCGAGAGTGAGAGAAGCGCATCGCTCAAACGAACCAGCTGCGCAAGCGTCGACGCATCGGCAGCCGCGTAATCAGCGATGATCGCGATGTCCGAGCGGAAGTGCTCTGGATCTCGACGCGGCGTGCGGCAGAGTTCAAGTCGCGGCAGGTCTTCCAATCGAACCTTCAGCTTCTCGCTTAGTTCGGCACGTTCGACGACATGCCGACCTAGAAGATGCGCAATGTCCCAAGCGAGGAATGCCTTTGAATTTGAAGCACGCTCTGCGGCACGCTGCAAGACACGCGGCTCACTCATCGCGGCGACCCGCCGGGGAAGAGGCGATCGAGCTTTTTCTTGATCCGATCCTTAACGCGTTGGACGAACTCACGCCGTGCAACCGGGTCGAGGTGCGTGACCTCGAGAACGTCGGCATAGTCGTCCGTTGAGCGAACGCCATCACGAAGCAACTCGACGACGGCGCGGTCCTTGGGATCCGGGAACGCTTCGTTGAGCTTGGCGTCGAGTTCTGACTCGGCCTGCTCTTCTTCGTCAGGGTCATCGTAAGCGGCCTCTACTAGTTCGTTCCGCTCCACCGACTCAAGTTCGACATCGTCCGAGGCAATTTCCTTTTTGAGAGGACTCGCTCGATAACTATTCGTCAGATCGCCCTGGGCGTCCATCCGGAGATACGTGAGAAGCGCCGATCCTGCCGGGTTGAAGCGCTCAGGAGCCCCGAAGTAGTTCATCAGCGAGTCGATGGCCTGTTGCTCGATTTCATGCGGATCACGGTGGGGCCAGTTGAACTTCAGAGCCTCGATCAAAGGCCCGAGAAGAGCGTCGGCGATGCGCGAGGGCGCCGTCGGGTCGCCGGCCAGAAGCGCCCGGTGAAGCGAAGCCTGCTCGCTGCGGCTAATCGCCATCGCCCACCTTTCCGGCAGGAAGTCAAAACTACGACGCCGCAGGCAGAAAATCCGACCGCGGCCGCTCTTTCGCACTCAACCCAGCCCTGCCCATGCCCTCGGCCCGCGCTCTGACTCTAGACAACTGTCCAGAGCTAAGCACGGCTGACGTGTGGCGACAACTCCGGCTGCTCGTGCCATTGCCTCTTAGCTCTGCGCGAGTAATTTTCGGTACAAGCTCCGCGTCTCCCGCTGAGGCTCGAGCCCGAGTTTCTCGTCGAGTAGGTGTTGCAGCCGTTCGTATCGTTCGGTGATCGCTTCACGGGAGCCGAGGGCGCCTTCTGCTTCGAGCGCGAGCCGCCAGAGGTCTTCGTTGAGGGTGTCGAGTGCGATGCCGCGTTCGGCGGCGTCGAGGGCTGCGGCATGTTCGCCTACCTCGAGCCGGAGGCGTGCGGTCCGTTTCAGGATGTCGACGGCGACGGCGCGGAGGCGGCGTGCTTCGCTTTCGGCCCAGTCGGTTTCGATTCCGGTGAAGGGTTCGCCGCGGAAGAGGCTGAGTGCTGCCTCGAGGGCGGCCCGTTCATCGTCCGCGTTCCGCGCCTGTGCAGCTTGGGCGATCCACTCCTCGAGGCGATCGAGGTCGATGTCGAGCGCGGTTCGGCTGAGGAGGTAGCGGCGTCCGTCTCGGTGGAGTGCTTCGCCGAGTGCTTTGCGCGCTTCGGCTGATGCTTGCCAGAAGCGTTGTTCGCTGCGGCGTGGGTCGTCGTCGGGCCAGAGCGCTTCGAGCAGTTCGTCACGGGTTGCGCCCTGCCGTTGCAGTGCGAGGTAGGCGATGAGCTCGCGCGCAGCCTTCCGCTGCGGGTGTTGCGCGTTGGCGCCGTTGATCTCGAATGGGCCGAGCACGCGGACGTGCGTGCGCTCCTCGCGCGTCGACGCCGGTGCTGCCGCCTCGACGAGAACGGGCGCTGGTGCGGGAGGCGGCGCTGGCCCCCCTACTGTTGGCTCGCGGCCGCCGTTAGCGATGCGCAGGACTGGTGGGTCGATCGTGCGCGCGAACGCGCGCCAGTCTGGGCGCGGACTGTGTGAGCTGTCGCTTCCTCGGAGAGCGAACGCACGCTGCAGCCGCAGCGCACCGCGCGACGGTCGCCGCCGGATGCCGAACTGGATGACGCGAGCGACGAGGATGAGGTCGAGCAGGACGAAGATCGCCCACGCGAGCAATGCCAGCAGCGTGCCGATGTCATCCTGGTTCAGCGGTGTAGACAGCGACCTCGGCAGGCGTGGGAGCGAGGGTCGCAGTCCCCACGCCGCCCACAGAGCGAGCAGGAGGACAGCCGCAGCGAGTGCGGTCATGACTCGGCGGATCTTCATCCGGCCCATGGCAGAAGCGAGACGAACGCGCCGGCGGCGAAGAAGGGCGCAAGTGGAAGTGACGCGCGCCAGGCGGCAGCGCCGTGGCGGGCGAGCATGATCGCCGCGGCGAGCGCGGCGAAGGCCGTCCCGACTGCGAGCGCTCGGAGGGCGCTGCCGTCGAGGCCGAGCACGAGCAGGAGCGCGAGCTTGACGTCGCCCATGCCCAGCGTGCGCGGCCAGAGAAGACTCACTACGAGCAGCGCCAGGGCGACCGCGACGCCGGCAAGCAGCGACGTGGCCGACGCGCCCGCCGCAAGCGTGAGGGCTGCACAGGCGGCGCTTGCGGGTAGGACGATGCGGTTCGGGATCCGCCGCTGCTCGAGGTCGCAGATTGCGACGGTGGCGAGTACCGCGCCGAGCAACGTGAGGCGTGCAACGGCGAGGGCGCCGTCGTCGCTGGCGAGGCCGGCGGCGGCGAAGACGGCCGCACCGATCGTCGCGAAGAGCGTTCGTCTGGTGTTCATGGTGCGCGTGGGGTGGCGTTGGCGTCGGCGGAGACGGTGAGGTCGTTGAGTCCGACGAGCCGGAGCAGCACGGTTGGGAAGGTGCGGCTGACGTGGACGTGGACGAGCGTGTCGGTGGCTTCTGCCTGCGCGGTGAGTCCGCGGTCGGGTGTGAGCGCGCTGAGTGCGGCGGCTTGCGCTTGGTTGGGGTCGAGTGCGAGTCGGCCTTGGTGGATGGCGTTGAGGTCGAGTTGTTGGGCGCCTGCGAGTGCGGCGTCGTCGGCGATCGAGGTGAGGTCGCGGCGGACGATGA
>Ga0070741_10019668_pt1 | contig 10754 bp, 10 predicted proteins | sample Coa_R1_4_FD_66440 | JGI IMG/M metagenome (GOLD analysis project Ga0070741, IMG submission 66440) | Surface soil microbial communities from Centralia Pennsylvania, which are recovering from an underground coalmine fire - Coalmine... | ecosystem: Environmental > Terrestrial > Soil > Unclassified ... | reverse complement strand
GCGCTTCGCGGAAAATTCTTTTAGGCGGCTCGCGTTGACGGCGGGCATTGCGTTCACAACCTTTCTCGGCATCACGGCGGACACCGGCAGTCGCTGGACTTACAATCTTGTGAACCAATATCTCGACGAAAAAAATCCCGACCTCGCCGGCTGGATGCCGGACAAGGGCGGCATTTTTTATTCATCCGACATGACACTGTTTTATGAAACGTTTTTCCAAAATCCCGATGGCGATTGGAAATACATGCTCGGCTTTGAGCCGACGTGGATGCCGAAGGAAGATTTTGATATTTATCACAGCATCTTGTGGAACGGTGGCGACTCGAAAGCTTACAAACCGTGGGTGGATAAGATGAAACCTGCCGACCGGCTCGTTATCCGCGGCGGACGCAGCTCCGCGCCGAACATTCCACAATTGGAATGGAATTACGGCGTGAGCGGCGTGTGGGTCGGACGTTTGCCGCGTCCGGTTGAAAATGGAACTACCCCGCCAACAATTCCCGCAAAAATAAATTCGGTTCCCGAAACCAATTCAGCGCCGTGACGCTTCGTCGAATTTTTTCGCCAGCGTAAAATCTTTTTCCGTCAAACCGCCGGCGTCATGCGTCGTGAGCGCGAGCGTGACTTTGTTCCAGCGGATGTCAATATCCGGATGATGCCATTCGTGTTCGGCAATTTCGGCAATGGCATTTACAAATTTGATTGCCAACGGAAAATCTTTGAATTGAAACGTGCGCGAAATGATTTGGCCGTTTTGTTTCCATTCGGGAATTTCTGCGAGCGCGGATTTGATTTGTGCGGCGTCCATTTTCAAAACCATTCTTTGCGGCCGTCCACATAAATGCGGACGAATTCCTCGTCCGATTTCGTGAGATAAATGATGCCTTCAATCAGGCCGATGACGTGAATGACGCCGTAAGCCGGCCAAAGAATTCCGCAGGTCAAAAATCCTCCGACAAGGCTCATAAGGCCGACGGCCAGCATGACGCCGCCCGCGCTGCTGTAGCCGAGAATGAATTTATGCACGCCAAGTCCGCCCAGCAGAATGCCGCAAATGCCGGCGGGAATTTTATTGGAGGCGCGTGCAGAATTGATTTGCGGCGGCGGCGAAATGGTTGGCGGTGTTTTGCCGGAAAAAATTTCCGGAAATGAATTCAACGGTTTCCAATCGCTCGCGCCTTCGTTTTGCACGAGCGTGTGGGCGTTGACGCGATTTTCCGCGAGCCACACGCGGATTTGTTCTGCTCTGACCGGCCCATAAGTTTTTCCGTCGGCTCCGATGAATTTATACATAGGATTATCTCGCCAGTTTCGGCGGCGCATTTTTATTTTCTTCGCGCAATAATCTTCGCGCATCAATCCACATCTGCGCGCTGGTAACCAGCGACCAAAGCCAGGACGCGCCAAAAAAATAAATTCCCCAGTTCAGCGTCCAGCCATGCGTGTTCGGCGGCGCCGATTCCTCCGCCGCGAGCAAAAACATGCGATAAATAAAAACGCCCAGCCAAAACATCACGAGGCCAAAACCGGCGAGCGCCAAAATCAATTGCCCCGTTCCGGCAATCCGTCGTCGCGCCATGAGCGAGCCCAGCCCGGGCGTGGCAAAAAGATTAATAACGATGCCAATGAACAAGCGATTTGAAGTCAAAGCTGCTGGCGTTCCATTTGACATCAATTGAAATGAATTTTCACGTCGCGCTTGCTTAACACGACGAGCGCCCAAATGCCAAAGGGCAATGTGAGCAGTCCGCAGCACGGCGTGACGCAGGGAATCACCGCCAGCACCGCGCCCGTGAACGCAAAGGCGTAATTTTTCAGCGCCAACATGCGAATGGCGGCGACCAAAACCACTGCAGCCATCAGAATTTGAAAAAGATTTGTGAAAATGCCAACCGGGCCGGAAACCGAATGCAAAATTTGTTGCATTTGCGGGTCGTTGAACTGCGGCATGTTAGCATACATTTGCATCGTGGCGTTGTATCGAATCAAACCGATGATGCCAAAAAATATTTCCACTGCTGCAGTGACAATTAGCGCAATCGCCGGCGCTTTCACTGCCGAATCCGCGTGTTCACGAGACGTGTCGGCGAATGGAGTTAACACCGTCGGCGATGACGCAGCGGTGCGTTGGCCGAAAACATCGGCAAATTCAGGGAAAGTCGAAAGCGGATGAAAATCCGGGTCGGTTTCGGATTTAACCATTGTCTGGCCGTTGACGCGGCCTTCAGAAATCCATTTGCGCAAATCGTCGCCCGAAACCGGGCCGTATTGTTTGCCGTCGCCGCCGATGATGGTATAAGTCATAATTTTCTTTGCGTTTGCCGTGTTCTAATTTATTACGCGCAGCGGCGCAAGCTGTTTCGCCTACAAATTTTTCACAAAAACTTTTCCCGGCAATTGTTTTACCACGCGTTTCATCTCCAAACTTAACAACGCCACGCTCACCGCCGAGCTCGGCAAGCCGCTGTCGCGAATGATTTCGTCAATCGCCCGTTCGTCGCCGTCGAGCGCGTCAAAAACTTTTTGTTCGTTCGCCGACAATTCCAGCGCGGGCAGAATTCCCGTTTCACCCGGCGACGGCGGTTTATTCGACGACGGAAATAAATATTCGAACTCGCTCAAAATATCTTCCGCGCCTTCGCAAAGTTTCGCACCTTTTTTGATTAAATCGTGACAGCCTTTGCTGCGCGGCGAATCAATTCGTCCCGGCACGGCGAAAACTTGTCGGCCATATTCCGTTGCAAAATTAGACGTGATGAGCGCGCCGCTGTGCAAATCTGCTTCGACGACAACTGTTCCCAAAGTCATTCCGGCAACAATTCGATTGCGAATGGGAAAACTTTGCTTGTCCGCCGGCCGATTGAACGGAAATTGCGTGATCACCGCGCCGTTCTCGGAAATGCGCTGGAATAATTCCGCATTTTCCGCCGGCGCAATTAAATTTATGCCGGTTCCCAAAACTGCGACCGTTCTTCCTTTTGCGCTCAACGCGCCTTGATGCGCCGCCGTGTCAATGCCGCGCGCGCCGCCGCTGACGACTGTCACACCGACGTAAGCGAGTTGATACGCGAGCTTGCGCGCGGTTTCAATTCCGTAATGCGTCGTCTGCCGTGAGCCAACCATCGCCACGGCATTTTTGTCCTTCACCGTCAATTCGCCTTTGACGTAAAGCACAAGCGGCGGGTCATAAATCTCGCGCAGCATCGCAGGATAATTTTCGTCGGAAGAAATCAAAACGTGACAACCGAAGTCGGAAATGCGTTTCAATTCACCGGCAAGGTCAACGGATTTTTCCCAATTGCGAATGGATTCGGCAACTTCTTCGCCGATGTTACGAACGCGAAGCAATTCGGATTTCAATGCGGCGAGGATTTTCGGCGCTTCACCAAAATGTTCGAGCAACAGCCGCGCGCGAACCGGCCCCACATGGTCAATCATGTTCAGCGCCACGAGCGCTTCCCGCGAGTCCATGCGCGAAATTAAACGCCCTTGTCAGGCAAAACGCAATCTCCGAAAACGCCGCTGTGCTTTGCCGAACATCAGCGTCCAATCATTTTCAAGACAATGAAAATGAGAAGAGCGCCCCCGAGCCCGCCACCAAACAGCAAATATAGAAAGGCCCAGCCGGCGGCCGCAAATATAGGTGTAATCATGAGTAACATAATTCTTTTGTAGCGTTTGAAATGCCAATGAATTTTGGGAAATGAAATTACGGTGAACACCCCAGTCGCAGGAAAATGTTTTGCAGCTAAAATTGCAGCATGAAAAAAGAACTTATCAGCCGCGATTTTCTTTACGGTCTGCTGGCATTTTGCGCGACCTTCAGAATTCTCCAGTTCTTTGTGAATTGATTATTCTGCGAATAACGCTTCGGCAAATTGTTTCGCGTCGAACGGCTGCAAATCGTCCGCCTGCTCCCCGAGGCCGATAAATTTAATCGGCAAATTTAATTCCTTCTGAATCGCCACAACCATTCCGCCTTTGCTCGTGCCGTCCAATTTCGTCACGCCCAATCCCGTGAGAGGAACAGCTTTGTTAAATTCGCGCGCCTGATTCAGCGCGTTCATGCCAGTCGTCGCATCGAGCACGAGCAAAACTTCGTGCGGCGCGCCCGGCAATTGCTTACCAATGACGCGATGCAATTTTTGCAATTCCTGCATTAAATTACTTTTCGTGTGCAAACGTCCGGCAGTATCAATGAACAAATAACTCGCTTTGCGCGATTGCGCAGCGGTGACGGCGTCGTGAGCCACCGCCGCCGCGTCCGCGCCGTAAGCGCTGGCGATGACTTCGATTTTTAGTTTCTGTCCCCACAATTTCAATTGCTCAATCGCTGCCGCGCGGAACGTGTCGCATGCAGCAAGTAAAACCGATTTCTTTTGCGATTGAAAATAATTCGCCAGCTTCGCGCTCGTCGTTGTTTTGCCAGTGCCGTTCACGCCGACGATGGAAACAACACAAACGCCGTCGGGAATTTCTTTTAATTTTGGATTTGCCCATGAAAGTGATTTTTCAATTTCATTTCGCGCAATTGCAAAAACATCCAACCCCGCGCCGCCTTGCGTTTCGTAATTTTTTTTGACGGCAGAAATGATTTGTCCCGTCATCGCCAAACCCAAATCCGCGCCAATTAACGCGGTTTCCAATTCTTCCAGCGTCGCCGTGTCCATTTTGGGCGAGCGCGTGACGATGCGCTTGATTTCGTGCGCGAGCTTGCTGTGCGTTTTGGCAAGGCCGGTTTTAAACTTTTCAAAAAATCCCATTTGCAGAATTTAGCCGCGAATTTGCGGAATTAAAATAACGAAAGCTGATTTCCGCCCGGCCTGCGAAAATGTTCCGTTGAAAGTTCGCCGCGCTCGTCGGCAAATCCGGCTTTGCGTTTGGCGACTTCAAACATTTGCGCGATTTGTTCGGCGAAAATGCCTTCGCCGCGCATTCGTTTGCCCCATTGCGCGTCATACATTTTGCCGCCGCGCATGGCTTTAATGCGATTCAAAACTTTTTCTTTCCGCTCGGGAAAATGCGTTTCCAGCCATTTTTCAAACAGCGGAGCGTTCGCATACGGCAATCGCACAATCGTAAACCCGGCGGAAATCGCGCCGGCTTCGCGCGCGGCTTTCAGAATCGCTGGCATTTCATGGTCGGTCAGGCCGGGAATAATCGGCGCGACATTCACGCTCACGGGAATTTTTGCTTCGGCCAGTCTGCGAATTGCCGCCAGCCGCGCAACCGGCGGCGACGTTCGCGGCTCCATGACTTTGCGCAAATCTTTGTCGAGCGTCGTCACGGAAACGGTGACGCTGGCGCAATTGTATTTGGCCAATTCCGAAAGCACGTCAATGTCGCGCGTCACGAGAAAATTTTTGGTAATGATGGCGACTGGATTTCGAAATTCCGCGAGCGCTTCGAGGCAGCGCCGGGTGATTTTTAATTTTCGTTCCACCGGCTGATAGCAATCGGTGTTGCCGCTCATCACGAGAATTTGCGGTTTCCATTTCGTTGACGACAATTCCGCGCGCAACAGTTCCGGCGCGTTTGGTTTGACCATGATTTTGGTTTCGAAATCAAGGCCGCTGGAAAATCCTAAATACTCATGCGTTGGCCGCGCGTAACAATAAATGCAGCCGTGCTCGCAACCGCGATACGGATTCAAACTCGCGTTGAAGCCGATGTCGGGGCTGTCGTTGTAGGCAATTGCGGTTTTGCTATGGTCAACGAGAAATTGTGTCCGTGGCGAAATGTCTTCTTCAGGATTCCAATCTTCATCGCGTTCCAAATGGATTTTCTCGAAACGATTCGCCGGATTTTCCGGCGCTCCGCGATGTTGTGAAATCAATTGTTCCGCTTGCACACAGGCAGTTTAACACACGATGCAAACGCGAAAAAATTATTGCTTCGTCGGTTTGGCGAGAAATTCAACGAAGCGGCTTTTGTGGACGGCGACGGTGATGTTGATGTTTTGGGTGTTGCGGTAATTTGCGCGGAATTGATAATCGCCGCCGCCCCAACTCCACAGCTGGCCTGCCATGTCGCGGCCTTGCTCATCGGTCATGCCGACGAGCGAAACGCGCATGCCGCTGGTTTCCGGGTCGGGGTCGGTGTGCAAAACGAAACCGATTTCTTTTTGGCTTCGGCCGTTTTGGCTTGTGTATTGCAACGGCGGAAATAATTTAACGTGCACGTCGTTTAGGTTTGTCTCGGCAAAGACGGCCTTTTGCCGGTTTTGATTTCCGCCGCCGCTCCAGTAATTATTCAAATCATTTTCGCTGCCGGGTTTGACGGGAATGTTTGTGAAGGTCAAAAGCTCGTCGTCGTTAAAACCGGCTTCGCGCGAAAATTCCAGCCGCACTTTCCACGCGGATTCGTTCGGCCACAGCCCCGGTTGATAAAAATAACTCGGCGTGTTGCCGTTTTGGCGAAAATTATTTATCCAACCGCGAACGTCATTGCCGGTGGCATCGGAAGTTTCCACGCTGACTGCGTTCCAATTGGTCGCGGCATGTCCGTTTTGTTGGACGTCGAAATCAACTTGCACATTTTTGTTCGCCGGGTCGTCCTTTGGAACTCCTCCGCCTCGATTCCATGGCGAAGGCGCAATGGCCAGTTTGTTTAGCGTGACGGACAAATCGCCGTCGGATTGCGTGTTTGGCAACGCGTCCGCTGTCCATTTTGGAAAATTTTTTCCATGAACAGGATTTGAAATGGTAAATCCATCTTTCGTCACGCGCTGGCCGCCCGGTCCCCATGATTGAAAGCGCAAAATAAATTTATTGTCGCGCCGCGGAAAGGCATCGAGTTGCATACCAACAATTTGTTTGCCCGCGCCAGCCGAATCCCAATGGCTTCCCCAGCTTTGGATGGCGGCGGTTTCCGCCGTGTCGCAAACCAGCGCCTGCCAGCCGTAACGGTTTTGGCCTTTCGTTTCCTGCAAAATCCAAACCACGAGCGTGTCATTCGTCGTGTCAAATGACGCCGCCTGGCCATTGTAACGCCGACCGGTTGTCGTGATTTTTGGATATTTATGATGCTTGCCGTATTCGACGCCCAGCAGCGTGAGTGTCGTGTTTTTATCCAATTGAATCACTTGCGGACGGCGCAGCCACCAAATCCCGGCAATGCAAATGCCAAGAATTAAAATGCCAACGATGCTCCAAAGAATAATTTTTTTCATGGAAAATTATTTCGACGAGATTTCCGGCTTGGCGATAAATTCAACGAACCTGGACTTATGCAGCGCAAGGGTGATGTTGACCGATTTTGCATTGCGGAGATTTTGCAATTGAAACTGCCGGTCGTTGCCACCCCAACCGCTGCCGTCGTAATACGGAATTTTCCGGCCGTTTTCGTCGGTCGCGCTGACGAGCGTCATTTGGTAACCGTCGGTGGATTTGTCGGACGAAACGCGGAAGCCGCCGGGTTTTTCGTTGTTGCCACGATTTTGGTCGGTGAATTGAAACACTGGAAACATTTTTAAATGAAAATCACCGATTGTCGTTTCGGCAATGGCGCTGTTCGTGCGGCTGTTGCGTCCGTTGTAACCGTAACCCGACATGTCCTGCCACGTGCCGGATTTGACGGTGACATTCGTGACCGTCCATAGTTCGTCGTCGCTAAAACTCGACTTCTGCGAAAATTCCACGCGCAATTTCCACGGCGTTTGCGATGACCAAAGCCCCCACTGATATGTCATACCCGCGTTGCCATTTTTATTTTCAGGATTGCTCCAGCTGTTGAGCGACGATTCGTTGCCACTGGCATCGGAAGTCGTCAAATGAATCGGTTCCCAATTCGTCGCCGCGACGCCGTTCTGTTCCAAATGAAATTCCACGTTCACCGCTTTCGACGCCGGGTCGCTGGCGGCGCCGCTAAAATCGCTGAAGCCATGAACGCCATAAACAAATTTCGTCAACGTCGCGGAAAAATCGCCGTCGGTCTGCGTGTCAGGCATTGCTTCGGCAGTCCATTTGGGAGCGGTCTCGCGTTTGGGATTGTTGATGACGAATTTATCTTTGGAAAGGCGCTGGTTGCCGTTCCATGTTTGCGCGCGCAGGACAATTTTTTTATCCCAGCGCGGATATGCGTTCAGCGTGAAGCCTTCCAGTTGTGTGCCGGGCTTGACTTCCGAATTCATATTTGCCCACGCACTGACGCAACCGGTTCCGGCCTCGTCCGAAACGAGCAATTGTTCGCCGCCATATTGATTCGCTTTGTGCTCGGACAAAATCCAGACGACGAGCGTGTCGTTGGTCGTGTCCATTCGCGCACCGTTGCGACGTGTGCCGGCGATTTTGGACTTCGGCGCAACGTGATGTTTGCCGTAAGTCACACCGAGCAAAGTCAATTTTGTTCCACCAATCGTGATGACTTGCGGCTTGCTCGACCAAAAAAAGATGCCGACAGCGACAGCGATAATCAAAATAACCGCAACGGCAAGAAGGACAAATTTAGCTTTCATAAATGAAAACTTTATTGTTGCGCATTATTGTCGGAAGCCGCGGCTTTTTCCGGCTTGGCCGTGAATTCCACGAACCGGCTTTTGTGAATAGCGATTGAGACGTTGATATTGGTCAGACCCGCGATGTCCTGCAAGCGATAGCGATAAGTTCCCAAGTTCGCCGTGTGTTGTGTGCTATACGTGCCGTTGGGAATGTCGTTGGTCTGATTGTCCGTGACTTTGACGGTCAGGCGATAATCTTTTCCGACGTCAGGACTGATAGTAAAAAACATTCCGCCCTGCATCCAATCGTTGTTGCCGGCGTCAGTGAAATTTTTTGCCCAGAAAAATTTGATGTGATGGTCGTTCAAATCAGTTTCAGCGACCACGGCATTTGTCGCCGCCGCGCGGCGTCCGCCGTAATTATATAATTCCTGCTGTTTGCCCGGCACGACGGGAACATTTTGCAGATTCCAAACTTCGTTATCGGCAAAATCCGATTGCTGTGAAAATTCCAACTTGATTTTCCACGGCTCTTCCGCCCACAAACCATATTGATATGTCATCGTGCCGTCGCCGTTGTCCCAGCTTTGCGACTCGTTGCCGTTGCCATTGTTAAATGTTTGGCTCCAGCCAGTGACTTGATTGCCGGTGCCATCAGAAGTTTCCACAGAAACCGGCAGCCAGTTGCTCACCGGTTTTCCGCCACGCTCGACATGAAATGTCGCAGTCACGCTTTTGTTCATCGGGTCGTCCTGGTCAGTGTCCTGGCGTTGATACGGCCCTTGTCCGCCCGCGACAAGTTTCGTCAGCGTCACGGACAAATCGTCGTCCGATTTTGTCGAAGGCAGCGCGTCCGCTGTGAAAGCGGTATAGGATTTTTTGGCGGGATTGCGAATGACAAATTGCTTGTCGCCAAGTTCCTGCCCGCTGTTGCTTTGTTCCTCGACGCGCACGATAAATTTAGAATCGCGCCGCGGAAATGCGTTCACCGTGATGGGGACAATTTCATTATTGCGATTGGCATAACCGCCGGATGCCTGCACACATGCCAGGTTGGCCGAATCGTAAATGTAATACTGAAAACTGTGATACGAATTTTGTCCGCCGGTGAATTCCTGTCGCACCCAGAGCACGAGCGTATCGTTCGTCGTGTTGAACGGCCCGCCGTTCGCGCGGCGCGCCGTCGGACGATTTGTTGTCGTCGTCGTTATCTTCACATTTGGCGGCGCGTGATGCTTGCCGTAATCCACGGAGAGCAAAGTAAGTTTGCTGTCGTCGCTAAACGTGATGACTTGCGGACGCGTCAGCCGCCATGCTCCCGCGCCGACGAGAGCGAGAATGACAATGACTGCGACAATTAGAATAAGAATTTTTGCTTTCATTGGGTGACTTGGGTTTCTGGTTGAGCGGTAAATTCAAGGAAATGATTTTTGTGAACGGCAATGGTCACAATTAGATTAGTCACGCCTTCGAGGTCGCGCAATCCCTGATGATATTCCACGCCATTGGAACCGCTGGACGAACCGTAATTCCAATTCTCAATGTCGTTACTTTGGTCGTCGGTGATTTTAACGATGTTGATTTGCATTCCCGGCGGCGGCGACGGTTTAACTATATATTTAAACCCGCCTGCCGGCTGGGAATTGGCTGGCACATCGGTAAATTGTCTGACACTGAAAAGCTTAAAATGCATTCCGTTCAAATCCGTTTCCGCAAAAGGAGCATTTGTCCGGTTGTTTCGGTTCCAATCATTAAAATCGCGCTGCAAGCCCGGTTGCACCGGAATATTTTTCACCACCCAAAGTTCGTTGTCGTCGAAATTGGATTGTTTCGAAAATTCCACGCGCAATTTCCACGGCTCGCCCGGCCAAAGTCCCCATTGATAATCTGCCACAAGGTCATCACCGTTCCAGTGGGCGTTGGCTCCGGCGCTTTGATGATTTTCGGTCGCATCGGAAGTTTCAATGGATGTCACCTGCCAGTTCACCGCGTTCGTGCCGTTTTGCTGCGCGTGGAAAATTGCTTCAACGCCTTTGCTGCTCGCGTCATCGGCATCGTCGGAGCGACTGGAAAAATTTCCCGCTGCGCCAAAAACCAACTTCGTCAGCGTGACCGACAAGTCGCCGTCGGTTTTTGTGGATGGAAGATTTTCTGCCGTCCATTTCGGAAACGAACGGTCGCGCATCGGATTCGAAATCGTCCAATGCGTTTCGTTCATCGTCTGCCCGCCGCCGTTTTGGTTCCATTCGCTGACTTTCAAAATGAATTTCCCTTGCCGCCGCGGAAACGCGTCGAATTCCACGCCGACAATTTCATT
>Ga0070741_10019667_pt1 | contig 10754 bp, 5 predicted proteins | sample Coa_R1_4_FD_66440 | JGI IMG/M metagenome (GOLD analysis project Ga0070741, IMG submission 66440) | Surface soil microbial communities from Centralia Pennsylvania, which are recovering from an underground coalmine fire - Coalmine... | ecosystem: Environmental > Terrestrial > Soil > Unclassified ... | reverse complement strand
TTGGCTGCAACCGGGATGTTGAGCAGGGTGAGTCTGGAACCTTCTCCAACGGTCAGATTGCACTACCCATTTCAGCGCGGCTGCAGAAACTCTCTGCAGTATCGAATTCTTCCCTGACGGCTGAATTGATCATTGACGGCCAGGTGGATCACCCGATCGCGCTGGTGGTGGATGCCGTGAATAAGCAGGTAAAGACTGATCCACCAATCCAGCTTGATCCGGGTCCACATACGTTTGAGATTGATTATTTTATTCTGATCAATGGGGTAAAAACCAAAGTGGCCTCCGGAACGGCAAGAGCAGAGGTGGCAGCCAGTTCTAACTCAACTTCAGTTCAAATTGTTTCACTCAGTTATGTATCAGGAGTAACGCTGACGATTGCCGGAAAGCCAGGAGGTCCCGGATTCCATGATGGAATAGGCACCTCGGCCCGATTTAGTGAACCATCTGGGGTGGTTTCGGATGGGACCAACCTCTACGTGACCGATTCAGGGAATAATACAATCAGGAAGATCGTGATTGCGACAAGGGAGGTCTCCACCTTTGCAGGCAGCCCAGGGGTTACCGGCTCTGCAGATGGAATTGGATCGGCCGCCCAGTTCAACTCTCCCACAGGAATAACAATTGATAAGGCGGGGAGTTACCTTTACGTGAGCGATTCCGGTAATAATACGATCAGAAAGATCGTGGTTGCGACCCGAGAGGTTTCTACACTTGCAGGCAGTCCAGGCGCCGGGGGCTCTACAGATGGAATCGGAGCAGCCGCCCGATTTGGTTTACCCGGAGGGATGGCAGTCGACAATACAGGGCGTAACCTCTATGTGGTCGATTCATTGTTCGAGACTATCAAAAAGATTGTAATTGAAACCCGAGAGGTTTCTACACTTGCAGGCAGCGCAGATACGGCCGGTTCTACAGATGGGGTCGGGTCCGCCGCCCTGTTTTACGGCCCTACAGGGATAGTGATCGATAGTACGGGGAATCACCTTTATCTGACCGATTCAGGAAATAATACGATCAGAAAGATCGTAATTGCGACCCGAGAGGTCTCCACCTTTGCAGGCAGTGCTAGGTCTACTGGTTCTACAGATGGGGTCGGATCTGCTGCCCTGTTTTACGGTCCTATAGGGATAGCGATCGATAGTACGGACAGTAACCTCTACGTAGCCGATTTATATTCCGAGACGATCAGAAAGATCGTAATTGCGACCCAAGAGGTCTCTACCTTTGCAGGCAGTGCCGGGTCCACTGGTTCGACGGATGGGGTCGGATCTGCTGCCCGGTTCGGATTTAACTTAGGGAGTTTATTTTCTAACACGCCGTATGTTGCAATCGATAATTCGGGGAGCCTCTATGTGGCCGATTTTGGAAATAGCTCCGTCAGAAGGATCGTGATTGCGACCCAAGAGGTATCTACCCTCGCAGGCAGCACTAATGTATTTGGCTCGGCGGACGGAAAAGGATCGGCCGCTCTGTTCGGTTCTGCTGCAGGCATTGTGATTGACGGCACAGGGAGTAACCTCTACTTGGCTGACAATGAGCGTGGGGAGGGGCTAAACAGTGGTGATACTATCAGGCGGATTGTAGTAGAAGCAGGGGAGGTTTCCACTCTTGCCGGGATGGCCGGGTTTGAGGGTTTTGATGATGGGATTGGATCCTCTGCCCGATTCTTCTTACCGATAGGAATAGCGGTCGATAATACGGCGGGTAACCTTTATGTAACCGATTCAAGTAACGGCACGATCAGAAAGATCGTTATCGCCACCCAAGAGGTTTCCACATTTGCAGGCAATGTGAATGTGTTTCGTGGTTCGGCAGATGGAATTGGATCTGCCGCCCAGTTTAACGCGCCTCATGGTATCGCGATCGATAATACAGGGAGCAATCTCTATGTGGCTGATTTCGGCAATGGCACGATCAGAAAGATCGTGATTGCGACCCAGGAAGTCTCCACGATTGCAGGCAGCGCAGTCGCCGGGGGCTCTACAGACGGAATCGGAGCAGCCGCCCGGTTTGGCTCGCCTAATGGCATCGCGATCGATAGTACAGGGAGCAATCTCTATGTGGTCGACTCAGGGAATAACACCATTAGAAAGATTGTGATTGCGACTCAAGAGGTTTCCACGATTGCGGGTATTCCTGGGCCAGGAGGATTTACAGACGATGCTGGAGCAGCAGCCAAGTTTAGCACTCCTGTGGGAATTACGATCGATAGCAGTAATACAAACCTCTATGTGACTGATTCAGGCAATCATGCGATTCGAAAAATTGATCTGGCAACGAACAATGTGACGACCCTAGCAGGTGCTTGCTCCTCGTCGACAACCTTTGATGGTGTTGGCGCACAGGCCTGTTTTGCCAGTCCTTATGGAATCGTTTCCGATAAAGCCTTTCTTTACGTGACCGACTCTGTTGAGAATGTCATTCGTCAACTAACTCAGTGAAGGTGGAGTATTTTGGCTGGCAAAAGGTTTGGATTGACTTCTTTAGGGTGACAGATGCGCTCTCTACGACTTACTTTAATTTTGATTCTCATGATTGTTGGCTGCAATCGGAATGTTGAGCAGGGTGAGTCTGGAACCCTTTCCAGCGGTCAGCTTGCACTACCCATTTCAGCGCGGCTGCAAGGGCCGTCGATTATTTCAGAGCCGTTTGTGGTCCTTTAGGAAGTACTAAAATCGAATCGATTCTCTCCCCCTATATGTGGGGATTGTTGCTTTTATTATTCCGGGATAGAGTTCATTTCATCGAGCGTAAGAATTCCGGCTTGGACTAGGCGAGGGTTCTTACTCCGAAAATGAGACTGATTTAATGGAGTGGCGATGTGAACGTGAAGGTGCAGGTCGCTATTGTGGGGTCGGGCCCGGCTGGATTGAGCGCAGGCGCCCATGCGGCGGAGCTCGGCCTGTCGCATATGGTTCTCGAGGCCTCGTCCGCCCATGCCAACACCATTCAGGAGTACCAAAAAGGCAAAGAGGTGATGGCCGAGCCGGGATACCTTCCGCTCCGAAGTCTGGTCCCTTTTAAGCAAAGTTCACGGGAAGAAGTTCTCAGAGAGTGGTATGAGAGCCTCTTAAAGTATCAGGTCGAGATCCGCTACAACGCGGAAGTCGTCGAGATCAAGAAGGGGACCGGAGGATTTTCTCTTAAATTGCACAATGGGGATCTAATCGAATCCGAATTCGTTGTGTTGTCGATTGGCGTCGCCGGTAATCCACGGAAGCTGGAAGGGCCTGGTTCCGACCTGCCGTTCATCCAATACACTCTCAAAGATCCTGATGAATTCAGCGGCGAAACCATCATTGTGATCGGGGCCGGCGATGCGGCGATCGAGAATGCACTTGCTTTGGCCAAGCGGAACCGGGTCTGTATCATAAACCGGACCAATGAGTTCGCGCGGGCCAAACAAGGAAACCTGGAGGCGATCCTCAAGGCAATCGAGGAGAGACGGATAACCTGTTATTACAAAAGCAGTGTCGCTCGGATCGAAGAGAATTCCGAGGGCGAGAAGCGATGCCTTCTGGTATTAAATACGGAACAGAAGGAGATTAAGATTCCTTGTGATCGAATCATTGCCAGACTTGGGGCGATTGCGCCGCGGAAATTCGTGGAGAGCTGTGGTATCAAATTTCCGGGCGCGGATCCAGGGGCCCTTCCCGACTTGAGTAGCCAGTACGAGTCGACTGTCCCGGGACTCTACGTCATTGGAGCGCTCGGCGGGTATCCTCTTATTAAACAAGCTCTCAATCAAGGGTATGAGGTCATAGAATACATCCTTGGACATGATATTAAGCCCGCGGACAATGACCTTTTGGTTCAGCGCCTCTCAATGCTCCCGTATCGTCTGAGTGTAGAGGAGTGTCTCGATCTGTTGCGGCAGAGGATCCCGCTTTTTTCCCAAATCAATCCGCTACTGTTCCGGGAAATGATGCTCGAGAGTTCGATCCGCGTTTTGGAAGCGGGACAGACTGTTTTCAAGAAAGATGATTTTTCAACTTCCGTTTATACCATCCTGGATGGCGAAATCGAAATGGATTATGAAGACGGCATAACCTTTCCCTATCGGGTCGGCAGCGGAGGAATATTTGGCGAACTCAGCCTGATTTCGGGACGTCAACGGACGAGTACCGCGACAGCCAGAGCCTACAGCCTCCTGGTCGAGATCCCGAGACGAACGCTGTTGAAGCTTGCCGCGTCGATCGACTCGGTGCGTGAAGGGCTCGATCAGCAATTCATCGCCCGAACCATCCAGAACGCGCTCACACCCTCTTTGGATATTGAAGCGCTCAGGGACATTGCGGGTCTATCCCGTCTTGAACGGCACCGGGTCGGCGACATGGTCTTTCGGGAGGGGGATATAGGAGATGACATTTACCTGGTCCGCCGGGGCGCGGTGGCCCTATCCCGTAGTGTGGAGGGGCGGGATGTGCTGGTCCGCCAAGTCCGTGCTGGCCAATATTTTGGCCAGGTCTCTTTGATGAATGTCGGAAGACGGATTGAGAGTGCCTGCGCCGTGGTTGCCTCAGAGACTATCCGACTCAGTCGGGACTCCTTCATTCAGCTTCTAGAGAAGGATGAGACACTGCTCCGTCGTTTTCAGGATGAGCTAAGCACTCAAGCTGAGGAGGAGACGGCGATTGCATCATCTCCCATCGCCTCCGATGCGCTGGGTTTCCTACTTAAGAATGGAGCAGGGGAAGCGACCGACTTGCTTGTCATCAACGATTCCCTTTGCGTCGGCTGCGACAACTGTGAGACCGCCTGTGCCGAGACCCATGGGGGGATCACGCGGGTGAACCGAAAGGAAGGACCTGCGTTTGCGACGATCCATATCGCAGTTGCTTGCCGCCACTGCGAAAACCCATCGTGTATGAAAGAGTGTCCTCCTGACGCGATCAAGCTCGAGCGGGGCGGTCAGGTAAATATCAATTACGACACCTGTATCGGCTGTGGAAAATGCGAGAGCAATTGTCCGTATGAAGTGATACGGATGGCGGTCGAAAAGAAAAAAAGGACCCATCTCTTCACCTGGATGCTGACCGGATTCGGATTTCCGCCGGGCGAACTTGGGGGAATAAAGAAGGGAGCTGGGAGTAAAAAAGCAGTCAAGTGCGATCTCTGCAAAGATCGGCCGAGCGGTCCGGCCTGTGTGATTGCCTGCCCCACCGGAGCTGCACGCCGCGTGAAAGTGGCGGACTTTAATCGCCTTGCCCAGGAGGCAGAGTCATGATTTCAACCAGAGGGCGACTCGGTAAAACATCGCTTCTGCCCGTTACATCTCGAGGCCGGCTTGACCGAAACCAATCGAGCCGGCCGATTCATGAATCTTTTCTGGTCTACAAAAAAGGGCGTTATATCATACAGGCGGCGCTGCTTGGCGGTGGAGCAGGTGCGGCCTACCTATTTCATAATCCCTGGGATGGAGCCAGCGGAGGGACCTGGTTGGGCTATGCCTTAGGGACCATCGGTGCGATCCTTATTGTCTGGCTCACCCTTCTTGGTGTGCGAAAGCGAATTTATCGTTCCGTCCTCGGAACGGTAGAGGGATGGCTGTCTGCGCATGTCTACTTCGGTGCCATTCTTTTCTTGATCGCAACCCTTCATACGGGGGGAAAAGTTCATAACAATATTCATGGAGCCGCTTATCTGCTGATGTGTCTGGTAATCGTGACAGGCTTCTATGGGGTCTACGCATACCGCCGATATCCCACCTTGATGCTGAGAAGCCGCGATGGACTTTCCAGAAAGCAGTTGCTTCAAAAGATCGCTGCATTAGATGGCCAGTGCGAATTGGTTGCCCAAAAACTGGGGGAGGAGGTCTTGACAGTCATGCGCAGTGCGGTTGAAAGGACGGTCGTCGGCGGGTCGTGGTGGCAGTTAGTTCGTCAACGGGACCGGTCCAAGGTCGCTTTGCCGGAGGCGTTGGGCATCGGGGTCGTTCTTCGTCCCAATCCCGACCAGAAAACCATAATCCAATATCTGACGGACCGATTTGGTGGAAGCGGCGGCGCCGAGGAAACGCTCTGGCTGCAGGAACTGATTGATCTTTGTGCAAAGAGACGGGGTCTACTTGAAATGGTTCGGACTGATCTGCGTCGACAAAATCTTATCTCTGGCTGGCTCTATTTACATGTACCCCTTACTTTTGCGCTTTGGGGGGCACTGACGGCGCATATCATCAGTGTTTTTGTTTATCGGTAGAAAATGCGAGTCTTGATCCGCCGTGTAGGCCGGCGCGATGGCGGCGCGCTCGAATATCGCGATGATGAGCTCACCACTGATGAGGTAACCGTCGGCTCCTCCCCCGACCAGGACCTGGTTTTAATGGGAGAAGGGGTGGCTCTCCGTCACGTCCGCATCTTCCGGAAGCGGGACGGTGTTTTCGAAACTGTCAATATCGGACCTGGAGAGCTACGAATCAATGACAGAATGTCGGCAAGCTTCAGGATCGAGGTGGGAGACCAGATTGGGATCGGTACCCACCGATTGAGGCGGATTATTGCACCTTCCGGATTTGATTTTGCTTTGGAGCTTGAAACCGGTGAACGGACACCGGAGGGGAGGTGGCCTTCTTCAGGTGTTCCTGAGGGGCGTGGCCTTACCGGATGGAGCAAGCGAGGTTGGTCATGGGCGCTCGGCCTCTTTTTCCTGGGAGCCGGTTTGGTGGTTCCCTTGGTCGGCGTCTATAAACCTTCCGTACAAATGGTTTTACGGACGGCTCACTTTGCGCCGAGCGATCAGTGGTGGGACCCCGGTCCGTTGAGCTCGGCCCATTCGACCCCGCCTGCCGGCCGTAATTGCACCGCCTGTCATGGCGTCGCTTTTCAAGGAATAAGAAATGATGATTGTGGAGCGTGTCATCGATCGATCACACAGCATGCTCCAACGGATACGTCAATGGGAGCGGAGCTTTCAAGACGCCGGTGTGTCACCTGTCACAAAGAGCACCGCGGACCCCAATTCATCGTCCGACGGGACTCCGAGCTCTGCGTTGAGTGTCATGGAACGCTTAAATCATCAGTGGCCGGCAAGACCGGACTGGAAGATGTCCGCGAGTTCTCTAAGCAGCATCCGGAGTTTCGCTTGACATTTTTACGCCCCGATGAAGAACCGCTTGGCTCTACCTGGAAGAAAGTTCGAGTGTTGATTGATGCGCCTGAGGCACGTGAGCGGTCCAACCTGAAGTTTAATCATAAAGTGCATCTCAATCCAAAGGGAGTCGATACGCCGGATGGCAAAAAACAGATGACCTGCCAAAACTGCCACCGCCCCGACGAAAGTGGGGTGAAGATGCTCCCGATTGACATGAAACAACACTGCTCGGAATGCCATTCCTTGCAATTTGGGAATATAAGCCTGCCGCATGGAAGCGTCGAGCAGGTGACCTATGTCCTGCGAGGTTACTATCAGAGCAACCGTCCGGTCTCGGAAGCGAGAATTCGGCAGGACGTGATGTTCGGTCGGCGTCCATCGGCTAGGCGGCCCGGGGAGATGACCGACGACTTGGAGAGTGAACCGGCGAAGACGCCGGAGCAAAAGGCGAGAAAGGCTGCACGCGATCTGTTTGAGAGAACGTTGTGCAATGTTTGCCATGAAGTCAGGCGACTCGATCCGCAGCAGGAGGTCGGCTGGGAGATTAAGCCGGTGAGGCTCAACCACTCCTGGATGCCGCTGGCGCATTTTAGCCACAAGAGTCACTTCCAAGCTAAATGCACGGATTGTCATGCCGCTGAAACGTCTGAGCGAAGCGAGGAGGTCCTGATGCCTCGTATTAAGGTCTGTCGTCAGTGTCACGCGGGAAGCGATACCTCCGCTGGGCTAAGATCGACCTGCGTCGTTTGTCATCGATTCCATCTGCCTGGGAAACCGGTCTTGCTTCAGAATAAGGAAAAGGAATCGGGGAGTTCAGATATTGCGTCCTAGGGGGAGTGAAATGGCGGAGAAGCCGATCTTCCGTCTTCTAATTTTGATATTTGCGCTTTTAGCCGCTTGCAGTGGTGGGTCTGAAAAAGGCTCTAATACCGGGGTCGATCCCAATGCAGAGGGGCTCTCCTGTGACGGCTCGTGCGCAAATACCGGCGCCGCTTTGACTGGGGCCGAAGTGGAACGGGTCATCGCCCGCGCGGTTTTTGAAGCGCAGGCTCATGGGGCCAATGCAACTGTTGCGGTCGTCGATCGCGTCGGCAATGTACTCGGTGTTTTCCGCATGACCGGGGCGACCCAGAACATTAGAGTAGACAGCGGGACCGGCGTCACGACAGGTCTGGAAGGATCGCTCGTTCCGGACACGATCACCGCCATTGCCAAGGCGATTACAGCAGCCTATCTCTCGACGGAAGGGAACGCTTTCTCAACGCGCACGGCCAATCAGATCGTTCAAGAACACTTCAATCCAGGCGTGCGGGACCAACCCTCGGGCCCTCTCTTCGGCGTGCAATTCAGCCAACTCCCCTGCTCGGACGTGACGCAACGGTTCAGCGGAGCGGCGACCGAGTCGGGACCGAAGCGCTCGCCGCTTGGCCTGGGCGCAGATCCCGGCGGGTTTCCGCTCTTCAAAGGCGGAACCGTGGTTGGCGGCGTCGGCGTCATCGCCGACGGAGTCTATGGAATTGACAAAGATGTCGAGGACAGAGATCACGACCTGGATGAGACGATCGCCTTGGCCGCGAGCTATGGACTGGCGGCACCCCTTGATCGACGCGCAGAAAGGATCTCGGTCGATGGGAGATTTCTTCGATTTTCAGATATCGATTTTGAAGAGATTCGAACCGATCCGACCGCAGCTCCTCTTTTTCCTGCGCTGAATGGAAGTGTGGGGCAGCTCGTGGCGGTCACTGGTTATTTCGAAGGTGCGATATTGGACGGGACCTCCTTCGGGCAGCCCACTTCAGGGGTCCGGCCGGACCAGCTGGATTTTCCGAATCTTGACGCCTTCGTTTTCGTCGACAGAAATAACACGGAACGCTTCCGGCCGCGCGCGGGGACCGATGCCCCTGGGACCGTCGGCGCTAACAGACTGACCTCCGCCGAAGTTCGTGAACTTCTTTCGCAGGCTCTCGATGTTGCCGATGCCGCGCGGGCGCAGATTCGCCGCCCTCTCGGCAGCCCGGCTCGTGTCACGATCACGATCGTCGATACAAACGGGGCGATTCTCGGAGTGGTGCGCGGACGCGACGCGCCGGTTTTTGGTTTCGACGTTTCGGTCCAAAAAGCGCGAACCGCGGCATTTTTTTCGAGCGGCTCCACCGCCGAGGCTGCGGGTCCTGCGTTGCGGTCGGTTTCCGCATCGGCCGGCAGTTATGTAACAGCGTTTCAAGCATTCCTCCAGATCGGCACCGCTCTGGAGTCAGCCGGTCCTTCACTTGCTTTTTCAAGCCGGGCGATCGGAAATCTCTCCAGGCCCTATTTCCCAGACGGCCCGGCCGTTGGGCCGCCCGGGCCGCTGAGCAGCCCTCCGGGGTTCTGGAGTGTTTTTTCGACCGGTATCCAAGTTGATCTCTCGGCGGATAAGATCGTTCAACATATTCAATTTGTGAGTGGCAGCTCCGGAGCCGACGTCGGACCGAACTGCGCCCTTACCCCGATTGCGAACGGCATTCAAATTTTCCCTGGAGGTTTGCCTATTTTCCGCAATCAGACATTGGTAGGGGGAATCGGTGTATCGGGAGACGGTGTTGACCAGGACGATATGATCGCATTTTTGGGGGTAACCCGCGCCTCAATCGCCCTGGGTGGGAGCATCGGCAATGCGCCTGCGGCGATTCGAGCCGATCGCCTGACGCCGCAGGGGGTACGCCTCCGTTATGTCTCCTGTCCTCCGGCTCCATTTAACAGTCGGGATGAACAAAATGTGTGTGAAGGCTTATGACCCGCGGGCATCAAAACGATGACGATTGAGAGCTTATTGCGGTACTGGGTGCTGATGGTTGCCATTTTTTTCCTCACGAGCGCCGCTACGATGGTGTCCGCAGGCACGGATGAAGAAGGAGCAGCTCTGGAGAGGGTGCAGTTGACGACGGAACTGATGCAAACGGCCCAAGCTGGAGGCGAGGAAGAAAAACCGCTCGAGCGTCGGAAAGGGGCGCGCCGCCCGGGCCGCGACCAACCTCCGACGGAGCCTCCCTCGCAAGAGGTGACTCCCCCCTTACAGGCTCCCTCGCCAAAATTACCATCAATAAAGACGCCCCAGTCAGATGTCCCCTTGGCACCGGTTCCTCCAATGAAGGCACCGCCCAAAGCTCCTCCTTCTGAGGTTCCCATGGACCGTCGTGAAGAGGCGCGGCAGCCGGGTCGTGAGAGACTGTCTGAGGGTCCTTCCAAGGAGGACTTTAAGGATACAGGACAACCGATGATGGTGAAGGAGGGATTGCCTCCTGCAGATCTCGGAAGGTTGGGGGACCTTCCAGCTCTTCCCGATCGCTGGCGGATTGTCGACACTCCCCCGCTGAATTATCGGAACAACTTACTCGATCCCTACAGCACAGGGAATATCCTGAAAGGGGATAGGCCTTTCAAGGGGAATTGGTTTGTTAATCTCGGCCTTGTCTCCGATACGTTGGTTGAATCACGGTACGTTCCAACTCCGGTCGGCAATCCGACCACGGAAGCTCCCGGCAGCCTTGATGCTTTCGGTAATGGGTCGCAAATATTTTTTAATCAGACCCTCATCACGGAACTTGTGTTGTACAAGGGAGACACCGTTTTCCGTCCGCCTGATTTTGAGTTCCGATTTATTCCTGTTTTTAACTTCAACC
>Ga0070741_10019666_pt1 | contig 10756 bp, 12 predicted proteins | sample Coa_R1_4_FD_66440 | JGI IMG/M metagenome (GOLD analysis project Ga0070741, IMG submission 66440) | Surface soil microbial communities from Centralia Pennsylvania, which are recovering from an underground coalmine fire - Coalmine... | ecosystem: Environmental > Terrestrial > Soil > Unclassified ... | reverse complement strand
GGCCAGAGCGGTGCGAGGCCGATCCAGGGCCTGAGCGTTCCGCCCGGCGTTCCGGCGTTCGGCCGGGACTGGAAGGTCGCGATCCGCAAGTACTTCAAGAGCGTCGTCAGTATCGGCTTCCAGGGCGAATCGCCCGCCTACCGGTACCACTTCCTCGACCTCGATCCGAACTACCGCGACCGGTACGGGCAGCCGCTGATCCGGATCACGTTCGACTGGGAACCGAACGAGCGGGCGATGGTCGCGTTCGCCGGCCAGAAGACCTTGCAGATCATGCAGGCGATGTTCCCGAAGGCGGCGAAGGCCGGCGCCGCGCCCTACTCGCCGACCGGCCCGGACCTGATCCAGGGCGGCCCGGGCTCCCTGCCGGCGCACTACGACACCGTCCCGTACCAGTCGACCCACAATACGGGCGGCGCCATCATGGGCGCCGACCCAGGAACGTCGGTCGTCAACAGCTACCTGCAGATGTGGGATGCGCCGAACGTGTTCGTCGTCGGCGCGTGCAACTTCCCGCAGAACGCCGGCTTCAACCCGACCGGCACCGTGGGCGCGCTCGCCTATCGGGCCGCCGAGGGGATCCTCAAGTACCACAAGAGCGGAGGGATGCTCGTATGACTCCGGATCCGAAGACGCTCCTCGCGCAGGAGCTCGACGACTACGACGGGCGCTGGGTGGCGATGCGCGACGGCCTCGTCGTCGCCCACGCAGACGACGAGGAGGCGCTCCGAAACCACCCGGACGTCCGCCCCGGCGACCTCCGGTTCCCGATCGGCGAGCCGGCGACTGGCTTCTACATGCTGGGCGTGTAGTCGAGCGCCTCGGGCGACGCGGCGAGCTCTCCGGCGACCCCGCCGCAGCCGGCCGGGGCTCGCCGCCGCCTCGCGGGGTCGTGCGAGCCCGGCGCGGTCCGCCGCCTGGCGCCGGCGCGCCGGCCGCGGGGACGCGGTCCCGGCCTTCGCCGGGGGCCGGTGCGGGAGCGACGCGCCGGGCGGAGCGGGGCCTCTAGGATCCGTCCGGTGGCGTCTCTTGCGCAGACGATCGGGCGAAGCGGCACGGCGCCGTCCCCGTACCGGAAGGGCCTCGCGTTCGGGGGAGCCGGTCGCTGAGCCGCTACCTGCACACGATGTACCGGATCACCGATCCGGAGCGGAGCCGCGTCTTCTACGAGGCGCTCGGGATGGAGCTGCGGCGCGAGCTTCCGATCGTGCGGAACGGCGAGCTGGAGGCGACGAACTACTTCTTCGGCTTCCCCGGCCAGGAGGAGGAGCTCGAGCTGACGTTCAATCACGACGGGCGGACGTACGAGCTCGGCACCGGCTACGGGCACGTCGCAATCGGCGTGGACGACCTCGGGCAGACGCTCGCCCGGTTGAAGGAGCTCGGGATCGAGCCCGAGCGCGAGCCCTACCGGGTGCGCGAGGGCGGGTCGCTCCTGTGCTTCCTGCGCGACCCGGACGGGTACCGGGTGGAGCTCATCGACCGGAGCGGGGCGTAGCGGCCCTCGCCGGCCGGCGCGATGCGCGCCGGCCTCGCCGAGTGGGACGGTAGCCTCGGGAGGCGGCGAGCGTCGAGCGCCTGCCTCCTGCCGGCGGCGGTGGCGTCGCGGCGCGGCGACGACCGGTGGTGTCGCTCGCGGGCGCCGCCGAGAAGTTCCACTTCTTGCTCGAAGTCGTCTCACACTCGTTCCAGCTTCCTCGCTACCGTCGTCTCATGGCGAAGAGCACGGAGACGCCGTGGGGCCGGGCTCGGGTGGTCGAGGAGGTGCGGGTGCAGCAGCGGGCGGCCGACCGGCGCTTCGCGTCGCTCGTCCAGCGGCTGGAGGACGAGCGCGGCGAGACGCTCGTGCGCATCGCCTACACCACCGACGGCGTCGTCCGGCGCGGACCGGTGACGCTTCGGCTGCGCGACCTCGAGCGTCTCCGGGCGAAGGTCGGCGCCGCGTCTGGGCTCGCGGACGTCCTCGGGTGGAGTGGGGCCTAGACGAGCGCGGCAGCGGACAATCGACAGGCGTCGACGAGCGATCCGAGGAGGAGGGCCCCGTCGGTCGAGCCGAGCAGCGGGTCGACCGCGTGCTCGGGATGCGGCATCAGGCCGAACACGTTGCCGGCCTCGTTGCACAGGCCGGCGACATCGCCGACCGCGCCGTTCGGGTTCTCTCCGCGCTCGTAGCGGAGGAGGATCTGGCCGTTCGCCTCGAGCTCGGCCACGACCTCGGGGGGCGCGAACCAGCAGCCGTCGCCGTGCTTGACCGGGATCGTGATCACCCGGCGTTCGTCGCAGCGCGACGTGAACGGGCTGTCCGTGCGCTCCACGCGCAGGCGGACGTCGCGGCAGACGAACGTGAGCGACGCGTTCGGACGGAGCACGCCCGGCAGGAGACCGGCCTCGGTCAGGATCTGGAAGCCGTTGCAGATCCCGAGGACCAGGCCGCCGTCCCGGGCGAACGCGGTCACCGCGCGCATGATCGGCGAGAAGCGGGCGATCGCCCCGCAGCGGAGGTAGTCGCCGTACGAGAATCCGCCGGGGAGGACGACCGCGGCGGTGCGGGGCGGCAGCTCGCCTTCGTCGTGCCAGACGGCCACCGCGCGGGCGCCGACCCGCTCGAGCGCCGCGACCGCGTCGCGGTCGTCGTTCGAGCCGGGGAACACCGGCACCGCCACCAGCGGCCGCCCGCTCACGGCTCGTCCGCAAGCTCGATCTCGTAGCTCTCGATCAGCGGGTTCGCGAGCAGTTGCTCGCACATCCGCTCCACCTGGGCGCGGGCCTCGGCGCCGTCGCCGGCCTCGACGTCGAGCTCGACGAGCTTGCCGACCCGCGCCTCGCCCACGGCGAAGCCGAGGTGCCGCAGGCTGCTCTCGACCGCCTGCCCCTGCGGATCGAGGATGCCGGGCTTCGGGCGGATGAGCACGGTCGCCCTCACCCCAGCACCACCTCCGGGCGCGCCGTGTAGGTGTCGAACGGGATGCCGGTGAGCTGCTCGAACGCCTCGAGGTAGCGGGTACGGGTCCCGGCGACGACGTCGTCGGGGAGCTCGGGGCCGGGATCGGTCTTGTCCCAGCCGAGGCGCTCGCAGTAGTCGCGGACGAACTGCTTGTCGAACGACGGCTGCGGCCGGCCCGGCTCGTACTGCTCGGCCGGCCAGAAGCGGGACGAGTCGGGCGTGAAGGCCTCGTCGGCGAGGACGAGGCGGCCCTCGGCGTCCACGCCGAACTCGAGCTTCGTGTCGGCGAGGATGATCCCGCGCTCCGCGGCCCGCTCGGACACGAACCGGTAGAGCGCGAGCGAGATCCGCTCGACCTCGTCGAAACGCTCCTCGCCGACGAGCGCGACCGCGGCCGTGCGGTCGATGTTCTCGTCGTGCCCCGTCTTCGCCTTCGTCGCCGGCGTGAAGATCGGCTCCGGCAGCCGCTGCGACTCGACGAGACCGGCCGGCAGCGCGTGGCCGCAGACCTCGCCGGTCGCCAGGTAGTCCTTCCAGCCGGAGCCCGAGAGGTAGCCCCGCACGACGCACTCGATCGGCAGCATCTCGAGCCGCGTGCACTCCATCGAGCGGCCGTCCTCGCGCAGCGCGAGCAGGTGGTTCGGCACGATGTCGGCGGTCTGGGCGAACCAGTACGCCGAGATCCCGGTGAGGACGCGTCCCTTGTCGGGGATCTCGGTCGGCAGGACGACGTCGAACGTGGAGACGCGGTCGCTCGCGACGAGCAGGAGACGCCGCTCGTCGAGCGCGTAGAGCTCGCGGACCTTGCCGCTGCCGACGTGCGTGGCAGCCTCAGACATTCACCACCTCCTTGACCGGGAGCGCGTGCAGGCGCTCGAAGACGACATCGACGTTTGCCACCGTGGCTGCGAGGTCGAAGACACGCTCGAGCGCGGCGGCGTCGAGCGCCGCGGCGATCTCCGGGTCGCCGGAGACGAGCTCGCGGAAGTCGCGCTCTTCGTCCCAGGCCTGCATCGCGCGGCGCTGGACGAGCCGGTAGGCGTCGGCGCGGTCGAGGCCCGACTCCACGAGGGCGAGCAGCAGCCGGTGCGAGAACACGAGTCCGTGCGAGGCCTCGATGTTGCGGCGCATGCGCTCGGGGTACACGACGAGGCCGTCGACGATCCAGGTGAAGCGGTCGAGCATGTAGTCGAGCGCGATGAACGCGTCGGGGATGACAATCCGCTCCGCGGAGGAGTGCGAGATGTCGCGCTCGTGCCAGAGCGTCACGTCCTCCAGGCCGACGAGCGACGCGGCCCGCACGACGCGGGCGAGCCCGCAGATCCGCTCCGCGACCTTCGGGTTGCGCTTGTGCGGCATCGCCGAGGAGCCCTTCATCCCGGCCGCGAACGGCTCCTCGACCTCGCGCACCTCGGTCCGCGCGAGGTGGCGGATCTCGGTCGCGAACCGCTCGAGCGAGGTGGCGAGGAGGGCGAGCGCCGAGAGCAGCTCGGCGTGCCGGTCGCGCGCGATCACCTGCGTCGACGCCGGGTCCGGCTCGAGCCCGAGCCGCTCGCAGGCGATCCGCTCGACCTCGGGGTCGATCGCCGCGTACGTACCGACCGTCCCGGAGAGCTGCCCGACCCGGTTCGACTCCAGCGCGCGCTGGAGTCGTGCCCGCCCCCGGTCGAGCTCGAACGCCCAGCCGGCGAGCTTCCAGCCGAACGTCGTCGGCTCGGCGTGGATGCCGTGCGAGCGCCCGATGCAGACCGTCTCCCGGTGCTGCTCGGCGCGGCGGACGACGGCGCCGAGGGCGCGGTCGAGCCCGGCGAGGATGAGCCTGCCCGCGTCCTGGATCTGGAGGGAGAGCGCGGTGTCGACGACGTCGGAGGAGGTGAGGCCGTAGTGCAGCCAGCGTCCCTCGGGGCCGAGCTGCTCGGCGACCGCGTCGACGAAGGCGGCGAGGTCGTGGTCGGTCGTACGCTCGATCTCGGCGACGCGCGCGGGGGACGGGGTCTTCGCGGCCGCCCGGATCGCGGCGACGTCGGCGGCGGGGACCGCGCCGACCTCGGCCCAGCCGTCGAGCGCGGCGAGCTCGACCTCGAGCCACCGGGCGAGCCTACCCTCGTCCGACCAGATGCGGCTCATCTCGGGTCGGGAGTAGCGGGGGATCACCGCCCACACAGTAGCGGCGGCCCAGGCGGGACCCGGGCCGGGAGACGCCTACGCGAGGGCGAGAGACGCCTACGCGAGGGCGAGGATGCGCGCCGCGAGCACCGCGGCGTTCTTCGCGTTGTCCACCCCGACCGTGGCGACCGGCACTCCCGGTGGCATCTGCGCGATCGAGAGCAGCGCGTCGAGGCCGTCGAGCACGCTCAGCGAGGAGCGCAGGGGGACGCCGATCACCGGGAGCTCGGTGTGGGCGGCGACCACGCCGGGCAGGGCGGCGGCGAGCCCGGCGCCGCAGATCAGGACGCGGATGCCGCGATCCGCGGCGGCGCGCGCGTACTCGGCGACCGCCTCGGGGGTGCGGTGCGCCGAGCGCACCTCGAGCTCCCAGGCGATCCCGCGCGCATCGAGCTCGTCGAGCGCGGGCTGCATGCGCGCCCGGTCGGACTCGGATCCGACCAGGACGCCGACGGCCGGCTCAGGCATCGGTCACCGCTGCGATGTCCCTGCGGTAGCGCATCCCTTCGAACCTCACGTGGTCGACTGCCCGGTACGCCTTCCGGCGGGCCTCCTCGAGGCTCGCGCCGAGGGCGGTGACGGAGAGGATACGGCCTCCGCTCGTCACGACCGACCCGTTGCGCACGGCCGTGCCGCCGTGGAAGACGATCACCCCGTCGCCCTCGACCTCCTCGGCGCCGGCGATCGGGGCGCCCGCGTCGTCGCTGCGCTCCGGGTAGCGCGCTCCTGCGAGGACGACGGTGACGGCGGCCTCCTCGGACTGGGTGAGCAGCCCCGGTCGGGCCCGGCCCGCGGCGGCTTCGGCGAGCGCGGCGAGCAGGTCGCCGCCGAGCCGCGGCACGAGCACCTGCGTCTCCGGGTCGCCGAAGCGGGCGTTGAACTCGAGGACCCGTGGTCCGTCGTCGGTGATCATCAGGCCCGCGAAGAGGCAGCCGACGAAGGGCGAGCCGCGGCGGGCGAGCTCGTCGACGACCGGCTGGTGGATCCGCTCCACGAGCGCCTCTGCGTCGCCGAGCCAGGGGACAGGGGAGTAGGCGCCCATCCCGCCGGTGTTCGGGCCCCGGTCGCCGTCGCCGGCGCGTTTGTAATCGCGGGCGGCGCCGAGCGGGACGGCGCGTGTGCCGTCGCAGAGCGCGAACAGCGACACCTCGCGGCCCTCGAGCAGCTCCTCGATCACGAGCGGCCCGCCGAGCGCGGCGGCGCGCCGCAGTCCCTCGTCGAGCTCGGTCCGGGTGCGGCAGACGAACACGCCCTTGCCGGCGGCGAGCCCGTCGGCCTTGACGACGCACGGGGGGCGCGCGACCGCGAGCGGGGCCGCCGCCGGGACGCCGGCGGCGCGCATCACCTCCTTGGCGAAGCTCTTCGAGCCCTCGATCCGCGCTGCCTCCGCGCCGGGTCCGAAGACGGCGATGCCGGCATGGCGGAGCTCGTCCGCGACTCCGGCGACGAGCGGCGCCTCCGGACCGATCACGACGAGGTCGGCGGCGAGCGTGACGGCGAGGCCGAGGAGCCCGTCGCCGTCGTCCGCGCGCACCGGATGGCAGCGGCCGAGCTTGGCGATCCCCGGGTTGCCGGGCGCGGCGTGGAGCGCGGTCAGCGCCGGGCTCTTCGCGATTCCCCACGCGAGCGCGTGCTCGCGGGCGCCGGAGCCGACGATCAGCACCTTCACGTCCCGAGTCTACTCGCGGCTCTCACGGGGGCCCGGTCGCGTGGCGGGCGCGCCGTGCTGGGGTGCCGGGCCGCTACGCGAGCACGCGCTCGCGGGCGGCGCCGACGCCGACGAGCTCGACCGGCACCTCGAGCGCGCGTTCGACGAACTCGACGTAGCGGCGGGCGGCGTCGGGGAGCTCGTCGCGCGAGGAGGCGTCGTCGAGCGGCTCGTCCCAGCCCGGGAGCCGCTCCCAGACGGCGCGCGCGTGGTGGAAGTCGCTCTGGTGGGCGGGGAAGTGCGGCGTCCGCGTCCCGTCTCGCAGCTCGTAGGCGACGCAGACCGGCACCTCGGGGAACCCGGAGAGCACGTCGAGCTTCGTCAGGGCGAGGGAGGTGATCCCGTTGACGCGCACGGCGTAGCGGAGCGCGACGAGGTCGAGCCAGCCGCAGCGCCGCACCCGGCCGGTGACGGTGCCGAGCTCGCCGCCGCGCTCCTGGAGCCGCTCTCGGTCGGGGCCCTCGATCTCGGACGGGAACGGGCCTTCTCCGACGCGCGTCGCGTAGGCCTTGGCCACTCCGAGCACGCGGTCGATGCGGGTCGGGCCGATTCCGATCCCGGTCGCGGCGCCCGAGGCGACCGGGTTCGACGAGGTGACGAAGGGGTAGGTGCCGTGGTCGAGGTCGAGCATCGTGGCCTGGGCGCCCTCGAACAGGACCTCCTTGCCGTCGCGGAGCGCCTGGTCGACGAGGAGCGACGCGTCGCCCACGAACGGCGCGAGCCGCTCGGCGTAGCCGGCGTACTCGGCCCAGACCTCCTCGAGGTCGAAGCCGTCGGTCTCGTAGATCCGCTCGAGCCAGAGGTTCTTCTCGGCGAGGGCGACCTCGATCTTCTGCCGGAGGATCTTCGCGTCGAGCACGTCCTGGACCCGGATGCCGATCCGGAGGGCCTTGTCGGCGTAGGCGGGTCCGATGCCGCGCCTCGTCGTCCCGATCTGGAGCTTGCCGAGCCGCCGCTCCGAGGCCTGGTCGATCGCGGGATGCCAGGGCATGATCAGGTGAGCGTTGCCGGAGAGGACGACGATCGCGGGGTCGATGCCACGCTCGACGAGGAGGTCGACCTCGTCGAGGAAGACGTGTGGGTCGACGACGCAGCCGGCGCCGATCACCGAGGTCTTCCCGGAGATCACGCCGGTCGGCATCTGCCGCAGCTTCCACGTCGCGCCGCCGGCGACGATCGTGTGCCCGGCGTTGGGTCCGCCCTGGTAGCGGCAGACCACATCCGAGCGCTGCGCGAGCAGGTCGACGATCTTGCCCTTGCCTTCGTCCCCCCACTGCGCGCCGACGACGACGGTCGCGGGCACGCGTCCCAGTCTAGACAGCGCCGGCGCGGGCGAGCGAGCGACCGACGCGGCGGACGACGATCCGGTGTCCGCGCCGGCAGGTGGTGAAGCCGACGTCGGCGTCTCGCCGGAGGGTGCCTTCGATCCGGGCGATGTCGACCGAGAGCGGCCAGGGGTCGTCGAGAGTGCGGCGCCGTGAGAGGCAGAGCTCGCACGACGACTCGAAGCTCGTCGTGTCGGGCCCGACCCACACGTGCTGCCGCTCGGTCATGTGATCCGCGGCCGGTGGGTGTCGTGTCGCCGCGCAGCGGGCGGACGGGCGACGCGGCGCACGCTCTCCGCGTGCCCGGCGTCGCCGAGGCGTCTCATGCGGCGGCCCTCGCGTCGTGTTGGGGCGCCAGGTCGGCGAACTTGGCGAACCGTTTCAGGAAGGCGAGCTTCTCGGTGCCGACCGGGCCGTTGCGGTGCTTCGCGAGGATCACCTCGGCGAGCCCCTGGTCCTCGGAGCTCTCGTTGTAGTACTCGTCGCGGTAGAGGAAGATCACGAGATCCGCGTCCTGCTCGATGGAGCCCGACTCGCGCAGGTCGGAGAGGAGCGGCCGCTTGTCGGTGCGCGACTCGACCGCGCGCGAGAGCTGCGAGAGCGCGATGACGGGGATCTCGAGGTCGCCGGCGACCACCTTGAGCGAGCGCGAGATCTGCGAGACCTCTTGGACGCGGTTGTCCGCATCCTGCCCGGAGCTCATGAGCTGGAGGTAGTCGACGACGATCGCGCCGAGCTTCGGCTCGCGTGCCTTGAGCCGGCGTGCCTTCGCGCGGATCTCGAGCATCGTCGTGAGCCGGGTGTCGTCGACGTAGATCGGGGCCTTCGTCAGCATGTCGCACGCCTTGACGAGACGGGGCCAATCCTCGTTCGTGAGCCGGCCGGTGCGGAGGCGCTGGAGCTCGACCCGGGCCTCGGCGCACATCAGGCGCTGGGCGACCTCGAGCTTCGACATCTCGAGCGTGAACACCCCGACCGGGATGCCGTAGCGGAGCGCGAGGTTGCTGGCGATGCCGAGCGCGAAGGCCGACTTGCCCATGCTCGGACGCCCCGCGACCACGACGAGGTTGCCCGGCTGGAGCCCGGAGGTCATGTGGTCGACGTCGCGGAACCCGGTGGGGATGCCCGTCATCTCCCCGCCCGACTCGTACATGCGGGTGATTTGCTCGAAGCTCTCGCGGACGAGCGCCTCGACGTGCTCGAAGCTGCCCCGGATCCGATGCTGGGCGAGGTCGAACACCATCTGCTCGGCACGGTCGACGAGCTCGGGCGTCTCGCCCGGCCGCTCCCAGCCGAGGCGCTGGATCTGCTCGCCGACCGCGGTGAGGCCGCGCAGCGTCGCCATCTCCCGCACGATGCGGGCGTAGTGGCGGGCATTCGAGGTCGCCGGCACGAGCGCCGCGAGCTCGTGGATGCGCTCCTTGCCTCCGACCTCGGCGAGCTCGCCCCGCTCGTCGAGCTTGTCGGCGACCGTGATCGCGTCGACCGGCTGACCTTGCTGGTAGAGCTCGAGCGCCGCCCGGTAGATGCGCGCGTGCGACTCACGGTAGAAGTCGCCGGCGTCGAGCTCCGCGCTCGCGGCCTCGATCGCCGACTCGGAGAGGAGGATGGCGCCGAGCACCGACTCCTCGGCGTCGAGGTTCTGGGGCGGAAGCGGGGCAACCGCCTGTCCGGCCACGGCCATCAGCGCCTAGTGAAGCCGTCTGCGCGGACGGTCGCAACGCTGTGGAAAGAGCGGGTCGCCCTGTGCCGGCTCGTCCTGTTTGCAGGCATGACGGAACACATGTTCGCACAGCCGGCAGACGGCGTGTGGACAGAGAGCGGCGCTCGAAGCGGGAAATTCCGCGCGAGATCCACAGGGCGTAGGGGTGGCTGTGGAGAAGCGCGCGGGCGGGCCCGGCCCGAGGTTCTCCACAGGCTGTGGACAGACGATGCGACGGGTACCGACCATGCGATGGGTACCGACCATGCGACGGGTACGCGGGTCGGCGTGGCCGCGGTCCGCGCGCGAAGCGCGCCGGCGCGGACGGCGGACGCGCCGCGGCGCGCGCCGGCGGGCCGACGGGTCGCCTGTGGAAGAAGATGGGCGAAATCGTCACGCGCGCCGCTTGGCGGCCCCGGTACGCTTGCCAGCGGGGCTGTGGGTTTCCCCCCACCCTGGGTGGGGGTCCGGTCCGTCGTCCGGTCGGCCTTGCGGCAGATCGGGCACCGCCAGCCCTGCGCCCCACCCTGGGTGGGGGTCCGGTCCGTCGTCCGGTGGCTCAGGCGGTGAGACGCGCCGTCGCGCGACGGCCACGGTCGAGCCTGGGCCCCTGTCTCCAGCCGTCGCGTTCGGGTCTCCCGCTCGCGCCGGCCTCCCGCTGGCGGGGCCGCTCGCGCCCCAACGACCGTCGCCCCCGTGCCGTCCTCCGCCTGATCCGGCGGGTCCCGGCCTCCCGCGCGTCCGGGCCTCCCGCGCGCCGGGCCTCGTGCTCGCCCGCCCTTCCGCGCGCCCGAGCTTCGTGCTCGCCCGGCCTCCCGCGCGCCCCGGCCGCGCTTGTCCCGGCGCCGCGCGCGCCGGCCTCGTGCTCGCCCGGCCTCCCGCACGTCCGGGCTTCGTGCTCGCCCGCCCGT
>Ga0070741_10019665_pt1 | contig 10757 bp, 11 predicted proteins | sample Coa_R1_4_FD_66440 | JGI IMG/M metagenome (GOLD analysis project Ga0070741, IMG submission 66440) | Surface soil microbial communities from Centralia Pennsylvania, which are recovering from an underground coalmine fire - Coalmine... | ecosystem: Environmental > Terrestrial > Soil > Unclassified ... | reverse complement strand
ATGGTGGCGGCGGTTCAGGTTCAAGAGGAGCGGCGTGATCGCCTCGATGAAGCGCGCGTTGGCGAGCCGGCCGCAGTCGACGGGCCGCAGCTGCGGCAGCCGGCGAGCCAGCGCGGCGACCTCGGCGCGTGCGTCGGGGTCGTTCCCCGCGATCAGGACGTCGCCCTCGAGCGGCGTCGGGAGGTCCCGGAGCCGGTCGGCGGAGAGGTTCTTGAACGCGCTCACGACCCGCGCCGTCGGCGCGCGAAGCTGGATCAGCTCGCCGGCGGAGCGCGCGCCGGGCACCGGCGCGACGTCGAAGAAGCGCCCGTCGACGGCGAGCGGGACGAGGACGTCGATGACGAGCTTGCCGGCGAGGCCGCCGGCCGAGGCGTCGAGAAAGGCGGGGAGGGCGCCGGCGGGGAAGGTGAGGACCAGGCGCCCGGTCCGCTCGAGCACCGTCTCGTTGTCGGCGGCCTCGACCGTCGCGCCCGGGACGGCCTCCCGGACACGCGCCGCGGCGTCCTCGGCGCGCGTCCGCTCGCGGGAGCCGAGAACGACCGGCTCGCCCGCCGCGGCGAGCCGGAAGGCCAGACCGACGCCTTCGGGGCCCGTCCCGCCAATGAATCCGAGGGGGTCCGCTGCGGATTTCATCGCGGGACGATAGCGACGTCGGGGGGACGATTGAAATGGCGTCCCGGGGGCGTATGCTTCGCTCCTTCGCGGGGCGCGCCGTCCGGCGATGACGGCGGAGAAAAAATCCCTTGACTGTTGCAAGACCCCGTATTACCCTGTGGTCCGGAAACTGCGTTCTTAATTCCACCCCACGTCGACGACTGAGACGAAGGACGCGGACCATCCCACTCCCGCTGTCTGGACTGGACGTCCTCGAGAGCCGCTCGTGAGACCGTCGATGAAGGACTCGTGCCTCCTGCCGAGGGCCGCCGCGTGAAGCGCGTAGAGAAGCGAACCGAAGAAAAGAAGCCGACCGAGACCGCCCGCACGCGGGGTCCGTCCCCGGCGCCGACGGCCGTTCCCGGCACGCGCGACGGCGCCGCCGCCGACGGCGCCGCTCCGGAAGAGCTCGACCAGGTCGTCTCGATGCTCGGCGACATGGACATCGAGGTCGACGCGGTCGAGGAGACCGCGCTCGCCGAAGAGCCCGAGAAGGCGGCCGAGACCGAGTGGGTCGAGGAGCAGCCGGAGGCCGAGGAGACGGAGCGGGCCCCCGGCGAGACCGCGGACCCGGTCCGCATGTACCTCCAGGAGATGGGCGGCGTCCCCCTCCTCACCCGCGAGGAAGAGGTCGCGATCGCGAAGGAGATCGAGTCCGGGGAACGGGAAGTTCGCGAAGCGACGTTCTCGCTCGACCCCGCGCTCGCCTACGTGATGAACCTCGCCGACCGCCTGAAGCGCGGCGAGATCGAGGCGCGCCACATCTTCGGCGACGACGAGCCCGAGAGCGAGCCGAGCGAGGGCAAGGAGGACAAGCGCGCCGACGGCTTCATGAAGCAGGTCGGCCGGCTGAAGCGTCTCGCGACCGAGCGCGAGAAGCTGGTCGCCGAGGCGCAGCGTGCCAAGACGTCGAAGGTCCGGAAGGACCGGATCGAGAAGCGGCTCGAGGCCATCAAGCTCGCGGTCCGGGACATCCTCCTCGAGACGCAGATCGGGGCCAAGCACGTCGCGACGCTCGTCGACAAGCTGAAGGAAGCCCATCGCCTGATCGACGCCGAGGCGATCGAGATCAAGCGGCTCGAGAGCCGCTTCCGCCATCCGTCGGCGGAGATCCTGAAGCATGCGGCTCGCATCCGCGCCGACGAGAAGGACGCCGCGCGTGCCGCCAACCGGCTCTTCCACGCGTCGGCGACGGCCGTGGTCGACGCGGCCGACGCGATCCGCGAAGCCCGGCGGAAGTCGCAGCAGGTGCTCCGCGAGCTCGACATGCCGGCCGACGTCCTCCGGAGCGTCCTCGTCACGATCCGGCGTGGCGAGATGAAGGCGCAGGACGGGAAGAAGCGCCTGATCGAGGCGAACCTCCGGCTCGTCGTCTCGATCGCCAAGCGCTACACGAACCGCGGCCTCGGGTTCCTCGACCTGATCCAGGAGGGGAACATCGGCCTCATGCGCGCGGTCGAGAAGTTCGAGTACCAGCGCGGCTACAAGTTCTCGACCTACGCGACGTGGTGGATCCGGCAGTCCGTGTCGCGCGCGATCGCCGACCAGGCGCGCACGATCCGCATCCCGGTCCACATGATCGAGACCATCAACAAGGTCATCCGGACGTCGCGCTACCTCGTGCAGCAGTACGGCCGCGAGCCGTCCGCCGAGGAGATCGCGCAGCAGATGGAGATGCCGGCGGACAAGGTCCGCAAGGTCCTGAAGATCGTCAAGGAGCCGGTCTCGCTCGAGACCCCGATCGGCGACGACGAGGAAAGCTCGCTCGGCGACTTCGTCGAGGACCGCCAGACGCTGTCGCCCGCCGACGCCGCCATGGCGCTGTCCCTGGAAGAGCAGACCCGGAAGGTCCTCGCGACGCTGACCCCGCGCGAGGAGCAGATTCTCCGGCTGCGCTTCGGCATCGGCGAGCGCTCCGACTACACGCTGGAAGAGGTCGGACAGCGGTTCGCGGTGACGCGCGAACGCATCCGGCAGATCGAGGCGAAGGCGCTGCGGAAGCTCCGCAGCCCCAACCGGGCCCGCGCGCTCGAGACGTTCGTGGGCCGCCAGCAGTGAAGGAGCGCGTCCGGACGTAATCACGCCGACCGACGACGGGACCGAGGGGGACCCGTCGGTCACGACCCGCTCTCGTGACGCAGTCGATCGGCCGGAGGAGCGATGCTCGAGAACCTGGAAAAGGAGCTACGGAAGTGGCGCGAGAGCCGCGCTTCCAAGCCCCAGCGCGAGACGCCGAGCGACCGGCGGACCGTCAAAGTGAACGGTCAGGACGTCGTCGTCGTGCGCAAGCGGGCGAAGCCGCGGACCGACCCTTCCGGAGCTTGAACCCGCCCCGCACGCTCGCGACGGTCTAGCGGCCGGCGTTCACCGCCACCGGCTGGCCGTCCTCCAGGACGCCCGGGTCTCCGGCGACGACGCGTTCGCCGCCGGCGAGCCCCTGCTTCACGGCGACCTGGTCTCCGACCTCCGCGCCGAGCACGATCGGCGCCCGGCGGACGTGTTCGTCCGCGACGGTCCATACGAACGGGGCGTCCGCGGGGCCACGGATCGCCGTCCGGGGCACGAGGATCGCCGTCCCGCCCGCCGTGTCGACCGGCTCGAGGAACACGATCCGTGCGCTCATGTCCGGCCAGAGGAGCTGGTCGGGGCGCTCGATCTGGACCTCGACCCGCAGCGTCCCCTTCTGCTTGTCGATCTGCGGGTAGAGCTTCACGACGTGCGCGGCGTAGCGGTGGTCGGGGTAGGCGTCGGGCGTCACCTCCGCCGGCTGTCCCATCCGGACCTTCGCGAGCTCGCCCTCGGTGACGTCGACCTGGCCGCGGAGGTCCGTGAGATCGGCGATCCGGACCAGATCGCCCGAGCCGGAGAACCCGCCCGGGACGGCGATCTCGCCGACCTCCTTCAGCTTGGCGAGGACGACGCCGCTCCGCGGCGCGCGGAGCGTGGTGTACTCGAGCGCGACCTTCGCCGACGCGAGCTCGGCCTCGGCCTGGCCGATGGTCGCCACGGCGGCCGCCGCGTCGCTCAGGCGGAGATCGAGCTCGTCGCGGGAGATGATGCCTTCCCCCGCGAGCGCTTCCGCGCGCCGCCGCTGCTTCTCCTTCAGGTCCGCGTTCGTCTTCGCGACCGCCAGCGCCGCCTCCGCCCGCTTCACCGCGGCGTCGTACTCGCGCGCGTCGAGCTGGACGAGGGCGTCACCGGCCTGCACGTGGTCGCCCTCCTCGACGAGGTAGTGGTCGATCCGGCCGGCGACGCGGGCGCCGATCGAGATGTAGCGCGCGGCGCTGACGACGTATCCGGCGCCCGACAGCACGGGGACGGTCGCCGATCCACCATCGCGCGCGAGCGGGGCGGCGGCGACGACGACGTCGACGTGCGGCACGCCGCGGCTCCGCGCGCGCCAGACCGCGACGGCCGCGACGACGGCGAGCGCGACGCCCGCGCCGATGACGACCCGCCGGCGCTTCCCCCGGCGCGGCGGCGGGGCGCTCCGCGCGAGCTTCAGCGCCGCGAGGTCGCGGCGGACGTCCTCGGCGCGCTCGGCCATCAGGCGCGCCGGAGCGCGTCGACGACGCGGAGATGCGCCGCCCGCCACGCGGGTGCGATCCCGCCGATCGTGCCGATCGCCGCGGCGAGCGCCGCGCCGATCGCGAACCCGGCGGCGGATATGTGGAGACGAACCGTCGCCACGCTGAAGGTCATCATGCTGAAGGCGATTCCCGAGAGCAACGTGTTGATCGCGAAGACCGCGAGCCCGGCGAGCCCGGCGCCGGCGGCGAACCCGGCGCCCGCGAGGAGGAGCGACTCCGACAGGAACGACCCGAGGATCGCACCGCGTCCGAACCCGAGCGCCCGGAGCGTCCCGATCTCCGCCGTCCGGCTGGCGACCGTCGCGTACATCGTGTTGAGCGCGCCGAAGACGGCGCCGGTCCCCATGATGAGCGCGAGCGTCAGGACGAGGCCGTAGAGCGCGTTCGCGGTCTCCGCCTGCTCGCGGTAGTACGCGATCTCCGGCTTCGCCTCGAGGGCCCAGCGCGGGTCGCCGTCGATCCGCCGGACGACGGCGTCCCGGTCGGCGTCCGGCGCGACGGTGATCCGGAGCCCCGAGTAGCCCTCGCGCCGCGTGTCGTCCTGCACGTCGCGCACGTCGGCCCAGATCTCGCTGTCGAAGGCCGTGCCGCCCGACGAGAACACGCCGACGACCTTCCAGCGCCGGCGCCCGAACTGGACGTCGCCGCCGACGCGCATGCCGGCGTAGCGCGACACGACGCCCTGCCCGACGACGACCTCGCCGAGCTTCGGCTGGAAGAGGCGTCCCTCCACCAGGCGGACGGCCCGGTGGACGCGGAACGCCGCGGGCTCGACGCCCCGGACGAGGACGTTCTCGCGCCCGCCGTTCCGCGTGATCATGAACGGCTGGTTCACGAGCTCGGCCGAGGCGAGCGGCTCGCCGTCGGGGCCGCGCGCGATACCCGAGATCACGCGGATGGTCTGCGCCGCTTCACGCGGCACCTGGCTGGAGCCGTCGTTCGTCGCGCCCTTTCGCATGACCACCAGGTTGTCCGGCTCGCCGGTCGCGACGAGCATGCGCTTCAGCCCGCCGACGAGCGACGCGAGCAGCATCGTCGCCGCGACGACGAGCGCGATGCCGCCGGCGTTGAACGCGCTCGTCCAGCGCCGGACGAGGAGGCTCCTCGCGTTGTAGGCGAGCGGGATCGGCATTCAGAAGAGCCGACGGAGCGCCTCGACGACGTTCAGCCGCGCGCCGTTCCATGCCGGCACGAGGCCGGCAACGAGGCCGACGGTGAGCGCGATCGCGATGCCTTCGCCGGCGACCATCGGCGACATCCGGAAGCTCCCGAGCGGGCCCAGCACCTGCGCGTAGGCGCTCGTCCCCGCGGCGCGGAGCGCCGCGGACATCGCGATCGCGCCGCCGGCGCCGAGGAGGCCGCCGACGAGCGCCTGCGCCAGCGACTCGGCGAGGAGCCCGCCGAGGATCGGCGCGCGGCGGAAGCCGAGGCTCTTCAGGATCGCGATCTCGGGCGTCCGCTCGCGGACGCCCATCGCGCTCGTGTTGGCGGCGATCAGGACGACGGCGGCGACCGACAGGAACCCGACGGCGAGGATGATCCGGATGAAGCCCTGCATCGAGCTGAACATGCTCGCGAAGAAGGCCTTCTCGGTCTCCGCCGCGACCTCGGCCTCGGAGTTCCGGAAGAGGGCGTCGACGCCGCGCATGATCCCGTCGACGTCGGACGGCCGTTCGGCTCGGAGCCAGATCATGCCGACGTTCTTGAGGCCGCCGTGGTCCTCCATCGCCTCCTCGAGGTACTTGCGGTTGAAGAGCAGGATCACGGCGTTCCCGGTCGTCGACGGGATCACACCGACGATCCGGAACGTCAGATCGACGGGAAAGATCGTCCCGCGGAGCGTCACCTCCTGGTCGACGCGCCAGCCGAACTTCCGCATCGTCACGTCGCCGACGACCGCGCCGTTCCGTACCTTCCGGAACCGGTCGAGCGCGACGGCATCGATCCGGTAGTCGGGCCACATCTCGCCGACGTTGTCGGGGTCGACGGCGAAGTTCGGGAACATGTTCTTCGGCTCGTCGTAGACGCCGCCGAACCAGGTCCAGTGGTTCACCGCCGTGACGCCGGGAAGCGTCCGCACCTTCTGCACGAATGCGAACGGCAGCCAGTAGACGAGCCCCGCCTTGTGGTGGACCGACACGCGGACGTTCGACGCCGCGCGGTCGAAGATCGCCTGGAGCGCCGCCGGCAGCGTCAGCACGGCGCAGACCAGGAAGATCGCGAGCGCGATCGCGAGCGTCGTGAAGAGCGTCCGGAGCGGGTGGCGGAAGAGATTCCGGACGACGAGGCCGGTCCACGTCACGCCGCGGCCCCGTTCACCAGCACGCCCTTGTCGAGCCGGACGACCGCGTCGACGAAGCGGACGCCGCGCGGATCGTGTGTCACCATGACGATCGTCTTCTGGAAGGCGCGGTTCAGCTCGCGGAGGAGGCCGAGGATCTCCTCGGCGGATTTCGCGTCGAGGTCTCCCGTCGGCTCGTCGGCGACGAGGAGGTCCGGATCGGTCACGATCGCGCGCGCGATCGCGACCCGCTGCTGCTCGCCGCCGGAGAGCTGCTGCGGCCGGTGGTGCGCCCGGCCCGCGAGGCCGACGACCCGGAGCGCGATCTCGGCGCGCTCGCGCCGCTCGCGGCGCTTCAGATCGGTCAAGAGGAGTGGCAGCTCGACGTTCTCGATCGCCGAGAGCACCGGCAGGAGGTTGTAGAACTGGAAGACGAGTCCGACGTGCCGCGACCGCCACGTCGCGAGCGCGTCCTCGTCGAGCGCGGAGAGCCGCTCGCCGGCGACGACGACCTCGCCCGTGTCGGGCCGATCGAGCCCGGCCAGCAGATGCAGCAGCGTCGACTTGCCCGAGCCCGACGGCCCCATGAGCGCGACGAAGCGGCCCGTGTCGATGTGCAGGCTCACGTGCTCCAGCGCATGCACGGTGTCCGCGCCGCGCGTGTAGACCCGCGACACGTCGCGGACGTCGATCATGCGCGCGAGCTTAGCAAAGCGGTCTCCCGAGGCCACGCCACACCCTCAAGTTTCCGCGCGCTTCCGCCGACAATGGAAACGGGAGATCTCGCCATGACGAACGCCATAGGGACGGGCCAGGATCCCGCGCTTCAACCGGCCGCGGGCGCGGCCCGGGCGACCGACACCGCGATGGACGCGACGCGCGCGGCGCTCGACAAGGACCAGGTCGAGGGACGCGACGCCGTTCAGCCGGCCGGACCCGACGGACGGGGAAGGATCGTCGACCGGACCGCGTAGTCGCCTCCGCGTCGATTGCGGACGGGAAGCGGCTGTGCTCCGCTCCCGTCCGTGCCTTCCGAGCCCGCCGTTCCCCTTCCCTCGAGCACCCTGATCCTCCTTCGCGACCCGGGTCCCGCCGACGCGTTGTCCGTGCTGCTCGTCGAGCGACACGGGAGCATCGCGTTTCCCGGCGCCCACGCATTCCCCGGCGGCGTCGTCGACCCGGGCGACGCGGACGCGCCGGCCGCGTCGCTGCCCGCGGACCAGGCGTGGGCGCCGGCCGACGAAGGCGATCGGCCGCCGGACGCCCTCCGCTACTGGGTCGCTGCGCTCCGGGAGCTCTTCGAGGAGGTCGGGATCCTGGTCGCGACGCGCGGCGGCCGCGACGTCGACGGGCCGCTCGACGACGCGATGGCGGCGCTCCGGACGCGCGTCCACGCCGGCGAGCCGTTCGCGCACGTGCTCGCGTCCGCCGGGCTCGCGCCCGCGACGCACCGGCTCTTCTCCTTCGCGCGCTGGGTGACGCCGGTCGCGAGCCCGCGCCGGTGGGACACGCGCTTCCTCGTCGCCCGCGCACCGGCGGGACAGGAGCCCGTCGCCGACGGGACGGAGACGGTCAGCGCCCGCTGGTTCACGCCGCGCGCGGCGCTCGCGGCGTACGAGGCCGGCGAGATCACGCTCCTCCCGCCGACGGTCCGGACGCTCGACGACCTGACGCGCTTCCCCTCGGTCGACGCCGTGCTCGCCGATGCGTCCCGGCGGATCGTGCGGGCGAAGCGGCCCGAGTTCGCGAACGAGGGCGGGACGACCGTGCTCCGCTACCCGGACAACACGGGCGGCGCGGGAGTACCCGAGCGCCGGCTGGTCCTGCGCGACGGCCGCTGGGTTCCTGCGGACTGACCGGACCGTAACCGTTTGATGGAATTCGGCTTTCGGCTCATTTACAAACAGGCTTGACTGTTTCTTCGATGCCGGCTACAGAACCGGCATGGAGCGCGCTGCCGTCGTGCCGATCCGCCGCCGCACGCAGGCGGAGCGGAGCGCGACCACCTGCGGGCGGCTCCTCGACGCGACGATCGATTGCCTGCTCGACCTCGGCTACGCCGGCACGACCACCACCGAGGTCTCGAAGCGTGCGGGCGTCTCCCGCGGCGCCCAGCTGCATCACTATCCGACCAAGGCCGCGCTCGTGACGGCCGCGGTCGAGCATCTCTACATGCAGCGGCACGCGGAGTTCGTCGCCGCGATGAAGAAGCTGCCCGCCGGCCCGGACCGCCTCCTCGCGTCGATCGATCTCCTCTGGACGATGGTGTCCGGGCGCACGTTCTACGCCTGGCTCGAGCTCGCGGTCGCGGCGCGGACGGATCCGGAGCTTCGCGAGAGCGTCGCCGCGATCACGCGCCGCTTCACCGAAACCGTGGATCGCACGTTCGCCGACCTGTTCGGCGCCGAAGGTGCGCTCGGACCGGTGTCGGACGTCGGGCCGGCGTTCGCCTTCGCGCTGATGGAGGGCCTCGCCCTCCACCGCATCGTGCTCGACGACGGGCGCCTGCCGCAGATCCTCGAGACCTTCAAGAATCTCGCGCGGCTCTTCCTCCCGCCGCGCGCCCCGAAGGAAAGGAGCTGACCATGGCAGCCGAGTCGTTTCCCGATCTCCTCCGCCGCCTGAGCCATCAGTCCGTCGTGAAGCACTTCGACGCCTACGCGGACGTCGCGTGGGACGATCCCGCGTACCGGATCGACCCGGAGGATCCACGCTGGGAGTGGGGTCCGGACGACGTCCTCGGCGCGACGGCCTGGTACCGGGCGCAGCCGCAGCCCGTCCGGGCGCGGATCGGGCTCCACATGATCGCGACGTTCATGAAGATCGGCGCGCAGTTCGAGGCGGTGCTGAAGCGCGGACTCCTCGCGTACGCGGCCGGGCTTCCGAACCGCTCGCCGGAGTTCCGGTACGTCTACCACGAGGTGATCGAGGAGGCGCAGCACTCGCTCATGTTCCAGGAGTTCGTGAACCGGAGCGGCTTCGACATTCCCGGGCTCCCGCCGCGCGAGCGGATCCTCTCGAACGTCGTCGTCGGGCTCGCGCGCCGCTTTCCGGAGCTCTTCTTCGTCTTCGTGCTGGGCGGCGAGGACCCGATCGACTGGGTGCAGCGGAAGGCGCTGCGCGACCGCGGCGACACCCATCCGCTCCTCCGCCGCATCATGCAGATCCACGTGACCGAGGAGGCGCGCCACCTCTGCTTCGCGCGCGAGTACCTCCGCGACCGGGTACCGAAGCTCGGCGCCGTGAAGCGGCTCCGGCTCCGCATCGGGACGCCCGTGATCCTCTCCCAGATGGCGAAGCTGATGATGCAGCCGTCGCCGCAGATCGTGCGGGCCTACGGCATCCCGGCCGGCGTCGTCCGCGAGGCGTACACCCGGAATCCCGCGCACAAGCGGAACACGATCGAAGCCCTCGGCAAGGTGCGCCGGCTCTGCGAGGAGATCGGCATCCTGACGCCGGCGTCGACCCCGCTCTGGCGCGGCCTCGGCGTGTGGGCGGAGGCCTGACGGGGTCCGACGGGCGAAGCCCCGCGCTCGCTCACGCCAGGTCGTAGATCTTCGCGAACGGGTCCCACCCCGCGTCGCGGTGCCAGTCGTACTCCATGATGCGGGCGCAGTCGTCCGCGACGTCCCGGCCTGCGGTGCGCGCGATCACGGCGAGCGCCATGTCGATGCCGGCCGACACGCCGGACGACGTGACGACCGTGCCCGCGTCGACCCACCGCGCTTCGGCCACCCAGTCGACGCACGGCCCCTGCTCCTTCACCCAGCCGAACGCGCGCTTGTTCGTCGTCGCGCGTTTGCCGTCGAGGAGCCCCGCGCGGGCGAGCAGCGCGGCGCCGGTGCAGACCGACATCAGGACCTCGACCTCGCGGGCCGCCGCGACGATCTGCGCGAGCAGCGCCGCGTTCCCGACCTCGCGCCGCGTGCCGAGGCCGCCGGGGACGAGGAGCAGGTCGACGCGCCGTGCGCCGAGCGCCGCGCTCGCGACCGCCTCCGGGCCCTGCGCGCTCGCGACGGCGCCGGCGCGCTCGCCGAGGCACACGACCTCGAAGTGCTCGCGCGCGACGCCGAACGCCTCGAGCGGCCCGAAGACGTCGAGCAGCTCGAATTCCGGGAAGAGCAGGGCGCCGACCGTTCGCTTCGCCATCGCGTCGCCTCCTAGTCGCGGACGACAGTAGCGGGCGTGGTCGCGCTCCGGTAGGCCGCCGGCATCGATTCCGTCGTCCGCGC
>Ga0070741_10019664_pt1 | contig 10757 bp, 10 predicted proteins | sample Coa_R1_4_FD_66440 | JGI IMG/M metagenome (GOLD analysis project Ga0070741, IMG submission 66440) | Surface soil microbial communities from Centralia Pennsylvania, which are recovering from an underground coalmine fire - Coalmine... | ecosystem: Environmental > Terrestrial > Soil > Unclassified ... | reverse complement strand
TCCAGCCCCTCCTGCTCCACCGACGGCATCGGGCAGCGCAGGGTCGGGGCGACGACGTGGATCCGTACCGAATCGCCGATGCACAGGTCGGTACCCATCCACTCGTCCTCGGCGAAGCTGCCCGAGGCCCGGTCCGACGGACCGTCGGAGAAGACGATGTTCGGCCGGAAGCGGCGCTCGTCCCAGGTGCCGTCCGGGTACTCCCGCGCGAGCGAGTCCAGGGTGCTGCTGGCCAGCACATGCAGTGCCGCCAGGTCGAGCAGGGTGTCCGGGGCTCCGATACCGGGCGGGAAGGCGTAGAGCGGCTCGCCGTCCTCGGTCTCGGGCAGCCGCGCGGGCGCCAGGAAATCCGAGTCGCCGTTGTTCTCCCCCCAGGTCAGCTCGTACGTGCCGCCTGCCGGAAGGCTCGTGACCAGCGCGACCTCGAAGCCGAGCAGTTCGGTGACGGCCTTCTCGATCTCGGCCTGCTCGGCCAGCTCGCGGCCGTCGGGCATGGTGAACCGCAGCGCGGGGACGGGCTCTCCGGGGCGTGGCGGCGCGTCGAACCCGGCGCGGCAGCGCAGCAGCGCACCGTAGCGCTTGGGGCGCTTGGCCGAGAGCAACCGCCCGGTGGCCACGTCGACGAAGCCGTACGCCCGGTCGCCGACGAGTCCGCCCGGACCGAGGATGACCTCGTCGGCCGATTCGCCCTGCACGGACTTGACGGGGTGATGCCAGAGCCTGCCCACGGTGATACCCATGAGGGGCACGGTAGTGCGGGCCCCCGGGTCGGGCACAACCTGCCGGGTGAACTCGCCGGTCTCGCCAGGCTCGCTAATCCATGGTGAACGGGTCGTAGCGGATCTGGTCCAGCGGCGTGCCGGCGACCAGCATCCGCGACACGGTGGCCCGGATCATCGCCGGCGACCCGCAGACCAGCACGTCGTGGTCGGCCCAGGCGCCGTAGCGCGTGACCACGTCGGCGAGGGTGCCCTTCTCAGCGCCGGAGCCGTTGTCGTCGTCCTCCACCACCGGCACCACGTTGAGCCACGGGTTGCTGTACGACATCTGGCGCAGGCTGCCCAGGTCGTAGAGGTCGGTGAAGTTCCGGGCCCCCAGGAACACCTCGGTGCGCGGGTTCTCGCCGTACTGCGACATCTCTTCGAGGATCGCCTTGATCGGCGCCATCCCGGTGCCGCCGGCGACCATCAGCAGATTGCGGCCGGACTGCCGGTTCACCGACAGCCGCCCCATCGGCGGGCCGATCCGCCAGGTGTCGCCGCGCTGGCTGTGGGCCACGATCGCCCGGCTCACCCAGCCCCGCTCGACCGCGCGGATGTGGAACTCGATGACGCCGTCCTCGCGGGGGGCGTTGGCCGGGGAGAGGTAGCGCCACAGCCGGGGCCGGCGCGGGGTCTCCACGGAGAGGTACTGGCCGGCGCGGTACGGGATGGGCTGCCCGGTCTGCACCTGGACCATGGCGACGTCCCAGCTCACGCGCCGGTAGGCGATCACCCGGCCCAGCCAGGACGCCGGCCCGTGCTCGGCCTCGGCCGCGGTGCGCATCGCCGCGGACACCACGCCGTAGGCCTCGGTCCAGGCGTTGGCCACCGGAGCGGTCCAGGCGGTTCCGGCCTCGCGGGCGATGGCGGTCAGCAGGGCGTATCCCACGGCGTTGTAGTGGCGGGCGATCACGCCGAACTTGCGGTGGTCACGGCCCAGCTGCTGCAGGAACGGGGTGAGCTCGGCGGGACGGTCCACCATCTGCACGACGTGGACCAGCGCCCTCAGGAGGCGGCTGCGCTGGATCTCCATGTTCGCCGGGAAGAGGTCGCGGGTCTCTGGCGCGCGCGCGAACAGCACCGCGTAGAAATGCTTCGCCAGCTCCTCGGCGTGCGGCTCAACGAGCTCGAAGCTGGTGCGGATGAGGGTGACCATCTCCGAGGCCTTCGCCGGTGACGGCATCGGCGGGTGGTCGGTCACCATTGGTTCGGCGCTCATCGTCGGCTGTGCGCTCTCTCCTGTCGGGTGAACGGGTGATCGGGGAGTCACATGCCGTGCCGCACTGACCCTGTGGCGACCTGACCATAGGATGTCTCACGGAGCGATCATGTGGCATTCACCTGTTCGGGTGTCCATTGTGACGCATAGTAGTAGGTAGTGCGCACTGTAGACCGCTCAGGGTAGTGCCTCTGTGACCTGCTAGCGCAGAGCCGTCGGGACCTTCTCGACGGCGCGTGGCGGGCCGACACCCGATGACGTCACGGCGCGCTACGGGCCGGAATCCCCGGCGAAGTCGCCGTTGAGTGGAATAGACTCAAGTTTCATGCGGTTGTGCTTGTGAGACAGACCTACGAATATCTACAACCCCAGTACAAGAGGAACGCCTGTGGACTCGTTCAACCCGACCACCAAGACACAGCAGGCCGTCTCGGCGGCTGTCCAGGCGGCGACCCTGGCCGGCAACCCGGACGTCGGGCCCACCCACCTGCTGGGCGCGCTGCTGGCCCAGGCCGACGGCATCACCGCCCCGCTGCTCGAGGCGGTCGGCGCCGATGCCGACGTCATCCGCAAGGAGCTGACCGTCCTGGGCAACCGTCTGCCCAGCGCCGCCGGCGCCACCGTGAGTGCGCCGCAGCTCAACCGCGACGCCGTCAACGCCCTGACCGCGGCCCAGCGGCTGGCGACCGAGATGGGCGACGAGTACGTCTCCACCGAGCACGTGCTCGTGGGCCTGGCCGGCGTCAACCCGACCGGTGACCTCCTCAAGCGCCACGGGGCCACCCCGGAGGCGCTGCGTGAGGCGTTCACGCAGGTCCGGGGCAGCACCCGGGTGTCCAGCCCCGATCCGGAGAGCACCTACCAGGCGCTCGAGAAGTACGGCGTCGACCTGACCGAGCGGGCCCGCTCCGGCGAGCTCGACCCGGTGATCGGCCGCGACGCCGAGATCCGCCGGGTCGTGCAGGTCCTCTCGAGAAGGACGAAGAACAACCCGGTCCTGATCGGCGAGCCCGGCGTCGGCAAGACCGCCATCGTCGAGGGCCTGGCCCAGCGCATCATCGCCGGCGACGTGCCGGAGAGCCTCAAGGGCAAGCGGGTCATCGCGCTCGACATGGGCTCGATGGTGGCCGGGGCCAAGTACCGCGGTGAGTTCGAGGAGCGGCTCAAGGCCGTCCTGAAGGAGATCACCGACTCGGCCGGCGAGGTCGTCACGTTCATCGACGAGCTGCACACCATCGTCGGGGCGGGCGCCACCGGCGAGGGTGCCATGGACGCCGGCAACATGATCAAGCCGATGCTGGCCCGGGGCGAGCTGCGGATGGTCGGCGCGACGACGCTAGACGAGTACCGCGAGCACATCGAGAAGGACCCGGCGCTGGAGCGCCGGTTCCAGCAGGTGCTGGTGGGCGAGCCGTCCCCGGAGGACACCGTGGCCATCCTGCGTGGCCTCAAGGAGCGCTACGAGGTGCACCACGGCGTGCGGATCACCGACTCCGCGCTGGTCGCCGCCGCCACCCTGTCCGACCGCTACATCACCGCCCGCTTCCTGCCCGACAAGGCCATCGACCTGGTCGACGAGGCCGCGTCCCGGCTGCGGATGGAGATCGACTCGCGGCCGGTCGAGATCGACGAGGTCGAGCGCGCCGTGCGCCGGCTCGAGATCGAGGAGATGGCGCTGGCCAAGGAGGAGGACGAGGGCTCGAGGATCCGGCTGGAGGCGCTGCGGGCGGAGCTGGCCGAGAAGAAGGAGGCGCTGTCGGCGCTCACCGCGCGCTGGCAGAACGAGAAGAACGCCATCCAGTCCTCCCGCGAGCTGATGGAGCAGCTGGAGGGCCTGCGCGGGGAGGCCGAGCGCGCGGAGCGTGACGGCGACCTCGGTCGGGTCGCCGAGCTGCGCTACGGACGGATCCCGGAGCTGGAGAAGCAGATCGCCGCCGCCGCCGAGATCTCCGCCAAGAAGGAAGAGCTGATGCTCAAGGAGGAGGTCGGACCGGACGACATCGCCGACGTGGTGTCGGCGTGGACCGGCATCCCGGCCGGGCGCCTGATGGAGGGCGAGACGGCCAAGCTGCTGAGGATGGAGGACGAGCTGGGCAAGCGCGTCATCGGTCAGAAGGAGGCCGTCCAGGCCGTGTCGGACGCCGTCCGGCGGGCCCGCGCCGGCGTGGCCGACCCCAACCGTCCCACCGGCTCGTTCCTGTTCCTCGGCCCCACCGGTGTCGGCAAGACCGAGCTGGCCAAGGCGCTGGCCGAGTTCCTCTTCGACGACGAGCGGGCGATGACCCGGATCGACATGTCGGAGTACTCGGAGAAGCACAGCGTCGCCCGGCTGGTCGGGGCGCCACCCGGCTACGTCGGCTACGACCAGGGCGGCCAGTTGACCGAGGCGGTGCGCCGCCGGCCGTACACCGTGGTGCTGTTCGACGAGGTCGAGAAGGCGCACCCAGACGTGTTCGACGTGCTGCTCGCGGTGCTCGACGACGGACGGCTGACCGACGGTCAGGGCCGCACGGTCGACTTCCGCAACACCATCCTGGTGCTGACGTCGAACCTGGGCAGCCACGCCATCACCGACCCCACGCTGGACGAGGCCGGTCGCAAGGAGGCGGTGCTGGCCGGCGTGCGGGCGCACTTCAAGCCCGAGTTCCTGAACCGGCTCGACGACATTGTGGTCTTCCACTCGCTGGCCATGAGCGAGCTGACCTCGATCGTGGACATTCAGCTGGACGCTCTCGGGCGCAGGCTGGCTGCCCGTAGGCTCACCCTGAACGTGACCGACGGGGCGAGGGAGTGGTTGGCGATGAACGGGTTCGACCCGCTCTACGGGGCGCGCCCGCTGCGTCGACTGGTGCAGTCGGCGATCGGCGACCAGCTGGCCAAGGCGCTGCTGGCGGGTGAGATCACCGACGGCGACACCGTGCGGGTGGACCTGTCCGGTGACCCGCTGGGCGCCGGTGCGCTCATCGTCGGACGGGGCACGCCCGCCTCGACCGGTGCGGCGGCCGGCTGAGCTGGTAACGGTCCCGTGCTGATCCCGTTCGACGACTACCCCGTCCACCAGACCGCGCTGCCGCTGGCCCACGCCGGCGGCAGCCACCAGGACTTCTACGACCGGTTCTGGTTCAACGGTTACACCGAGGACACCTACTTCGCCGTGGCGATGGGCTTCTACCCCAACCGCGGCGTGATGGACGCGGCGTTCTCGGTGGTGCGTGACGGGGTGCAGCGCTCGGTGTTCGCGTCCGGTCGGCTGCCCGCCGACCGGACGCAGACCCGTATCGGGCCGATCGAGGTGGAGATCGTCGACCCGCTGCGGGTCAACCGGGTGCGTGTCGACGCCCCCGAGCACGGGCTCGTCGCCGACCTCACCTTCACCGCCCGCACCCCCACCTGCGAGGAGCCCCGCCAGACCCGCTGGTCGGGCACCAAGCTGTGGATGGACGCCACCCGGGCCACCTCGCTGGGCACCTGGTCGGGCTCGTTGAAGGTCGCGGGCAACCGGGTGCGGGTGCCCAGGGGCATGTACGGCACCAAGGACCGCTCGTGGGGGCTGCGCCCGGTGGCCGACCCCGCCGCGACCGCCCCCGACCAGCAGCTGCCGCAGATCTTCTTCCTGTGGGCGCCGCTGAACTTCGAGGACACCGGACTGCATTTCATGGTGTTCGAGGACTCCGACGGCGTCGCGTGGGCCCGGACCGGCGCGGTCCTGCCCCTGCTGGACAAGGGATCCGCCGTGGTGGGCGATCGCGCGCCGGGCATCGAACACGTGTCGGTGCGCCACTCGGTGCGCTGGGCCGCCGGGTTCCGGCGGTCGGAGGGGGCGACGCTGTCCGTTCGCACCCCGGACGGTGTGCAGGCGGTGGAGCTGGAGCCGATCCAGACGTTCCGCATGCGCGGCGTCGGATACAGCCACCCGGACTACCCGCACGGGCGCTGGCACGACGAGCTGATGGTCGCGGGGGAGGCCTACCCCGTCGAGGAGCTGGACGGGCTGGGGCTCGATCAGGTGCACATCCAGCAGGTCGTCCGCGCGAAGTGGGAGGGCCGCACGGGACTCGGGGTGCTCGAGCAGCTCGTGGTCGGACCGCACATCCCGAGCGGGTTCACCGGGCTGCTCGACGGCGCAGCGACCGGCGCGGTCTCCGACGGCAGCTGCGCCTGACCGTTCCGTACCCGCTGCCTTCCCGGGCCGCGGGGAGTGTGGCCCTTCCCAGCGCGCAACTGCACACCGAGTGCATGTCTTTCATGCATCGTGCACGGGTTTCATGCGTGGTGTGTGCTCCTTTTGCGGTACCTGCACCGGCGGACCGTGTCGGACGGCCTCGACGCCCGTTCCCGGTGCTGCCAGGCGGTGCCCCCCGAGCAGAGGGTGCCGCGACCCGCCGGGCGGTTGCGCTGCGGATTCAGCGCTCACCATTACCCTGGAGCGAGTGAGTACAGCTGCTTGGTTCACCATCGCGGTCTTCGCGCTCGTGCTCGGGCTGGTCGCGTTACGCCTCAACGCGCAGGGCGTGGGCGCGCCCGGTGCGGGCGGCGGGGGTGGTGCCCGAGGTGGCCGGGGCGGGCCGAGGGAACGCCGCCGCTGGGCCGCCCAGATGGAATGGGAGTACCTCGACAGCGATCCCGTCCTGCCCAGCCGCTGGCGCTACGGCACCATCCACCAGGGCGGTCCGGGGGTGGCCCGCAACCTGGTCACCGGTTCGCTGCTCACCGACGAGGGCCGGCGCCTGGTGTACGTGTTCGACCACGAGCAGGCCGGCCGGCCGACGTCCGCGGTCGCCGCGGTGCAGCGTCGCGGCTCGATGAGCGGCGCGCTGGAGTTGCGGATGCCGTCCGCCCCGCTGCCTGACGACGCCGGACTCGACCTGCTGGAGCCGGTCGGGCAGCGCTACGCGTTCGTCTCCGACCCGGCCCTGATCCGCCCGATGATCACCCCCCGGCTGGTGCGGGCCGCCGACGCCGTCGGTGACGAGATCGAGCTGCTGTGGGCCGAGGACTCGTGGGTCCTGTGCACCGCGCCGCTGGACATCAGCACCGAGCACCTGCAGGACGTCCTCGACGAGCTCGTCGAGGTCGCCGCCGCCCTCGACGCGACGTCCGCCCGGTCCGGGGCTCAGCTGGAGTCGGTGCGCCGGCCCGAGTCCGAGCGCCCGTGAGCGCGAACGCCGAACGCGAGCAGCTCGCCCAGCTCGTCCGGGAGCTGGCCGTCGTACACGGCAAGGTCACGCTGTCCTCCGGCGCGGAAGCCGACTACTACGTCGACCTGCGTCGGGTCACCCTGCACCACCTGGCCGCGCCGCTGATCGGGCGGCTGCTGCTCACCCTGACCGCAGACTGGAGCTACGAGGCCGTCGGCGGGCTCACCCTCGGCGCCGACCCGGTGGCCACCGCGATGCTGCACGCCGCCGCCGCCGAGGGGCTCGCCCTGGACGCCTTCGTCGTGCGCAAGGAGAACAAGCAGCACGGCATGCAGCGGCTGATCGAGGGCCCCGACATCACCGGCCGCCGCGTGCTCGTCGTGGAGGACACCTCGACGACCGGGTCGTCCGCGCTCACCGCCGCCCGTGCCGTACGGGAGGCCGGTGCGGTGGTCGCGGGCGTGGTCACCGTGGTCGACCGGGACACCGGCGCCCGGGAGGCCATCGAGGCCGAAGGCTTCGACTACCGGGGGCTGCTCGGACTGGCCGACCTGGAACTGCCGTCGGGCTGACGTGGACCCGACCGAGGCGGATGCGCCCGGACCCACGGAGTGGACGGCGGGCGAACCGGTCGGCGTCGGGCCCTGGCCGGGTGACTGGCCCGACGACCCCCGCTACGACCCCGACCTGCTGCGCGAAGGTGACCGCCGCAACGTCGTCGACGCCTACCGCTACTGGCGACGGCCGGCGATCGTGGCCGACATCGACGCCCGCCGCCACCCCTTCCACGTGGCCATCGAGAACTTCGGGCACGACCACAACATCGGCACCGTGGTTCGCACCGCGAACGCCTTCGCCGCCGCCGCCGTGCACATCGTCGGGCGGGCCCGGTGGAACCGCCGGGGAGCCATGGTCACCGACCGCTACCAGCACCTGCACCACCATGCGACCCTGTCCGACCTGCTGACCTGGGCGGATGGGCAGGGCCTGGTGGTGGTGGCCGTCGATAACCACCCGGGTTCGCAGCGGCTGGAGCGGGCGTCGCTACCGAGGCGGTGCGTGCTGCTGTTCGGCGCCGAGGGGCCCGGGGTGTCCGACGAGGGCCGTGGCCGGGCGGCGATGACGGTGTCGATCGCGCAGTTCGGCTCCACTCGTTCGATCAACGCCGGGGTGGCGGCCGGGGTGGCTATGCACGCCTGGATCCGCCAGCACGCCGATCTGGACCAGGCCTGGTAGCCCCCAGCCCAGGGCGGAGTCGCCGGGTCAGTGGGTTTCGGCGGGTACCGGCTCGTCGTCGATCGGGTTGCGCATCTCCTGGCGGTAGCGGACCAGCCCGTACGCCGTGCCGACGATGAAGAACACCACCGAGCCGATCGTGGTGGCCTGCTTGAGCCAGGGCATCTCGTCGAGCATGCCGGCGCCGTAGAACCCGCCGAGCAGCAGCGAGGGCACCCAGACGATCGCGCCGGCGGCGTTGGCGACGATGTAGCGGCGGTTGTCCATGCCGGCGGCGCCGGCGATCATCGGCGCCAGCGTGCGGATCCACGGCATCCACCGCGCGACCACCACCGACCAGAACCCCCAGCGGTCGGAGAACTCCCGGGCCCGGGCCAGGTTCGCGCGGTTGAGCACCCGCCCGTTCTTGCGGGCCAGGATGGTCGTGCCGGTCTTGCGCCCGATCAGGAAGCCGACCTGGTTACCGCCGACCGCCGCGACGGTGGCCAGCGCCGCCAGCACCCACACGCCCTGCTCGTGGTCGTGCGCGGCCAGCACCACGCCGGCGGCGAACAGCAGCGAGTCGCCCGGCAGGAACAGCCCCACGATGAAGGCGCACTCCAGGAACACGAACGACAGCACGACCACCCACACCGTGGCGGGTGCGGCGCTGAACAGGAGCCCGCCGACCGAAGGCACGTCAGCCCACCTCGCGGATCGCGGGACGGTCACGCGGGGGTTCGCGGCGCGCCTTGACGAACTCCAGCGCCAGCGGGATCACCGACAGCACCACGACTCCGAGGATCATGAGCTCGATGTTGTCCCGGGCGAAGGCGAACCCGCCGAGCAGGTAGCCCAGCACGGTCACGCCGCCCGCCCAGGCGATGCCGCCGATGAAGGAGTACGACAGGTAGTGGCGGGCGTTCATCTGCCCCACGCCGGCCATCACGGTGATGAACGTGCGCACGATCGGCACGAACCGCCCGAGCACGATCGCGCGGTTGCCGTACTTCTCGAAGAACGCGTGCGTGCGCTCGACGTGCTGGCGCTTGAACAGCCGGGAGTCCTCCCGGTTGAAGATCGTGGGCCCCGCCTTGCGGCCGATCCAGTACCCGCACAGGTTGCCCAGCAGCGCGCTGGCCACCAGCACCAGGACGACCAGCCACAGCGGGGCGGCGATGATGCCGGTGTGGACGAACAACCCGGCGGTGAACAGCAGGGAGTCGCCCGGCAGGAAGAACCCGACCAGCAGGCCGCACTCCGCGAACACGATGAGGCACAGTCCGAGCAGCACGTACGGGCCCAGCGCCCGGATCAGGTACTCAGGATCGAGCAGGGAGGCTCCGGAGGCCAGGTGGATCGTCGTCTGCATCGTCAGCAACGGGCTACCCACACTTTCCACGGTACCGGCCGTACGTGACCGGCCGGCGCCCAGGCGGGTGATCGGCCCCTCTCCTGAGCCGACCGGCGACGCTGCCGGGCGCGACCGTTCGCCGCTTCAGCTTTGGAGGTCGAATACCGGAAGCGTCCCCGGATCGAAGATCGAGATGAGGGCCAGACCCGTTCCCAGCAGGGCGCCCACCAGCAGCGCCACGATCAGGACCCACCGTGTCACCGGCTCACCTCCGCCCCATCGGGCCGTCCGCACGGGCCAGGATGTCGGCCACCGAATCGAGCGCGCGGCTGGCCGTGGACTTGACCGCGCCCTTGCTGATGCCGGTGGCCTCGGCGATCTCGGCCTCGGAGAGGCCACCGTAGTACCGCAGGACGAGCACCTCGCGCTGGCGTGGGGCCAGGCCGCTCAGCGCGTCGACCACCGCCTGGTGCTCGACCGACAGCATGGCCAGCGACTCGGCTGAACGGGCGTTCACCGCGTGCGGGGGCACGTAGTCGCGCGCGGTACGGCGGCGGCGCAGCACCGAGCGCGACCCGTTCACGACCGCCGTGCGCAGGTAGCCGATCGCGGCGTACTCGTCGCGCAGCCGGCCCCAGTTGCGGTGCAGGCCGGCGAACGCCTCCTGCACGACGTCCTCGGCGGTCGACATCTCGTCGACCAGCAGGATGGCCAGCCGGACCAGCCGCATGCGGTGCTCGGCGTAGAGGTCGGCCAACGTCTTGGGCGCCTGCTCGGCCGGGCCGGTCGGGGACTCCGCCGGGCCGGTCGGAGACTCGGGCACCCGCGCGGGGGGCGGGACGGCGTCGAGCCGGGTGTCGATCCGGCGCAAGCGGGTGAGCGTTCGTTCCACCACCTCGGCGGCACCGCCGTCATATCCGGATTCGCCTGGCACCCGAGCGAGCCTACGCCGCGAACCCGCGCTCAGGTGACGAGCCGCCCGACCGCCGAGGGGATCAGGTGCGGGAGGCCTCGTAGATGCTGGCGATCGAGGCGGCGAGCGTGGCGTCGAACTCCTCGTCGCTCTGGCT
>Ga0070741_10019663_pt1 | contig 10757 bp, 9 predicted proteins | sample Coa_R1_4_FD_66440 | JGI IMG/M metagenome (GOLD analysis project Ga0070741, IMG submission 66440) | Surface soil microbial communities from Centralia Pennsylvania, which are recovering from an underground coalmine fire - Coalmine... | ecosystem: Environmental > Terrestrial > Soil > Unclassified ... | reverse complement strand
ATGCTGTGTCCCCCAGTATGTGCCCCCACAAGGCAAAGCGGAAGGCAATTCTAGGGAGTCCATGACCTCTGGGTGGAAAAAGAACGCCGCCCGGCCGGGCGGCGTCCATGTTCAAAGCAAGAAAGCTGCCGAGCCTTATTGCTGGAGCAGTTTGAAGTAGCCTTGCGAAGAGCCGCCCAGCGAGTTGGTGTCTGCGATTATCGTGTAACGCGACCCGTACTGCGCCGGTGTCGCCCCGGATGGCGGCATATACGGCTGCCAATTTGCCGTTGGCCCCAATGTTGGACTGGTCTCGAGGTTGAAGTTAAATGCCGGGCTGGTCCAACTTACGAGAAAGTATGTGTCGCCGGGCGCCAACAATTGCACTGCGGCTGGGAAATTGGCATTGACGTTCCAAACCGGGTTCAGCGTTCCGCTGTCTGTCAGGAAGTTGTCGTCAAAATCCTGGGCGCCAAGTCCCGTCACTTTGAAGTCCGACACAACGATATGATCATTGGCCCCGCCGGCATTGCCCGCCTGCACGCCAAAGTAGAGCGAGACGTTGTTGCCTTGCGCCGCATCAAACAGGGCCGTCGTCGCGCCCGTCGTGTCAGGAATGCTGAAGTTGGTGCTCGTGCCGTCGGGGGCCAGCATCGTGACACTCGTGTTGTTGTTGAAGGTCACGCTCCAAGTCCCTACCGCGGTCGAGCTGTTGATCGTGGCGAGCGTCCCGGAGCCATAGATCATGCTGTTGCCGTTGGGCTGGTTGGTTTTGTAGCGGAAGGTCCAACTGGCCCCGTTGGCCGTGCTCTCCATATCCAGAAACACCGTGTTCGCTTCGTTCCAATCTGGCGAGTTTTCCCCGCCCGGATTGGGAACCAGGAAAATCTGCGTTTGGAACGCATCTCCCGGAGCAACGTAATAATCCGATATCGTGTATGAATAGGTCACGGGATGGCCCGCGCCGACCCAGTTGTAGTACCCGGCGGCGTTGGCCGTTTCGAGATCCTCGCGCTGATAAAGCGACGTACCTTGGCCGGCGAAAAGATTCAAGCCCGGTTGGGTCTTGCTGATGGACATCGTCGGCGGCGGCGGAGGCGGCGGTGGTTTGGCGCTGGTCAACACCACGACATTGTCGATCCAGAAGGTGACTGGGTTGGTGGGAAGGCCGCCGTAGTTGTTGTAATCAAAATCGACGCCAAAAGCGTTGGTCGTGCTGTAGCCGTTGACTTCTGCCTGGCCATCTGCGGCGTTCGTTTCGGAGAGCTTCACCCAGCCGTTGGTGGCCGACCCCGGAATCGTGAGCCCCTGCCAATACGAACTGTTGGCGCCGCTCTTATAGGTCGTCGTCAAAAGTCCGACACTGATCGTGCCAAAGTTTCCGTCGGGATCCGGTATTGAATGCGGATCAACATGGATCTCAAATGAGATGTTCGTCACCAAGGCCATTGGCACTTGGACGCTCTGATCGAAGGGCCCGTTGCCGCTGAACGTGAAGTAAAAGACGTTTTGGTCATGCCCATGGACGGCGTCAAATGGCGTATAAACCAACAGCGAGCCGGAATCATTGGTGTCTCCCGTGAAATCAACCGCGGCATCGTTGGTCATCGGATAATTGTAAGTGCCAGGCGGCACCGTCAGGCCGTAATCCTGGTAAATGCTGTACCAATAGATTGCATCCGGGGATTGATACAGACCGGTGTTGCCGTTGTTGTCAAAGGTGTTCGTGTAATCGGTGGTCTGATAGGTCTGGCCGGAGGCGCAAAACTGAATCAGGGTGGCGCCCAAAAGAGCGCCGAGCAGTCTCAACTGTCGAGGTATTTTCATAAAGACGAGTTTTGGTCGATTGCCATGTGTGCTGTTTCTGGGAACGTTGTGAAGAATAGTAGTGGCGCGGCGGGGAAAGGCAACCGCGCATGGGTCGTAATTTCGGTCACGCCTTTAGTACAGGTGTTTTTCTCCCCATTTCGTTGCTGGCGCGAACGAATTACTGGCGCTACGCTTTCGGGCATTGCCACAGGAGTCTCACGTCCCAACGATCAGGATGGCTCGTCGCCATCAACGATTCTCCCTCTTAATGAAGGCGCGAGAGGCCTGGGCTGCTTGGAAAGCGAAGAAAAAACTATGATAAGCACTGAATCAAAAGAACACGCGCGCAACCCTCGACGCCCGCGCTGCGGAAAAGCAGTTTCTTGCCTGGTGTTCTGCCTCCTCGGGTTGGTTTCCGCCGCGTCCGCCCAAACCACCAATGTCCTCTTCGGAACCGATTTTGAGGGGACGGGCATTAACGACAACCGAACGAGTTCGTACGGCTACGCCTATGCCGGGGGAAATCTCGGCGGCGCCGTCTCGGCTTTCACGGGCGGCATCACCGCCGACGTCGGAGTGACCAACAGCATGGCCTTTGACGGCATGCCGGATTTTACGGGCACCGCCTCGGACCCGAACTACACCAACTCCGCCTCCTATACGTATTCGGGGACCGACGATTACATTCAATTCGGCGCCCCGCTGAATCCGGTCGCCCCGACCTCCGATCTGAGTTCGTTGGTTCTCAGCTTCGACGCCGCTGCGCTCGGATTGGATCCCTCGGTGAGCAATACCACGGTTTTTTTCAACCAGTTGAACATCACGACCAATGGCGCGACTGCGGTTCAATTCACCGGCGGCAGCTTCACCATCGGTTCCAACTTCACGCATTTTGATGTGCCGCTCTCGCAACTCACCCTCCAGTCCGGCAGCATCGCCGACCTCACCAATGCCGCCGAAGTAGCCACCATTGATGGTTTGGTCACTGACTTCCGGGTGACGCAGGAGCTTGGAACGGCGCAAAAAGACCGCCGCCCGGTTTGGGGTTTCGACGCGGACAACCAGTTAATTGTTGACAACATTTATCTGCGGCAAGTCACCGGAACCGTGCTTCCCCCTCTCTATGAGCGTTTGATCTGGCAAGTCAACTTCGACGATCAAAAGCCAGACAATGTTTATGGTTTTGTCTTTCGCGACGGCCCCAACTTCGCCACCACCAGCGTCACCACGAACGACACCGACGGGATTGGCGGCAGCGCCGCTCTGACGGTGACCGCCGATTTGACGTCCTGGGCCACCAACCCGCCTGTCTCCTATTCGGGTTTCGGCCCCGGTGTGGGACATTCCATTCCTTACACCCTGACTAACACCAACAAGAGCGGGTACCGCGTCTATTGGAGCGCCAAAGCGGGCGGGCTTCTGGACGGCGTCACCCAGGCGCCGGCCAACGCGAGCATCCAATTCCTTGTTCCGCCCGGCACTTTGACGCCGTCGAACTCCACGTCCCAGTTGGTCTTGGAATTGGCTCCGAACGTCACGTTGACCACCAATTACACTTCATTCGTGTTTGACGGCGCCGCCGCGCCGATCGGCATTTACAACGGCGGCTCCCAAGCCATGTTCAACCAGTATATTTCGAAGGTGAATCTGATTCAGGTTCAGGCTCAATTCAACGGCAGCCCGGATATCGGAACCCTGTTTGGTTACGACGCGGACAACACGATGTCGGTGGATAACGTCAAGGTCGTGGAAATTGCCAAAGGCATCGCTCCCTTAAGCATTGTCACTTCCAATGGCGTGACCAAAGTCTATTTCAGTGACCCGATCAACAGCGATGGCACAACGAAGCTGCAAAGCTCGACCAATGTCGCCGGGCCTTATCAGGACGTTCAAGGCGCCGGCTCCGGAGCGGCCTCGCCTTACATTGTCCCCGCTGGAAGTCCCCAAATGTTCTTCCGCGCCAAGTGGGTTCCGTAGAATCCGTTGCGTAAACATCGCATTTTCGCGAAGGCGCCGAACTTTCCGGCGCCTCTTTTTTTCATTTGCCAGGGCGGCGTTCATGAGAACCAGAACGGCCGCTTGCCGCCAGTTGGCAAGAGATTCGCCGAGCATAACAGAAAAAGCATATCAAACCAAATCCAACCAATTCAAACCACGCTGAAACCACGACGGAAAGGCTTGCGGGAAAGGCCGAAAGTCCCCACTGTCTTGCGCTGGTATGATTCAACCACCAATGTTCCGGATCGGATGGATGCGTCGATGGCGGGTTTGCGCCGCCCTTTCTTTAACCGCCGCCGCCCTCATCTTCTCCGGTTGCAAGCCTGCGGGGAACAATGCCACGGGCGACATCAAGGTGGGTGAGTTTGCCTCTTTGACCGGCAAAGAAGCGGCCTTTGGGCAGAGTTCGCACCATGGCACCGAACTGGCCGTGGCGGAGATCAATGCCCGGGGAGGCGTCCTGGGGCGCAAGCTGGATTTGCTGACTGAGGATGACCAGTCCAAAGAAGGCGAGTCCAAGACCATTGCCGAGAAACTGATCTCGCGCGACGGCGTGGTGGCCCTGCTGGGAGAAGTGGCTTCGAGCCGGTCTCTGGAGGCGGCGCCGGTCTGCCAGCAACGCCAGATTCCGCAGATCTCGCCCTCATCGACCAATCCGAAAGTGACGCAGATCGGCGATTACATATTCCGGGTGTGTTTCGTTGACCCCTTCCAAGGAAAAATGCTGGCGAAATTCGCCATCGACACCCTGAAGGCAAAGCGCATGGCGGTGCTGACCGATGTCGCCACCGCTTACAGCGTGGGTTTGGCGAAATATTTCGACGAGACGTTCACGAATCTCGGCGGCGAGATCGTGGTCGAGCAGAAATACAGCGGAGGCGACCGCGATTTCAAAGCGCAGTTGACGACGATCAAGGCGGCCAATGCCGACGCGCTGTTCATTCCGGGCTATTACACGGATGTTGGTTTGATCGCCCGGCAGGCGCGAGAATTAGGTTTGACATATCCCATGTTCGGCGGCGACGGCTGGGAGGCGCCCGAGTTGATCACCATTGGGGGCGAGGCGGTCGAGGGCTGCTACTATTCCACGCATTACTCGCCGGAAGTGAAGGACCCGCTGGTCCAAAAATTTGTGGCGGATTTCAAGGCAAAATACGGCTCCATCCCGGACGCCATGGCCGCCTTGGGCTATGATTCGGCCATGATCCTGGCCGACGCCATCAAGCGGGCGGGGACGACCGACGGCCCCAAGCTGCGGGACGCATTGGCGGCGACGAAGGGCTTTCCCGGAGTGGCCGGGAAAATTACAATTGACTCAGATCGCAACGCGCAAAAGCCCATGGTGATCCTCGAAGTGACCAACGGCGGCTTCCACCTCCTGCAGCAGATCAACCCCGAATGACAGGGTTTCAAAAATTTCTCCAGCAACTAATCAACGGCCTTTCGCTCGGCTCCATTTACGCCCTCATCGCGCTGGGCTACACAATGGTCTATGGGATCTTGCGCTTCATCAATTTCGCGCACAGCGATGTCTTCATGGCGGGCGCCTTCGCCGGCTATTGTTTCGCGCGCATCGTCCCGCATCATTCGATCTTCGGCGGACTGGCCGTGATGCTGTTGGCGATGGTGTTTTGCGCCGCGCTGGGCGTGTTCATCGAGCGTTTCGCCTACCGGCCACTGCGCGGAACTTCAAACCTGGCGATCCTGATCACCGCCATCGGCGTCTCGCTGCTCCTGGAGAACGTCACTCTGCTGATTTTTAATGCAACGCCAAAGACCTTTCCGACACTCATCCCGGACAAATCCATCTCGGCGGGCGGGGTCAGCCTGACTACCAATGAGTTGGTCGTTTTCGGCGTGACGGCCGTTTTGTTGGTGGCCCTCCAATGGATCGTGCTCAAGACCCGGATGGGCGCGGCGATGCGGGCCGTTTCGTTCAATTACCAGGCGGCATCGCTGGTCGGCATCAACAACGACCGCGTCATTTCATTTACGTTCGCGCTGGGCTCGGCCTTGGCGGCGGCAGGAGGAATTCTGTGGTCGTCGCTTTACCCGTCGATTGATCCTTATATGGGAGTGCTGCCCGGGCTGAAGGCGTTTGTGGCGGCCGTCCTGGGCGGCATCGGCAATATTCCCGGCGCGGCGTTGGGCGGGTTGCTGCTGGGGATGATCGAGGCGTTCGTCAACGGCAGCCGTTATTCGACTTACACGGATGCCATCGCGTTTGCGACGCTGATCCTGATCCTGTTGTTCCGGCCGGCGGGATTGCTGGGGAAATTCCAAATCGAAAAGGTCTGACGCTTGAATCCGTCGAATTTAGGAAGATGGCCAAAAACATTATTGACTGTGGCGCTCGCGGGCGCCGTGGTGGCACAGCTTTTCTCGAATCAGATCAATCCTTATTATTTAGACGTCATCCTTAAGATCGGGTGGAACATCATTCTGGCCGTCAGCCTCAATCTGATCAACGGCTACACCGGCCAATTCTCCCTGGGCCACGCCGGGTTTATGTCGGTCGGCGCCTACACGTCGGCATGGATTACGATGCAGGTCGGCCCGAAGGTTCTGCCCCAAGGAACGGGGATCTGGTTTCATGCCGGCCCGATCCTTCTCTTTCTGGCGGCGCTGATCATCGGAGGACTGGCCGCGGCGCTCGCTGGCGCATTGGTGGGCGCGCCGTCGTTGCGGCTGAAAGGCGATTACCTGGCCATCGTGACGCTCGGCTTCGGGGAAATCATCCGCGTCATTGTGCGCAACATCGATTCGCTCGGCGGCTCGCTTGGGCTGAACGGCATTCCGGCGTACACCAACCTTTTCTGGGTGGCGGCGGTGGCTGTCATTTGTGTTTACGTCGTGCTGGCCATGGTTCATTCGTCCTATGGCCGCGGCTTTTTGGCGGTGCGCGACGACGAGGTGGCCGCGGAGGCGATGGGCTTGAACACGACGCGCTACAAAATCGTGGCGTTTGTGGTCGGGGCCTTTTTCGCGGGTGTGGCTGGCGGATTATATGGGCACTACACGCTGTCCATCGATCCGAAAGGATTCGATTTCAACAAATCCATTGAAATTGTCGTGATGGTCATCGTCGGTGGCATGGGGAACACGCTGGGAGTCATCGGCGCAGCGATAGTATTGACTCTGTTGCCGGAGTTCCTGCGTTTTCTGGCCGACTACCGCATGGCCATTTATTCGTTCCTCCTGATTGTCCTGATGTTGACGCGCCCGCAAGGCTTGTTTACCTGGCGACGCCGGACCAAACCGGTGGTTTCAGCATGAGCGCCCCGCCGTCCAGCGCATTCTTGCTCCAATTGCAAAACTGCACGGTGCGGTTCGGCGGCTTGACATGTGTCTCGGATTTGACGATGGGTCTCGGCCAGAACGAATTGGTGGGTTTGATCGGGCCAAACGGAGCCGGCAAGACGACGGTTTTCAATATCATCACTGGCGTGTATCAGCCGACCGAAGGCGCCATCACTTACGCGGGCGATTCCATCGCGGGCAAAAAGCCGTACGAGATCACTGCGCGCGGCATTGCCAGGACATTTCAGAACATCCGGTTGTTCGGTTCCTTGAGTGTGTTTGACAACGTCCGCGTCGCCTTTCATCTGCATCTGGAACATGATGTCCGGCATTCGCTTTGGCGCGGCGCGAGTTTTCGGCGGGAGGAAAAGGAGATCGAAGCGCAGGCGATGGAAATCCTCGAAATCTTCAAACTGGGCAAGTTCCGGGACGCGCCCTCCAAAAGCCTGCCTTACGGCGATCAGCGCCGCCTGGAAATCGTCCGCGCGCTCGCCACCCGGCCCAAGCTCCTTTTGCTGGACGAACCGGCGGCGGGAATGAACCCCACCGAAAAAGTTGAGTTGATGAGCCTGATCCGATTCGTCGAGGAGAAATATGGTGTGTCGGTGCTTTTAGTGGAGCACGACATGCAGGTGGTGATGAACATTTGCCGGCGCATCATCGTTCTGGAACACGGCGTCAAAATCGCCGAAGGGCCGCCCGATCAGGTGCGCGCCGACCCGAAGGTGATTCAGGCGTACCTTGGCAAGGACTGACGCTGTGCTCGCGATCCGAAATCTGACGGTTCGTTACGGCGCGATCACCGCGCTGCACGGCATTTCACTGGAGGTCAAACCGGGGTCCATTGTGACGTTGTTGGGCAGCAATGGAGCGGGCAAGACGACGACATTGCGGGCAGTTTCGGGATTGGTCAAAGCGACCGGCGAGATCGTTTATAACGGGCGGAGCATCGCCGGCGCCAAGCCGCACAAGATTGTCGCCGCCGGCCTGTCGCACGTGCCCGAGGGGCGCATGATATTTGCGAACCTGACCGTCGCCGAGAACCTCGACATGGGCGCGTATCTGCGAAACGACAAGGCGGGCATCCAACAAGACCTGGATTTCGTGTGCACGATGTTTCCGCGCCTGCGGGAGCGCCGCGCGCAACTGGCCGGCACGCTTTCCGGCGGTGAACAGCAAATGCTGGCGATTGGGCGGGCGTTGATGAGCCGTCCGAAATTCTTGATGCTGGACGAGCCGTCGCTGGGGATTGCGCCGATCCTTGTCAAATCGATTTTCGAGAAGATCGTGGAAATCAACCAAAAGCAGGGCCTGACGATTTTGCTGGTCGAACAAAACGCCAATCTGGCGCTGGAAGTCGCGCAATATGGATACGTGCTGGAGACAGGCCGCGTGATCTTGCACGACACGTGCGCCGCCCTGCGGGCCAATCCGAAGGTCCGGGCGGCGTATCTGGGGGGCTGAAGTGTCCCTGACGCGCAGCGCGCTTGATTTTGTGGCGGCGATTGCGCTAGAAAAACGGCGCGTCGTGCCAGCAGTGATGAACAGCCAAAAAAGCGAGAATCAAGCGACAGGATTTTTCGCGAAGGAAACGATCCGTTTTGTGGATCTGTTCTGCGGCATCGGCGGCTTTCACGTGGCGGGGGCGGAACTTGGGCTGGAATGCGTCTTTGCGTGCGATATTGATCGCGCCTGCCGACGGGCTTACGAGGAGAATTTTGGGCTGGCGCCGCAGGCCGATATTTGCCGGATTGAAACGGCGCAGATTCCGGACCATGAGATTTTGTGCGCCGGTTTTCCGTGCCAGCCGTTCTCAATCATCGGAAATCGGGAGGGTTTTGCCGATGCGCGCGGGACGCTGTTTTTCGAGTTGGCGCGGATCATTGAAGCGAAGAAGCCGAAAGCGCTTGTGTTGGAGAATGTCCGCCAACTCGCCACGCACAACAAAGGCGCCACCCTGCGGCGCATCCTGGAGATTCTGGGTGAGCTGGGTTACCAAGTGGACTATCGGATCCTCAACGCGCTGGACTTCGGCTTGCCGCAAAAGCGCGAACGGATCTTGATCGTGGGATTTCGCGGGCGGGCGACCGGGTTTGAGTGGCCGAAGGAAACGGCGCCGATGCGGCCCTTGCGCGATGTTCTCGAAGAGAATCCGCATCGGCGGCATTTTGCCAGCGCGCACATTCGCCGCGCCCGGCGCGCGAAACACCAGGCGTCGTTCAGCCCGGCCATCTGGCACGAGAACAAGTCCGGAAATGTTTCGAGCCATCCGTTTTCGTGCGCGTTGCGGGCCGGCGCGTCGTACAATTATTTGCTGGTGGACGGCAAGCGGCGGTTGACGCCGCGCGAAATGCTGCGATTGCAAGGGTTCCCGGATTCGTTCGAGATTGTCTGCAACGACAGCCAGACGCGCAAACAGGCCGGCAACTCGGTGCCAGTGCCGGTGGTCAAGGCGGTGTTGGCCAGCGTCCTGAAGGTTGGCCGCGCTGAGTCCTGAGCCGGGCTGTCCGATGGACACTTTCACCCGCGTCGCCCGCTCCGCGCTGATGGCGAAGATTAAATCGACCGGGTGCAAATCGACGGAGGTGTCGCTGGCGCGGCTGTTGCGGCGGACGCGGCTTTCGGGATGGCGGCGCGGCAGTTCGCTGGCGGGGCGGCCGGATTTCGTGTTTCGCGCCCAACGGCTGGCAGTTTTTGTGGACGGCTGTTTCTGGCATGGCTGCCCGCGTTGCTACCGGCGGCCGAGTTCGCGTCGCGCCTATTGGGACGCGAAGGTTGCGCGGAACAAATTGCGCGACAAAACGGTCAACCGCGCCTTGCGGAAAAAAGGATGGCGAGTGGTGCGAGTGTGGGAACATGAACTGAAGCAGGGGGAGAAATTGGCGGCTCGTCTGCGGGCGCATCTCAGCCTTGAGCACGGACGCCGGGAACCTTAGACTGGCGCCGATGAAGCAGTGGATTTCCGATTATGTGGCGGCGCAGAAGGCGGCGCTCGACTCGATTCCGACGAAGGCGGTGGAGATACTGATCACGCGGTTGCGCGAGGCGTTGCGCGACAAGCGCCAGATTTTTGTTTTTGGCAATGGGGGCAGCGCGGCCAATGCCTCGCATTTTGTGACGGATCTCGGCAAAGGCGCGTCGGACAAAGTGGGCCGGCCGTTTCGCTGCCTTTCGCTGAACGACAACGTGAGTTGGATGACAGCCATTGGGAATGATTACGCCTACGAGGACGTTTTCTTGCGTCAAATCCAAAACTACGGAAACAAAGGGGATATAGCCCTGGCGTTGAGCGTCAGCGGCAGTTCGCCGAATGTCGTCAAGGCGCTGGAATGGTCCAAGAAGAACGGATTGGAGACGATTGCGCTGGTGGGCGGCAAGCGCGGGGCGGGGGCGGAATTCGCGGATCACTTGATTGTGATTGACTCGATTCACTACGGGCGGGTGGAGGACGCGCAAATGGCGATCTGCCACATGCTCTGTTATGCGTTCATCGAGCATCCCGAGTGGGGAAAATGAACGACGCCGGGCGGGGGTCCATGTGCTAGATTGAGCGACTGCCATGCCGGTCACCGAGCAGATTCGCAAAAAGGTTTCGGAGTTGCCGCACAAACCGGGGGTCTATTTGATGAAAGACCGGTTTGGGACGGTGATCTACGTGGGCAAAGCGCGCG
>Ga0070741_10019662_pt1 | contig 10757 bp, 7 predicted proteins | sample Coa_R1_4_FD_66440 | JGI IMG/M metagenome (GOLD analysis project Ga0070741, IMG submission 66440) | Surface soil microbial communities from Centralia Pennsylvania, which are recovering from an underground coalmine fire - Coalmine... | ecosystem: Environmental > Terrestrial > Soil > Unclassified ... | reverse complement strand
CGTCCCCCCCGCCGTCTCCGTACCAGTTCCCCCGCCCGTAGGCGATACATGCGCATCCTTCATACAGCTTCCTCCCAGGAATATCTCAATATTTTATAGACGCATCCATTCTCTAGTAAAAATAGTAAGACCTCCGCCGCAAAAAGTCAAAATCCTCCTGCTCCCATTTCTCCTACCACATTTTGCGACTATCCCCTCGACTGCCGCGTGTAATAAACATCAGGTCCACTCACCATTTGCATCTGCACAAAACGAGCGGACCACCATACCAACATATAGCAATAACAATCTGAATTATGGGATAGAGCCATGCAAAACAGCACCAAAAAATGGACTGACATTCAAGGTCTGCCAGCGGTCGCCATCGACACAGGCAAAAAAGTCGGCACACTGGATGATTTCTACTTCGATCCGCAAACGGGCGAGATTCCCGCATTTCTAGTCAAAACGAGCCTCTTTGGTCGCCGCGCCCTCAAAGCGAGCACCGTCAACGCCATCGGCGTCGATGCTCTCACCTTCACCGAAGAAAACGCCCTGATCAAAGAGAGCGATGACGACGCACTCCAGACCAAACCATCCGGTAAAAGCCTGCTCAACCATCGTGTTTTAAGCGAAGGTGGTACTCTCATTGGAGCCATCGGCAACGTGCTCCTGGATATCTCCTCGAACCCTCCCTCCCCTTCAACCGCGCGTATAGCCGCCTTCGAGCTAACAGGTGGATTGCGCGAACTCTTTACCGGCCATTACCCAACCATTTCCGCCGATCAGGTGATGCGCTACGGCCAGGACGTAATCGTTATTTCCGACGCAGTAGCACAATCTCTCTAGCATCCAGAATAACAACGACAAGCGTGCGTTGTAACAACTGAGGTCAGATCCCCCACAAGGGGTTGCGCAAACCGCCTTGCGCAGCCCCTTGTGGGGGATCTGACCCCCAACTGTTACCCAGCATTTGACCGAGCAACAACTTCCATATTGTTCAGTAAAATACATGCTCTGTTCTTGAGGAATTCTTTACTCTTTTATAATAAGTTCTGGATGTTTATGCACCATAATTTTACTAAGCGAACAAAAGTGACAAAGTTTGAATAATTATGGAGTATGTACCTATGTTTTACCAGCAACCTCCTACCACGCCCCCCTCAACAAACACGCCCCGCCTATTCATCAAGCTTGCTCTTACACTTGTCTTCAGTCCCCTATTATTCGATCCCCCTCCCTGAATGACTGCATCATAACTTATGCGGTCAACAGCAAATAAAACGCCAGGGCAACCCCTATCAAACTTGCCAGCACGGTCAAGACAACCGCAAATCCCGCGTGTGGATGATATTCCTCCTTATCAATCATCCGGCGTGTCTGCAAAAAGTTAAAAAGTGCCACGATCATAATAATCGTACCCAGAAAAGTCAGTGCCACTCCGATCAGCGAGGAATAATGCAAAGAGGTATCGGGCACAGTGACGCTCTTCAGCCCCAGTTCGCGCAATAGCAGCCCAAAGCGCTCCACCACGAAACCAAACGTAATCGTCGCCAATCCCGTACGTATCCATGCAAGAAAGGTGCGTTCATTCGCCATATGATCGCTGACCCTCTTGCTGATCAATTTCTGCCTCTTCTCTCCGCCCTCCACTTTCTCTCCACCTGCCACACCCTCGATCTGCTCTTCCTTGCGAGCCATAAGCCGTGCTCCCTATTGCAAAACCACTTGACCTTTTCAGTTTTCCCATGTAAAGTACCCCAGCGTGGGGCAGCAAGACACGTGCTTGATCACGATCCGCTTTGAGGATACTGCATTATTCTACCACCCATTCCCCCCACTAGCAAAAGCGCCAGGCCAGTTCTAGCTGCTCTCGCCCTCGGTCGAGCGAGTGAGCGCTCTAAGGCTCTTCGCCTTGTTTATGCCAATCTCTTATCACCTGATCTACTTTCTGTCAACCACGCTCTTCTTCGGTACATGAGTTTTGCTCCGCTTGAGAATCATACTGTCAGACAATCAGGCTGTTTTGAGTTGCTTGTCATTCCTCCCATGTACCTACCTCTCTGAGTGTTGATCGCATCAAGTGATAGCAGTACGTTGCGATTTGTCTGGATGGATAGGGTCTTTCCTGTTCAAGCCACCAGATAATGGCTTCGATCAATTGCGCACTGATGAGATTAGGGAGAAAGCCGTTGACGAAGATGTCTTTCTTAGTAACCTGTTGATTGTTGGTGGCTTCCGCTAATTCCTGGAGACGTGTGCTCAGTGTTTCGGCAATAAGTGTACGCATTTTGGCCACGAACCAGGAACTTCCTTTCTTGCCCAGCAGGACGCGATACAGCCTCTCATAGTGTGCGAAATGGTCGAACATCCTCACCCACCCCTGTGGGGTCGTCCGGGCTTCCGGGGCCTGCTCAAAGATTTCTCCCCAGGGGTCCGCCGACGGGTGAGAGCCGAGGCGGTCAATGACAGAGCTGCGCAGCGGGTCCATCTCACGCATGACCACCTCGACCATTTCCTCGAAAATTTTCTCGACCAGATCATATTTGTCCTGAAAATGACGATAGAAAGCCGCCCGGCTGACCATAGCACGTTCGGCGATCTCTCCGACGGTAATGGCATCGAAGCCGCGCTCTTCGATCAACGCAATCAACGCCTCGCGCAAGAGCTTCTGCGTGCGCCGTACCCGCAAATCACTGGAGTTATGAGACAATTTGCGCCTCCTGTCACATATGTGACGTTTCCGCTGACTTGCGCCTTGTTTCTCATCGGGAAAAAGGCTATCCTTGAAATGTAACAGGTTGTCACATAAAAATGATTCTGTCACAGAATGGTTTTGTCGTCAATTTTCCTCCCCATTAGGGAGCAACCATAATCTCAAAAAGAATTGGGGAACCTGGGCTCCCCTGCACTTCTCCTGAAGAAATACAAAATAGTTGAGATACATACAGAAAGGGATTTCATGATGGCTCAAGAACAGGTACCGGTTTTGATTGTGGGTGCTGGCGGAGCCGGTTTATCGCTCTCGCTCTTGCTGCGCCAGCAAGGGATTCGGTCGTTACTGATTGAGCGGCGCACAGATGTCTCGTGGTATCCGCGTGCACGTACTCTCAATTTTCGCACAATGGAGGTTTTGCGCGCTCTTGGGCTGGAAGAGCAGGTTCATGCTGCCGGCGCGCACATTTCGCGTATGTTTCGCAAACGCAATCTGGCAGCGGTCGAGCAAGAGGAACTGCTCAATCCGGTCACGCTGGTGGAGCACCTGGAAGAGATCAGCCCGGAACCGTTTGGCTGGTATTGCCCACAGAGCCGTCTGGAGCCGTTGCAGCTAGCAGAGGCGAGGCGACAGGGCATTGATGTGCGTTATGGCACCGAGCTGGTCTCCTTTACTCAGAATGATGCGGATGTCACGGCCACAATCAGAGACCGTACCACGGGAAAGGCCAGCGAAGTCCACGCCGATTACCTGATCGCAGCTGATGGTGCTCACAGCAGGATACGCGAGGAGCTCGGCATCCCCACGTGGGGACTGGGAGAGTTGCCCGAGAGCCAGATCTTTGTATACTTTCGTGCGAACTGGGGTGAGCTCATCCGAGGCTATGAAGCCGACGCTATCTTGACCAGCAACGAGAGTGGACGTGGCATGTTCCTGATTACCGATCAGGATCGCGGCATGTTTACCATTACCTACAACCCCACGCACGGAGAATCGGCGCGCGATTTTCCCTTTGAGCGCTGTAGAGAACTGATTCGCGCCGCTTTGGGAAAGCCGGAGATCGACGTTGAGGTTGTGGACATGGCAGATTGGCGGCCTATACAGCGTGTGGCCGAGAACTTCCAGGCAGGACGCGTCTTCCTGGTGGGTGATGCGGCACATACCATGCCGCCCTACCTGGGCCTGGGCGTCAACACCGCCATTCAAAGCGCACAGAACCTGGCCTGGAAGCTCGCGGCAGTACTCAAGGGGTGGGCCACGCCGCAGTTGCTAGAAACCTATCAGACGGAACGGCATCCCGTTGGCATGCTGGTTGCCGAGCAATCGATGACGGGACCGGCGGCGGTCTTGTTTGAAAAAGAGATGCGGGGCAACGCAGAGCTTCATCTGAAAGAACCTCTCCCAATCCTGTATCCCATCATTGGCTATCGCTATCGTTCAGCAGCCATTCTCTCGGAAGACACCGCCAAAGCCTCGCAAAACGAGTACGAACTGCTAGAGCCTCTGGAGTTGAACGGACTGCCTGGCTCACGTGTACCCCATCTGTGGATCGAGCGGCAAGGCCAGCGCATTTCCACATTGAATCTATTCGATGGGCGCTTTGTTCTGCTGACCGGAGCGAGTGGAACCACCTGGAACAAGGCGGCAGCAACTGTTGCTTCGCGTCTGGGTATTGAGCTAGCAGCCTATCGTATTGACCTGGATGCCGACCTGCTTGCCCTGGATGCCGCCTGGGAAGCAAAGTTGGGTATCTCATCTGAGGGTGCGGTGCTTATCAGGCCCGATAGCTTTGTCGCCTGGCGCACCCCCATCTCGCCAGACAACCCGGCAGAAGCGCTGGAGCAAGCAGTCGCTCACATCCTGGGAAAAAACAAGACACAATCATACTAATCAACATATTCTCATAAGCGCTGCTCTGGTGCCATCTCAGCCTGTCTTTCAGCCCAGAGCAGCACAAAACTCACGTACAGTCTACACTTTGATCTAACGATTATTGTTGTGTTTATCCCCAGATTATTCCGATGAGCCTTTATTACTTCCCCGGTGCCGCACGAGGAGACTTGAAGACCGAGAACAGGTAATAGAGCGACGGCAAAAGGATCGCCAGCCCGACTGCAATAGCAATCAGCAGCGTCACAATTACGCTTGGCTCGTTCGCTGCATTATAGATTGTCACCTGTGGCGGAATAATATAGGGATATTGTGATAATCCCCAGGCCCCCAGCATAAATGCAGTCTCCGCGATAATCGAGGCGCGTGCAAGTTGATAGTGCCTGAAGTACAGCGCTCCAGCTGTCGCCACGCCAATCAGCATCGTTGCTACGACAACCGGCAGAGCGTGGGCCACCATACCATTCCACAACAGAGGTGCCTCGTTTACCGAGAGGATCAAACCCAGCATACCCAGCACAGCAGTCACCCCTCCTGCAATCATTGCCTTCCAGCGATACGACTCGGCCAGGTCGTTATCGCCCTCTACATCTTTAGCCTCTACAGCCAGGTACACCGCCGCCAGTGTTGCACACAACGCCACCGCCATTGTCCCAATCGTCAGCGTAAATGGCGATATCAGCACTCCGATGCGTGTAGCCTGCGCCGTGCCATCGGGTGAAAGCAATTGCCCACTCGCCACTGCCGCCGCAGAAATTCCCAGGAAAAAAGGTGCCAGTAAGCTGGTCGCCCCAAAGGTCCGTCCCCACCAGCGAGCAAACGGGCCTTGTGGGTTCGTAGCATAGTAGCGGAAAACGAATGCCGCTCCCCGCAGCACAATACCTATCAAGGCAATTGAAATCGGAAAACACAGCGCAATACTCAACAGTGCAAAAGCCGGTGGAAACACATTAAACAGGCCCACCACCAGAAAGATCAGCCAGACGTGGTTGGCCTCCCACACCGGACCCAGCGCGTGCTTAATCAAGTTGCGTTGTCGTTCGGCCAAGCCACCGACCGCAAACAGATTCCAGATCCCGGCTCCAAAATCGGCTCCGCCCAGCACGGCATAGGCAATCAAGGCCCACCACAGAACAATCAGTGCCACTAATGCGATACTCATGCTACACTCCCAATACTTGCGGCTCTTGAACTTCTACAGACGCTTCCTCCTTCGACAACGGCGTACGCGCGATCCGCAACAGCAGCCACACAAGCGCCGCTGCCAGCAAGATGTAGATGAGCGAGAATACAAGAAAGCTGACATCTATCCAGGGAGCAGGGGTAACTGCATTCTTCGTCAATAGGTATCCATAGATGACCCAAGGTTGACGCCCAAACTCTGTGACCATCCAGCCGCATTCTATCGCCAGGAAGGAGAGTGGTCCAGCCAGTAGCATACCCCAAAGCATTGCTCGGCTCATTGACACACGCCTCTTGCGCCAGTAGAGCAGCCAGAACACAAGTGCTACCAGCAGAACAAACGTGCCGCTCCCCACCATCGCATCAAACGACGAGTGTACAATCGTTACATTGGGCCAATACTCTCGCGGCACCTGATCAAGTCCCTTAATAATCGCATTGGGATCGCCCTTTGCCAGTATACTCAGCCCGTTAGGAATCTCCAGGGCATAGTATACCTGCCCCGTATTAGGATCAGCCAGCCCACCGATCTTGATTGGTACGCCGCTTTCCGTATGGAACACGCCTTCCATCGCCGCGAACTTGGTTGGCTGATATTCCGCCAGGAAGCGTGCGTTAAAGTCGCCGCTAAGAATCTGCAGTGGTGTTGCAATCACGGCCATTGCCATTGCCAGCACCAATCCCTTGCGATAGTACTCGCTGCGTTTGCCGCGCAGCATCGCTACCGCATACACCGCAGCCACCGCAAAGCCAGTCGCCACATAACAGGCCAGGATCATATGTATCGTCTGATACGGTGTGCTAGGATTAAACATGGCCTGAAGCGGGTTAATGCCCGTTACCTGACCATTCTTGATGCTGAATCCCACTGGTGTATTCATCCACGAGTTGGCGCTCACAATAAACCATGCCGAGGCCAGCCCGCTGATCCAGATCGGAAACGAGCAGAGCCAATGAGTGCGTGCCGAAAGGCGTTTCCATCCATACAGGTACAACCCCAAAAAGATCGCCTCTAGAAAAAAAGCAAATCCCTCCAGCATAAACGGCAATCCTACCACTGCCCCGGCAAACTTCGTATATGTCGGCCACAACAAACCAAGCTCAAACGAGAGAATCGTGCCTGAAACGGCACCAATCGCGAAGAGCACTGCCAGTGCCTTTGTCCAGCGTCGTGTCAGCGTCATCCACACCGGATTCTTCGTCTTGAGCGCTAATCCTTCCGCAATACACAACAGCAAAGGCAATCCTACGCCCAACGCTGCAAAAATGATATGAAAGGCCAGCGAAGTGCCCATCTGAGCACGGGCCGCCAGAAGATTCGACATACACATATCCTCTTATTGTACAACTTATCTACAATCTCTTACAAATTCTCTACTTCACACACATATCTTATCCATCTTTATTCTAAGACGATTGCGCAATACTAACCAGAGAAAGTTTCACAAATATTCGTAATACACCCTACAAAACAGCCTCTTATAACCCTCAAACAGCAACTATCAACTCGCTCCCCAGTATATTTCCCCTAAGATCCCACCCCCCAAAAACCTCCTCTGCTCGCCTCACAAATCAAGTCAACAGCACCTCCCACGCCCCCACATAGTAATCCACCCCTCACCAGCACCCGATTTTTCGTATCCGGTAAGCTCCCTGATATCCCAAAAACAGCCAGCCCCAGGCAACGCGCACCGGGTGCGCGTTGCCTGGGGCTGGCTGTTTTTGGGATATCAGGCTTCTTCACAAAATTGTGTGTATATCCAGCCACCCATACGCTGCTTCATCAAGCGTATACCCATCCCTCTCATCTTTCTTCATCTTCACCAATTGTCCCCCCAGCGCCTCATAAAAGTGTCGAGCCGAATTCGTCACCAGCACCCACACTAGCATCGTCGAAAAACCCGCCTCTATCAATTTCTCCACCAGAGCACGCGTCAACCTTCGTCCCAGCCCGCTCCCCTGACACTCCTCAAGCAAATAAATTGCATACAACTCCCCTTTATACACCGGATCTCCCTCCCGCTCAGGCCCACCATCGATAAAACCAACAATCCGCCCCGCCTCATCTTCCGCCACAAAAGTGAAATTCTTATCACCGCTCAATATCCCTACCCACATTTGTTCGCGCCTCTCATACGAAAGCTCATCCAATACCTCATCCGCCATCAACCCCCTATAAGTTGTCCTCCAACTATCAACATGCACCCGCGCAATACCCTCCGCATCCTCTACGCGGGCCTCTCGAATCTTCTCCATGGCATCTCCTACAAATTTATGGCTATATGAAAAGCAAATGATCCACCCGTCCTACCATTCTCTCCCCATCTATGGCTTTATTCTGCTCCCTCGCATCTCCTCAATGCCGTTGTTGCTGTTGCAACGGCGCTGTAGACTGCGCTAATCTGCGTTTTTTACGTAACGCTACAAGCCACGCTATCAGGCTACGTATGAGAAAATCGACTACGCTATAAAGAGCCAGGCCGACACATATGTATAGAATACCAGTAAAAAGCAGCATATCTGCCCCATACCAATCCAAATACCAATCAGGGTGATAGGCTACGGATATGAACCAACTGATTACAGTTACAGCAAACACGAAGCCTCGTGCCTCATTGAAGCGTTGCCGTAAGATAGCCCATGCCTCTAACGCCCCCGTAACAACTCCCCTGCCCGTAAAGGTCCCGCCATAACAGACCCCATCGCACCAGCGCCAGAAACCGGAGCATACCCATTCCGCCAATCTTGTCCGATCGACTGTGGAGAAGAGACAGTACTCAATTCATGGTCACAGACAGGGCAGCGTGTCGCCGACGCTGTCAGCGCCGCTCCACACGCATCACAATACAACGAAAGTGGCGTAACCATCAGTCTCACCCGTTCAGGAAATACCTCGTCATGTCCCTTACGCTCTACAAATCGTTATCACGAAATTACACTAAATTTTGCTGATTATCTTATACATTATCACTATTTCCTCATTTTCTGTAAGAGATTAATGAAGGGCTCCCTTTACTCTTTTCAGCATAGAGCATCCTTCCTCCATATGCTATAATATCTTTCCAGACAGAAAGAAAGGTCGCTCTCCAACATTGCCCGATACCACACGCACAGCAGAAAAAATACTCTCCAGCCTGAAGGGGTTGCGCAATCACTTACAGGCTGGCGAACAACCTATTCTGGCCCAGCCCGCCATCTGGGACAACGGCCAGGAGTCAACCAGTACAGCTTGCGACGTTGTCATCACCGATCAACGTCTACTTGGTTATTACTTCATGAGCTTTCCACGCGAGCGGCTTTTCCTTGACTCAATCGCGCTTCCCGCCATCACCCATGTCACCCTGCGCCATAAGACGCATTCACCAATCTTTGAAGAAATGCTGGTCAGTGATGGACAACGCAAAATCTACATTCGTGCTCCACGTAAAAAAATCGAGGCTCTACACACCGCTCTCCGTTCAGCTATCGAGCAATCCACGCCCACAAACGCGCCCGCCAGCGATACCGCGTCCACAGACACCTCTGCTCCATCGCCTGTGGCATCATCTTCCCCGGCCCCCATCTATGGTCGGCAAGACATACGCACGCCCTTTGAAAGCTCGCCTCTGGCCATCACGCTCCTCTTCGGCGGCGGTTTGCTGCTCGAAATCATAGGCGTGCTCCTCTGGTCTATCACGAGTAGTGCTCAGATTGGCACACCACTATGCATTGCAGGCCTTATCGCCGTGCTGGTCAGCATCTTGACCATGCGACAACGCAGGCAGCGCCAATAGCCCCGCTTCTACACAGCCTCCTCATAATGCTTCATCAACTCTTGGGCGATACCTCGTTCGTAATCATCCGCCAGCGGCATATTCGGCCAATACTGTTGAGCTACGTCATTGATCGCCACAAAGGTGCCAAAGCGATACAAACAACTTGCTACGGGAGCCTTGCCTGTTGTCGTTTCGTTCAGCGTCACGATCCCCAGACAGCCGGCGGTATCTCTATCACCGGAGACATAATTCCAGGTCACGCCTAGATGGCTGCGTTGGATATAGCTCAGCGACGAGTTCACTTGCACCTCGTTCATCGCTGAAGAGCAGACCGGATCAAACTGTGGCTTGAGTCTTTTTGGTACTCCTGAGTCTGTGAAAAGGGGCGTTACCGACCAGTGCGCGTTCTCCCATTTGATGCGTAGAGGCACGAGCCTCTCATACACAGTAGTTGCGTCTGTAGCTGGCTGTCCACTTGCAACGCTCTTGCCATCTGCCGTCATATAATCCCACGAGGGGCGTGCTACCCCTAGCACATGCCATCCCTGCACCGTGGCCTCTTGTGTAGACCTGAAGAGGTCCTCGGCAAGGCAGAATTCGTGACAATCCTCTGAATTCATGCTGCACGATGAATCTACCGGGCTGAACACCGTCGTACACATAGCATTTGCAGAGGCCTGGGTATCCAATTGCAAATGCAGACTAGCCTTCAACATCTGTCTCGCGGTCTCCACACGCTTCGATTGGTTGACCGCGTACATCTCTCCAGGCTGCACCACTTCAGGCGACATCTGCGTATTCAGTGCCAATTGTGTTGCTGCTATCAACGCCTCGCGCCTCGCCTGTGGCAACTCGGTCAGCGAAAGCGGAAATCTGAGCAACCATGACTCCAAACCTGCCGCTTGTTCCATTAGATTCACCATGCACGTATCTGTACGCTTATTTGGTGGCATGCTCAGAGTACAGTTAGAGAATTGAAACGGGTCAGCCTGCAAAGACAGTACATGCCTACCCGGCGTCAGGGGCAGAGCTATATATCCCGCCGCCCGTGCTAGTTGTGTCATCACGTTCCCATCCACCACAAGCCTCCCCCAATATGGATTGCCATCGAAATACACCAGTGTTATTGCCGGGGTCGCTGTCGGAGAAACCATGTGGGGTTTCCCCCCATTCAGCACCACATCGCGTGCCGGGGCATAACTCCCCACCAGCACCAGCAAAGACACCACAACAAC
>Ga0070741_10019661_pt1 | contig 10757 bp, 11 predicted proteins | sample Coa_R1_4_FD_66440 | JGI IMG/M metagenome (GOLD analysis project Ga0070741, IMG submission 66440) | Surface soil microbial communities from Centralia Pennsylvania, which are recovering from an underground coalmine fire - Coalmine... | ecosystem: Environmental > Terrestrial > Soil > Unclassified ... | reverse complement strand
TTTGAAGCCGTGCACAATTCTGGCATCCGGCTCGGCGGCAAGGATATACCAGAACTCGGTTTTCCCCAATTTGCCGCCCTCGTGCTCGGCTGCATAACGATCATCGGGATGTACCTGTACTGAGAGTTGCGCGTTCGCATCTAAGAACTTTGCCAGCAGGGGAAAGCGATTGCCAAAAATAGCAACTGCTTGTTCGCCAAGCAGTTGGAGTCCCAGTTCATTGACCAGCGCCCCCAGCGTTTTACCCGCGTAAGGACCATTCTGGACAGGCGTGCTTACCTCCGTTTCCCACGCCTCCCCAATTACAACGCTACCTACTGGCAACTGCTTCCACTCCTCGTGCTCCAGACGGCGTCCCCCCCAGATTGTCTCGTGCAGAGTTGCCTCTAAGCGAACAGGATAAAAATATGCCACAGGTCAATTCCTCACTTACCCAAAAATTACCCAGCGGAATTGCAAGTCAGCCCTGCAATCAAATTGGCAAATCATACCAGTAAATCAAATCGGCAAATCATACCGGCAACTCAAGCCTGCAAATTATTAGTTTGCCAGTAAAACGCCTTCTATGCGACGGCGCAATTTATCGCGCATCACGATGCCTTTAATGCGATAGATCTCCTGACCACTCTTGAAGAAAATGAGTGTCGGCACACCGTCAACGTTCAATTGACTGGTTAGTTCGGTTTGCGCTTCCACATTTAACCGGGCAAACGTTATTCGCTCCTGGTATTCTTTGCTGACCGCCTCAAACTCGGGATCTTGTATTTGGCAAGCAGCACTCTTCCCTGCTGAGAAATTGACAATGACCAGATCAGGCGAGTTCAAGACCTTTTCAGCAAAATTCGTGTGAGTTACCTCTATATAGCTATCTGCCATACCATCCTCTTATCTTTTGTAGATAGATTATTCATCGCTTCCCAAGGTATCACCCAGCCAGGGCTAATGTCAAGCAATAATGATGCAAGCCCTGTGTAGCACCTTCCCTGCGTCAGGCAAGTAATATTTCCTTGCATTCAGATGAGCGCGTAGCGCGCACTCCCTGCCGCGAGATGAGCTGAAAAGCTAGCTGCGGCAGAGCGTTTCTGGTGGTCTCCCAAGAGGCTCCGATAGAGCGTTTCTGAATGTATATGGGTATAAGATGTTATACAGGGCTTGTGTCGTTATTGCTTGACTGTTAGCAATTCTTCAGCATCCTCAATGATATAGCGGTAACCTTGTTCGGTCAGGAACAATTGGCGGTTGGCTGAAAACTCCTGGTCGCGTGTGTCGCGTGTGACGATCGAGTAGAAGTATGCCAGACTGCCATCGCTCTTGGGGCGTAGAATGCGACCAAGGCGTTGTGCTTCCTCTTGTCGGGAGCCAAACGTACCCGAGACCTGAATGGCCACGTTTGCATCTGGCAGATCAATTGCAAAGTTCGCCACTTTACTGACAACCAGGCGTTTGATTTCCCCGCGTCGGAACTGGTCATACAGCTTTTCGCGCTCTTTTGTCGCAACGCGCCCCGTCAGTAATGGCGCGCGTAAATCTTCGGAAAGGATCTTAAGTTGATCGAGGTATTGTCCGATGATCAGTATCTGGTCGTCGCGATGGCGTTCTACGAGGTGACGTGTGATCTGCAATTTTGCAACATTCTCGGCGGCGATACGATATTTCTCGCGTGTCTCTGCCATTGCGTAGGTCATTTGATCATCCTCGCTCAGACCGACGCGAATCTCGTGACACTCCGCTGTGGCGATCCAGCCTTGTCGCTCCAGTTCGCGCCAGGGCACATCATATTTCTTTGGTCCGATCAAACTGAACACGTCTGCCTCTCGTCCATCTTCGCGCACCAGGGTCGCTGTCAGACCCAGGCGTCGGCGCGCCTGGATTTCCGCTGTCACACGGAAGACAGGCGCGGGCAGCAGGTGGACCTCGTCGTAGATGATCAATCCCCAGTCGTAGCTTGTGAAGAGCGAGAAGTGTGGAAAAAACTCTTGCTCCGGCTCGTCCTCGGTGCCCCCAATCGTGCGGCGATAGGTCAAAATCTGGTAGGTGCTAAAGGTAATGGGCGCGATATCTTTGCGCTCTCCGGTGTATTCGCCAACCATTTCCGGGGGAACATCGGTTTTGTCCAGGATTTCGCTGATCCATTGCCGCACAGCTACCGTATTGGGGGTCAGAATCAAGGTAGCGCGCTGAATATCGGCCATTGTTGCTAACCCGACGATGGTTTTGCCCGCGCCACAGGGCAATACGACCACACCGCTGCCCCCGCTTGGCGCGCCACCTGCATAAAAGGCTCCCGAAGCTGCAAATTGGTAGTCGCGCGGTTTAAACAACTTGCCGGTGGTTGTCTCGCTGCGCAACTTCATTGGGAGTGGCGAGCCATCTGTATAGCCCGCCAGGTCTTCTGCCGGGAACCCGATATGAATGAGGGCCTGTTTAATGTGTCCACGACGTGATGAATCGACCTGAAGCGTATGGCGGTCTAACTGTTGCAGTATATAGGGTTGTGTGCGCTTATGGTTCTTAATCTCCACAATCAGCGCGGCGTCGTCCGATTCAAGCAGCAGGGCATCTCCATCGCGCACCAGCTTTACGCGGCCATAGCGGTTGATATACTCACGGATATCCACCACAATATTAGATGGAATGGGATATTTGCTATATTGTGTTAGCAGATCCAGGATCGTCTGTGCGCTCATGCCTCCGGCAGCCGCATTCCAGAGAGAGAGAGGAGAGAGGCGATACGTGTGGATATGCTCCGGTGACTTCTCTAATTCGGCAAATTGTGCGAGAGCGTCTCGCGCTTCGGCATGTTGTGGATGGTCTACTTCGAGCAAAATGGTACGATCACTTTGCACAATAATTGGATTGCTAGGATTCATGCTACCTTACACTCCGGGCATTTCTGCCCACGTCTTCACATACTTTATAATTGCTGTAATAGCTGCATCTTCATATCCACGCATCAGGTGACGTGCACCAACAATCACCTTAATGCCCTTGGGGCCTGGCTGCTGCTCAACAAATGGCTCAAGTTTGTAGAGCGGGCAGATCTCATCAAATTCACCAGTCACAAACAGCTTTGGGCGCTCAAACGGTCTGGGGAAACCACTGGCGGCGCGATACAGTGGCAGACTGATAGCAACGATGGTACGTATGCGTAGATCAAAAGGGGCATATAGCAGCGCAATATAGGCACCAAAGCCATGTCCCATAACGCATACCTTGTCTGGATCCACTCCGGGCTGTGCAAGAGCGACATCAATCGCTCCGGCTAGATCAAGAGGCTCAAGGCGTCCATCAGTTTGCTGCCCCTGACTTTGACCTACCCCGCGAAAGTTGAAGCGCAATGCGAGCATACCCTCTTCTGCCAGTCTTTTCGCCAGTGCTACGTTGAGCACATCGTTCATATCGCTGCTAGCTGGTTGAGGTGGGCACAATATAATCGCGGGAGCACGCTCTGCTTTCACTGGGTCATGGACTATTCCTTCGAGAAGCAGTGCTGGTTTCCCCTTGCTATAAAATGTCACTGGTCGTTCAGGCGGTACTGATGAACTCATGTTTTACCCCTCTACTATCCTGGAGATTGCATTATCGTCCCTAATATTATCTCAGTATCGGCCTTGCGTCAACTTCCTGGCGTGAAAAGCCTGTGAAATCACCTTCCTGGATCAGACCGATATCATTCACTCAAAAGTCAGCTGTATGTAACCTGTTATTTGGTTAACTTCATTAAAATATGACGAATTAAAGCGAATTGCTGCGATTTGTTGAACAAAACCTTTGCATGTGCGCCGAAGAATGTTATACTAACTATGACATATGTATACCTATTTTTTGCCATCCTGGTACATATGTCAGATGGAGGGTTCGGAGCGTTCCGACAAATTTGTACATGATGCCCCTGTAAGGGGAAAAGGGCGAGGGATGAAACGGCGCTTTCTCCTTGTTTAATGGTAGAGGGCCGCATCTCTGGGAGACACAACGCGAGTAAGGGTAAGGGGATTGCTGGGAGAGTTTATTTTCTATGGCGACCACTTTCTCCTTGTGCGCTCCTCCTGGGTGATAGCCTTCTGGGGGGATGGATCTCATCAGGCCCTCGCTCCTAGTGCCCTCAGACTACATAGGTTACTTAATTGTTGCCAGGTGCTTTGCTACGGAGAGCGACTCGTAGGAAAATGTATTGCGCATTCCTTGTTTTATTTCGTTATGATAGAAAAACAGCGATTGGGGAATACATGCGTATTGTGTACTGTTGTCATTGTATACATTGGGAGTAGAGCACAACTTTTTCTTGCTAACAATAGTACACATCGGTTGTCGTTGATGTAGTGGCAAAGATAGGCATTGTGAGGTATACTCAGTGTACATAGTGAAATGTAGAGGTAGGAGCACATATGTCCAGCATTTTGGTCGTCGAGGGTGAGGGATTTATCGCCAGGCTGCTAGAGGAACATTTGGGGATGGAAGGTTACCAGACTGTTATGGTTCTCAACGGCGACGATGCTGTGCAGTTTGCCTTACGGGAGATGCCGAGTCTCATCATTCTCGATATTATGCTTCCTGGGGTGGATGGTTATGGGGTGATTCAGCGGTTACGTGACCATCCGAAATGCATGCACATACCCATAATTGTGCTGAGTTCCTATGGCTCGCTTAATGACAAGGTCCGTGCCTATGAGTTAGGGGTTGACAGCTATCTGGTCAAGCCCTATAGTTCTGATGAACTACTCGCTCATATACGCAGACACCTTCGCCGCATGCTGCAAAGTTCTCTTTCACCTCTGACGCGACTCCCCGGTGGCCTACAACTCGAACGTGCGATTGATCACAAGCTCCATAGTTCTGGTCCCTGGAGTGTTCTTTATCTCGACCTTGATAACTTCAAAGCATTTAACGATGCCTATGGTTTCATGGTTGGCAACGATATGATTTTGTTGGTGGGTAAGGTTTGTCAACGTGTTGTTTATGAGTTGGGCAATGTAGACGATTTTGTGGGGCATGTAGGTGGCGATGATTTTGTGATTGTGACGACGCCGGATCGTGAAAAAATACTCTGTAAGCATATTCTAGAGCGTTTCAATGAAGAGAGTGCTCTGCTCTATCGCCAGGAGGATTTAGAGCGCGGGTCCATCAGCGGCGTTGATCGTAAGGGCCGTCCCTATCAGTTCCCTCTTGTTTCGTTATCTATCGGTATTGTCAGTGATCAGCTTCGCTTTGCATGTAACACTGAAGAGGTTGGGACCCTGACAGCCGAAGCCAAGCGCCGGGCCAAGCAATCCCCTGATAACGTCTGTCACGTCTCCCCACGCTGGAATGCCATCTCGCACGATTACTCGCACGCCGCCAATTTTTCCCCCTCTGATCTTGTGAGTCATCTGGGGCATAGCCTGTACTCTTTTTCCGAGGGGGATATGGTCGCGGAGTTTAAGCAATAATACAGCACGAAAAACATTTTTTCTGGGCACCAGGCTCGAAGCCGGGTTGCGCAGAAGAATGTTTTTTCGTGCTGATTTTGACGAAAGTGAAAGGTTGTGATCTCTACGAATCAGGACTTTGAAGAAACCCAGGAAAAAATGCATGCAAACTGGAGCGAAGAGGAACGGCAGGCTGCACGTGAAAATGCGAAGCGCGTCCTGCGCGAAAGTGGCCTCGCCTCAATGCTCCTGGATATCAACAAAAACCAATTGAAGGGGCGCGGGCGCTTTGAGGAATACGATACCCTCCTGCTTTTGCGCTGGGGCAACATCTCGACGCTGCGTCACATCTGGATCGAGGTCAATGGCGATGACATCCGTTTTCGGCTGCGTCCTCACCGTAAGTGCCAGGCTCCAGCTCCTTTATGTGATGGCGAGTATCACACTTTTACCAGCGCCATGTGGTCTGACCGCGTTCTTCTGGCCACCGAACTGAAAAAATACTACGACAAACCAGTAGCAGAAGCTTCCTCTGACTAGCTAATCTGAATAGCCACACCTGCGGCACATGTTCAGGGCTATTTTTCAACAAATGCGCTCAGCGCATTTGTTGAAAAATAGCCCTGAACATGCGCCGCAGACGCGAGAAAGTAGTTACATGGGTTCAAGGGAGAGGATACGTACAACTCCCACACTGCTCACGAACTTGTGAATTGCCTGGTAATCGGGATCTGCATAAAACTCTTCGCGCTCACTATCACTGGTCCAATTTAGAAGGTTGAGCATAATTGTGCCGCGATGTTGAGATGTATCCTCTCCAGGTCTCGGTGTCTCTGGCGCGTCCGGTCCTGCTGTCGCGGCCGGATCTTCGTTGCTTCCCCTGGCTAAAAATGCAGATGCGAGCATAGGTTGAACCGCCAGGCGTCGTAACCCCATCGTCCAGCCGCGTTGTACAAACTCAATCTGTTCCGGGTGAATCGTTGCCAGGTGGGCTGCCGTTAACATAGGGATGGCAGCGGGACGATTATATCCCCACAGGTAATACATAAACCATTGCTCAGGGAATGCCGTCAGTAGATCTGACGAGGCTAGCAGAAGGTGTTTAGGATTGTGTCGCTCTTGTGCCCTGCGCCAGCTTTCCTCATCTTCCCATGTTGTGAGCATAAAATAATGTGCAGCATCGCCTCTGCCCCGATAGAAGCGCGAAGTAACCAGTCCCGACGCATTACGTACTGTATCTGAAATCAAGCGTATGCGGGCCAGGACATCAGCATCTCTCCCTGGCGTTGTATGTGCCAGCGTAGCGACTAATAATTCCATGTTATGTCTACAAGAACCTGCCTTACCTGAATTTACCGAATATATACCCAACTAAGAATATTGCCAGGGTAACATATGCCTCTTTTTTGTGCAATAGCAGACTTCTCCCGGTTAGGTTTTCGAGCCCCCTCAGGGCCGGGTTTTTCGCTTTTGTAGACCTCTTGTAGACGGTCTAGCAGTTTAGTATACTGCATAGTACAATGATGTTCGCTCTGCACACGGGAGGAGTTTCCTATGCATGATCATGAAGTGGCCCATAGCGCTGTCGAGTGGCGACAGGCACGACCGGAAGATGCTGCTATCTGGGTTTCTGTGACGCGTCGCAGCGCAGATCAAATCAACTTCGAAGACGAAGATGCCCAGATCGTTCGCTATAAAGAGGAAGGCCCTGAAACACAGTCCCAACGTTATTTGCTCTGGCGTGATGATACACCGATTGGTCGGTTACGTTTCTTTTCTTATAATAGTACTGCCGAACTGGATGGCCTGGTGCTCTTGCCCGAGGCCGGCGGTAGGGTTGCCGCTCAGGTGGTTTCGGAAGCGCTTGTGCGCTCTGCTGCGCTCGGTGTGCGCCATATTAAGGCTACCTATCCCGCCGCTTATATCGCATCCTTTGCCGCGGCGGGTTTTCAAGAACTGCGCCGCCGCACAGGTATGATGGCTCCTACCAACGTCGCTATTCCATTATTTCCGCTGCCTGCATCTTTACGTGTGCGAGAAATGCCACCGGATGAGGGGGAACAGGTGGGTACTTTGTTGCAACGTGCCTATACGGGCGGCCCTGATAACTTTCATCCTGATATTGCTGGTTGGCGTGCTGAAGTGCGCGCTTTGCAGGAGGGGCGTTTTGGTCCCTTTATCCCGGAGGCTTCCTTCGTTGCTGAGCATAGTCTGGACCATTATCACCTGGCGGGAGCTATCCTGGTGCATATGGAGCGTGGTGTGCCGCGTATCCGTCATATGGCTGTAGCTCCTTCTTTCCGCCACGTTGGTCTTGGTCAGTTTCTCGCTGTTAAAGCTATGCGCCGCCTGCATGATCTCGGGTATACGACTGCAGTACTCTATGTAACGCTTGGTATTCCTGCCGTCAACCTCTATCACCGTCTGGGGTTCATGGAGGCAGGTCCGACCTATGTCGAAGCGGAACGCATGATCATTAAGTAGCAACTATAAATATCAATTATGACGAACGTTTCTGAGTTGGGTGAATTCGAGTTGATAGCACGTCTCACCGCTGGCCTCAAGACGCGTACAGGCGTAAACTTGGGCGTCGGTGATGACTGTGCTATCCTGGATCTGGGAGGCGATACGCTGCTGCTGGCGACCTGCGATAGCCAGGTTGAAGGCATCCATTTTATCACGGGTGCCTCTAGCCCGGAAGAGATCGGGCGCAAGGCGCTGGCAATCAATCTCAGCGATATCGCTGCAATGGGAGGCGAGCCGCGCTATGCGCTCGTCTCGCTCATATTGCCTGCGAAGCTGCATCTCGACGTATTGGACGGCATCTATGCAGGCTTGCGTCGTGAGGCAGAACAGTTCGCCACCGCTATCGTCGGTGGCAATATTGCTGGGGCAGGCAAGTCAGAGCAGCTTGTTATCGATATCACGCTGCTTGGTATTGTCGAACGTGGGCACGCCCTGACTCGTAGTGGAGCACAGGTCGGCGATCTGCTCTGTGTTACCGGCACACTTGGTGACTCGGCTGCCGGATTATTTACGCTCTTGCAGCCGCATCTGGTTTATCCGCAAGAGGCAAGACACATTGTACGTGCTATTCATACGACGCCTCGACCCCGTGTTCATGAGGGGCGTATCCTCAATCGCCTATTGCGGTATCCTCAAAACGGATCGAAGAAAGAAGGCGGTAGCACTGTCTCTCCACGAGCCTCGCTGCAAGGAACAGCGTATCAGGAAAACCCGAAGAGGTCAATTGATTCGACACCAGGGCCAGGGGTAGTGACTGCTATGCTCGATATCAGTGATGGATTGAGTGGTGATCTTGCCCATCTCTGTGAACGGAGCCATGTAGGAGCGCGTGTTGAGCTGGCGCGTCTGCCACTCTCGCCAGAGATCCGGGCAATCGCTGCTACAGCGTCTCGCGATCCTCTGCATTGGGCGATGCACGGCGGTGAAGATTACGAACTGCTCTTTACCATCTCTCCAGGTCAAGAGCACAGGGTGATCGCCGCAGTACAGGCGGCCACAGGTATGCCCGTCACTGTTATTGGCACGATCCTGCCTCCTGACGAAGGTATGCAGCAGCTCTATCCTGATGGGCATAGCGAGCCGCTCAGTGTGGAAAGTTGGGATCATCTCAAGCAATAGAAGGATAGTGTGTTGATGTCTGTGGATACCTCTCAGCTTGTCTACCAGTATCTTGCCTCTGGGAAATATCTCTCGGCTCTGCATCTGCTCCGGCAAAGTTTTATCTCGTTTGAGCAGACGCCCCAGGCTGCAAATCTGCTCATGTGGACGCTGAACGCCGTTGATCCGTGGGATGTGGGGTGGTCTTTCATCGAGGATTACCAGCTTCGTGATCGGCGGGATCAGCGCTTGCAGGCATCACTCTCGGAGGAGGCCCGCGAGATACCATCCCTTGGTGATCTTGTTGAGCCAGAAGGACCCATCGCTGCAGCTCTAGCCGACCATCGTGTCATCATTATCATGGAAGCGCATCGCGCTCCAGAAACGCGTTACTTTGGTACTCAGTTACTTCGCGCATTAAAAGCAGCTGGAGCCACTCATTTTGCCTTTGAGACAGCCGCGCAGTTACCCCTGGACAAATTTGCACGTACAGGGATATTACGCCCCGATACCGAAGTTTATGCTTTTGATCCTTCCAGAGCGTCGCTTCTGCGTACTGCTCGCGAGCTAGGACTCAAACTTGTTGCATTCGATTTCTCGCCCAAATGGTACATGCGTACATCTGTTGCTCAGCAGCTACAGCAGCGCCTTTTTACTGCGGAAAATGTCAACCGCGAGCGTGAGCGCAGCATGGCGGAGAACATTGTACGGCTGATCATCCGGCGCAATCCTGCTGCACGCGTCGTGGTGTGGACGGGTGAGCAGCATGCCATGAAGCGTACCCCGCCCAACTGGGGTCCTGGTTGGTCGCATCCTTTTATGGCGGCACACCTGGCGACATTGATGGACGAAGAGCCCTTCTGTGTCTGGCAGTCCTGCGTAGATATGCCCGCGCTCTATGCCGAGCCGCTTTTACTGCAAGGCAAGCATGCTTGGTTGCGCGAACGAGGCGTCGATGTTGCCGTACTGCATCATCGTGGCCCCACTCCCATGCGTCCTGCCTGGCTCGACCAGGGCAAAGTGCCTGTAAATATCTCTACCGAGGGGGCCGAACTCATACAGGCTATCCCCGCTCAGGAAGGACCAGATGCCGTCCCTGTTGCCCAGTGGCTCACATCTGAAGCGCAGATTCAGGCGCTACTGCCTCCCGGTGATTATCTCCTACGCCAATTGCACAATGAAGACGAGATTATTTCCGAACTCAAACTATCCGTACACTAATCTGACTATCAGACCAAAGCATCGGGATAGATTTTATGTCCTTGGGGGACCCTGTTGTATGCGGTGGCGCATCTCCTCAAAAGAGTTGCGCTTTGTGAAGAGGCTTTCCAGCCACCAGGTTGCGCCAGCGCCTGCAAATGGTGCCACCATTTTGTTTCCTCTGGTCGTATTATCTCCTGGTGTGATGCCAATCTTGACGATATCAAAAGGTGTTTCTGCGGACCTGTGCTCTTTGATATAGGCCGCGATGTGCTCTATATCTTCTGGTTGCAATCCACCTCTCGAAGATTTGCTCTCTCAATTGAGACCTTGCAGATGTGCATGATCATCGTATCGTCTCAGGCACCATGTCGGCCTTTGCCGTCCGTAATCGTCAAAACGGGATCTGTGCCAGTGCGTAATTGCGGTGTTATGGCTAACGAGCCTGATCGGAGGAAGTTTTAGCAGACTCAAGCCCATGAAATAAATGAAGGTTGCGTTCAGGATGCCGCCATGCGCGACAATTAC
>Ga0070741_10019660_pt1 | contig 10758 bp, 6 predicted proteins | sample Coa_R1_4_FD_66440 | JGI IMG/M metagenome (GOLD analysis project Ga0070741, IMG submission 66440) | Surface soil microbial communities from Centralia Pennsylvania, which are recovering from an underground coalmine fire - Coalmine... | ecosystem: Environmental > Terrestrial > Soil > Unclassified ... | reverse complement strand
GTCGAAGCCGATCCGCACGCCAATCCGATCGGGATGGGCTGCCGCGAGCCGACGCCAGAACTCCTGGTATCGCGCATCGCCGGTGCCGAGCACGACGAAGGACGCGTCCAGCTGCGGCAGATCGGCTTCGAGCGCCGCGATGAGGTCGAGGCCCTTCTGGTCGACCATCCGCGAGACCATGCCGACCAGCGGCCGCGACAGCACCGCCTCGTCCGGCGACAGGTCGAACCGGCGCAACACCTCGGCCTTTGCGTCGCGCTTGCCGGCGAGATCGTCGGCGGAGAACGGCGTCGGCAGAAAGCGATCGCGGGACGGATCCCACTCGGCCGTGTCGATCCCGTTCAGGATGCCGAGCAGATCCGCCTGGCGCGCGCGCAGGATGCCGTCGAATCCGAATCCGAACGCGGGCGTCTGAATCTCCGCCGCGTAGCGCGGGCTGACGGTGGTGATCGCGCTCGCCGCGGTAATCGCCCCCTTGAGAAAGCTCACCTTCCCCCAGTACTCCAGGCGGTCGATCGCGAACTCGTCCCATCCCAGATCGATGCGCGGCAGCCAGTCGGGTTCGAAGAGCCCCTGATACGCGAGGTTGTGGATCGTGAACACCGTCGGCGTCCGCTCCAGCACGGGATGATCGGCATAGAGCGTGCGCAGGTAGACGGGCGCGAGCCCCGCCTGCCAGTCGTGCGCGTGGACGAGGGACGGCGCGACCGTGCGCCCGGCGAACTCGAGCGCCGCGCGCACCAGGAACGCGAACCGCCGCGGGTTGTCGGCGTAGTCGATGCCGTTCTCGGTGTAGAGCTCCGCTCGATCGTACAGCTCGGGGCAATCGACGAGAATCGCGCGCGCGCCGTCCGCGAGCGGCGCCTCGACGAACGCGACCTCCCGGGCGAATCCCCCGACGGTGACGGTGAACCGCTCGGCGACCGCGCCGCCCTCGACGCCGCGGTATTTCGGGATGACGACCGTCACGTCCCATCCGAGCCGCGCCAGCGCGGCCGGGAGCGCGCCGAGGACGTCCGCCAGGCCGCCGGTCTTGGCAAACGGCAACGCCTCGGAGGCGATCTGCAGCACGCGTCGGATTTTCGGCTGCTTACTTTTGGCTTTTTCGGATGGCATCGTTCAGGAACTGGTTGGCTTCGGCGTTGGACGGCTGCACGGACACGGCGGTCCGCAGGAACGGAATCGCGTGCTCGGCGTCGCCCTGCAGCGTCAGGATGCGGCCGAGCAGCAAATTCGCGCGGAAATGTTTCGGCTCGAGGTCGATCGCCGCCCGCAGCTCCGTCACCGCGCCGGGCACGCGATCGATGCGGGCGAGCACGGATGCGTACGAGTAGCGCGCGTCGGCCCACTTCGGCATGCGCGAGGTGACGATCGCGAACTGCTCCGCGGCGGTCTTCAGATCCCCGGTCTCGTACAGCGCGACGCCGAGCTCGTCATGCGCGAACATGTCTTCAGGATCGAGCTCGATTGCCTTTCGCAGCGGCGCGATCGCGCGTGCGTACTGCTTCTGGTGCGCGCGCGAGACGCCGAGCTGCAGCTGCGCGAGCTTGACGTTCGGCTCGCGCGCGGTCACCTGCTCCAGCAGCGGAATCGCTTTCTGAAACGCCCCATCGTCGACCGCCATCGCCGCGTCGTGCAGCGCGTTGGCGAGCGCGATGCGGTCTTTCGGATCCACGCCGGTCGTGGGCGGCCCGTTGGTGCCGCTCACGTACCCGAGGGCGGCGAGTCGGCTTGCGAGGTCGCGATCCACGGTGGCCGCAGTGCCAGGCGAGTGCGGGGCGGCGCCGGCGCCTCCGGTGCGCATGATGAACTCTTCCAATTCCTTCGCCATGCCGTCGACCACGCGCGCGCGTGTGTCGGCCAGGTTCTTCGTGGCGCCGGGATCGGCGACGAGGTCGTACAGCTCGGGCTTCGGCGCGCGGACGTAGAGGAACCGATCGGCGCGCCACGCCGCGAGCGGGCTCCAGCCGAACGCGCGGCGCGGGTAGTCGGTTTCGGCGTACGCGGGACGATCGGCGGTCGCGTCGCCCTTCAGGCCGGCCAGCGACTCGCCCTGCATCGCCTTCGGGATCGGGATCGCCGCGGCCTGGAGCAGCGTCGGCGCCACATCGGCAAGACGCACCCGGGCGTCGACGCGCGACGCGCGCATCGACGGCGCCCGGATGACGAGCGGCACGTGCAGCTCGGCGTCGTACAGGAACATCCCGTGCGACTCTTCGCCGTGGTCGCCGAGCGCCTCGCCGTGATCGGCCGCGACCGCGACGATCGTCTCGGGGCCTGCGGCCTGAATCAGGCGCGCGGTCAGCCGATCGACCGCGGCGATCTCGCCGTCGTACGGAGCGGCCGCGAACCGCGACCTGAGATCCGCCGGCGGATCGTACGGGTCGTGCGCATCGTACAGGTGTGCCCACACGAACCACGGCCCGGGCGACGCACCGATCCATTTCAGCGCGCGGGCGACCACCTCGTCGCCGCGCCGCTCGATCGTCTGATACCGATCTTCACCCGGCCGGCGCAGACGAAAACCGGCATCGTAGAGATCGAATCCGCGATCGAATCCCGGCGCCGTGCCGGCGCGCGGGTCGAGAATCAGCGAGCCGACGAACGCCGCCGTCCGATACCCGGCGTCGCGAAAGAGCTGCGGCAGGTACGGGACCGACGCGGGCAGCGGCAGGCCGAAGTCGCTGACGCGATGGGCCGGCGGAAACAGGCCGGTCAGGATCGTCGCGTGGGAAACGGTCGTGATCGGGGCCTGCGAGTACGCGCGCGTGAAGACGGCCGCCGTCCTGGCGAAGGCGTCGAGCGACGGCGTCAACCCGCGCGTCGAGCCGAGAAAGCCCATCCGATCGGCGCGCGTGGTGTCGAGCGTAATCAGGAGAACGTTCGGACGAGATCGCCGGGGCGCTGGCGGCTCGGGTCTGGTGGCGGGAAGGAGCCCGAGCAGCGCGATCAGAAAAACTGGGCGGAACGCGTTCACGCTCCGCCCAGTGTACTTCCGACGACTTTCAGAAGAGCACTTTCACCGCCCACTGCATCGCGCGCGGGCCGCCCTGCGCGACGACCGGGTTGCCGGCGTCGACGTCGGGCGTCGAGCCGATCTGGCCGAACGCGCCGCTGCGGACGTTGCTGCTCTGCAGCGCCCCGAGGTTGACGCGGTTGAGCAGGTTGAAGATTTCCCACCGCGCCTGGATGCGCGTGTTCCCCTGCACCTTGAATTCCTTGATGATGTTCACGTCCCACTGCGCGAGCCCAGGCAGCCGCGCGCTGTTGCGTCCGCACGTCCCGATGGTGCCGACGGCCGGATCACCGAACGCCTGCGCCGCGTTGGTGATGATGCCGTTCGGGTTCGTGAAGTCGTAGATCGGTTCGGCGAAGCAGTTCGCACGGATCGCCGCCGTGTCCTGCCCCGATCGGTCGCGGCTGCTGATGTTCGGCGTGAACGGCCGGCCGCTCAACGCGGTGAACACCGTGCCGACCTGCAGGTTCTTCGTGACCGGGTTGTGGCCCGGCACCGAGTAGACGCCGCCGACGTTGAAGTTGTGCCGGCGATCGAAGCCGCACGGCCCGCGGTTCGCCGCCGGGTTGTACGGGTTGTCGAGCTGCGGGAAGTCGTTCCGGCCGCGGCTGTTGTCCGAGTTGTAGTCCTCGCACTTCGACAGCGTGTAGTTGTACTGCGTGTCGATGCCGTGCCACGCCTGCTGCTTGTACGACAGCTGCATCGCGTTGTACCACGAGCGGCCGTCGTTGGTCAGCTCGACGATGTGCTTCAGCGTCGGGAACTGCGCGTAGAACGGGCGGTTCTGCTGGATGGCCGTCGTCGGCGTCCCGAGCGGCGGCGCGTTGATGTCGCGCGCCCACGACTGATCGATGCCGCGCGATCCGATGTAGGTGACGGTCACGGCGTTGCCCTGGAACAGCTCGCGCTGGAACGTCGTGTGGAAGTAGTGGTACATCGGCGTGTGATAGTCGGGCGACACCGTGAACGCGTTGTACGGCGGCTGCCCCGACGGACTCGAGCCGAACAGCGCCACGCCCGGCTGCGCGCACACGAAGCTGCCGCCCGCATTCGGATTGTTCGGGTTGATGCAGCTGGCGGTGGCGGCATCCGGCTTCACGGTCTGCGATCCGTTCAGGTTCACGGAGAACGTGTTGAGGTCCGGGTTCGTCATCGCGCCCGCGCTCGCGCCGAAACCGCTCCACGTCGTGTTCGGCGAGTGGAGCGTTTTGAAGTCGACCGTGTCGTACGTCAGCGCGTAGCCGGCGCGGACGCTCGTCCGACCGTCGCCGTTGACGTCCCACGCCACGCCGGCGCGCGGACCGAAGTTGTTCTTGTCCACCGGATAGAGCTGGTCGATGCCGTTGCCGAGCCGCACGAGGCCCTGCCCCGGAATGAACAGCGACGCGAGGTCGTTGGCTTCCTTCAGCGGCGCGACGATGTCGTAGCGCAGACCCAGGCTGATGGTGACGCGCGACGAGGCTTTCCAGTCGTCGTTGAAGTACACGCCGAACGCGTTCTGCGACATGTCGCGCGCGGTGGACCCGAACGACCGCGTCGCCGTGTCGAACCGGCCGAGGAGCAGCCCGACGAGCGAGTCGACGTTGTCGAACGTGCCGCCGCCCGACGCGGTCAGGCTCGTGCGGGCGCGGTTGCGCACGCTGTGGTTCTTGCCCAGATCCCAGTTGCCGCCGATCTTCACCGTGTGCGCGCCGCGCGTCTGCGTCAGCGAGCTCGACACGTCGTAGGTCTCGGTCGGCGCGGTCGTGATCGGGTAGCCGCCGACGCCGCCGATGTAGCCGAAGCTGCCCAGCGTCACCGCGGGCACGCCGAAGTCGGACGGATCGAGCGGGCCGGTGTTCAGCCCGAGGCTCGCCGGATCGACCTTGTTGTTGACGTCGATCGTCTGCGAGATGCGGTTGTAGCCGAAGCGCACCTGCAGCAGCGACTTGTCGGACAGCGTCGAGTTCCACACCGCGCCGATCAGCGCCACGCGCGTCGGGTCGGTCACCGAGTTGAACATGTCGGCCGGGCCGTTGGCCGGCGTGAGCTGGCCGACGAACGCCGGCGCCGACTGGTAGCTGTTGCCGAAGAAGAAGCGGCCGTTGATCAGGTTGTTCGTGTTCACCTGATGATCGACCTTGACGGCGAACGTGTTCATGTTCGCCACGTTCGACGAGTTGACCGTCATCGTCCCGCTGTCGGCGACCGGGTAGTACTTCAGCAGGTTCTCGCCGATCTGGTTGGTCGTGAGGCCGGCGGCGGAGATCCGCGCGCGGGCCGCGGCGATCTCCGACGGCTTCGGGATCGACACCTGGTACGGCGACGTGACGGCCAGCCGCTGCCCTTCGTAGTACCCGAAGAAGAACGTCTTGTCCTTGACGAGCGGCCCGCCGAACGTGCCGCCGTACTGCTGGTTCTTGATCGGCGTCGTGGAGCCGCCCGCCTTCTCGACGAAGTAGTTCGGCGAATCGGTCCAGTCGTCGTGGCGGAAGTAGTACGCCGTGCCGTGCGCCTGGTTCGTGCCGCTCTTCATCACGACGTTGATCGCGCCGCCGCCCTTGACGCCGTACTCGGCCGACGGCGTCTGCTGCACCGTGAACTCGGCGATCGCGTCCATCGGCACCAGCGTCGCCGGCACGCCGACGACGCCGGTCTGGTTCAGGACCGAGTCGCCGTAGTAGCGGTCGTTGTTCGAGATGCCGTCGATCATGTAGTTGTTCGACGTGCGCCGGGCGCCGCTGATGCTGACCGCGAGGAACCCGCCGCCCGGCTCGCGCTGCACGCCCGGGGTGACGGCGAGCAGCGAGTTGAAGTCGCGGCCGCTCAGCGGGATCGACTCGATGCGTTCGGTGTCGACGTTGTTATTCAGCTTGTCGGAGAACTCGACGAGGGGCGACACGCCGGTGACGGTGACCGTCTCCGACTGCGTGCCGACCTCCATCTTGAAGTCCGACTTCGAGACGGCGTTCACCGCCACCTGCACGTCGCGGGTGATGGTCTTGAAACCCTGCAGGTCGGCGCTGACCTTGTACACGCAGACCGGCAGCTCCGGGATCGTGTAGCCGCCCTGCGCGTCGGTCGTCGTGTTGCGCGTGAGGCCGGTGTCGCCGCACACGGCGGTGACGTTGACGCCGGGCATCACGCCCCCCGTGGCGTCGGTCACCGAGCCGGTGATGTCGCCGGTGGTTTTCTGGGCAGCCGCGGCGGTCGCGAGACCAAGCGTCAGCCCGATGACCGCCGCTGCGCGAGCGACGGCGCGAGATCCAGTCATGTGATCCTCCCCAAGATCTGCCTGGACGTGCCGAAAGTGGCACGGTTGTAACGCGTGCCGCGCCGGGTGTCAACAGGCAGGCGCACGGAAATCGGCAGAACGCGCGCACGATCCAGCGCGCCGGATGTGACACAATCGCGGGCGTGTCCGATCGGCCGCCCCGTCCGGTCCGCGCGGAGCCGCGCGAGGTCGCGGAACTCAAACAACTGAGGAGCGCGCAGCCCGAGCTGGCGTCGGCCGTCGACATGCAGCTCGCGCTCGTCGAGATGCAGCGGCGGGTGCAGTCGCGCGTCCCGCTGCCCTGGATTCAGATCGACGGCGACTGGGTGCAGAAGCAGCTCGCGGCGGGACGGCCGCTCGTGCGGTTCCGCGACATCCCGATCGAGTGGACCGATTTCCGGCTGACGTTCCGCCAGACGGCCGACATCCTGCGGCGCCACGAGGCGCTCGAACGCGACGACCACGACAAGATCGTGACGGTCGGACGCGACGAGCGCCAGGCGCTCGAGCTCGTCGTCGCGACCTGGTACGAAGCGACGTCGGGGGTCGATCCGGCGGCCGCTACCGGCGAACGGCTGCCGGCCGCCGCGCCGGCGACGCTCGACCAGGTGCTGCTGCTCGCACTGCGGCCGTTCCTCGCGCGGGCGGTGGAAGCGATGAGCGAGCGCGCGGATCTGTCGGACTGGACGCACGGCCACTGCCCGTTCTGCGGATGGGAGCCGGACTTCGCGGTGATCACGCCGAGCGCCGAGCGCCGGCTGATCTGCGGCCGCTGCGCGGCGCAGTGGGGATTCGCGACGCTCACCTGTCCGTACTGCGCCAACGACGACCGGGCGCTCATCACGTCGTTCGCGACGCGCGACGGCAAGTACCGCGTGTACGCGTGCGACGTGTGCCGGCGCTACATCAAAGCGTACGACGGGCGGAACGCGACGCGGCCGGTGATGATCGCCGTGGACACGATCGCGACGCTGCCGCTCGACGCGGCGGCGATCCAGCGCGGATATCTGGGGTAAGAGATGAAGCGGCGGAGGGCGCGGGCGCCCTCTGCCTCCGAGGCGCGTGCGACGCCCTACTGCTGCGGCTGCGGTTTGGGCCCGAAGATCGTCGCCGCGCGCGAGTTGACCCAGTTCAGCAGGTTCTGGCTCTCCATGAACCGGCCGGCATTCGAGCGCGCGCCGAGTACCACCACCGCGACTTCCTGGCCGCCGGCGCCCTGCGGGAGACGCAGCAGCGTCGCGAGGCAGTACCCCGCCTTCGAGATGAAGCCGGTCTTCCCGGCGCGGACGTCGACGCCTTCGCGGCCCAGCAGGTGGTTCGTGCTGTGGAAGGCGATCGCGTGCGGGCGCAGGTTCTTCGTGTACACCGTGTACTCCGACGTGCGCATGATCGACGCAATCCGATCGTCGCCCGAGACGTGGGTGATGAGGCGCGCCATGTCATACGCCGTCGACTCGTTCTCGGAGAGCAGGCCCGAGGGATCGGCGTAGTGCGTGTTTTCGAGACCGAGCTCGGCCGCCTTCTCGTTCATGCGACGGACGAACCCTTCCGAGCCGTACGGCGACACGCGCGCGAGCGCGCGGGCCGCGGCGTTGTCGGACGCGATCAGCAGCAGGTGGAGCAGATCGTCCGCCGTCACCTTGTCGTTCAGCCGCAGGTGCGTCGTCGACGCCTGGAAGACGTCGCTGTGCACGATGGTGACGGGCTGCGAGGTGTCGGGATTGTTCTCGAGGAAGACGGTCGCCGTCATCATCTTGGTGATGCTGGCGATCGAGCGCTGGCTCTGCGAGTTCTCCTCCCAGAGCACTTCGTTGGTCTCGGGGTTGTAGATGATGGCCGCGGCCGCGCGCAGATCCGGCACGAGCTCGCCGCTGGCGTCGACCTTGTACCGCGGCAGCGCGGTATCGGCCATTTCGCGCGCCATGGCGGCGGCGCGCGCGCGCGCCAGGGTCGTCTTGCGCGTCTGCGACCGCTCGCGCGAATAGGCGGTGGTCTTGGATGCGCTGGTCTTCTTGACGTGGTGCGTCGAGGACGTCTGTGCCGCCGAGGCAGCCGGCACCATACTGACGAGGCTGGCGAGCGCGAGAGCACCGATCCAGAAAAATGGTTTTCTGTTCACCTAGGCTGCCCCACAAACCGTAAGTCGTTGAAGGTCGGACGCGTGTAGTGTAACAGACCCTTAGAGGACTGCAAGGGGCTTACACCGCCGTACGGCTGACCTTCACCGCATGAGCCGTGACCAACTCCTGTGCCACAATGCGCACGCGACCTGATACGCCGCTTTTCCTTCTTATCGGCCGATCGCGACGAAGCGCGAGGCTTGAGCCGAGCGTCAACGCATGACGGCGACTGACCAAACCGAATACAGGGAGCTGCGGGCGACGATTCGCGAGCGCGGCACGGCACGCGTGTGGCTGTTCGTCATGGGTCTCGTCGGCTGGGGCGCGCTGACGATCGCCACGGCCGCGCTGGCCGCGCCGCCCGTGGGCTCGCTCGTTCCGCTGGTCGTGCTCGCGGCGGTGTTCGAGGGGGTGTTCGCGCTGCACGTCGGCGTCGAGCGGATCGGGCGCTACCTGCAGGTGGCGCACGAACCGGACGCGCACGGTTGGGAACATGCGGCGATGGCGTTCGGCCGCCCGCGCGGCGCCGCCGCGATCGACGCCCTGTTCTCCGTGCCGTTCGCGCTCGCCGCCGCGCTGAACCTCGTGCCGGCGCTGCTGCCCGGTCCGACGCGCGAGGAGCTCGTGTTCGTCGGCGGCGCGCACGCGTTGTTCCTGCTGCGCCTCGTCGCGGCGCGCGGCGCGGCGAAGCGTCAGCGCGCGATCGATCTCGCGCGGTTCCGGGAGCTGAACGCCGATCGCCGATGATCGCGTGCGGCCGGTCGGCGGCTACTGCGCGAGCGCGATCACCAGCAGCAGCGCGCGCTGCGTGCCCTTCCAGGCGTCGGTCGTGTCGAATGACTCGCCGAGCGCGTGCGCTTCGGTGCCGCGTCCGCCGCCGCCGATGTCGAGCGACGGAATGCCGAGACTGAGCGGAAAGTTCGCGTCGCTGGATCCGACGCCGATCGGCCCGCTGAATCCGAGCGCGAGCAGCACTTCGTTGGCCTTCCTCACGACCGGCGCGCTCTCGGGCAGCGACCCCGCCGGGCGATCGCCGACCAGCTCCTTGGTGACGATCAGCGTCTTCGCACCGCCCCAGCGATCGTTCTCCTCGCGCAGCGCCTGATCGACCGCCCGCTGGAACTGCTGGTCGACGGCGTCGAGCGCCGCCCTGTCGACCGATCGCATGTCGACCTCCATCCACGCTTCCATCGGAATCGCGTTCACCGACGTGCCGCCGCCGACGCGTCCGACGTTGAAGGTCGTCTTGGGATCCTTCGGCACCTGGATGTCGGCGATCTTCGTGATGGCGCGTCCGAGCGCGTCGGCGGGATTGGCCAGCCCGAACGCGCCGAAGCTGTGGCCGCCCGGTCCCTTGAACGTCACGCGGTAGCGATGGCTGCCGACGAACTGATGCGAGGTGCTGAGCCCGGTGCCGTCGATCGAGACGAACACGTCGACCTGCCCTTTCAGCGTGTCGTTGAACAGCTGCTTCATGCCGCGCAGATCGCCGAGCCCCTCTTCGCCGACATCCGCCACGAAGGTGATCGATCCGGGCACCTGCACCTTCGCGTTCTTCATCGCGCGGATCGTCGCGACCAGCACCGCAAGGCCGCGGCAGTCGTCGCCGATGCCCGGTCCGTGCAGCACCGCGCCTTCGCGCCGCACCTTCACCGGGGTCCCTTCGGGAAACACCGTGTCGAGATGCGCGGCGAGGACCACGTGCGGATGCGCCGCGGCGCCGGAGTAGTCGCCGAGGACGTTCCCGACCTTGTCGACACGGACGTTCTGGAGGCCGAGCTGCTCGAAGGTCCGCTTCAGCTCCGCGCCGCGCGCCTCCTCCTTGAACGGGGGCGCCGGGATTTCGCAGAAGCGGATCTGATCGTCGATCGTCTGCGGCTCGCCCGCCTTCACCGCGTCGAGCGCGGCCTTCACGGCGGGGTTCTTCATCAAGTCGGCGGCGCCGGCGGCACCCTGCGCCAGGGCAAAGGCAAGTACAAGAGCGACCATAACCGCCGATGGTAATCCAAACCGCCGGATGCCGGCTTTCCAGGGGCGACAAATCCGGAAACTTTCGTAGACAAGTTTCCTGTAAGGCCGTATCGTTTTCCCGCACTTCTCAGGAGGGATGCCTGTGAAAAGTTGTTTCGTTCGCGCGCTGGGAGCGCTCGCGCTGGTGCTGTCCGTGGGACTCGCATCGGCCGCCGCGCAGACCGGCCAGATGTTCGGCGAGCTGGTCGGCAAGGTGACCGACGATCAGGGCGGCGTGCTGCCCGGCGTCACCGTCACGTTGTCGGGCCCGGCCGTGATGGGCACGCCGTCGACGGTGACCAACGCGCAGGGGCTCTACCGCTTCCCCGCCGTCAACAACGGCACCTACACGCTGAAGT
>Ga0070741_10019659_pt1 | contig 10759 bp, 9 predicted proteins | sample Coa_R1_4_FD_66440 | JGI IMG/M metagenome (GOLD analysis project Ga0070741, IMG submission 66440) | Surface soil microbial communities from Centralia Pennsylvania, which are recovering from an underground coalmine fire - Coalmine... | ecosystem: Environmental > Terrestrial > Soil > Unclassified ... | reverse complement strand
GTAGAGGTGGGCGTGGCGGAGGAAGAGGACGATGACGAAGGCGAGCCCGGCGAACAGCACGCCGATGAACAGCACGGTGAGGGCGTTCGCCAGGATGGCGCGGGAGACGCGAGGCTCCTCCATCGCCGCGTGCGCCGCGGAAGAGAGCTCGGCGAAGACCGGCTTGATCGCGGCGGGGCTTTCGGCGAACAGGGCGCGGGCCAGGCAGAGGTGGGCCGCGGGAAGCGCGGGAGCGAACTCGATGGCCAGCTTGCAGCGCTGCACCGCGACGGCGGAGGCGCCGGAGTCGAGCGCGGCATGGCTCTCGCGCACCAGCGACGCGGAGACCGAGAACAGGTTCTCGATCCCCAGCTCTTCCTTCAAGGCGCGAACGCGCTGCTCTTCGTCGTCCGCGCGGCGCTCGTCGCGCTCGTTGACGTAGCCGCGGCGCGCCGCCCAGTGCGCCTGGATGTCCGCGCTGCGTCCGCCGGGCATGATCACGCCGCGCGCGTTGACGGCGGGCGCTGGCGCGGGAGGCGGCGCCGGCGCGCTGACCGGAAGCGGAGGAGCGGGGACCGGCTGCGCGGAAACGCTGCTGGAAGCGAGCGCGGTGGCCGCGGCACAGACGCTCAGCATCCGGCGCGCGCGCACCCAAGAGCCGCGATCAGTCACTCGATCATCCTAGACGTTGGCCCCTCGCAACGGCAAGGAATCTGCCCGGAATTCCGCAGCGTGGATGTGGTATGCCGCCGCCCATGTCCGAACCGGAAAAAGCGCTGCGGCGGCTGCTCGACATCATGGATCGGCTGCGCGATCCAGGCGGCTGCCCGTGGGATCGCGAGCAGACGCTGCGGACGCTCACCCCCTATTTGCTGGAAGAGGCGCACGAGGTGATCGAGGCGATCGAGACCGGCGACGTCGCGCACCACAAGGAGGAGCTGGGAGACCTGCTCTTCCAGATCGTCTTCCAGTCCCGGATCGCGCGCGAGGAAGGAAAGTTCGACTTCGCGGACGTGTGCGATGGCATCGCCGCGAAACTCACACGGCGCCACCCGCACGTGTTCGCCGACGTCGAGGTCTCGGGCTCCGGGGAAGTGATCCGGAACTGGGAGCGGATCAAGGCGGACGAACGGAAGGAGAAAGGGCAGGAGCCGCGCTCGGCGATCGGAGGCGTGCCGGTGGCGCTCCCGGCCCTGGTCCGGGCGGAGCGGCTGACCGAAAAGGCCGGAGCCGTCGGTTTCGACTGGCCCGACGCGCGATCGGTCCTCGCCAAAGTGCGCGAGGAGCTCGACGAGCTGACGGAGGCCCTGGACGGCGGCGCGCCGGAGCGGATCGAGAGCGAGCTCGGCGATCTCCTCTTCGCGGTGGCGAATCTCGGGAGGTGGGTGAAAGCACACCCCGAGGAGGCGCTGCGAGGAACGCTGCGCAGGTTCGAGTCGCGCTTCCGCCACATCGAGGCGCGGCTGCTCGAGCGGGGCAAGTCGCCGGCGCAATCCACGCTCGCTGAAATGGACGCGCTCTGGAACGAAGCGAAGGAGCGGGAAAAGTCCGCGATTTGACGCAGTCTCCCGACCCTTGCCCACAATTTTTCGGGGCGCTGTGGAGAACCTGTGGATTCCACGCAGATTGGAAGAGGAATTTGGGCGCGCTCCTGCGGCCCCGGCGCGCAGACGTTGGGCGCACACCTGGAAAATGTAGAGGTCACAATCAGTTGAAAGCGCGCTCCGAGGGGGGTCGTACGTGCAGGAACGCAGTGAGGGTGCGTAAACGAGTTCCGGACAGGCCGGGGGAAAACCTGTGATCCCGCCCGGATTTCCCTTGCGCCGACCGCGTTGACAGGCTGCGGTGCGGGTGCTAACTGCGTCCGCCCTCCACGCAGGATCGAATCCTTTCCGGAGAAATCGTGGCGAATACCCGCTCGGCAGAAAAGCAGAACCGGCAAGCCCACAAGCACCGCGTCCGCAACGCGCACGTCCTCTCGACGCTGCGCACCAGCGTGCGGAAGTTCCGCGAGGCTGCTGCCGCGGGCGACGCCCAGAAGACCAAGCAGGAGCTGACCGCAGCCGTGCGGCAGATCGCGAAAGCGGCCTCGAAGGGCGTGATCCACAAGGGGCAGGCGGCGCGGCGGATCTCGCGCCTCACCAAGGCCGCGACCCAGACCGCCACCCCGGCCCCGAGCCAGCCGCGCTGACGTCCTGCGCGGATGCGATCAGCGGGCAAACCGCTCGTTGACCTCGTACCGCTCGATCGCCTCCGCCGCGAGCGCTCGCGCCAGCCGGCGCAGCGCCGCCCTGCGGTTCGCCTCGGTGCCCAGCACGTCCACTCCCGTCAGGTAGTCTTCTCCGCCCACCACCGCGTCCTGGTAGTCGCCGGCGCGGACGCGCAGCTCCGCGTCCAGGCGGTACGAGGCGGCCCCGCCCTCGGCGCCCACGCCGCTCGGCGCGGTCCGCAGCGCGATCAGCTCGGCGTTCAGCTCCGGCGCGCCGGACGCTTCCGGCGCGAGTCGCCCGCGGGCGGAGAGCTCGCGCCGCAGCTCGGCGGCGAAGATCCCTCCCGCCTCGGCCTGGGCGGTGGCGTTCTTCACCGCGCCCACCCGGAGCTCCTGGACCGGCCGGCCGCGCACCGGAGCGTAGCCGCAGCCGAGGAGGACGGCGACCGCGGCGAGCGCGCCGCACCTAGGCGACGACAAAGTTCACCAGCCGCTTGGGGATCACCACCACCTTCTTCACCGTCTTCCCCTGCAGCCACCCGGAGATCTTCGGATCCCGCGCGGCGGTCTCGCGGATCTCGGCGTCGTCGGCGCTGGCGGCCACCTGCACCTCGCCGCGCAGCTTGCCGTTCACCTGCACCGCGATCTGGTACGCGTCGTCGATCACCAGCGCAGGGTCCGCCTCGGGCCAGTGGAGCAGCGCGAGCTCCTCCTCGCGCCCCAGCCCACGCCAGAGCTCCTCCGCGATGTGCGGCGCCAGCGGCGCGAGCAGCTGGACCAGCACCTCCAGGCACTCGCGCAGCGACGCCGGGTCGCCGGTCCAGTCGGTGGCCGCGTTCGACAGCTCCATCAGCGACGAGATCGCGGTGTTGAACTGCAGGCGCTCGAGCTGCTGGGTGACGCGCAGGATGGTCTTGTGCGTACGCCTGCGCAGGTCGTCGGCAGCGCCGTTCGCTTTCACCGAGGCGATCTTCGGCACGCTCGCCTGCACCAGCCGGAAGACGCGGCCGAGGAACCGGTGCTGCCCCTGCACCTGCTCGTCGGACCAGTCCATGTCCTTCTCCGCCGGCGCGGCGAAGAGGATGAACAGGCGCGCGGTGTCGGCGCCGAACTCGGCGATGATCTCGCGCGGCGAGACCACGTTGCCCTTGCTCTTGGACATCTTCTCGCCGTCGCGCCCTTTGACGATGCCCTGGGTGACGAGCTTCTGCGCCGGCTCCTCGATCCCGCACAGCCCCAGCTCCTTCATCACCTTGGTCCAGAAGCGGAAGTAGAGCAGGTGCAGCACGGCGTGCTCGGGCCCGCCGACGTACACGTCGACCGGCAGCCAGCGGTCGGCCTTCTCCCGCGCGAACGGCTCGCGCGCATTGTGCGGGTCCAGATAGCGCGCCCAGTACCAGGCGGAGTCGACGAAGGTGTCCATCGTCTCCGTCTCGCGGCGCGCAGGCCCGCCGCAGATCGGGCAGGTGGTGTTCACCCAGGAGGGCACCTTCGCCAGCGGCGGCTCGCCCTTGCCGGTGAGCACTTCCTTCACGTCGATGTCCGGCAGCTTCACCGGCAGCTGCGAGTCGGGGACCGGGATGCCCTTGCCGTCGGGATCGTCCTTCGGACAGTAGACGATGGGGATCGGCGTCCCCCAGTAGCGCTGGCGGGAGATGCCCCAGTCGCGCAGGTGATAGTTCACCGCCGGCTGCCCGATGCCGCGGCGCTGCGCCTCGGCGGCGATGGCCAGCCGCGCCTGCTCCGACGGCATGCCGGAGAACTCGCCGGAGTCGAAGAGCACTCCGTAGTCGGTGAACGCCTGTCCTCTGGGCAGCTCGGAATCGTCGGCGGGGCGCACCACCGGCGGGATCGGGAGGCCGTACTTGAGGGCGAACTCGTAATCGCGCTGGTCGTGCGCGGGGACCGCCATCACCGCGCCGGTGCCGTAGCCGGCGAGGACGAAGTTGGCCACCCAGACCGGGATCTCCCGGCCGGTGAACGGGTTCTTCGCCCGGATGCCGGTGTCCATGCCGAGCTTCTCGGCGGCCTGGGCGCCCTCGCCCACTTCCTTGGCGGCGCGCCGCACCTTCTCTGCGAACGCCTGCAGCTCCGCTTTGTTCTCGGCCGGAGCCAGCGCGGTCACCAGCGGATGGTCCGGGGCCGCCGCGACGTACGTCGCGCCGTAGATGGTGTCCGCGCGCGTGGTGAAGACCCGGAACGCCTTCCCCCGCGCGCCCTTGATCCCGAAGTCGATCTCCAGGCCATCGGAACGCCCGATCCAGTTCCGCTGCATCGCCACCACGCGATCGGGCCAGTCCAGGCGCTTGAGCCCTTCCAGCAGCGGGTCGGCGTACGCGGTGATCCGCAGCGCCCATTCCGGGATCTCGCGCTCGATCACCACCGTGCCGCAGCGCCAGCAACGGCCCTCTTCCACTTGCTCGTTGGCGAGCACCGTGTTGCAGCTCGGGCAGAAGTTCACCTTCGCCCGCCGCCGGTACGCGATCCCGCGCTCCAGCATGCGGAGGAAGAACCACTGGTTCCAGCGGTAGTACGCAGGGTCCGAGGTGGCGAGCTCCGTCGACCAGTCGACGGAGATCCCCAGCGAGACCACGTCCTGCTTGAAGGAGGCGATGTTCCGCGGCGTGCGCACCGCAGGGTGGACCCCTTCCTTGATCGCCGCGTTCTCCGCCGGAAGGCCGAACGAGTCCCAGCCGAACGGGTGGAGGACGTCGAACCCGCGCTTGCGCGCGTAACGGGCGAGCACGTCGGTGATCGCGTACACGCGGGCGTGGCCCATGTGCATCTCGCCCGACGGATAAGGGAGCATGGCGAGGACGTATTTCTTCGGCGCCCCGGGCCGCGTGCCCGCCCGGAACAGGTCCTTCTTCGCCCAGTGCTCCTGCCAGCGTGGCTCGATTGACTTCGGGTCGTACCGGTCCTGCACGGTCGGCGCTCTCCTTGCGAAGTTCCCATTCTAGCGCGCTGCGCCAGAACCTGGGGGTTCCAGTGCGGAAAGCGTCGCCGAATGTACCACTTGCAGGTCGCCGGAGGCCGCTGCCGGCGATCCGGGCCGCCGCGCCCGGTCCTCGGCGTCGATGCGGCAGAGCTCGGCGAAGCCCTCGATGCGCGCCGCCCGTCCCCAGCCGATCGCCACCTGGGCTGCCTGGGCGAGCAGCCACGCGAGCAAGAGCGTCGCCGGCGCACGCTGCGGGATCTGCAGTCGCACCGCCATCAGGACGGCGGCGAATCCCGCTCCGGCCAGCGTTCCCAGCGCTCCGATCGCCAGGACGCGCAGGGGCCTGCGGATCAGCACCTCCGCCGCGTTCCACAGTGAACGGATCGCAGAGCGCCGTCCGGGATCGGCGGCGAACTGTGCGCGCGCGGCGTCCACCAGCAGGTGTGCGACGAAGAGGGCGAATCCAGCCGCGGCGGCGGCGAGCAGCCGGATCCGGTCCGCCCCCGTTTCCGTCAGCGCCCGCGAATCGGCGTCCAGCGCGAGCTTCACGATCCCAGCGGTCGCGGCAGCGGCCAACCCGAGGGGGATCAACGCTGCGACGGCGACGCGGAGCATCCGCCCGTAGTGCGCACCGGCGGCTGCCAGCAGGGGACGGAATTGCAAGGGTTCGTCCGCTCCCGCCGAAGCGACCATCGCGCCGGCGACGAACGGCGAGACGACCAGCATCGCGAGCGCGCCCGCTCCGAGGCCGCCGGCCAGCGTTCGCCACGCGCCCTGCGCATGGACCTGCCGGAGGAGCTCGATCGACGTGAATCCGTCCATCCAGGCGACGACGTCCGGCGCCCTGGGCGAATGGTCGAGGTGCGCGCGGAGGAAGGCGAATGCGGGCGCGGCGGCGATCGCCGCGGGGACGAGCAGCGCCGCCCACCAGAGGAGCAGGACGCGAAAGCGCAGGCTCCGGCGCAGGCAGCGCCGGTACAGTCCGGGCGTGATCACAGCGCCCCCAGAAGCGCGAGGAGCAGCTTCGCCCAGGCCTCGTACTCGAGCGTCCAGCGGGCGGAAGCTGCCGTGGAGCGCTCGCGCGTCCGTCCGTCGTCGAGCTTGTCGAGGTCGAGCAGCACCTTCCCCTCGGGATCGAGCTGCACCGACGCCACGCGCTCGGGCTTTTCGAACACCCAGCGGTGCCACGTCTCGTCCGCCGGCCACGCGACCGTCTGTGTCTCGCCCCCGTCGAAGCGGAAGACGACCGTCTGCGGAACCTGCGCGGCGTACCTGCGCACCGAGACCGTCGATCGCCACGGGAAGGGTCCGGGATCCGCAGCCGTCGGGTGGGGATGCGCCGCGCGGAAGGCGGCCCGCAAGCTGCGCTCCTTCCTGCTCGCCTGACGCTCGTCGAGCTCGACCCGCGTTCCGTCGGGCTCGACGAACGTGCCCGGCTCCGGCACCAGCTCCCGGGTCTCGATGGAGACCACGCGGTCGTCGACGGGAGCGCGGTCGTACACCTGCTCGCGGAACCATTGCCGCACGGTTTCGCCGCCCTCCTCCGCCAACACCGCTTCCAGGTCCGCGGTGGAGGGATGGCGGAAATGCCAGCGCCGGTAGTACGCGGCGAAGGCGCGGGCGAGAACGTCGCCGCCGAGCCGCTGTTCGAGATCGTGAAAGACCAGCACCGTCCGCGAGTACACGAGCCCGTAGCTGGCGGACGACCACCGGCGCCACGAATTCCCCGCGATCGGGTCGGCCTGGAAGCGCCGGGTGCCGCTCCGCTCGAGGTCGAAGTAGCGCAGCTCCGGCGTGCGCAGGCCGAGCGCGCCGAGCAGGCCGGGCGCGGGGATGCGCAGACGCTCGCTCTCCAGCATCCGCGCGTTCCAGAACTCGTTCAGCCCCTCGTCGAGGAACGGCTCCTCGAACTCGTTGGAGGCGAGGAGCCCCATGAAGTAGCCGTGGCCGAACTCGTGGATGGTGACGAACCGCACCCCCTGCAGATACGGCGGGCCGAGCCCGCCGATGGTGGTGAAGAACGTCTCGTACTCCATGCCGCCGGACTCGATGGCGTTGTACGGCGGGACCACCACCGTGACCTGCCTGTACGGGTACGGCCCGAGCGTGCGCGAGAAGTACGCGAGCGCATCCAGCGTGGCCTGCAGCGCGATGCGCCCTGCCTCCGCGTACTCGGAAGGATGGAGCACTTTCACCCGGACGCCGTTCCATTCGCCGAGCAGCGGCTCCGCGTAGCCGTCCCAGGCGGTGAAGGCGAAGTCGTGCACGTCGTCCTGCTGCACGCGATGGATCACGCCCGATGGCGTCTCTTCCGGAGGCGCGCTCTGTGCGCCCACCGAGCCGAAGGTGTACCCGCGCGGCAAGGTGATCGCGGCGCGGTAGCTGCCGAAGTCCGCGTAGAACTCGCTGTAGAGGTGGAACTCGTGGCAGTTCCAGCGCGGCTCGGTGGCGCCGCGCTCTCCCGGCAGCTCGAGCACGCCGATCCTGGGGAACCATTGCGCGACCAGGTGGTAGGTGCCGAACCAGCCGGTCCGCGCGACGACCCGCGGCAGCTGATCGTGGAAGACGATCTCCAGAACCGCGGTGCCGCCGGGCGGGACGGCGTCGGGCAGGTCGAACCGGGCGACGGTGCGATCGGTCCGCGGTCCTCCGTCGGGCTGCACGAAGACCCAAGGGACCGGCTTTCCGCCCTGCGTCACGGTCTTCAGCTCGATGAACCCCCACTCGCCCTCGCGGGTTTCGACGCCGGTGCGAAACCCGCCGAACAGCTCGCGCTCCTGGTTGAACGTGCTCTGCGGCCCCTCGAAGGCGTTCAGATAGAGGTGGACGTACAGCGCGCGGATGGTTTCGCCGCTGCGGTTGCGCCAGGTCACCCGCTCGCGGCCGTCGACCGTGTGCCGCCGCGGATCGAGCGTGGCCGCGAGATCGTAGTCGGCGACGCGGACCGGGCCTTTGCCCTCGCGCACCCCGCCCCAGGCGGACTCGCTGCTGGGCACGCGCACGGCGCCGGCCGATGCGCCGGCGATGCCGGCGGCGAGGATCAGCGCAGTGAACATCGCGCGGTCGTACTCGACGCGCGACCATGCTGGCAATAGTATCCGCCGTCCGCATGGAGCCACACGTCTACATCCAGGGCATCGCGGCGCATGACGGGCAGGAGGTCCTCCTCCGCGGATGGCTCTACGGCAAGCGCTCGAGCGGCAAGCTCCATTTCCTCCAGATCCGCGACGGCACCGGCGTGATCCAGTGCGTGGTGTCGAAGAAGGACGTGCCCGAGGCGGTGTTCGCCGCCGCGGAGAAGGCGCCGCAGGAGTCGTCGGTGGAAGTGCGCGGCAAGGTGGCGAAGGACCCGCGCAGCCCGCTGGGATTCGAGCTTCACGTCTCGGACTTCCGGGTCCTGCAGGGAGAGGCGGGGTACCCGATCCAGCCCAAGGAGCACGGCGTTGGGTTCCTCCAGGAGCAGCGGCACCTCTGGCTGCGCTCCTCGCGGCAGCGGGCGATCCTCGCCGTCCGGCACACGCTGATCAAGGCCATCCGCGACTACTTCGACTCCCGCGGTTTCACGCTGGTGGACTCGCCGATCCTCACGCCCGCCGCCTGCGAGGGGACCTCCACCCTCTTCGAGGTGCCCTACTTCGATCTGGGGAAGGCGTACCTGACGCAGTCGGGCCAGCTCTACGGCGAGGCCGCGGCGATGGCGGTGGGGAAGGCGTACGTCTTCGGACCGACGTTCCGCGCCGAGAAGAGCAAGACGCGCCGCCACCTCACCGAGTTCTGGATGGTGGAGCCGGAGGTCGCCTACCTCGATCTCGACGGCGACATGGATCTCGCCGAGGACTTCATCGTGGAGATCGTGCGCGCGGTCGTGGCCCGCCACGAGCACGACCTGAAGGTGACGCTCGAGCGCGACCTCGAGGCGCTGCGGCGCGTGCAGAAGCCGTTCCCGCGGATCACGTACACCGAGGCGATCGAGTCCATCCAGAAGACGGGCCATCCGATCAAGTGGGGCGACGACCTGGGCGGCGACGAGGAGACCATTCTCTGCAAGCAGTTCGACCGACCGGTGATGGTCCACCGGTATCCGGCGGAGATGAAGGCGTTCTACTTCAAGAAGGACCCGAAGGATCCCAAGGTCGCGCTCGGCGTCGACGTGCTCGCGCCCGAGGGGTACGGCGAGATCGTCGGCGGCGGGCAGCGCGAGGACGACTACGCCACGCTGAAGGCGGAGATCGAGAAGAACAACCTGCCGCCGGAGGCGTTCGCCTGGTATCTCGACCTGCGCAAGTACGGCAGCGTCCCGCACTCGGGGTTCGGCCTCGGCGTGGAGCGGACCGTCGGATGGATCTGCGGCCTGCACCACGTGCGCGAGACCATCCCCTTCCCGCGGATGATGGAGCGCCTCACCCCTTGAAGCTGGTCCTCTCGCTGTTCGCCCTGATGCTGGCGATCGGCTTCACCACCTTCCTGGTGTGGCGTCATGCGCCGGTCGCGGAGCCGTGCGCGTCGCGCGACGTCGCGCAGTCGCTCTCGCCGGACCAGCGCACGCAGGCCGACGTCTTCGAGGTCCGCTGCGGCACCACGGTGGCGACCCACGTCGCCCTCCGTCCGGCCGGCGCAGCGGAGCAGGCCCGCGGCGACGTCTTCGTCGCTCCGGGCACCGTGCCACTCCGCGTGGTCTGGAACGGCCCTGCCGAGCTCGCAGTGGAGTCGCCCACGGCGCGGGTGTTCGTCGAGGAGACGCGCTGGCGCGACATCGCCGTCCGGGTGCGGCGGGTGCGGTAGCCGGCGGCGCGCGATCGCCGGCCAGCCGGCGGCCCGGCGACGCTGCCGCGACCGGCGCTGCCGAAGGGCCGACTACCGCTTCTTCTTCTTGAAGACGTTCTGCCGCGGCACCGCGGGCACGTACCGCTGCGGCGGCGGAGGCGACGGCCTTTTTCCGTCGACCGGCGCCGGCTCGGACTCGATCGCCGGAGCGATCGGTGGCTCCGGCGGCGCGGCCGCCGCCGGAACGGGCAACGGCACCTTCACCGTGCGCTGCTCGAGGCGGGCCTGGCCACGGGCCACCTGCGAGAGGACCTGGATCATCTTCTGCGGCTCCGGCGAGAAGACCACCGCGCGGCCGGGGCCCTGCAGGCCCTCGACCAGCGCGCGCACGCCGCTCTCGGGCGAAAGCCGAGCGGGCAGTTGCAGGGCCGCATCTCGGACGCCGGCGTCCGCGAGCTTGCGCAGCGAATCGGACACCCGCCGCTGCAGATCCTCCTCCGTCTGCGCGAGCGGGCCGATCCCGAAGAGGAACATCTTCTTGAAGCCGAGCCGCGGACCGGGCGACGTGAGCACCGCTTCCCCGGCGTCTCCGGTGAGCTGGCCGCCGCGCAAGAGGCGCGAGAGTCGCGCCGTCAGCCGCCAGTCGACGAGCCCCGCGAGGCCGGTGAGAGGGCGCTCATCCGACCCGACGAAGAGACAGAGCGACTCCGCCGCGGCCTGATCGATGGCATCGAGCGTGAGGGGAAAGAACGACAGATCCATCTACACCTTCTCCAGCTTGGGCGTGGCGTTGGGCAGATCCTGGTGGGCGATCCGGTCCAGCACGCCGTTGACGAACGCGGAGGATTCCTCGGAGCCGAACTTCTTTC
>Ga0070741_10019658_pt1 | contig 10759 bp, 9 predicted proteins | sample Coa_R1_4_FD_66440 | JGI IMG/M metagenome (GOLD analysis project Ga0070741, IMG submission 66440) | Surface soil microbial communities from Centralia Pennsylvania, which are recovering from an underground coalmine fire - Coalmine... | ecosystem: Environmental > Terrestrial > Soil > Unclassified ... | reverse complement strand
CGAGGCGGCCGTCGTCGGTGTAGTGCGGCGCCAGGGTGTCGCGCACCCAGCGCGGCTGCGGCGCGCCGGCGCCTACCTGCGAAAAAGCGCCGAAGTAAGGCGTGGCGGCCTCCGCAGATGCTGCCTGCGCCAGCAGCAAGCGGTATTCGCAGGTGACCGGCTGTCTTTGCATGCACAGCTGAGCCAGGGCCGCCAGCACCAGTTCGCGATCTTCCGCCACAATCCGGTCGAGCCAGCTCTGAAACGGGCCGAGCAGCGTTTCCGGCGCGCAGTTCATGACGGTGCGGCTGGCGGGGCTCACCAGCGTCACCTGGGTCCATTTGGCCAGGGCGGGGCCGGGCCCCTTTTCGCCCAGGACATGATGCGCCAGGCCCGGCGCCGCCGGTAGATGCATGTTCGGCGGCAAGCGCGCGCTGTAGAGCATCACGGGCATGTGTCCGACCACTTGCCGATAGCGTGCTTCGCTGGCGCGGATCCAGCCGGCCGAGGCGCCGACGAGCAGGGCCGTGGAACATTGCGCCAGGAGGTTGCCTTGCAAGGGGCCGAACTGAGACGCTTCCATGCCGTGGGCCGCCGCCGTGACCAGAGCGAACAGGGCGCCCACCGAAGCCGCCAGCGTGCCGCCGCGAAGCCCCTGGCGCAAACTGCTCCAGATCACCAAGAGCAGCGACATGCCCCAGAGCGGCCAGCGCAGTTCCCCGCGCACGGCGCCCAGGGCCAAAACCAGATCCAGCAGGGCCGTTCCCAGGCACAGGCCGACGATCTCGATGATCTCGCCCCACATCCACGGCCCCGGGTCGAGCCAGCCAGGTTGCTTTTGCAGGTCGGGCAAGACCAGCTGGGCACGCTCGAGCGCTGGCGTGAGCACGGCGAGTAGCGGCGGTGCGAGCACGAGAATGCCGCTGGCGCGGGCAATCCACAGCAGGCTCGCCACGGCCAGGACGCTGCCGTTCTCGTTGCGAAGGGCGGCCCACAGCAGCGCCTGTAGCAGCCCGGCCGCGCCCGCGATGGCGCCAGGCACGAGGATCAGAAACAGCACGGCCGAACGCGGCTCATTCAGACGGCGTGTCCCCTTGGCCCAGTCGGCATAACATTTCCAGGAAAGGCTGATTTGTGCTGCCAGGAGTAGACCATCGATTACGACTTGTCCAGCGTCGACGTTGGCGCCGCCCAGGAAGCGGACGCAGAGGTAATCCACCAGCAAGAACGGCACCATGAGCTGTCCCATCCAGGCGACGAGCACGATACCGAGAGCCGGGGCCATGAACCACAGGCTGGTTTCTGAAGGCGTGAGCAAGAAGCTGGCGTGGAAGAGGATGACGCCAAGCACCGTCCGGAGCGTACGGGGCTTACGCAAGCTGAACCAGGTCGAGGAGGGAGGAGTTGCCGCCACGGGAATCCAACGAGCTCATCCGAAAGGGCAGACCCTTCGAATACTGCGGGTTTATTGGTGCAATTGCAAGAATTCTAGGTTATCCCATAAGAGGGAGACGGCACAAGCCTATCCGGACGGAGCATTCTATTCCGTGGCTATAATGTTTGACGGATATCGAGGCTGTAACTTTTGAGCAGGTTATCACGGCCAGAGCATTTGTTCAATCGCCCCGAAAAACGGGCCGCAGCAGGACGCGGCTCTTGTTCCTGACACACTCCCTTACCCTGGAGACCAAAATGTTGCAAACGGCGGCGGCAGCGATTTCCTTGGCCCAGCACTTTGCAGATGCCTTTCCGACCTCGCACAAGTTGTACGACCAGGCGTTGAAACTCTTTCCCAATGGCGTGACCCACGACCTGCGCCATCTCACCCCGTTCCCGGTGTATATCGATCGGGCCCTGGGCGCCTACAAGTGGGATGTGGACGGCAATCAATTCATCGATTACTGGTCCGGACACGGGGCCCTGCTCCTGGGGCACAGTCATCCGCAAGTGGTGGCGGCCGTGCAGGCGCAGATGGCGCGGTCCACGCATCCGGGCGGCTGCCACCAGCTGGAAATCGCCTGGGGTGAATGGGTGCAAAAGCTGGTGCCCTCCGCCGAGCGTATCCGCTTCGTCTCCTCCGGAACTGAGGCCACGCTGATGGCCCTGCGTCTGGCCCGCATCTCCACGGGCAAGCCGCGCGTGCTGAAGTTCGCCGGCCATTTCCACGGCTGGCACGACTACCTGGTGCCCGGCGCCGATCCCCCCTACGACGGCAAGCCGCTGCCGGGAATTCCGCAGGAAGCGGCGGCCTCGACCGTCATCATCCCTCCCAACCAGCCGGCCGAGGTCGAACGCGTCCTGGGCGCGGACCCAGGCATTGGCTGTGTCATTCTCGAACCGACGGGCGGACACTTCGGCGCCGTGCCGATTCGCGGCGACTTCTTACACGCGCTGCGCGACATCACGCGCCGGCACAATCGCTTGCTGATCTTTGATGAAGTCATCTCCGGCTTCCGCGTGCATCCCGGCGGCGCCCAGGGCTATTACCAGGTGGTCCCCGATCTGACGACGCTGGCCAAGGTGCTGGCGGGTGGTCTGCCCGGCGGCTGCCTGGCCGGACGCGCTGACATCCTCGCCCACCTCGAGTTTCGCCCAGGCCGCGTCAAGATGAAGCACCCCGGCACCTTCAATGCCAATCCGCTGTCGGCGGCCGCGGGCGTGGCCGCCTTGAGCCTCGTCGCCGACGGCCAGGCGTCGCGCCGCGCCACCGAGCTTGGCGTCCGCCTGCGCCGCGGTCTGAACCGAATGTTCGCAACGAAGGACGTTTCCTGGCTGGCCTACGGCGAGTTCTCCGCTTTCAAGCTGCTGACCAAGTATCAGGGACCGCGACCCACGGACGACGACTTCATTCCCTATGGGGGCGCCGTGGAAAGCCTCGACGGCCCCAAGGACGCTCGCCTGGTGCACGCTTTTCGCCAGGCCATGCTCCTCAATGGCGTCGACCTGCCCGGTCTCAGCGGCATGACCACGTGCGCCCACAGCGAAGCAGACATCGACCGTACGGTCTCTGCCGTGGGCACCGCGCTTGACCTCCTCCGCGACGAAGGAATCGCGTAAAATACAAGGGAAGACGCTTGTGCCAGGAGGAAATTGAAAATGGAAAAAGGCAAATTGGTGCGACGCATCTGCTTTTCGCAGGGGACGGGACATGGTCCCTGAACCCAATTTCCAGATTTCATTTTTCAAGGTTCCATTTTCAATTTCCTTGCCAAGCGGTCGCCCCGAGGTGATTTCCGCTGGTCATGGGTCCTGAGCCGCTATGCCGCGCGATCTATATGAAGTGCTTGGCGTTGGCCGCGACGCCTCTGATGAGGACATCAAGAAGGCCTATCGCACTCTGGCCCGGCAGTATCACCCGGACCGCAATCCTGGCGACAAGCAGGCGGAGCAGCGCTTCAAGGAAGTGCAGACCGCTTACGAGGTTTTGAGCGACAAGGGCAAGCGCGCCCAGTACGATCGCTTTGGCTCGGTCGGTCCCGAGGACGGCTTCGGTGGCGGTGGTCGCGGTGGCACCACCTTCCACTGGGGCGGCGGTATGCCCGAGGGCTTCGAGTTTGACCCCGCCCAGGCCGAGGAGATCTTCGGCCAGTTCTTTGGCGGGCTGGGGGGCGGTCCCACACGCGGACGCCCCGGTGGCCGCGGCCGCCGCCAGGCGCCCCCGGCACCCTCCACGGCCGAAGTCTCGATCCCCTTCACGACCGCGGCTCTCGGCGGCAAGGTCGGCCTCCGTGTGGGCATTAACGAAATCGAGGTCAAAATTCCCGCCGGCGTGCACGAGGGCCAGACCATGCGTCTCCAGGGCCAGGCGCCCGGGGGGGGCGACCTTTTGTTGAAGTTGCACGTTGAGCCGCACCCCTATTTTCGCCGCGAGGGGAACGATCTTCTTCTCGAAGTTCCCGTGTCGCTGACCGAGGCCGTGCTCGGTGCCAAGATCGACGTACCCACCCTCGACGGCGCTCGTCTTGCCGTGAAGATTCCGCCGGGCACCTCCAGCGGCACCAGGTTGCGCCTCCGCGGCAAGGGCATCGCCGGCGGCGACCAGTTCATCGAGATCAAGGTCGTCGTCCCCAGGCCCGCCGACGACAAGAGTCGCGAACTCATCGAGGAGTTTTCGCGTCTGAATCCTCAGGACCCCCGCGCCGGCTTATCCTGGTGATCCAGCCCATGAAAAAGGCCACGACGCCCCGGCAAACGTATCGTCCGCACGAGCACCTGCGGCGGCGCGACGATTTTCGCCGCGTCTTCGACCAGCGCCGCTCCGTCAGCGATGCGTGCTTGATCGTCTACGGCCATCCCAACGGCCTGGACTACCTGCGTCTGGGACTGTCGGTGTCGCGGCGGCTGGGCAATGCCGTCGTGCGCAACAAGATCCGCCGGCGCTGCCGCGAGGCGTTTCGCCTGACGCGCGACCAGATGCCGGTCGGCCTGGACCTGGTCCTGGTGCCCCGCGGCGGCCGCGTACCTTCGTTAGAAGAACTGAAGGCCTCGTTGCCGCGCCTGGTCCACGCTTTGGCCAAAAAGTGGTCCGTCTCATGAGAAGCATCGTGCGGGGCATCCGCTGGTTGTTCACGCTCCTGCTGGTACTTCCGGTGCGCTTCTACCAGGCCGTGTTGCGCCCCATGCTCCCCCCCGCGTGCAAGTTCGACCCCAACTGCAGCGAGTACTTTATCCAGGCCGTCAAGAAGCACGGCCCGCTCCGCGGCACCCTCAAAGGCGCCTGGCGCATCTGCCGCTGCAACCCCTGGAACCCCGGTGGACACGATCCGCCGTGATGGGTTCTGGACCGTGTGACCGCGTGAACGCGGGCGCGAACTTCGGCTTTCGTTTTGCGCGCGTGCGAGTCGCTCTTTGGCATCTTGTTTGCACCTCTTGTGTTAACTACAGCCAGGGAGCATCTCATGCCAAACCAGCACTTTCATGATGACATGATCTATCGCACGCTCGGCCGCACCGCGGAACGGGTCTCCGCCATCGGCCTGGGCGGCTGGCACCTGGGCCTGCCACGAGTCGACGAGAGCTTGAGCCTGCGCATCATTCACACCGCGCTTGAGCGCGGCATCAACTTCCTCGACAACTCGTGGGACTACCACGACGGCGCCAGCGAACTTCGCATGGGCAAGGCGCTGCAGGGCGGTCGCCGCGATGGCGTCTTCTTGATGACCAAGATTGACGGCCGAACCAAGAAGGAAGCCGCCCGGCAACTGAACGAGTCCTTGCGCCGCCTTCAGGTCGACACCATCGACCTCGTCCAGCATCACGAGATCATTCGCTTCGAAGATCCGGACCGCATCTTCGCCAGCGACGGCGCCCAGGAGGCCCTGCTCGAAGCCCAGAAGGCCGGCAAGCTTCGCTACATCGGCTTCACGGGACACAAGCACCCGCGCATCCATCTTCATATGTTGGAAGCGGCCGCCGCGCACGGCTTCACCTTCGACACCGTGCAAATGCCGCTCAATCTGATGGACGCACACTTCCGCAGCTTCGGCACGGAAGTGCTGCCGGAACTGGTGCGCCAGAACATCGGTGTCCTGGGCATGAAGAGCATGGCGAACGGCATCCTGCTCAAGTCCAGGACGGTGTCGCCGCGCGAATGCTTGCACTACGCCCTTCATCTTCCCACGTCCGTGGTCATCACGGGCATCGACAGCATGGAGATTCTCGATCAGGCCTGCAAGGCGGTACGCTCGTTTCATCCGCTGGAGCAACGAGAAGTCAGTGAACTGCTGGCCAAGACGGCCAGCGCTGCGGCCGCCGGCGCCTTTGAGCCTTTCAAGACGACTTCCATTTTCGACGGCACCGCGCAGCACCCCGAATGGCTGGGTGAGGAGCCGCCGCGCGTGCAGGAATTGTTGCAAGACGAATGAACCTGGACCTGCGCCCTGTCACTTCTTGAGCGCCTCGATAATGTGGATCTCCGTTGTCGTTGGGACGATTTGGCTCAGGCGGAACCCGGCCCTGTCGAGCAGAGCGCGGTATTCGGCTTCGGTTCGTTCCTGGCCGCCGGGGATGGTGAGCATGACCAGGTCGAGCAGTTTGGCGAGAGACGGATCGTTCCCCGGGGGCACGATCATTTCCACGAGCAGCAACTTGCCGGCGGCAGGAATGACGCCGTGAATGTTTTGCAGGATGCGCAGGGCCTTGTCGTCGTCCCAGTCGTGGATGATGTGGCGCATGAGGTAGGCGTCGCCGCCCGGCGCCACCGCTTCGAAGAAGTTGCCCGCGCTGGCCTGGCAGCGCTGGGCCAGTCCCGCGGCTTGCAAGTTGCCCCGGGCGCGCTCGATGACGCCGGGGAGATCGTAAAGGATGCCCTTGAGCGACGGGTGCTTTTTCAACACGGCCGTGATGAGGCTGCCGTTTCCGCCGCCCACGTCGACCAGCACGTTGAAACCGGAAAAATCATAGGCGTCGAGCATGGCGAGGGTTTCGCGGCCATGGTAGCCGACCATGGCCTCGTCGAAGGTCTTTGCCTGCTCGGGGTGGCGACTGTAATACTCGAAACAGGGCATGCCGTAGAGATGATCGAAAGCGATGTTGCCCGTGTTGATGCTGTAGAGCAAGTCGCCGAAGGCCCGGTAGTGTTCCTCGCCGCTCATGACGGCCAGCCCACGTTGGGAAGCGGGCACGTCGCTGCGGAGCAGATCCGCCAGCGGCGTCAGGCCGAAGCGTCCCTGGGCGTCCTCCGCAAAGATGCCGAGGCTGGCGAGGGCCCGCAGCAAGCGATACAGCGCTTTGGGGTGCGTGCTGGTCGCCGCGGCCAGGTCAGCCGCCGGGCGCGGCCCCGCCTTGACCAGGTCGGCCAACCCCAGCTTGGCCGCCACAAAGACCATCTGCGTGTTCCAGTACCCGTTGACAAGCCGGATCAACTGTTCGGGCGGAGAAAGACCAGCCATGGCAAATCTCCATGTGCAAGGAAGAAGTGTCCTGCAAGAGTTATAGGTGGAAAGAAGTGAACTGTGAAGTCGCCCGCCGCCGACAGACTTCCGTTCTCTCGGCCAGTCACTCGTCGCTCCTTTCTTGACACATTGTGCCGCGGAGGGCCTGCGCCGTAAGCTGGAGCTCGACCCGGCGCAACCCCGTTATCTGCTCACGGAACAAGGTGTGGGATACCGCCTCGCCGCGGATTGATCACGACGTAAGGAGCGCAAGGCTTACGCACGGATACGGAGTTACCAGGGTCATTTCACGGCCGTGCGCTCTGCAGGTCGACGCGCCTCGGCGGCGTGCCCTGGAGTTGCCCCAGGCGAATCTGGGCGGATTCGGCATAGCGGGAGCCGGGGAAGGAGCGGATGACGCGTTCCAGGTAGAAGGCGGCCTGCTGCGGCTGGCCCTTCTTCAGCAGGCTATCCGCCAGGGCCAGATAAAGCGCGCCGAGGCGGTCGCCGAGGACCTCGCACGCGTTCTGCAGCCACTCGGGGTTATTCTTGATATCGGCGGCGAGCTGAGACGCTTCCAGGCCCTGGGGCAGATCCCCGAAGCTGGCCATAATGATCTCGCAGCGGTCCAGGCAGGGGAGAAAATCGCCGGCCTTGTAGAATTCCTGGGCCTGGACCAGCAGGTCGTGGGCCTTCTTGCTGCGCTGCTGGCTCTTCTGCTCGGCTTGCTGCGTCTGCGCCAGCCTGGCGAGCAATTCGCCTGCATCCTTGCTGGCTTGCAGGCCAGGGAAGAGACGGACCGTTTCGGTCAACGATTGAAATGCTTCTCCGGACTTCCCCGCTTCTTGCATTTGCTTCGCCTGAAGGAATCGCGCCCGCGCCTGCCCCTCTATGTCCTGCAGCAGCTTGCGTGCCTTGACCTGGATCGGCCTGGCCTTGTCATCCTCGAGGATATTCTTCAACGTGGCGATGGCCCGGGCGAAGTCGGCGCCGGCAACATGCTTGGCCGCCAGCTCGTAATCGCGGGTCATCCACTCCGGATCGCGCAGCGTGGCCAGCGCCCGTTGCAGGTTCTCGTGAAAGCGGACGGCATCCTGAAAGCCCTCGATGCTGCCGATGATCTTGCCGTCAGGTGCCGCCAGTACGATGGTCGGATAGCTGGTGATGCGCAGGGCCTGTGTGAGATTGACGTCAACCTCGGCATCGACCTTGAGAGGAATGAACCGGTCGTTCATGAGCTGGGCAACCTTGGTGTCGCGAAACGTGATGTCGTCGAGCTTCTTGCACCAGAAGCAGTCCTTGGTGCCGAAATCGATGATCAAGGGCAGGTTCTTCTTGGCAGCTTCCTTGCGGGCCTGGTTGTAATCGTAACGCCATTGGATGAGCGGCGCCTGTTCCTGGGCCCCGGTCAGGGCGGTCAGGCAGAAGGTCGCGCTGCCCAATGTCGTCAACAGTACAAACCAGTGTCGGCGAACCATGCGTGGATACCTCGTACAACGCTCGGCCCGAGAACTCGGTCACCTGGCCCTGGGGTGGGCCCGATGGTAGCTCTCCTGTAGGCGGTGAGTGGTCACATGGGTGTAAATCTGGGTATTGGCCAAGTTCTTGTGTCCTAACAGCTCTTGCACGCTGCGAATATCGGCGCCGTGGTCGAGCAAGTGGGTCGCGAAGCTATGCCTGAGGCTGTGCGGGCTGGCCTGCGGATCCAGTCCCGCGCGGGCCAGATACTTCGCCAGCAGCCGGCCGACGCTGCGCGGCGTCAAGCGGCCGCCATTCTTGTTGAGAAAGACGGCGTCGACTTTCTTGCCCAGTTCGACCAACCGCTGAATCATCCTGTCGCGCGCCTCCAGCCAGCGGCACAGCGCTTTGACGGCCTTCGGACCGAGCAGGGCGAGGCGTTCTCTCTTGCCCTTGCCGCGCACATTGGCCAGGCCGGCATCGAGATCGAGGTCCGCCACGTCCAGGCCGATCGCTTCGCTGACGCGCAGCCCGGCCGAATACAGCGTTTCCAGCAGAGCCCGATCGCGCAGCCCCAGGGGCGCATTCGCCGGCGGGGCTTCGAGCAATCGGCTCAGGGCCTCCTCGGCCAGAAAGTGCGGCAGCTTGCGTTCGAGCCGGGGGCCGCGCAGGCCTTCTGCCGGGTTTTGCGTCAACAGGCCGCGCCGCTGCAAGAAGCGAAACCACGAGCGCACCGCGGCGAGCCGCCGCGCCAGCGTTGTCTTGGCGTAGCCCTGGTCGTGCAGCCAGGCCGTGAAAGCGCGCACGGTGCGGGTGCTGATCCGGTTCAGGGCCGCGTCCTGGCCGCCCAGCTTGCCGCGAAAGAATTCCAGGGCCTGCGTCAGGTCTTCACGGTAGGACTTGACCGTGAGGGCCGAGGCGTTGCGCTCCAGGGCCAGATGGCGCAGAAATTCCGCGAGAGCTTCATCCATGGTGTCGTGCAACATCGTTGAGCGTCATCAGTCCGTCGTCACGCCGTCATCGAGCGATGGTGTAAAGCTAGGGCGTCGAACCGAAGCGTGCTTCCAGGGTGCCGCGCGCGGCGTTGGCCAGGCCCTGTTCGCGCGCCTTGTCGGTGAGGACGGCAGCATCGAACCAGGTCAGGCTCAGGGCCGGATCCGCCGCCTGGTCGCGAATGGTGTCGATGAGCTTGGGCCGGCTTTCGTCGTCGTACACGAAAATGTAGTGTTCCTGGCCCTTGATGAGGGCAAGGACGTTGAACTCTTGCGGCACCGTCCACCTCGCTGGCAAGCGTAGGGAGCCTGGCGTCCTCCTGGAAGGTTATCGACCACGGTCGACAAGGACCTTGGCGGCAAATGCTTGAGATTCAAGGGCTTTCTATCCCCCTCTCGGCACAACCGCGACAACCTTCCCAGGTTTCACGCAAAAATGTCGATTTTCCCGAATTGCCCCACAGAATCAAAAGATGGGCAAGCACGCAAACCCCAAGCGACCCCTCCAATCCGCGAACGGTAGGCGGGTTCATAGGATGTCTTGGTCGTTTGTCCGTGGTCCGTTGTCCGAAAGATGTTCCCGTTGCGGTAAAGACGGACCTCTGGTCACGACCCACGAGCGACGGACCACGGATCACGAATTAGGCACCAATGACCAAGGACTTCCCCATGTGGTTCACCTCGGTGGTGCTCAAGAACGTCTGGCGCCGCAAGATTCGGTCATTCCTGACTTGCGCCAGCCTGGCCATCGCGGTCTGCGCCGTGGTCGCCATGCTGGGCACGGCTGAAGGGTATGAGGAGGCTTTCGGACAGCTCTTCGAGGAGCGAGGCGCCGACATCGTGGTCGTGCGGGCGAACCTCGCGCAACGCATTCTCAGCAGCCTGGACGAAAAGCTGGCCGAGCGCCTCTGGGCCATTCCGGGCGTGCAAAAAGTCGAGCCCATTCTGGTGGACATGGTCGCCTTCGAACGGGCGCAGATTGTGGCCGTATACGTCTTCGGCCTGCGCCCCGACAGCATCGCCCTGTCGCAGTTGCAGCTCACGAGCGGCCGCGGCCTGCGCGAGGGTGACCGCCGCAAGGTCGTGCTGGGCACCATGCTGGCCGCCGAGCTGGGCAAAAAAGTGGGGGATTCTGTGGAGATCGAAGGCGGCGCTTTCGAGATCGTCGGCATCTTTCACAGCTACAACATGCTGGAGACCAAGGGAGCCTCGGTGCTGCTCTCCGACCTGCAAGAATTGATGGGCCGGCCTCGCCAGGTGACGCTGTTCTTTCTCGTACTGGAAAACAACGATCCCGCCGCCGTGGCCCGGGCCTGTCGCGACATCGACAAGATTCAGGAATTCAACGGCGCGCCCTTGCGGCTCTCGGCGCAATCGACGCGCGATCATGTCAAGTCCACGCTCGAGATCCAGGTTCTCAAGGGGCTGGCATGGGCGTCGTCAACGCTGGCCCTCATT
>Ga0070741_10019657_pt1 | contig 10759 bp, 11 predicted proteins | sample Coa_R1_4_FD_66440 | JGI IMG/M metagenome (GOLD analysis project Ga0070741, IMG submission 66440) | Surface soil microbial communities from Centralia Pennsylvania, which are recovering from an underground coalmine fire - Coalmine... | ecosystem: Environmental > Terrestrial > Soil > Unclassified ... | reverse complement strand
GTAATGGGCCCTTGCGGTCAGCATTGCCGCCATCGAACCCATGCTCAGCGAAATTGAGTATGCGGGCCATCTTACGACAGGAAGTCCGTCGTGCCTTCATCAGGTTTCGATCGACAACGCTGTGCTCAGCATACCAGTCCGATGGGGGTTCCCACAGATCAGGCGTTCGCTGGGGCTGTCCTGGCCAATTCTCTTGCGCGATCTCATGCGCCGAAGCGAATGGCCGCCCGGGCCTTCGCCTTGGCCGCTTCGGCCTCGCGATTGCGAGGAGGAGCCTGGGTTTGCAACTCCCGCAGAAGCTGGGAAGAGACCGCGGCGATCTGGTCGACCGCTGCCTGGAACGGCGCCTGGTTCGCCTGCGAAGGTTGATTGAAGCCGGAGATCTTTCTCACATATTGCAGCGCCGCCGCCCGCACTTCCTGCTCGGTGACCGGAGGCTCGAAGTTGAACAGCATTTTGATATTTCTGCACATGGCCGTACCACCACCCTACGATCCTAATGCTTCGCCGTGTGGTGCGCAGGCCTGGACTTCGCTTTTTTTGCGTGGCCGCTTTCAATATCGCTCAGCCGAATGACCGCGGCCGCTGCGGCGTATTCCACCTCCTCCTGCGCATCCTGAAGGCCGGAGACGGCGGTGCCTTTCAGCGAAGGATCTCCGCGCTTGGCAATGGCGTTGAACGCCGCCGCGCGCACCAGCCACTTCTTCTGGTCCAGCGCTGCGTGGGCCAAGGCTTCACCGCTCTTGGGGTCCGGGTCCTTGGACAAGGTGAGCGCCGCCGCGGCCAGCACGGGAGAAATATCGTCTTTGGTGAAGAACTTATAGGCCGAAAGCCCCATTCCACCGAAGGGCACAAATCCGAGCCCGGTCTGGAAACCAAGAGTGGCAAGCTTCTTGGGATCGTCCAGCATCTTTCGCGGGCCGGACATCAAGCCGCCGCCGCCCTTGCGCTCTCCGGTCAAGACTTCGTAGAAAACTTCATACCCTTCGTCATCTCCCAACAAGAGGAGAGCCCGGGCCGCCGACAAAATGACCGTGGGATCTGAATCGTCCAGCGCCGCCACCAGTTGAGGTTTGGCGCTCTTCGCCGACATGTCACCCAATGCTTGTGCTGCGGCAGCACGCACCTCGGGCTTATCGTCCTTCAAAGCCGTCAGGGCGGCGTCAACCGCCTCCGGATCGTCTTCCAGGACTCCCAACTCGCCAACCGCCTTGGTGCGCTTCTCCAGCGCCGTGTTGGTCAGCCCCTGTTTCAATACAGTCCACGCCTCTTCCCGGGGATCCTCGGCCCAGACCGTTGCCACACACGTGCACACCAGCGCGATCATCACCGCGCAACGAAGCTGAGGGCGCATCGCAAATACCTCGTCATTGATGTTGTAGGAAATACGAGCCCCGAGTCTAAGGGCTGGGTGGAGATATGCCAACAAAAATAACCGCCGCAAACCATAGGGAGCGGTATGTAACGGTGTTTGACCGGCATTTTTTCGGGTGCTAGCGTCGAAGCTGTAATCCCGAATGCTCGATCGTTTGCAATACTGGCCGGTTGCGCTGCTGGTAAGCGTGCTGGGCGCACTGCCTCGCCCGCTGGCCCACGGCGCTGGAATTGCCGTCGGCAAGCTTGTCTATCATCTGCATCCTCGACTGCGCCGTGTAGGACGCCGCAACCTGGAGCTCGCCTTCCCTGACAAAACTCCCGCCGAACGCCGCGAAATTTTGCGCGGGGTCTACATCTCGCTGGGGCGGCTGCTCGGCGAAGCTTGCCTGTTCCGGAGATACACGCGCGGGAACGCCTCCGAGATTGCCGTCTACCAGGGTTTCGAAAACTTTGAGGCGGCGGAGAAGCGCGGAAAGGGCGTCCTGCTGCTGACCGGTCATTTCGGCGGTTGGGAAGTCGGGTCGTTCTTTCATTCGCTGTGTGGCCATCCCATGCAGATCGTGGTGCGGCCGCTCGACAATCCCTACGTCGATGCGCTGGTGACGCGGTATCGCGGGCTGCATGGCAATACCCTGATCGGCAAGCAGGAGTTCGCTCGCGGTCTGATTGCAGCCATGCGCGCCAATGCGACCGTGGGTATCCTGATGGACACGAATATGACCCCGCCGCAAGGCGTGTTTGTGGATTTCTTTGGCATTCCTGCCTGCACGGCAAGCGGCCTGGCTCGCGTTGCCTTGCATACCGACGCTGCCGTGGTGCCGGCGTTCACTATCTGGGACCCGGTGCTGCGAAAGTATCGTGTGGAATTCGACCCGGCCGTTGAACTGGTGCGCACCGGCAACGATGAAGCCGATGCTGTAAGCAATACTGCGCGGTTTACGAAGGTCATCGAGCAGTACGTACGCCGGTATCCCGATCAGTGGCTATGGGTGCACCGGCGATGGAAGACACGACCGGCAGGGCAGCCGCCGCTGTATTGAAGTGGATAGTGCCCATCGACAGCCCTCTTAGCCGCGGCAGCCCCCGTTCCATCGTCATTCTTTCGGCACGGCTGAACAGTTTGTTGAAAACTCTTTGCACGACCTGTCGCCGGCCGAAGCCGGCTCGGAGATCCAGAAACAAAGGCTTTGGACGCTGGCCTAAAAGGCCAGCTCTACCCCAACAGCTCGTCGCAACGAGTTTTGCAGCAAACTGTGAAGCCGTGCCCTTTCACCGCTCAGATTTCAAGGCTGACCCGCTGCCGGGCGCCCTGCGTGGGTTTTCACTATCCACTAACCACTACTCACTATCCACTGCTATAACAACTCCATGCCGCACACCGTCCAGGAGTTGGCGGAGTTCGTTGCCGCGCGTTTGATCGGCGACGGCGGTATTCGGATCTGCAAGGTGGCCAGCATTGAACAAGCGCAGCCCGGCGACCTGATTTTCGTTCAAGAGGAGAAGCTTCTGCAACGCGCTCTCTCCTCATCGGCTGGCGCGATCATTGCGGGAGACTTCGCCAGCAGCTGCAAAACCACCAAGCCGCTGTTGATCGCCGTCCACCCACGGCTCGCGTTCTGCCGCGCGGGCGCGCTGCTGCACCCGGCGAAAACCTATCCGCCGGGCGTGCATCCTACCGCAGTTGTGGATCGGTCGGCGCGGATTGCCGGGAGTGCGGCAATCGATGCCCATGCCGTGATCGGGGCGGGCGCCGTGATCGGCGAACGCTCGCATATCGGCGCAGGCTGCAGCATCGGTGATGGGGTTGTGGTCGGCGACGACTGCGACCTGTTTCCTCGCGTCGTAATCTATTCCGGCAGTACCTTAGGCCGCCGGGTCGTGGTCCATGCCGGGGCGGTACTCGGCTCCGAGGGTTTCGGATTTGTGCGCGACCCGCAGTATGGCCGATATCACAAATTTCCCCAGATCGGGGAGCTCGTCGTCGGAGACTACGTCGAGATCGGCGCCAACTGCACGATCGATCGCGGCGCGCTAAACAAGACCGTGATCGGCGCGGGGACGAAGATCGATAATCTGGTGCACATCGGGCACAACAATATCGTAGGCGAAAACGTCGTGATCGCCGCACAAACCGGCCTCTCCGGCAGCTCCGAGATCGGAGACGGCTGCGTCATTGGCGGCCAGGTCGGTATCGGCGACCACGCTAGAATTGAAGCGGGGACGATTCTGGGTTCCCGAGGCGGCGTTCTCTCCAACAAAGTCCTGCGGGGCGGAGGCAAAGTGTACTGGGGCACGCCGGCGCGTCCGTTGAGGGAATATCTGAAGCAGCTGGCGGCACTGGCGCGCCTTGCGCGCAACAGCGAATCGGACCAGTAGCATGATGGCTCCTCGCAAGCTGCGAGTTCCGAGCGCGCCTGGCCGGAATCTCCACCACGGATGTAACGTCTTATGTTGATCGTGGTCGGCGGACACTCACGAAACGTAGGTAAGACCAGCGTCGTCGCCGGCCTGATTGCCGCACTTCCGGAATTCCACTGGACGGCAATGAAGGTCACCCAGTACGGGCACGGCATCTGCTCCGCAAACGGCAAGACGTGCCACTGCGCCTGCGACGATCACTCCTGGGCCATAACGGAGGAGCGCGATCGCAGCGGCAAGACGGACTCTTCGCGCTTCCTCGTTTCCGGCGCGGCGCGTTCGCTCTGGGTGCGCGCGCGCCAGGGTATGCTCGCCGAGGCCATGCCGCGTATCCGCCAGGAACTAGCTGCCGCGCGGAACGCCATCCTGGAGTCCAACAGCATTCTCGGCTTTGTGCGCCCGGAACTCTATCTCGCAGTGCTCGACACCGCGACGGCGGATTTCAAATCGTCGGCGCAGCGGTACCTGGAGCAGGCGGACGCCGTGGTCCTTCAGGGCAAAGGTGATGTTGTGGCCTGGAGGGAAGTGTCATTAAAGCAAGTCGCGACTCGCCCCATGTTCCGCATCGAGCCGCCGCCATACGTCACGCCTGAATTGGTGGACTTTGTACGAGGCAGGCTGGAGCGGGCGGCTTGATTAAGCGACCCCTGCCGCACGGAGGCGTTTCAGGCAGCCCGAATCGGTGATCCTGCCGGCGAAGGTGCGTGCTCACTGGCGGGCCCTTTATGCGGACCGGGCTGGCTTCGGGTGCCACCCTCGTATCCAATGCGCGCGAAGGTAATGTCCAGCACCAGGCCGGTAATCGCCTGCATGAGCGCTTCGTTAACGCGCATCACCGACGTGACCTGCTCGTCCGTCAAGCCGGCCTCGAGCAGTTGCGGCAGCCCGCACTCGACCCGTACGGGCAGTTCGTTTGCCATACCCAGAGCGCTTTCCGCCAGCCGGAACTGGCAATCCGCGCACACGGGAGATTGCAGCAGCTCCCTCAGCGCCGCCCAGTAATCCGTGTAGAACTCGGGCCAGCAGGCCAGTGCCCGATGTTCGTCGGAGACAAAAGCGAGCTCCAGGATGCGCCGCCGTTCGTTCCAGCTGCGTTGCAGGCCGGGATTGGCACAGTCATCTGCCATAAGAGAGGGCGCAAGAGGAAATTGCGGATGATGCGCCGGTTTGAGGTTCGGCTGGGGCTCGCCCACTGCTCCTTCGAAGGCCTGCATCTGGGCCGCGACGACCAGGAGCTGCAGAGGATCAACGTACTGGTAATAGTCCAGCACCTGCCCTAGGGAGAGGATGGTGGGTACCTGCGTGAGGCTCTCGCGTCGCCGCAGAGCGCAGATTTCGAAGTAGTTGTGAGCCCGGGTGTAGGCCTCGGCCGTCAAGCGGCCGCCGATCAGGAAAAACTCCGCCGTTTGCACGACTGGACGAAACGCCTGCCAGTGCAACTGAAGGAACTCGGGAAAAGCCGCGTACGCCTGATAAAGCAATGGGACGACAGGCACTCCCAGGCTTTCCCGCGCCTCCTGCAGAATCGCGCGCGTCGGTCCCTGAGCTTCGCTTTCGCTGACCAGCTTCAGGCGTTGACCCCGCTTCCAGCGCATACTTGGTTCGATGAGAAAAGAAGACGGATCGATGTACAGCAGGAGCAGCGAAGGAGGGTGGATAGTTGCCGCGGTTCCCCGAAATCCCGCGAATCAGCGGTCGAGGAGCCGAGCTCCGGAGCAACGCGCATCCAGTGACAAAGATCCGGCTCCGGCAATCAGGAGAAAAGTCAGGCCCAGCACCATGCTGAAGTCGGTGCGGGCTTCGTGAAGCATCGCCCAAACCCCAGCCTTGGCCAGCATTGGAATTTTAGTCGTCAGGATGGCGACCGAGATCACGCCCAGCAGGGGGATAGTCGCCAGCCTGGCAAACAGCCCGAACAGGAGCAGGCATCCGCACACGATCTCAACCGTTCCTACGAGAGGTGCCATCAGGTGCGGCGCCGGAATCCCGATCTTCTCAAATCGGCCAACTCCCAGCTGTGCGGGGAAGAGGAACTTCTGGATCCCCTCAGAGAGAAAGACCCAGCCAACCAAGATGCGAATCAGCAGAATGGCGCGCGACACACGCGCCGCCCAGTGCGAGTTTGGTGCTTCTGACATTCGCGTCCCTGCCTTGCTCCGAATCGGAGACGATCACTTCGTCCCAATCATCAGGCTTGCAGGCCCGGGCATGCGCAGCCGCCGGGTCTCAGCGAAGCCTGCTTCTTTCAACCAGGCAGAATACTCTGGCTCGCTGTAGCTCGAGCCTGCCTGAGTAGCAACTAGCATGTTCAGGGCAAACAGGGCGCCGAAACGTGGAGCCGTCTTATCAGGGTCGAGCACAAAATCAGAGATGACCAGCCTGCCGCCGGGAGCCAGTGCCTCATAGGCGCGGATTAGGAGTCGGCGGTTTTCCTCGGGCGAAAACATGTGGCAGATGGCCGACAGCAGGACCAGATCGTACTTGCCGGGTTCCAGCGGCACGGTCAGCATATCGCCCGGCCGTGCGTGGATGCGGTCCCCCAGCCCCACTTTGCGGATATGCTCCTGCGTGATTGGCAGCACCTCGGCGAGGTCTACGATCTCGCACTCGAGGCCGGGAGCCGCTTTGGCAAATGCGATGGAGTACGCGCCCGAGCCGCCGCCCAAATCGAGCATGCGCCGTGCGCCATTGATGCCCACCGCCTGCACCATGCCCCGCGAGCGGCCGCGCGCGTTCATGTCCATGGCAGCGATAAACGGCTCTACCCAGCCGTTGTCGTTGCGCGGCGCAACGCTGGTTCCTGCTTGCATTGCTTCGGTGAGCGTCGACCAACGCTTCCACATATTCGCCATGTGCAGCTGCCCTACGCGAGTGCTATCGGGGGTGCCGTCAACAAAGAAGCGTGCGGCGATCGGCGCATTTCGGTAGATGCCGTTCTCCTTCTGCAGCAGTTTCAGGCTGACGAGGGCGTTCAGCAGCATCTCCGTCGCTCGTGCCGCGCATTGAATCTTGTCTGCAACCTGCTCGGCGGTGGCGCCGTCGCCGATTGCCGTGAAGATGTCTAACTCCACCGCGGTGAGCACCGCGCGGCTGGGCATGAACCCGCAGACCAGCTCGACAATATCGTCCGGCAACACGCCCGCGGCATCTTTCGCCTTCAGCATGGCCAGGTATTTCTCACGATGGTCTAGGATTTCAGCCCTCATGACCTCGTAGTCGTTTCGCTCGAGCGGGGCGACTTTCTTGCCCTGCTTGAAATGCGAGTCGACAATCTGGCTTACCTCTGCCGGGCCGAGCTTGGCGTACCAGGTGCCTTCGGGGTAGACGATCATCACCGGGCCGCTATCGCACAGGCCGAGGCAGCCGCAGCTGGAAACCTGCACGTCGTCAGCGAGTCCGGCTGCGCCAAGCTCGCGATGCAGCGCGTCGAGAACGCGAAAGGACCCTGCCGCCGAACAGCAGGGGACACCTTCCGGTTTTTCCTGGGTGCAAACGAATGCGTGATAACGAAACGGTGGCAAGGGAACCTCCAAGTCAGTAGCCGGTGGTTAGTGGCTGGTTTGGGTGTGAAACCCGATGCTAATTAGACGGCAGAGATAGCGATAAGTGCGATGCTCACAAGCAAGAGTGATGTTTGAAGGTCCTGTTCACCAGGCGGCAGGGATGCGAGTCATTGCGACGCCGAGCAGGTGAAACAGATGCCCAGCTTCTCGGTCCCCGAGCCGGTCGCGACGGCCACACTGAAGACGACGCCCTGATCGGTCTTGCTCATGGTTCCGGGCTCGCCCGCATTGTCCAGAGCAATGACCGCGGGATGATTGCTTCCCGTGCTCTTGGAACTCATCGCCACCACCTTCTTCAGAGTCCACGGCTGTACCGGATTCGGGTCGTCGCTTGCAGGGATGGCCAGCAGGAAATCGGGGTTAGGAGAGACACCCAGGTGATTGCCATCCTGCGGCAGCAGCTCGTATCGCAAACTGTAAGCGCCGGCGCGAATAGTTTGTCCGCGGTAATCTGATATGTCCTGGCGAAGGACGATGATGCCGGCAAAGCCGCCCGGCTCAAGGTTTGGGTACAGCGCGCCTGGAACGTTCTTCTCTTTCTCCAGCAACTGCTTCGTGGGCCAGAAGTCAGCCGTCCAACCCGTGTCGAGCGTCAGCCGATAGCCTTTCTCTTCCACGTCGTGCAGGATCGCCTCAGGCAAGCCGCTTGCCGGCAGAGCGATGCGCTCGACTTTTTGCTGCGCGATTGCAAACGCCGTCATCAGACAGATTGCGACTGCGATTCGATGAAGATTGCGAGAGCAGGTAGTCATGTTCATCTATCATTATGCGCTTGCTGCAAGTCAAGCCTGGTAACGAATCGGTCGAGGCGCTGAAGCTGCTCAATGTCCGGTAATCCATGCGAGCACGTAACTCCTATCCAGCAGGAGCCGCGGCACCAGCTCGTATTAGCCAACGAGTTCGTGCGCGTGTTTGCGGTGGAGATTGCGCCGCACGATCGCACCCTCTGCCACCATCATTCGCACGATTACCTCCTGTACGTAGCCAGTGATGCCGAGATCGTTAGCGCCGCGCGTGACGAGGCTCCGAAGCGGCTCACTTATAGTGACGGTGAATGCGAGATCTCAAACGCGGGCTTGACGCATGTGGTTGAGAATGTCGGTAACGCGGCATTTCGCAATCTGGTAGTTGAGCTCTTGCCCGGAAGTGGCACAATGCGCCGCGGAGCAACGCCGATGCTGCTCAGGGCAGAGCCCCCGGATAGGCGCCTCTCCGAAGGCACAGAGGTGAGCGTGCTCTTGACCGACCGGCGGGCCACAATTCTCAGCCTGTCGATCGAGCCTGGAGCAGAGGTCGAGGTGTTTGGGCCGGCGGTCATTGCAACGCCATACGCGAACAGGCTCAATGCGGACGCGCTCGATTCAGTGCAGGTGCACAGCAATCCCATCTGCGACTTTGCCTGGATTCCACCCGGACAAGATGCGGTTCTTTGGGGATGCTGGGAGGGCGCGGAGCGTGCGATCATCTTCCAGATCGGAGCTGCCGATGACGAAACATTCTCTGCGGTGCCGAAGCCACGAGAACCTGTGAGGAGCTTGCGCGCCCACGCCGATGAGCCGGAGTGATCGCTTTCGATCAGCCAGGCTGGAGCGGCGCCCGGTCATGGTGAGTCCAAAAGAAAGGGCCCAAAATGTTTACTTCGCGAGCGATTGGATTCGTTAGCAGCCCGTATTCGGAGACCGGTGCGGTGCCCAAGGGGCTTGGCGCGCAACACGAGGCGGAGGGTGTGCTCAAGATCCTTCCGGAATACGAGGCGGGACTCGCCGACATCGAGGGCTTCTCACATCTATTTGTGCTTTGGGAGTTTGACCGTGCGAGCGGCTTCGAGTTGACCGGTACCCCGCCTTCAGATAATCGGCCGCACGGGGTTTTCGCCACACGGTCGCCGCGGCGGCCCAACCCTATCGGGCTGACAACAGTAGAGTTATTGAATCGCCAGGGCGCCGAGCTCCATGTTCGCGGCCTCGACATGCTGGACGGCACGGCCATTCTCGACATAAAGCCCTACCTGAGCAGCGTTCCGGCGGAAAAGCTGCGCCGCGGCTGGCTGGCGCAGGCCGAAGCGCGCAAGCAGCAGAGTTCCCCGCGGTGAAGCAGCCTCTACCTCGACAGCAAAACGAAAGCGAATGCGTGCGCGATAGCTCCATTCCGTGTGAATAGGAGCGGGAGCCAGCCATCAGCGCAAGTGGGTTCAAACATTGAGGGAATTCTGTGGAAGAACCATTCGCGATGATGGAATGCGAGTTTTCTGATGAGCGAGCGCGAATTTTCTGATGTAGAGAAACCTCAATGTTTACGCGGTTCTCAGAGACTTTGGCGAAATTTTTCGGCGAAAGTTGTGGGCCGGGGCTTGCATCCGCGTAATGCGTCTGGTATAAAAATCAAGTCAGCAGGAAGCGCTGCTGTCGCCGGAGCGCGGGAAGGTGAATCCTTTGTGCCGCGCCGGCGTCTAACAGATATCGCTTCAGTAATAGCTGCCCCGGCCACGGGGCTGGATGCCGGACCAAGATGTTCGGCAGGGTTGGCGGGAAGCCGAAAACCTCCAGAACAAGTTCTTTAATCAGCTTTGAAGCTCTGGTGCCTTTGTGCGCTGAATTATTTGTGCCTCAGGCAAGCCGGAGCGGCATATTGCGTGTTTGCTCCGCGTGAATCAAGGCTGTTCGCCACGGAAGCACAAAACGCACGGAATTTTGATCTTCCGTGCCTCCGTGGTGAACAAACCGCCACGAAACGCAGCGTTGAGCGCCGAGTGCTCCCCGTAACCAGTGAGGTTCTCGGGTTGACAGCACGGGAAAACGCGTAGTATGTTTGAAAGGTTTCGAGGACGACGGCCGAAACTCACGGGTTTCGTGTCGTCCGAGTCCGAAAGCGGCCGCCCAGTGCGGAAATGCTGCGGATCTTTGACAATAAGGTTGAACGTGCCAGTCGTGAGAAGTCGTTCGAGTTAAGTTCGAGCGATCTCACAAAATAGCAATTCCGCCGTTGTGCCTTCGGGCGCAGACGGCTGTTCGCCGACCTCCGTCGGCGGGCATTTTCAGGTTTCAAACGAGAGTTTGATCCTGGCTCAGAATCAACGCTGGCGGCGTGCCTAACACATGCAAGTCGAACGAGAAAGTGGAGCAATCCATGAGTACAGTGGCGTACGGGTGAGTAACACGTGACTAACCTACCCTCGAGTGGGGAATAACCTCGGGAAACCGGGGCTAATACCGCATAATGTCTACGGACCAAATGCGCAAGCAGCTTGAGGAGGGGGTCGCGGCCGATTAGCTAGTTGGTGAGGTAATGGCCCACCAAGGCAATGATCGGTAGCCGGCCTGAGAGGGCGCACGGCCACACTGGAACTGAAACACGGTCCAGACTCCTACGGGAGGCAGCAGTGGGGAATTTTGCGCAATGGG
>Ga0070741_10019656_pt1 | contig 10759 bp, 9 predicted proteins | sample Coa_R1_4_FD_66440 | JGI IMG/M metagenome (GOLD analysis project Ga0070741, IMG submission 66440) | Surface soil microbial communities from Centralia Pennsylvania, which are recovering from an underground coalmine fire - Coalmine... | ecosystem: Environmental > Terrestrial > Soil > Unclassified ... | reverse complement strand
GTGATCGGCGACCCGTTCGTGAGCGAGACACCGGGGTCGCCCTTGAACAGGTTCCCCATGAAGATCAGGTACTGGTCGAGGAGCGGCTTGTCGAGCGCGAGGTGGTGCTTGATGTTCGCGACGAGGTACGTCGAGTACGAGTTCGCCGGGTTGACGAGCTGCGTCGTCACGTCCCCGGGCGCGGCGCGAAGCCCGTAGAAGATGATCACGGACGAGACGAACAGCAGCAGGATCGCCAGAGCGAGCCTGCGTGCGACGAACCTCTTCATCCCAGGATCGGCTCTTCAGCGACGAGCCGCATCTTCGTTTCTGTCGGTATTGGCTTCTCTTCTTCGGCGCAGCCGGGCTTTGCCCGGCGGAGCCACGGCGCGCGAAGGCGCGTCTGGTCGAAGGAAGGGGGCTCGTGGGGGAAAGGTCCGTTTCCCCCACGTTTGAAGAGGAGCAGGATCGCCAGAGCGAGCCTGCGCGCGACGAACCTCTTCACGACCCCATCATCCCTCGGAGCGGCGGCCGGCGCGAGACCGGCCGCCGCTGCATGACTGCCTCTCGTCCGGCCTCAATCAATCCAGACGTCGTTGTACTCCGGGTACAGCATCGTCTGCGTCGGCCGCCAGCCGTGCACCTTCTTGTTGTAGACCCAGATGTCGTTGCGGGTGACGAGCGGGATCTTCGGCAGCTTCTGAGCCCAGATCAGCTGCGCCTTGTAGGCCGCGGCCTTCAGCTGCGCGTCGTTCTGGGCCGTCTGCCACGACGTGAACGCCGCCGTCAGGTCGGGCAGCTTCCCGTTGTACTCCGGCGAGGGGATCACGTTGAAGATCACGAGCACGTCCATCGGGCTCGACCAGAGCCACTCGTAGCCGAACGACTGTGACTTCGGGTACTTCGGGAAGAACGCCGCGCTCTCGAGCGACTGCACCTTCATGTCGATGCCGACGTCCTTCAGCATCGGCACGATCGCCTCCATGATCAGCTTGCCCTGGGCCTGCGCTGCCCAGTCGAGGTGCGTGAACGAGAGCTTCTGGCCGCCCTTCTCGCGAATGCCGCCGGAGCCCTTCACCCAACCGGCCTGGTCGAGCAGCTTCGCGGCCGCGTCGGGGTCGAACTTGTTGTACTTCTCGACGGCCGGGTTGTACCACTTGAAGTTGGGCGCGATCGGGCCGTAGGTCGGCACCGCGTGGCCGAAGAAGACGGCCTTCGCGATCGCCGCGCGGTCGATCGCGTGCGAGATCGCCTGACGGACGCGGACGTCGCTGAAGCCGAGCTGCTTCAGCGTCCAGTTCGGGCTCATGAACGAGTTCGCGAGTGCCGGCCACTCGAGGACGACGAGGTCGTTGTTTGCCTTGAGCCGCGCGACGTCCTGGGGCGCGGGGTTCTTCAGCGCCATCACGGTGCCGCTCTCGATCTCGTTCGCCCGGTTGGCGGGCTCGACGATCGGCACCCACTTGATCGCGTCGAGGTACGCCTTGCCGTGGTTCTGCAGGAACGGGGTCCCCGACCCGGGATACGCCTCCCACCGCTTCATGACGACCTGCTTGCCCGGCGTGAACTCGGTGAGCACGAAGGGCCCGCTGCCGTCCTCGCGGGTCGCGCCGTACTTCGCGCCGAGCGTCTTGCGGGTCGCGAGGTTCTCGATCATCGAGTACTCGGTCGCGATCGTCTCCGGCAGGGCCGCGTCCGGCTTCGCGATGTCGATCACGACGCGGTTTCCGGAGGCGGCCTTGATCGTCATCTTCGGCCAGAAGATCGCGTTCTGGCCCACCTTCGGGTCCTTGAACACGTTGAAGTTGTCGACGACGCTCTTGGCGGTCAGAGGCGCGCCCGAGTGGAACTTCAGCCCGTTGCGGATCTTGAACTCCCAGTGGCGCGCGTCCTTCGAGACCTTCCACGAGTCGATCAGGCCGCCCTTGACGATCTTGCCGTGGGGGTCGCGGATCAGCACGTACTCGTAGATCGCGTTGTAGCCCGGATCGGCCCAGCCGCTCTGGACGGTGTCCATCTTCGTGAAGTCGCGGTCGTAGCCCTCGACGAAGGTTCCGCCGCGCTTGACGCCCGGAAGCGTCTGACGCTGCCTGCGCGCGAACGCCGGCGAGGCGAGCAGGCCCGCCGCGGCGCTCATGGACAGTCCGAGCGCGCCCGCTCGCTTGAAGAACTCCCGCCGGTCGATCTGCTGGCCGGCGTACTCCTCCGCGAGGCGTGCGAGCGAATCGTCGTGCTCTCTCACCCCTGACCTCCTTCCCCTCGTCGAAAACGACTCCTGGGCGACCTGGAAAAACGTTTTCCTAACGGCGCGATGTTCTCACCCCGCGTCCGCGGTGTCAAGAATGGCCGTCGACCCACGCGGGACGAGAACCGGCGGCGACTCGATCACGACGCTCTCCGCCGGCTCCCTCTCGACGATCCGGATCAGGATCTCGACGCTCCGCTCGGCCATCTCGGCGAGCGGCATCCGGACGGTCGTCAGCGGGGGATCGAGGTAGGCGGCGATCGGAGCGTCGTGGAAGCCCACGACCGAGAGCTCCTGCGGCACGGAGACGCCTGCACGTCGAGCGGCCGCGAGCGCCCCGACCGCGGCGGCGAGGCTCCAGGCGACGAGGGCGGTCGGGGGGCGGTCGAGCGAGAGCAGGCGCTGTGTCGCCTGCAGGCCGCCCTCCTCGTCGAGCGGCGTCTCGACGACGTACGGCGCAGGCACGCGGAGCCCCGCCGCGCGCATCGCCGCGCGAAAGCCCTGCAGGCGGCGGCGTGCCGTGTCCGCGTCGGCCGGTCCCGCGAGGTGGGCGATCCGGCGATGGCCGAGATCCGCGAGGTGCTCGACGGCGAGTTCCGTTCCGCGCGCGTCGTCGACCGTCACGCTCGGCCCGACGCGCTCCACGCGCCGGTTGACGAGCACGATCGGAAGCCCCTGCCCCGCGAGCTGCTCGAGCACCGGCTCGTTCGTCGAGCCGCTCGCGATCAGGAGCCCGTCCACGCGCTGCTCGAGCAGCAGCATCCGGTACGCGTCGCCCGCCTGGAGGAACTCCTCGGCGTCGGCCAGCAGGATCACGTAGCCCGCCGCCGCCGCCCGTCGCTCGGCGCCCCGGATGATCTCCGCGTTGACGGGATAGGCGAGGTTCGGGATGGTCATCCCGATCGTCATCGTTCGCGCGAGCTTCAGCCCGCGGGCGAACGCGTTCGGCCGGTAGTCGAGCTCGCGCGCGGCGGCGAGGATCCGCTCGCGCGTCGCCTCGCGGATCGTCACGGTCGGATCGTTGTTGAGGACGCGGGACACGATCGACGTGCCGACGCCCGCCAGGCGGGCGACGTCGGCGAGCCGGACCCGTCCCGTCCTCGCGCTCAGCGCAGCAGGTCCTTCGGAAGGCCGATCCGGTTGAAGTCTCGCGCCGCCGCCTCGGCGTGCCGGTGCCCGTTGCGCAGCGAGATCAGGTGGTGGCCCGGCAGGAGCGCCTCCCACTCGAGCTCGGCGATCCGGTTGCACGACGCGGCGTACTCCTGCACGTTCGAGTCGGGGACATTCTGGAGGATGATCGCGCCGCCCCAGAAGACGCAGTCGGAGCTGAAGAGGTAGGTGCGGTCGCGACCGACAAGGCGCAGGCAGTAGTGCCCGTTGCAGTGGCCCGGCGTCGCGATCGCCTCGAGATCGAGCTCGCCGACCGGGATCCGTTCGCCGTCCGAGAACTCGACGTCGACCTCGCACGGCTCCCACTCGTAGTCCGCCGGATAGAAGCCGAACGTCTTCGCCCAGTTCAACCCGATCTGGTCCGCGTCGGCGACGCGGATCGTCGGGGCGGCTTCCTTGCCCGCGGCGAGCCGAGCGCCGGTCGCCCGCTTCATCTGCGCGGCGCCGCCCGCGTGGTCGGCGTGGTAATGCGTTACCACGATGGTGGAGATCCGCGCCGGATCGAAGCCGTCGGCGCGGACGAGGTCGAGGATCTCGTCGGTGCCGGGGCCGAAGCCCGCGTCGACGAGAGCGAGCTCGTCGCCCCCGTCGATCAGGTAGGTGTGGCAGTCGAGGCGGTGTGTCAGGTTGAAGCCGTAGTCGCCGCCGCCGACGAGGTAGACGTCGTCAGTGAGCTTCATCTGCCCCTCCGGGATCCGGGATCGAGTAGGTGTGCGCGGTGAGCGCGCCGTCGACGATCAGGTTCGCACCGCTGATATAGGCCGCCTCGTCGGACGCGAGGTACGAGAACGCCGCGGCGATGTCCTCCGGGCGCCCGAGCCGGCCGAGCGGGACGATCGGGAACGACTCCCGGAACTTCCTCATCGTCTCCTCGCCGACGATGTCGACGGACTGCTGCGTGTCGCTCGGCCCCGGGCTGACCGCATTCACGCGGATCCCGTGCGGGGCGAGCTCGATCGCCATCGTCTTGACGAGGTTGACGAGGCCCGCCTTCGCGGCCGAGTAGTGCGCGAACAGCGTCGATGCGCCGAGGGCGGAGATCGACGCGGTGTAGAGGATCACGCCGCGCGTCCCCGTCTCGACCATCGCCCGCGCGGCGCGCTGGCCGATCACGAAGCCGGCGGTCAGGTCGACGGCGATCACACGCTGCCACGACTCGTCCTTCATCTCCAGGAACGGCTCCTCGGTCCAGGCGGCGGCGTTCGAGATCGCCACGTCGATCCTGCCGGCGTCGCCGTAGGCCTCGGCCACGGCGCGGTCGCAGTCGCCCGTCTCCGAGAGCTCCGCCTCGATCGTCCCGACGTGCGTCCCGAGCTCGCTCAGCTCGGCCGCGACCTGCTCGAGCCGCTCCGGTCGCCGGTCGACGACGTAGACGCGGTCGGCCCCCTCGCGGGCGAAGCGGACTGCCGTCTCGCGGCCGAAGCCGCTGCCGCCGCCCGTGATGAAGACGACCTTGCCCCTGTGCCGCTCAGTGTCCAATCCGCCTCCTATCGGTCGACGAGTTCAAGCAGCCCTGCCGCCGCTTCGACGAGCGCCGTCGCGCTCCCCGCTGCAAGCGCCGTTCCCACCGTCTCGTACTGGCCCTCCACATATGCGTCGGGCGTCATCACGTAGCGGACGTCGTCGTTGGCGAAGCCGACGACGACGCTGGCCCCGCGTTCCTTCAGCTCCAGCCCGAGCTCGACGAACGGCTCGCCGGGCAACGCCACGATCCGCAGGGGCCCGAGCTCGAGCCTCTGCACCTCGGTCGCGAGCGTCTCCCGGCCCGCGAATGCCTCGCGGTACGCGTCGCGGAAGGCCATGAAGTCGAGGAACCGCTCGAGCTCGTCGCCGCGCTTCAGCGGAAGCTCGACCGTCTCGACGGCGCCGGCGACGTGCGAGACGTCGAGCGGCGTGGCGCGCTCGGCCGCCTCGATCGCCGCTCCCGCGACCGAGCGGCCGACGCGCCCGGCGTCGTGGAAGCCGCCCCAGAAGACCGGGTAGTTCTCGAGCGTCTGCGGGATGTAGATGTTCGCTCGCTCTTCGTAGGGGTAGCGCGCGGGGTTGATGTTCCCCGCGGCACCGTTCAGGAAGACGGTCGCGGCGCCGGGGTAGACGGCGGCGAGCGCCGCGCGCAGCGGCGCGACGTAGTCCGCGGAGAAGAGCAGGTTCGCGTAGTCGAGCGTGACGGCGTGGCAGGCGAAGCTCACCAGCAGCCCGAGCGTTGTTCCATCCGGCCGGACCGCACGCAGCACCGAGACGGACTGGTCGAGCGGTCCCCGAAGCTCGTCGCGGCGGTTGACGCTCACGTGCTGGAGCTGGGCCTCGCCGAAGTGGAGCCCTGCCGGCTCGAGTCGCTCCACCGCCTGCCGCGCGGCTCCGCACGCGGCCTCGAGCGTCCGCTCGAGCGCGACGGGGTGCTCGCCTTCCCACCACGCGAAGAGATCCGGCCCCGCGTGCGTATGCGTCGCCGCGACGAGCACGTTCTCCGGCGCGAGGCCGTGGGCCGTCAGCGATTCTCGGACGGCGCCGGTGAACTCGCGTGTGACGACGAGCGTGTCGATCCCGACGAGTACCGCTCGGGCGCCGCCGACCTCGACGGCGAGCGCGCAGGCGAGCAGCGGGTCGTGGACACCGGCGCTGACGGCACGGCGCCCGACGTAGCCGCCCATCGCCGCCGGCGCCCACGGCAGGTCGTTCCTGACGCGCGGATAGCCGGACATCGGCGTCCCGACCGGCGGCGTCACGTCGGCGACCGCGAATCCGGCTCTTGCGCTGCTCACCTCGGTCGATGCGCTAGAAAAACGATTTTCGGACGCTAGCGCCCACGAGGCGCGGCTGTCAAGAAGCCGCGTCCGGCGCTTGACAGCATGCCCGCGACCGCGGACACTGGCCGGGGAGAAACGTTTTACCGCCGATCGGATCTCGGAGTCCTGCCTACCTCGCTCACGACTCTCCTCGACGACGCGCTCGCGCTCGCGCGGATCCCCGCGCCGACGTTCGCGGAGCGCGAGCGCGTCGACTGGATCGAGCGGCGGCTCGCCGGCTCGCCGGGAACGCGCCGGCGAGACGAGGTCGGAAACCTGCTCTGGACCTGGGGCGACGCACCGCCGCGGCTGCTGCTGACGGCGCACGTCGACACGGTGTTCCCCGCGGGGACCCCGCTCGAGATCGCGCGGACGGACGGTCGCCTCTACGGGCCAGGGGTCGGCGACAACGCGGCCGCGATCGCGGTCGCGATCTCGGTGCTGGAGGAGCTCCACGCACGCTCCGTCCTCGCTCCGGGAGCGATCGCCTTCACCGTCGCCGAGGAGGGGATGGGCAACCTCCGCGGCGCGATCGCAGCCTGTGCCGCACTGCGGCCGCAGGCGGTGATCGCGCTCGAGGGGCACGGTCTCGACCGCGTCTTCGTCGACGCCGTCGGGTGCGTCCGCGCGCGCATCGCAGTCCACGGGCCCGGCGGCCACTCCTGGGTCGAGCGCGGCCGCCCGAGCGCGATCCACGCGCTGCTCGAGCTGGGTCGGGCGCTGATCGCCGCCGGCTCGCCGCAGGCGCCCGTCAACATCGGCGTCGTGTCGGGCGGCCGCTCGGTCAACTCGATCGCGGACACGGCGCAGCTCGTGGTCGAGATGCGATCGCTCGAGGAACCGCCGCTCGACGCGTTCGCCGCGCTCGTGGCCACGCTTCGGGCGGAGCCGCCGCTCCGGTACGAGGTCGAGGAGCTCGGCCGCAGGCCGTCGGGCCGGCTCGAGCGCGCCAGCACGCTCCTGCGTGCCGTCTCCGAGGTGCGGGTGGAGCTCGGGCTGCCGGACCTGCTTGACGCGGGATCGACGGACGCCAACGCCGCCCTCGCCGAGGGGATCCCTGCGCTGGCGCTCGGGATCGGGAGGGGGACCGGCATGCACACGCTCGCCGAGAGCATCGACGTCGCGTCGCTCGAGCTCGGGTGCCGGCAGCTCGAGCTCGTCCTCCTCCGCCTGCTCGCCTGACGTGGAACTCGTCGGCTACACGAGCCGGCTGAGCGCCGCGCCGGGCGAGCGGCTCTCGTTCATGGTCAGCTCGAAGCGGCCGGGCTACGAGGCGCGGCTCGTGCGCCTGATCCACGGCGACGAGCACCCGAGCGGCCCTGGCTTCAAGGAGGAAGAGCTGTCGAGCACGATCGACGGGGAGTACGCCGGGCGCGTGCAGGAGCTGCGGCCGGGCTCGTACGTGCTCGTGCCGCGGGTGCCGGTCGGGAGCGAGCTCACGGTTCAGACGTGGCTCTGCGCGACCGCCCCCGAAGCCGGCGAGCAGCCGCTCGTCAGCTGTGACGGCTTCGGGCTCGTGCTCCGGAATGGCGGGCTCGCGCTCGGCGAGCTCGAGACCGGCGTCGCCGTGGTCCCGTGGGAGTGGTACTTCATCGCCGCGGTCGTCTCCGGAACGCGCGCGCGACTCGTGCAGTGGCCGCTGCGTTCCGGGCTCCTCGGAGCGGGTGCGGCCGACGTCGAGGGCGACGTCTCGCCGCTCGAGCCAGGCGAGGGGCCTCTGCGCATCGGCGACGGCCTGAACGGGCGACTCGAGGCCCCGCGCATCTACTCGCGGGCGTTGAGCCGTGAGGAACTGGACGACCTGCCGCCCGACGGTCTCGTCGCCGCGTGGGACTTCTCGCTCGAGATCTCGTCTCGCCGCGCCGTGGACGTCTCCGGAAACGAGCGCCACGGCACGACGGTCAACATGCCGATGCGCGGTGTCACGGGCAGGCGCTGGACGGGGCGCTCCACGAGCTTCCTCGAGGAGCCGTCGCACTACGGAGCGATCCACTTCCACGACGACGACCTCGACGACGCGGGCTGGGAGCCCGACTTCGAGCTGGAGGTGCCCGAGGATCTGCCGAGCGGGGTCTACGCGGCGCGCCTTCGCTCCGGGGACGCCGAGGACTACTTGCCGTTCCTCGTCACGCCGCCGCGCGGAACGGCGACGGCGCCCGTCGCCTTCCTCGCGCCGACGCTCACGTACCTCGCGTACGCGAACGAGCACTACTCCTGGTCGTCCGACTTCGCGGTCTGGGCGCCGGGAATCCGCGACCGCGTCCAGCCCGGCGATCTCTACGCGGCCGAGCAGCGGCTGCTCTCGCTGTACGACTTCCACACCGACGGTGAGGGCGCCTGCTACTCGTCGTACCTCCGGCCGATCCTGAACTTCCGGCCGAAGTGGGACATGCCGCTGATCGGCGCCCCGCAACACCTCGGAGCCGACATGCATCTCCTCGACTGGCTCGAGCACGAGCGCTTCGCGCGGGACGTGATCACCGACCACGACCTCCACCGCGACGGCCTCGATCTGCTCCGCCCCTACGGCGTCGTGCTGACGGGCGCCCACCCCGAGTACTGGACCGAGCGGATGCTCGACGCGCTGGACGCGTACCTCGACGGCGGCGGCCGGCTGATGTACCTCGGCGGCAACGGCTTCTGGTGGGTGACGTCGATCCACCCTGACGCGCCGCACGTGGTCGAGATCCGCCGCGGCCACAGCGGCTCGAGCCCCTGGCGGTCGCGGCCGGGGGAGGTGCATCACTCGGGAACCGGCGAGTTCGGCGGTCAGTGGCGTTACCGCGGGCGGCCGCCCCAGCGGCTCGCGGGCGTCGGCTTCACGGCGCAGGGCTCGGACGAGGCGCTCCCGTACCGTCGGGAGCCGGACTCGTTCGACCCCCGCGCCTCGTGGATCTTCGACGGCGTGGCTGCTGACGAACCGATCGGCGATTTCGGGCTCGTCCTCGGCGGAGCGGGCGGCGCCGAGATCGACCGCGCGGACCGTGCGCTCGGCACCCCGCCGCACGCGCTCGTGCTCGCGACGGCGCGCGGCTACACCGACATGTACCAGGCCCAGCAGGACGACACGGACTTCCACGACGGCCGCACCGGCGGCACCGTCAGCCCGCTCGTTCGCGCCGACATGGTCTTCTTCGAGACCCCCGGCGGGGGCGCCGTGTTCGCGCCCGGCTCGATCTCCTGGTGCGGCAGCCTCTCGTGGAACGGCTACGACAACAACGTCGCCCGGATCACCGGCAACGTCCTCCGCCGGTTTCTCTCGTCCGAGCCGTTCGTCGCTCCCTAGCTCGACCCTCCGGCTCGAGCCATCGCGGTGGCGACCTCCGCGGCCTCGTCGTCGCCGAGCCCGGCGGCGGTGAGGGACTCCCAGGTCGAGAACTGGAGCGAGACGCCGAGTGCCGCCGCCGCCCGGATGCTCGCCTTCCCGCGCAGGCCGCGCCCGCGGAGCAGCAGCTCGACCGTCTGCTCGAGCATGGCACGCGACGCTTGCAGCGTCTCGGCGAGCGCGGGCAGCGCCGCTGCGTCGCGGAGGGAGTGACGCAGCATCGGTGCCGCCTCGCGGTACCAGCGATAGAGATCGCGCAGGACCGCGGACGTGCGCTGATCGGGGTCGACGATCCCGGCGTGGCGCCCAAAGTCCGGTGGCGGGAGGCGCGTCAACCAGTGCCCCTGACAGGCCTCGAAGAGCGAGCGATCGTCGGGGAAGTGCTTGTAAACGGTGAGCCGCTCGACCCCCGCTCGCCGCGCGATCTCCGCGATCGTCGTCTCCCGCGGCCCGACCTCACGGTGGAGGGCGACCGTCGCCTCCACGATCCGCCGCCTCGTCTCGGCCACGTGCTGCGCCCGTGCCTTCATCTCGTACTTCCGCTTCTCGGCCATTTCCTTAAACGGGAAGTTTATCCAATTTGACAGCGGCCCGATTGGCTTGTATCGTCGGTGGGGTTGGCTATACACATTGTTTTTTGAAAGGAGTCGAGGTGGCGACGATGACGACATACCTCCACACGCCGGACGCTCGCGAGACCCTGCTGCGCGGCCCCCTCGGCGCAGAGCTCTTGCTCGCGCGCGCCGGCGGCGACGGGTCCTTCTCGCTCGTCGAGCACCCGCTTGCCGCGCGCGCTCTCGGATCGCCGGTGCACACCCATCGAAACGAGGACGAGTACTCCTACGTCCTCGAAGGCAGCATCGGCGTCGAGATCGGCGGCGAGAGCCTCGTGGTGAACGCCGGCGACCTGGTCGAGAAGCCGCGCGGGATCCCGCATGCGTTCTGGAACCCGACGGACCGGCCGGCGCGCCTGCTCGAGCTGATCGTGCCCGGGGGCCTCGAGCGGTACTTCGCGGAGCTCGGCGAGATCCTCGGCACCCCGGGGCGCCCGGACCTGAACGCGCTCGGAGCGCTCGCGGCTCGCTACGACCTCGAGGTCGACCCCGGATCCGTACCGCGGCTCGTGGCGCAGCACGGCCTGCTGCTCCCCGGGTAGCCCAGAGCGTTGGTTTCGCTGCCGGCCGCGGCGAGGCGCGCGGCCGGCAGCAAGTCTGCTTCGCTACGCGGGCTCGCGGATCGCCGCGGCGGCCGGGA
>Ga0070741_10019655_pt1 | contig 10760 bp, 8 predicted proteins | sample Coa_R1_4_FD_66440 | JGI IMG/M metagenome (GOLD analysis project Ga0070741, IMG submission 66440) | Surface soil microbial communities from Centralia Pennsylvania, which are recovering from an underground coalmine fire - Coalmine... | ecosystem: Environmental > Terrestrial > Soil > Unclassified ... | reverse complement strand
CACCCGACCGCTGGGACACCCTGTTCTTCGACCACGCCCTGGCCGGCCTGGCCATCGGCATCGGCGTGCTGTGCCTGACCTTCGGCTGGAAGCTGGGCCTGCTCGCGGCCGCCGTCCACACGGTCACGTACCTCATGCTGAACGCGGCCATCAACGCCGTCGGCCACATGTGGGGGCGCCAGCCCCACGCCAACCTGGCCCGCAACAACCAGTGGCTGGCCTGGATGACGGTCGGCGAGGGCCTCCACAACAACCACCACGCCGCCCCCACGTCGGCCCGGCTCGCGCTCCAGCGGGGCGAGATCGACCCCGGTTGGTGGGTCGTGCGCTTCCTGATGCGCCGGGGTTGGGCCGAGGTGCGCCACGACACGGTCCACCTCAAGGCCGCCTGAGCATTCTCGTAACGCTCACGCCGCCATAGTGGGCGCCGGCGTTACGAGAACGGTCGGTGTGGGCGGGGGGCGGCCGCCTGCGACCTAGCGTGCACGCCCATGGACATCGTCTCCGCCCTCTTCGTGGAGAACATCAACCTGCGCCCCGTGCCCGGTCCGTCCACGCGGATCGACCTCACCGGCATCATGTTCTCCCTGCCCGCCCCGTCGGAGCCCCCCGTCACCCTCACCCCCCACCTCGTGGTCTTCGTCCGTTGCCGGCCGGACGAACCGGGTAACGCCATCCTCGAAGTGGTGTTCAAGGACGAAAAGGGCGAGGAGGTGGCGCGCAACGCGTCGCCGTTCACCGTGGAGCCGGGCAAGTTCACGTACCGGCTGGTGCGGGGCGAGCTGACCTACCAGGACTACGGAACCATCGAGGCCCACTGCCGCATCGACCGGGGCGACTGGCTGGTCGTACCGCTCACGCTGCTGCCCCCGGCCTGACCGAGATGCCGTTCGCCTCCGCCCTCTCCGTGCACCCGGTGCCGGCCATTGCCGTGGGCGAGGCCGCCGGGCAGGTGCTCGAGGCGCTGGGCCCCGAGCCCGACCTGGTCGCCCTCTTCGTCACGCCCCACCACGGCGGGGCCCTGGAGGACGTGGCCAGCGCGGTGCGGAGCATCCTTCAGCCGCGCACGCTGTTCGGCTGCGCGGCGGTGTCCGTGCTGGGCGTGCGCCAGGAGGTGGAGGATGAGCCCGGGATCAGCGTGTGGGCGGCTCGGTTCGGCGACCGGGCCCAGGTGGCGCCCGCCCGCTTCCCCGACCCGGCCGCCGGCGAGCCGCCCTTCGAACCCAGCGCCCTCCTGCTGGTGGGCGACCCCTACTCCTTCGCCCCGGATGCCCTGTTCGAGACCCTCGCCGGCGCCCACCCCGGCCTGCCCATCATCGGCGGCAACGCCTCGGCCGCCTTCGGGCCCGGCGGCAACCGCCTCGTCCTGGACGGCACGGTGACCACCAACGGAGCCGTGGGCGCCTTCCTGGGCCCGGGCGTGCACGTCACGACGGTGGTGTCGCAGGGGTGCCGGCCCATCGGCAACCCATACGTGGTCACCAAGTCGGAGCGCAACGTCATCTACGAGCTGGCCGGCCGGCCCGCCCTGGAGCGGCTGCTGGAGATGGCCCGCTCCGGCGTGGTGCCCGAGGAGGACGTGCGCCTGATCAACCAGGGTCTGCACCTGGGGCAGGTGATCGACGAGCACAAGGACCGCTTCGAGTCGGGCGACTTTCTGGTCCGCAACGTGCTGGGCGCCGACCAGGAGGTGGGCGCCATCGCCGTGGGCGCGGAGGTGGAGCTGGGCCAGACCGTGCAGTTCCACGTGCGCGACGCCCGCACCGCCGACGAGGACCTGCGCGTGGCCCTCGACGGCCACGGCGCCGCCGGCGGCGGCCTGCTGTTCACCTGCAACGGGCGGGGCCGGCGCCTGTTCGGCCAGCCCGACCACGACGCCGAGGTGTTCGACGAGCGGGTGGGCGCGCCGGTGGCGGGCTTCTTCGCCGCGGGTGAGTTCGGCCCGGTGGGCGGGCGCAACTTCGTGCACGGCTTCACCGCGTCGATGGCGCTCTTCTCCGACGGGTAACGGGGACAAGGGAAGCCGCACGGCTGGGTAGGGTGCGAGCATGACCACGCCGGACCTCGAGCAGCTGGGCATCAACGTCATCCGGGGCCTGGCCATGGACGCCCCCCAGAAGGCCAATTCCGGCCACCCGGGAACGGCCATGGCCCTCGCGCCCCTGGCCCACGTGCTGTTCACCAGGATCATGAAGTACGACGCGACCGCGCCCGACTGGCCCGATCGCGACCGCTTCATCCTGTCCGCCGGCCACGCCTCGATCCTGCTGTACTCGATGCTCTACCTCACCGGGTACGGCCTCACCCTCGACGACATCGAGCAGTTCCGCCAGTTCGGGTCCCGCACGCCCGGGCACCCCGAGGTCCACCACACGCCCGGCGTCGAGGTCACCACCGGGCCGCTGGGCCAGGGCTTCGCCAACGCCGTGGGCATGGGCATCGCCGAGCGCTGGCTGCGGGCCCGCTTCAGCCCCGAGGTCGTCGACCACCACACGTTCGTCATCTGCAGCGACGGCGACCTGGAGGAGGGCATCAGCCACGAGGCGGCATCGCTGGGCGGGCACCTGGGCCTGGGCCGGCTGGTCTACGTGTACGACGACAACCACATCACCATCGACGGCCCCACCGAGCTGGCCCTGTCGGACGACGCGGCCAAGCGCTTCGAGGCCTACGGGTGGCACGTCGACAACGTGGGCGAGATCGCCAACGACGTCGACGGGCTGGAGTCCGCGCTGCGCCGGGCCATGGCCGTGGAGGACCGGCCGTCGCTCATCATCCTGCGCAGCCACATCGGCTGGCCCGCCCCCCACAAGACCGATACCAAGGAGGCGCACGGCGAGCCCCTGGGCGAGGACGAGATCCGGGCCACCAAGGAGATCCTGGGCCTGCCCCCGGAGCAATCGTTCTGGGTGCCCGACGACGTGCTGGAGATGTACCGGGAGGCAGGCCGCCGGGGCCAGGCCCTGCGGCAGGCATGGGAGCAGCGGTACGAAGCGTGGACAGGCGACAAGGCGGAGTTCCAGGCCTGCCTCCAGGGCCGGGGCCTCGACGGCTGGGAGGCCAAGCTGCCCACCTGGGAGGCAGGCGAGCGGCTCGCCACCCGGCGGGCCATCAACGAGTGCCTGAACGCCACCGCCGACGTGGTCCCCGGAGTGCTGGCCGGGGGGGCCGACCTCACCGGCAACACGGGCGTGAAGCTGGACGGCGCACCCCTCCAGTCGCGGGAGCATCCCGAAGGCCGGGCCATCGCCTACGGCATCCGCGAGCACGGCATGGGCGGGATCATGAACGGCATGGCCATGCACGGCGGCGCCATCCCCGTGGGCGGCACCTTCTTCAACTTCAGCGACTACATGCGGGGCGCGGTGCGGCTGGCGGCCATGTCCGAGGCCCACGTCGTGTACTCGTGGACGCACGACTCCGTGGGCCTGGGCGAGGACGGGCCCACCCACCAGCCCATCGAGCACCTGGCGTCGTTCCGGGCCATGCCCCAGCTGCGGGTCATCCGGCCGGCCGACGCCAACGAGACGGCCCATGCCTGGCGCATCGCGGTCAACGGCAGGGGGGCGACCGCCCTCATCCTCACCCGCCAGACGGTGCCGGTGCTGGAGGGCACGGCCGAGCAGTACGAGGGCGTGGCCAAGGGCGCCTACGTCCTGCGGGACGACGGCAGCGGTGAGCCGGATCTGATCCTGGTGGGTACAGGTTCGGAAGTGAGCGTGTGCTTGGGTGCGGCCGACCTGCTGGAAGCCGAGGGCCGGCTGGTGCGGGTGGTGTCGATGCCGTCGTGGGAGCTGTTCGACGCCCAGACCGACGAGTACCAGGAGTCGGTGCTGCCGGCCGAGGTGCCCACGCTGTCGGTCGAGGCGGCGTCTTCGTTCGGGTGGGCCCGCTGGGCAGACGACTTCGTGGCCATCGACCACTTCGGTGCCTCCGCTCCCGGCGAAGTGGTGCTCCGGGAGTTCGGCTTCACCCCCGAGCACGTGGCCGACAAGGCTCGCGAGCTGCTCGAGGAGTACGAGGGGGGCGGCGAGGACGACGGCGAGGACGGCGGCGGATACGACGAGGAGGACGAATCGTGACCAAGCTCCACGACCTGTACCGCGAGGTGGGCCAGAGTCCCTGGCTCGACAACCTCAAGCGCGACTACCTCCTCGACGGCCAGCTCGCCCGCCTCCGGGACGACGGCATCCGGGGGGTGACGTCCAACCCGACCATCTTCCAGAAGGCCATCGCCGGCGGATCCGCCTACGACGAGCAGTTCCGCTCGCTCGTCGAGGCCCACTCGGTGGAGGACGCGTACTGGGAGCTGGTGATCGACGACATCCTCGAAGCGCTGGCCGTCCTCCGCCCCGTCTACGACGAGAGCGGCGACGACGGCTTCGTGTCCATCGAGGTGGCGCCCGCCATCGCCAACGACACCGACGCCACCATCAAGGCGGCCGCCTTCTTCCACGACCGCATCAACCAGCCCAACCTGCTGGTGAAGATCCCCGCCACCAGAGCGGGCATCCCCGCCATCCGGGAGATGACCGCCCGGGGCAAGAGCATCAACATCACGCTGATCTTCAGCCTCAGCCGCTACGACGCCGTCATCGAGGCATACCTGTCCGGGTTGGAGGCGGTCGAGGGCGACCTGGCCAACGTGCACAGCGTGGCGTCGTTCTTCGTCAGCCGGGTCGACACCGAGGTGGACCAGCGGCTCGAAGCCATCGGCACGCCCGAGGCCCTGGCCCTGCGGGGCAAGGCCGCGGTCGCCCAGGCCAAGTTGGCGTACAAGCTGTTCCGGGAACGCTTCTCCGGCCCCCGGTGGGAGGCGCTGGCCGCCCGGGGCGCTCGCCTGCAACGCCCGCTGTGGGCGTCGACGTCCACCAAGAACCCGGCCTACCCCGACCTGCTGTACGTCGAGACCCTGATGGGCCCGGACACGGTGAACACCATGCCCGACGCCACCATCGAGGCCTTCCTCGACCACGGCACCGTGGCCCGCACCATCGACCAGGGGGCGGACGAGGCCGAGCAGACCCTGGGCGCCATCGAAGCCCTCGGCATCTCCATGGAGGACGTCGGCGACACGTTGGAGGAGCAGGGCGTGGCCGCCTTCCAGAAGTCCTTCGACGAGCTCATCCAGGCCCTATCCGACAAGGCCAACGCCCTCCAGGCGAAATGAGCCCCGCCGCCAGCCCGGCCGAGCTGGCCGAGCGTCTCTTCGCCCGGGACACCACCCTGTGGCCCGACGGCAACGTCGCTCCGAGTCGTCTCGGCTGGCTGGACGTGGCCGAGCGGATGCGGGCCGAAGCCGCCGACCTGCGGGCGTGGGCGGACGGCATCGGCCACTCCCGCGTGGTGCTGCTGGGCATGGGCGGGTCTTCACTCGGGCCCGAGGTCCTGCGGGCGGTGTCGGGCGAACAGCGGATGTTCGTGTGCGACACCACCGACCCCGAGACGGTGTCGTCCGTCGACCCCGACGACACCTTCTTTCTTGTGTCCTCCAAGTCGGGCACCACCCTGGAAGTGAAGACGCTGTTCGCCCACTTCTGGGACAAGGTGCCCGACGGCTCGTGCTACGCGGCCATCACCGACCCGGGCACGCCCCTCGACGAGCTGGCCGTCGACGCCGGCTTCAACCGAGTGTTCCGCAACCCGCCCGACATCGGGGGCCGGTACTCGGTCCTGTCGTACTTCGGTCTGGTGCCCGCCGCGCTCTTGGGCCTGGACGTCGAGCAGCTGTGCAGCCGTGCGCTCACCGCCGACCGGGTGGAGGCGGCCGAGCTGGGCATCGCCATGGGGCAGGCGGCGCTGGACGGCCGGGACAAGGTCACGGTCGTGGTGCCCGAGGACTTCCGGGCCTTCGGGCTGTGGGTCGAGCAGCTCATCGCCGAGTCCACCGGCAAGCAGGGCCGGGGTTGCGTGCCCGTGCCCACCACCGACCTGGAGCAGGGCCGCGACCGGCACCACGTGCTGCTCGAGCTGTCCGACATCTACGACCTGGGCGAGCAGTTCATGCACTGGGAGATCGCCACCGCCGTCGCCGGGCACGTGCTGGAGATCGACCCCTTCGACGAGCCCAACGTCACCGAGTCGAAGCAGAACACGGCCAAGGTGCTCGACGACCTTCCCCTGCCCGCCATCGACACGGCCGACCCCGGCACCGTGCACGACTGGCTGCGTGAGCAGGTCCGCCCGGGCGACTACGTGTCGCTGCAGGCGTACCTCCCCTACGGGCAGGACGAGCACCTGGAGGCGTTGCGCCAGGGCGTGCGGGACGGGCTGGGCGGCCTGGCCGTCACCGCCGGGTACGGCCCCCGGTTCCTGCACTCGACGGGCCAGCTGCACAAGGGCGGGCCGAACGAGGTGGTAGCCGTGCAACTGCTGCGGCGCACGCAGGCCCCGGCGGTGCCCATCCCCGGGTACCCGTACGACTTCAACACGCTCATCTCCGCCCAGGCGCTGGGCGACTACCAGAGCCTGCGGGACCACGGCCGGCGGGTCTTGCGGGTGGCGGTCGACGACCTCAAGGAAGTGCGATGAGACGCCCCCTCTGTGTTCTCCGGCAACTCAGTTTCGGGGGCCGGAACTCAGTTGCAACAGAACGGGGGGTGGGGGCGTCATGAGAATCGGCATGGTGGGCCTGGGGCGCATGGGCGGGAACATGTCCAAGCGCCTGGTGGAACACGGCCACGAAGTGGTGGCCTTCGACCGCAACGCCGAGTCGGTGCAGGCGGCCGGCGCCGACGGTGCCATCGGCGCGTCGAGCCTGGCCGACCTGGTGGGCAAGCTGGAGCCGCCCCGGGCCGTGTGGGTGATGGTCCCGTCGGGCGACCCCACCACGGCGACCATCAACGAGCTGGCCGGGCTCCTCTCCCCCGGCGACACCATCATCGACGGCGGCAACTCCAACTACCACCACGCCATGCAGCTGAGCGCCGAGCTGGCGCCCAAGGGCATCGCCTTCGTCGACGCCGGTGTGTCCGGCGGCGTGTGGGGTCTGAAGAACGGGTACTGCCTCATGGTGGGCGGCGCACGGGAGGCGGTGGCGCGCATCGAGCCCGTGTTCCTGGCGCTGGCGCCCGAGGACGGCTACGCCCACGTGGGGCCGTCGGGTGCCGGCCACTTCACCAAGATGATCCACAACGGCATCGAGTACGGGATGTTGCAGGCATACGCCGAGGGCTTCGCCCTCCTCGAGTCGGCCACCGAGTTCGGCCTCGACCTTCACCAGGTCGCGGCCCTCTGGAACCACGGTTCGGTGGTGCGCTCGTGGTTGCTCGAGCTGGCCGAGATGGCCCTCGCCAAGCCCGAGGAGTTCAAGCACATCCGGGGGTACGTGGAGGACTCCGGCGAGGGTCGCTGGACCGTCCAGGAATCCATCGAGCGGGCCGTGGCCACGCCGGTGATCACCGCCTCGCTGTACGCCCGGTTCGAGTCCCGCGACGACGAACGCATGGCCGCTCGCATCGTCGCCGCCCTTCGCAACCAGTTCGGCGGCCACAAGTTCCTGTCCGAGTCCGGGGCGGCCGAGGTGGCGAGGCAGAAGGACATGGACGGCGGGGTCACCGCGCCCGAGGCGGCCGGCAGCCAGTGACCGACGCCGAGCTCCCGTCCAACCCCCTCATGGAAGGACTGGAGACGGAACGGCGGGCGCCGCCGTGCATCCTCGTGGTGTTCGGGGCTTCGGGCGACCTCACCAGCCGCAAGCTCATGCCCGCCCTCGCCCGGCTGGCCGACAACCGGCAGCTGCCGGCTGCCTTTGCCGTCGTCGGCGTGGCTCGCACCGAGCTGTCGGACGACGACTTCCGCCAGCGCATGTTGCAGGCCGTGGAGAAGCCGTCGGCCGCATGGGAGAACCTCGTGAGCGGCTTCCGCTACGTCGCCGGCGACTACGGCAACCCCGAGACGTTCCAGCAGCTGAAGCGGGTGCTCGACGAGGTGGACCAGGAGCGGGGTACGGGCGGCAACCGCGTGTACTACCTGGCCACCATCCCCTCCGTGTTCGCCGAGGTGGCCGACGCCTTGGCCAACGCCGGGCTGAACCGGCCCAAGGACGAGGCGTCGTTCGTGCGCATCGTCGTGGAGAAGCCCTACGGGAGGGACCTGACGTCGGCCCTCGAGCTCGACGCCGGAATGCACCAAGCCTTCAGCGAGTCGCAGATCTACCGGATCGACCACTACCTCGGGAAGGAGACGGTCCAGAACGTCCTCGCCCTGCGCTTCGCCAACGCCATCTACGAACCCATCTGGAACCGGCGGTACGTCGACTCGGTGCAGATCACCGTGGCCGAATCGCTGGGCGTGGGCCACCGGGGCGGCTTCTACGAGACGGCCGGTGCCCTCCGGGACATCGTGCAGAACCATGTGCTCCAGGTCCTGGCCCTCACCGTGATGGAGCCGCCCGCCACCATCGACGCCAAAGGCATTCGGGACGAGAAGGTCAAGGCCTTGCGGGCCGTCGACCTCCTGTCCACCGACGAGGTCGCCACCGAGGTGGTGCGGGCCCAGTACGACGCCGGTTGGGTGGAGGGCGAGCCCGTGGTCGGATACCGGGAGGAGGAGGGCGTCGACCCCAACAGCCAGACGGAGACGTATGTGGCCATGCGCCTGCGGGTCGACAACTGGCGGTGGGCGGGCGTGCCCTTCTACATCCGGACCGGCAAGCGCCTGCCCAAGCGGTACACCGAAGTGGCCATGCGCTTCCACGACGTGCCCCATCTCCCGTTCGGGCCCAAGGAGGCCCGGGGCCTGGGGCCCAACGCGCTGGTGCTGCGCATCCAACCGGACGAGGGCATCACCCTGCGGTTCGGGGCCAAGGTGCCGGGCCAGGCCTTCCGAGTGCGCAGCGTGTCCATGGACTTCTCCTACGGCGCCGCCTTCCTGGAGGAGACGCCCGAGGCCTACGAGCGCCTGCTGCTCGACGCCATGATCGGCGACCCCACCCTCTTCATCCGCACCGACGAGGTGGAGCAGGCGTGGAGGATCGTCGACCCCATCCTCACCGCCTTCGCCGAGGGAACGCCCCCGCTGGCGCGGTACCAGGCGGGCGCGTGGGGTCCCCGGGAGGCCGACCTGTTGCTGGAGCGGGACGGGCGGACGTGGCGGACGCCGTAACCGCGGGGGCGCCCTTCACGGTGCTCGGGTCGTGGCGGGGCGAGAGCGTGAAGATGGGCGACGTCCTCGACGCCATGGAGGGCCTGCGCCGGGGCGAGCAGCGCACGGCCACGCGCACGTCCGTCCTGTCGCTGGTGATCGTGGCGTCCGACGCGGCCGACGCCCGCCGGGCGGCCGAGGCCGTGCGGGGCCTGGGCGGGCGGCACCCGGCCCGGTGCGTGCTCGTCGTCACCGAGGACAGTGGGTCCGAGGCCGAACCCCGCCTGTGCGACGCCGAGGTCGAGTTGGTGAGCGCCCAGGTCGACGGGAGGATCGTGTGGTGGGAGGAGGTCACCCTCACCGTCACCGGCGCCATCGCCCAGCACCTCGACTCCCTCATCGAGCCCCTCACCCTGCCCGACCTGCCTGTCGTGGTGTGGTGCGCGGGTGTGATGCCGGCGCCGTCGGACCCGTTGTTGCGGAGTGCCGACACCGTGCTGGTCGACAGCAAGCAGGTGGGCGACGTCGACGCCTTCCCGGCCATCGTCGAGCTGTCCCGCCGGCACACGGTGGTCGACCTGTCGTGGGCCCGGCTGGAGCCGTGGCGGGAGTTGCTGGCCGGGCTGTTCGAGGGCCGCCACTTCCGGCCCTTCGTGGCGGGCGTCCACCACGTGTCGGTGGCGGGCAAGGAAGGGCCGCGACATCTTTTGGCCGGGTGGTTGGCCAGCCGCCTGAAGCTCTCCCGCAACGTGTTCCACCTCGAGGACGCCCGGCACGTGAGCCTGCTGCTCCGGGCCTCGGGGCCCGGTGGCGAGCCCAACGCCGAGTTCGCGGTGGAGCGGCGGGAGGGCGAGCGGATCGTGCGGGCGTGGGCGTCGGTGGAGGGCGGGCCGTCCCACCGGGACGTGCTCCCCCTGCCGGACGACTCGCTCCCCTGGTCGCTGGCCGATGCGTTGACGCATCTCGTCTACGACCGCACCTACCAGCAGGCGCTCGGCGGCGCTCTTACGTTTGTCGTCCCCCCGGCTCCCGACAAATAGGCTCCGCGCCCATGAATGGCGAGCTCGTCGTGGTCGACGACGTGCCCGGCGAGTTCGCCGAGCGGGTCATCGAGGCGTTCCACAACCGGCCCGAGGACACGTTCTCGTTCGCGCTGTCCGGCGGGCAGACGGCGCGCCGGAGCTACGAGCGGCTGGCCGTCGACGGCGCCCAGCAGGTCGACTGGTGGACCGTCGACATCTACTGGGGCGACGAGCGCTGCGTACCGCCCGACTCGCCCGACTCCAACGAGCGCCTGGGCCGGGAGGCGCTGCTCGAGAAGGTGGGCGCGGCCAACGCCGTGTACCCCATGCGCTGCGACGAGGGGTCCGACGCCTACCAACTGCGGGTCAGCGAGGCCGGCCGCATCGACGTGATCCACCTGGGCATGGGCGCCGACGGGCACACCGCATCGCTCTTCCCGGACTCGCCCGCGCTGAACGCCGACCCGGGCCGGCTGGTGGTCATGAACCACGACCCGTTGGGCCGGCACCCGTACGAACGCATGACGCTCACCTTCTCGGGCATCGCCCGGGCCCGCACGGTGCTGTTCACCGTGGCCGGTGAGGAGAAGCAGGAGGCCATGCAGCGCATCGCCGACGGCGAGGACCTCCCCGCCGCCCGGGTGCGGGCCGACC
>Ga0070741_10019654_pt1 | contig 10760 bp, 8 predicted proteins | sample Coa_R1_4_FD_66440 | JGI IMG/M metagenome (GOLD analysis project Ga0070741, IMG submission 66440) | Surface soil microbial communities from Centralia Pennsylvania, which are recovering from an underground coalmine fire - Coalmine... | ecosystem: Environmental > Terrestrial > Soil > Unclassified ... | reverse complement strand
TTTCCTCGATCTGCTTGAAGCCGCCCACGCCTCCGCCCCGCTTTTCCCCGCCTGATCCATCCAGGACAGTTCCCGTCTGAAAAGTCCGCGCCGCGCGGCGCGGACGGTTTCTCTTAACCTAAACCGCAGGACGGCGCAGTTGGCGCAATCCTGCCATTTTCCAGTTTTGAAGGAGTCAATATGAAGAATGTTCGTTTGCAGATGTTAAAAGTGGGTGGAAGCTTGCTGGCCGGATTGCTGGTTCCCACCCTGGCGCGCGCCTGCGCCTGCGGGTGCGGGATTTTCGACGTGGGCACGAGCTACATGCTTCCCACCGGCCCCGGCGGAACGGTGTGGGACCAGTATGATTACCAGGACCAGAACCATAACTGGCACGGCTCCAGCGAGGCGCCGTCGTCGGACAATGATGACAAGGAGATCAGAACCCATTTCTCGACGTTGGGATTCCAGTATATGTTCAACCGGAGTTGGGGTGTTGAGGCGGAGATTCCTTACGCCTTTCGATATTTTCGCGGCACGTTGGACGATGGAACGGTCGCGTCTCACTCGTGGAGCGCCTTGGGGGATTTGAAATTGCAAGCCATCTACACCGGTTTTGCGCCGGACTCATCAAGCGGCCTGACTTTTGGGGTCAAAATCCCCACGGGCGGCTTTCATACGGACACGGGCCTCGTGGACCGTGACACACAAATTGGCGCCGGCAGTGTGGATGCGCTCATGGGCGGGTTTCATCGTGGCAAGATCGGCCCCGGCATGAATTGGGAATGGTTTGCGCAGTTGCAACTCGACGTGCCGACAATCATTCAAGCCGATTATCGTCCTGGCGTTGAATTAAGCACCGCCGCTGGTGTCGACTACGCCGGATTCTCGGTTGGACCTGCGCGCATTATCCCGCTGGCGCAAGTCTTGTTCTCGGAGCGGACTGCCGACAGCGGAGCCGCTTCCGCCCCTGAAAGTACCGGATATCAGCGCATTCTTCTGTCACCGGGACTGGAAGTCCATATTCACCCATTCGACATTTACGCCGACGCGGAGTTTCCCGTCTTCCAAAACTTCAACGGGAACCAACTCGCCGCGCCGGTCCTGTTCAAATTTGCGTTGAGCTATATGTTTTAGCGCTGATTTTCTTTCGTCACGCTGTTCGCCGGCGCACGCCCCAAAAAGTTGGTCAATATCTTGGGATGGTTCGGCGCTGTCACGTACAGCCGAAAATGGCGCTCGCTGGCGTTTGCCCTTGCGCCATGGCATCCTTGCGATTCGAATCTCAATGCTGTGCGTCACTATGCATAAATCCTGCCTTGTTCCCGTTTTCGTTTGTTTCCTCTTATGCGCAGAGTCGGCGTCTTCCCAGACGAACTTCATTTATGACGTGCGCGCTTTCGGGGCGGTTGGCGATGGGCGCACCGACGACACTCCGGCGTTCCAGCGCGCCTTGGATGCGGCGGGACAAAATGGCGGCGGAACCGTGCAAGCCGGGCGCGGCAACTTCTTTTTCGCCGGGCATTTGACGGTTCCGAAGGCAGTGGCGCTTTGCGGCATCTGGAAATCGGTGCCCTCGCATGTGGGGATGCGGGACCAGGGGTTTTCCAAAGCCACGGATGACGGGACGACTTTTCTCGTCACCGAAAACATGGGCAACGAGGACGGGCCAGGGTTCATCACCTTGGGCGAAAACGGCACGTTGTCGGGCATGGTCGTTTATTATCCCAACCAAAAACCGGACGAAACCCCGGCGGCTTATCCGTGGGCGGTGGTGATGCGGGGCAAGAACCCGGCGGTCCTCGATGTCGAGTTGCTCAACGCCTACAACGGAATCGACGCCTCACGCAACGAAAGGCACCTGATTCGAAACGTCTCGGGGCAGCCATTGCGCCGGGGGATTTATGTGGACGACATCATGGACATTGGACGGATCGAGAATGTGCATTTCAACCCGTGGTGGAGCACGCGCCCGGCCGTGTTGCATTGGCAGCAGGAGCACGGAGAGGCGTTCATCATCGGGCGAAGCGACTGGCAGTACATGCTTGACACATTTTGCTTCGGCTACAACATCGGCTACAAGTTCATCCACACCGGCGCGGGCGAATGCAACGGCAATTTCCTTGGCTTGGGGGCGGACGATTGTTACACGGCGGTAGAGGTCGAGGATTCGGCGCCATACGCCCTGCTCATCAACAATGGCGAATTTGTTTCCTTTCACGGGCCGAATCCCACGATGGTGCGTGTCAGGGATTCGAACCGCGGTGTCGTGCGGTTTTCGAACTGCGCGTTTTGGGGCCCGTGCAACCAGATCGCCGAAATCGCGGGACGCGGCACGGTGGGATTCTCGGATTGCACATTTGTGGACTGGGATCATCACAACGAAGGCCGCGCCGCGATCCAGGCCACAGGCGGCAGCGTGCTGGTGCGCGGCTGCGAATTTCGGCAGGACAAGCCGCAGATCGATCTTGGCCCGGAGGTCAAACGCGCGGTGATTTCCGACAACCTGATCCGCGGCAAGATCCGCATCGCCAATCACGCTTCGACCAAATTCCAAATTCACGACAACGGCGATAACGAATCGGAGATGAAATAGGCGGGCGTCCAAGAGCTTTCGGCGCGCCGCGCCGGTGGCATGCAAGCGCGGAGCCCTTCGGTTGTAAAACTAACGGCCGTTCATTTGACCGACGGTTCCTGGCCGACGCCGGCGCGCCGAGTTGGCTGACCAAGGAGGTCGCCAAATCTCGGCAGAAGGCCGTATTTCTGTTCCCAGGTGGTATACATGAAGCCGCGGAGTTTGGGAGTGCCCGGGGCGAGATCGAGCCAGGCAGCGGTGTTCTTCAAATCGTCTTCGTCGTAGTAGCAGGCCACAAGGGTTCGCGTGCCGCGACCGGAAAAGAAGCGCAGGCTGGCGGCGTTGGGCGCGCCGCCCCAGACGGCCATGATCAGGCTGCGCGGAACATGATCCCACGCCCCGGCAAAGTCGCCGTTGACAAGATAATAGTTGGCGTGGCCGTTGCAGTTGGGATCGAGCATGTCAGCCCAGGCATAGACGGAGACGCTGGGGGATTCGTCGCGAAGGATTTCAACTTCCTTGGTGAAACATTGGCCCAGAAGCTCGCCCATGTTATGGCCGCCGCAGGCCTGACAGGTTCCGCCCATGCGAATTTCGTCCATGGAAAGCAGAACGGATTGGGGATGGAGCTTGTCAAATAGAACATGGGCCTCGTCGGCGAAGATTTTATAAAGCTCCGGCTCGGCCATGCAGACGGTTACTTGCGAATCGTAAATGATTTGCGAGTGATACCAGCTCACTTTGAGGTTCTGGCCTTCGACGATTCGGCCGCTGGGGAGAATGCGCATCGGCAGCGCCGGGCCGTCGTCGCGCCAGGGATCCAGATGCGGATCAACCAAGGGCGCGTAGTCTTTCCCTTCAGTGTAAACGGTCGCGCCGTCTTCGCTGCGGACGTTGACGGGAGTCCCGGGGCGACGGAGGACGTTGACCGGGCCGGTTTCTTCGATGGACCAGTCGTCGAGCCACAGTTTGCCGGACTTGGCGCCCCAGACGCCCGCGTAAACTGAAAGGGTGTTGTGATCGAGGCTGTTGAAAAGCATCGTGACTTTGCGCCAGTCGGAGGTCGCGGGAAGGTGAAACTCGCGCGGCGCCACTTCGCGGTCGCCGGTGAGAATCTCCACATGAACGGCATTGGCTGGCTCCAGGCCTTCGGTCTTGACCCATAAAGTCAGCCGATAGGAGCGATGCGGTTGGACAGCGATCTTTTGCATGGCCCGGCCATGGCCGTATTGGTTGGCGGTAAAATTTTCGAGGCGCAAGGAGGACGTGCCGCTGTGTTTGACTGCGGTATCGGCGAAGCTAATCTGGCCCGGTTGGTCGCAAAATTCGAAGTCGTCGGGGCTGTTGCCATTGAAGTTTTCGAATCCACCGTTCTTGAATGGCGGGGGCGCAGAGGAGGCAATGTGAGCTTCGCCGCCTTTGACGACAAAAGGCGCGTCTTCCACGGGAAGTCCTTCCGCCAGGTTTGGATCGTGCGCGAGCGCCGCGCTGCCGTAGCCGACGGAAAAAATGGCGGGAATCAAATCCAGGCTGTTTTCTTCGCACTGGTATTTGACTTCGCCGAGGCGACGGAGGAAATCGGGAGATTTTTGCGAGAGATCATCGAGACCGCAGGAGAGGACGGCGCCATTAAAATGATGTTCTGCGGCGGTCTTGAGCAGCTTGGTGATGTCGGCGACGTCACTGTCCTTTTCGAGATTCCAGCCGAAAACCCAGACGAAGCGATCGGCAAAACGCGGAGCGGCTTCTAGATGAGCAGCGAGAAGGCAGGCGCAAAAGAGAGGAAAGGCTTTCATTGGAGGCCTTTGTGACCGGCAAGTGAACCGGATGGCAAGCAGAATCGCGACGGAAGTCGGCAAGGCGTCCGGATTCGGCCAGGCCGCGATAGATTTTGTTCTGGCCGACGATGTGGTCAAACATCTCGGTGACGGCGACGACGCGGCGGGATTGTTCGTTGCGGACGCTGAGGGCCGTCGCGCGACCAGGTGTTAGAGAAGGTCATGCCGTTACGCTACAAGGCGCACGATGAAATCTGCGCAGCGCTGACGAACGACCAGAAGGCAAAGCTGGACCCACTTCTGCACCAACCCCACCCTGAATTTCACGGCGGGTTAACCAGAGAAGCCGCGTCGGGAAACTAAGTCAGGCCGGCTTCACGGCCGTCCTTAACCAAGCCTAAGGCGCCCAGATGGAATGGATGGGCCAGGCGGCAAGGCGCGCGAGGCTGGCGCCGCCGCCAGCGGCAGAGAGGGTCAGGACGGGGTGGGACATCGGCGCAAGGACTTTCGTCAAACAAACGGTGTGATTGGCGAAGACCTCGAAGACCGAATGGTCGAGGAATAGGTGGAGGTTGAGTTTGGGGGTGGAGAGCGGGGCTTGGGAGTCGTTGACGGTGAGTCGGGAGCCGTCGAAGGAAATGTGGATGGCGGGGGCGGAGGAAGCGGCATCCTGAAAGGCGAGGGTAATCGAATGGGCGGAATGGAGCTCGAGGTCGGCGGTGATTTCGAGGGTATTGGTGGAAGGGAGTTGGATGGAAGACGGGGCGTCGCCCAAGGAAAGACGGCGGGATTTTTCGGCGTGCCCGCGCAGCTTATGGAGTTGTGAAACCGGTTCTTGATGGAGTTGCCCATCCGACGAGACGCTGAGGAGCCGCGGAACGGTCAGACAGCCGTTCCAACCATGGCCGCCGGGAAAATTGTTGACCCAGCCCCACAGGAGGCGGCGGCCATCATCGCAAAGCATGGTGTTGGGCGCGTAGAAGCTGGAGCCGTAGTCCATCATGCCACGGGCGGTGGCATGGAAGCGGCAGGTTCTGGAATCGAAATCGCCGACGAACCATTGCACGGGCTCCCAGGGGGAGACGATGAGGACCCAGTGGCGGCCCACCTGAAAAAAATTGGGGCATTCAATATCCCGGATATCGGCGTCGGGATGTTGAAAAAGAACGCCGCGGTAAACCCATTGCGTCAGCGAAGGGTTCTGCGCTTCGTAGATGTTGACGACGGCTTGGCCGCCTTTGTTTTGGTTGAGGTTGCCGCCGCAGACGAGAAAGGTTTTTCCGGCAGCGTGGAAAATGAACGGGTCGCGCCATTCGTAGATTTTCCGGTCGCCGTGGAGAGCCTCGGAAAGGATAGGATTGCCGGGCAGTTTGCGCCAGTGGACGAGGTCGTCATCGCCGAGAGCGGCCCATTGCTCGGCATGGTCCCCGGCGGAACGGTTGAGGGCGACGCTGGTGTAGAAGATCATCGGCTGTCCGTCGCCGTTGATCGTGCAGCAACCGGACCAGACGCCTTGCTCCTGGCGGTCGGTGGAGGGACAGAGCGCAATGGGGAGGCGCTCCCAATTAGCGAGATCGCGGCTGCGAACGTGGCCCCAGTGTTTTGGGCCGTCGCCATCGCTGAAAGGATTGAGCTGATAAAACAGGTGGTACCAACCGTGGTAATAGATGGGGCCATTGGGATCGTTCATCCATTGGGCGGGAGCAGTGACATGAAAAATGGGATGCCAGGAATCAGCCTGGGCGCGGGGCGTGGCCGCATCGATGGCCGCCTGGGCGCGCGCGCCGGCGTCAGAAGCATCCGCAGCCGATTGCCCGCGCAAGACGAATGAAAGAAGGCAACCCAGCAGAAGCTGCGAGATGAGGCGAAAGCGCATGAGGAGTAATGGCTTTGTCAGCGTGAGTACATGAAAGGGGAAAGCGGCTCAGGCGAGCGGAGAAGCCAAAGCAGGAGGCCGACCACCGCCAGAGTTATGAGGATGGGAATAATCCACCATTTTTTCTCCCGAGCGAGCAAGCGCAGGACGTTTTTGATAAACCCGGGCACCGCCGCATGGTTCAGTGACGGAGAGGAATTGGCAACATGGAATTGAGAAAAGGAGCCGTCCGCCGGGTCGAAGCGGTCTTGAAGTCTCAGATCGTTCCGGTCAGCAGGCAAGAAGCGGCGACGGCTCTCGACTTGCCTGCCTGATTACGGCGACGGGCGGGTCGCCCAAGCCGAAGTGGCAACAGTCAACCACTCGGACTTCAGAGTTCTGGTTCCAGAAAATTTGAATTTCAAGGCCGCATCTTCTGTCTTTATACTGAACACGTCTCTCTTTAGAATATTTGACACCATCATGATTACGCCACTCAACTCCAACGGACGTTCCTCCAAAAAAAGCGCCCTCTCCCGCCGCCAGTTCCTGCGCCGCACTTCCGCAGCCGCCGGCGCCGCCGCCATTTATTTCCCTTATGTCGGCAATGTGCTCGGGGCCAATGACCGCATCAATGTCGCTTGCATTGGCGTCAACGGCAAAGGCGACAGCGACAGCTCCGACGCCGCCAGTTGTGGGGGCAACATTGTCGCCATTTGCGACATCGATAAAAACAATCTCGCGCAAAAGGCCAAGCAGTTCGCGCAATTTCCCGAGCTGAAGCAGTACCAGGACTTCCGCAAAATGTTCGACGAAATGGAAAAGAACATCGATGCTGTGACTGTTTCCATCCCGGACCACAACCATGGCGTCGCCACCATTCGCGCGCTCAAGTCCGGCAAACACGTCTTTTGCCAGAAGCCCCTGACCCAAACTGTCCATGAGGCGCGCATCGTCCGCGGGCTCGCCAAGGAAAAAGGCCTCGCCACGCAAATGGGCAACCAGGGTAGCGCCGAACCCGGTCTGCGCCGAGCCGTCGAGTGCATCCAGGCCGGGGTCATCGGCGCGCCGCGCGAGCTTCATGTCTGGTCCAACCGCCCCATCTGGCCGCAAGGCCTGGACCGCCCGGAAGGCGAGGATCCGGTTCCGGAGAATCTTGATTGGGACTGCTGGCTCGGCCCCGCCGCCGCCCGTCCATACAAGCGCGACGTTTACAACCCCTTCAAATGGCGCGGCTGGAAGGATTTCGGCACCGGCGCCCTTGGCGACATGGCCTGCCACACGGTCAACATGCCGTTCCGCGCCATGAAACTCGGCTATCCGAACGTCATCGAATGTGAAATGACCTCGCGTCCCTACGCCGAAACCTACGCCAAGACCACGCGCATCCGTTTCGAGTTTCCCGAACGCGAAGGGTTGCCGCCGGCCAAGTTCTGGTGGTATGACGGCAACCCGGATGATCCATTGCGCCCGATGCGCCCCGACGGCCCGGCCATTCGTGAAATTCTCAACACTTACGATTCGCTTCCCACCAGCGGGGCCCTCGTCATCGGCGACAAAGGCAAAGTTTTTTCGCCTGACGACTATGGCGCCCAGTTCCTGGTCTGCATGAATGGCAAAAACGACTACGTCGCGGGCGACAAGGATGAAGCCTGCAACGCCGTCCCGCAAACCATCCCGCGCTCGCCGGGCCACATGCAGGAATGGTTCCGCATGATGAAAGACGGCACGCCCGCCTACTCCAACTTCGATATCGCGGCCTATCTGGCGGAAGTCATTTTGCTGGGTTGCGTCGCGGTCCGCGTCGGCGAAGGCCGGCGCATCGAATGGGACGGCCCAAACATGTCCTCGCCCAACACTCCCGAAGCCGCCCAATTCGTGAAGCGCGAAAACCGCTCCGGCTGGGAATCGTAAGCAAACGCGCCGTTGAACAAGTTACGGATCGTCCGGGACCGGCAAAGGCGCGCCGTCCCCGCGCGCAGAGGTGCGCCATGCCCGGTTCTGAGCGGCGGAAGCGTTGCGGGTGGTCATACCAAGAGTCTCACAGCCTTGTCACAGCTTTGCGCTACTATGGTCCCAGGCCCAATGGATGTCCGCGTAAGGCTGGGTGTCCGGGATGCTCTCCAGTTGGGACGCCAAATACCTCACCGGCACGCCGGAAATTCCGGACCCGCCACTGCGCCGATCCTGCCATTTGTGGATTTCGGAATGGCCGTCTGGGAAACAAAAGTCGCACGCTCCGTTATGAAACGAGGCGGGAATGTCCCCGAAAGCGCCGCCCGTCGTCGCCGTCCAAGTCGTCGGAATTTCGCCAATCGCGAAGTAGCCGTCGTTTATGCTGTCCGGGTGTTCGTCCAGCATCAGGAAAAACCACGCCGGTTTGGTGATCGTTGTCGCCTTCAACCATTGACGGTAGCCGGGCGAGTCAAGGCTCTTTCCTTGATAGGTTGAGTCGCCGCTCTCGCCCTCGGAAAACAGGCCGAAGAAACTGCTCATCGAATAGCTCCGCACGCGCGCCTGAAATCCGGACTTCAATTGCACAGCAGACAAATAGGAATCTGCCGGGCATTTGTAAGCGCCCGCCATTTTGGCCATGTAATAGCCGAGCTGCCCTTGTTGCAGCAGCGTCAGATTGGTGTTCTGCTGGTTCGCCGTCCAATCCATGTTGTCCACGCACCAGGTGTTGAAACGCTTCATGGCGACATCCGTGTCCGTCGCGTCGATGCCGAAATTATTGCAGACACGGTCGCCATTATCGCTCGCGTACATGAGCCACGCATAAGCAAAATGATGCGTGTTGTTCATGCACTTGATGCCTTGCGCGCTCGTCTTGGCTTTCGACAACGCCGGCAACAGCATGGCCGCCAGAATCGCAATAATGGCGATGACCACCAGCAACTCGATCAGCGTGAAGGCGCGCTTGGCTTCTGAGGGAGTCGGCTTCACGCAGGTATTGGGCTCGTCACGTCGCAGAATGTCAAACCCTAATCGTTGCTATTAAGGTTTCGGCGTATCAACTGTTCCACTGATTGATGCCGGGCTCAACGCAAGCTTGCGTTTCCAGCCGTTTCCCGCTGTTATCGCCGCATGGTTATCGGCGTTCCCAAAGAGATCAAACTCCAGGAGCATCGCGTCGCCCTCCTGCCTGGCGCCGTTTATCAATTGACGAAGCGCGGGCATCGGGTGCTGGTCGAGAAAGGCGCGGGCGCCGGCTCCGGCTATCCGGACGCCGATTACCAGGCCGCCGGGGCCGAGTTGGTGGCCGAGCACAAAGCCGTCTTTCACGAGGCCGCTCTTGTTGTTAAAGTCAAAGAGCCGCAGGAATCGGAATGCCCCCTTCTGCGCCGGGGCCAGATCCTTTTCACCTATTTGCACCTGGCCGCCAGCCGGCCCCTCACCGAAGCCCTCCTCCAGTCCGGCGTCACCGGCATCGCTTACGAAACCATCGAGGTCAATCGTCGGCTGCCTTTGCTCGAGCCGATGAGCGAAATCGCCGGCCGCATGTCCATTCTCGTCGGCGGTTACTGCCTCGCCAAACACAATGGCGGCAGCGGCGTCCTCCTCGGCGGGGTGCCGGGCGTTTTGCCGGGTCGCGTGGTCGTCCTGGGCGGCGGCGCCTCGGGCATCAACGCCGCGCGGATGGCGACGGGGCTCGGCGCGGACGTCACCATCCTGGAAGTGGATTTGGAGCGGATGCGTTTTCTTGACATCACCTTGCACACCGCCCACACGCTTTTCTCCAGCGAGTCGCACTTGAACGATTTGCTTCCCACGGTCGATTTGCTCATCGGCGCCGTCCTTGTCCCAGGCGCCAAGGCCCCCAAACTCATCAGCCGCCAGATGCTTCGCCGCATGCGCCCCGGCAGCGTGCTGGTGGACATCGCCATCGATCAGGGCGGCTGCGCCGAAACTTCGCATCCGACGACCCATGACCATCCGACTTTTGTTGACGAAGGCGTCATCCATTACTGCGTGGCCAACATGCCTGGCGCCTACGCCCGCACCGCGACCCAGGCCCTCACCAACGTCACTTACCGCTATATCGAGCTTCTGGCGGACCTGGGCCTTAAGGACGCCTGCCAGCGCGAGCCGGCCCTCCTCAGCGGCATCAATGTCATGGACGGAAAAGTCACGCATCGCGCCGTCGCCGAGGCGCACGGCCTGAAATTTGAGCGTCCCGAGTTGTCAGGCGCTTCCGGCTAAAGTCGCTTTGCCGGATTGCCGATAAGACCGAAGACGCGCTATGCTAACGCCATAGCAAACCAATTCGTGCAAACTGACCTCGACAGCAGCGAGACAACGCCGCCGCCTCTCTCGCCGCAACTGGCGGCCCTGCAATCTTCCGTTCCGAAAAGCTGGCTCGAAGGCGGCGTGGCCATTCTTGACGCGGGCGGCAAAATCATTGACGTCAACGAGCCCCTGAGCAACTGGCTCGAGTGCGCCCGCGCCGATCTCCTCGGGGTTTCCTTGTGGGAAACCCTGGGCCGGCTTTGCGCTGATTGGAAACCCATTCTCGCCGGCATGGGCGCGGCGCGCTCTGGCTTCGAGCACGCCAATCTCAAACTGATTCCGA
>Ga0070741_10019653_pt1 | contig 10760 bp, 11 predicted proteins | sample Coa_R1_4_FD_66440 | JGI IMG/M metagenome (GOLD analysis project Ga0070741, IMG submission 66440) | Surface soil microbial communities from Centralia Pennsylvania, which are recovering from an underground coalmine fire - Coalmine... | ecosystem: Environmental > Terrestrial > Soil > Unclassified ... | reverse complement strand
AGCCAGGTGACCGGCGATAACATCCATGTCTGCCTGAGCCTGTTTTACTGTTACTCCGGGTTTGAGCTTTCCCGCTATGCGAAATCCGCGATAAGCCCGATCGGTCGAGCTATTGATGGCAGACGCCGGAAACAGCGTCCAGACGTCGATCTTATTCTCGGCCGGAAATGAAAATCCCTGCGGAGCGACACCGACAACAGTATGCGGCACCAGGTTCAGATTGATGGTCTTGCCGACCAGATTTGGATCGCCACCAAAACGGCGTTTCCACAATCCATAGCTGATTACTGCTACATATTGAGGGCCTTGCTTGCCATCCGAATCATTCAACATGCGTCCGGCAGCAGGAACCAAATCGAGCGCCGTAAACAGATCAGGCGTCACAACGGCTGCGGTGATAATTTCCGGAGCGCCGGTGCCGCTGCCCGACAAGCTATAACTATATGGTTGCCACAAAACCATATCGGAAAAGGATCGGTTCTGCGCTTTCCAATCTCGAAAATTGACGATTGATGCGCTGACCTGACTTAAGCCTTCGTTCTGCGGCTTTTCCCAAATATAGACCCACGAATCAGTATTAATATGAGGATAGGGTTGCAACAACACGGCGTTGACTATGCTGAACACAGCAGTGTTCGCTCCGATGCAAAGCGCGAGCGAAAGAATAACGACGGCCGTGAATAGCGGTTTTTTAACCAGCATCCGGATGCCATAACGCAGGTCTTGTTTGAGTCTGTCCATTGTTGTGCAAGACTCCTTCGTCGAAATGTTCATGCGGCAGGTTTTCTAGTCAGGTAGGATGAGATTACAGCAAAACCGTAAAGAGACAAACGGATTTAAGCGAGCAGAGCTTAACTCGTCAGTGACTTCGTCAAATACTGACTGATCAGCTTAACCTATTCATCACTTTGCTGAGTTCGTTTTATCCAGAGCAGCGCGCAGCCCCTTAGCCAGCTTCACCGCGTCATCATTCGCCCAGAAGTGCATGAAAAACAATCGCGGTTCCTCCGTCAGCATATGGCTATGCAGCGCCGTAACCTCGATCCCGTTATCCCGCAAAGCTCTGATCACCTGATTGACTTCGCTGCCAATCATCACGAAATCACCTGTGATTGCTGCCTTGCCTACGCCAGTCGGTTGAAAGTTGATCGCCGTTGCAGTTCCCATCGCGGGAGGCACTTCCATTCCTTCATCCGTGATCTTTTCGGCGCGAGGAATACTGAACTGGAATACGCCGCCATTGATTTTGCCGGTACGACCCATTGTCTGCTCAATCTGTTTAGTATCGATGCCAATATCCTGCGAAGCGGGAGCCGCGGTCGGATTCGGCGGCGGCAGCTTTGTCAACGCCATCGCATCGTGAATAGCTTGCGCCAGTTTAGCACCATCGCCGTGACCTCCAATGTGCATATACATAACCCGCGGAGATTCGTGCAAAACGTGGTTATGAAGAGCGGTCTGCTCGATGCCGTTTTGCTGCAATTTCGTCATTACCGGCGTTACTTCGTCTTCTGACAAAACCAGATCGCCCATCACCATCGCTTCGCTGCCCATCTTCTTGAATGCAACCCATCCACCAAGCGCCAGCGCCGGTTTCAGTTCTACTCCATTCACGGTAACATGCATGTCACCGCGCGGCAGGCTGAACTTGTACACATCGCCAGGTTGTAAAGCTCCACTACGTCCCATCGCGTCATCCACAGCTTTCCAGTCGGCCGCTCCCGTATCGGCGGAAGCGTTCGCCGCAGGCTGTGACGTAGTTCCGGAGCAGGCCGCCAAAATCGTAAACGCTATCAAAATCGCCATCGTTGTAAGATTGGGCAGTCGATTAGCACATCGTTCCAGTCGTCTCATAGTATTCCTCCTAAGTAGTTCCCATGGTCAAAATCAATCAAACTTTGTCTCCGTCTTTTTAAATCAACTATTTGACCACGGCATCATACACAATCATGCGCGCTACAGGCTTTCCGTTCTCCTGTTCTTCCGGCGTGTAGACTTGATGCGTCTTCTCATCAATTGCAAGGCTGTGAACTTTCTTCTGAACAGGAAAATCCTCATGCTTGCGGAAATGATCTGGATCATCAGCTTGAAAAACCGAAATCGCTCCGCTCGAACACGCTACGTAAACCCGTTTTAGGCCCGGATCATACTTGATCACATCGCCGCCCGCGGCCGTTGGGAGGTAAGCAATCGGCTTATGAGCGTCCAGATCGAACACCGTCATCTTGTCGTTTCCTTCACAATTAAGGAAAGCCCGATGATGCTCTGGGTCGAGCGTCATTCCGTGATTGCCTTTGCATTCGCCGACGGGATACCTTGCCTCGACCGTATCGGTCGCCGGATCGATTACAGCAAAGATATTCTCGTCCTGAAGATTCACATAAATCTTTTTCGCGACGGGGTCATATTGCGGCATCCCGGTCTCGCTGTCGAAATGAAGCGTCTTTATTATGGTGTCGGTATTAACATCTACTATTGCCTCCGCGCGGCCGCGCTCATCTGAAACGTAGAGCTTGTGAAACGGGGCGGCATACGCGCTGCCGTCTGGTTTGGCTTCAGTGGGAAGCTTCTTGATAACTTTCATTTGATCAAGCGACACCACACCAATCTTATTTTCGAGCCAATCCGACGTGTACGCCTTGTTCAGTTCGGGAACGTATTCAACTCCCTCAACTCCGGGCACATCAGTAATTGTCGCGATCAACTTATTAGTTTTGAGATCGATCACATACAGCACTCCGGCGGCTAGATGAGCCGAAAGCAACCGATCATGCTGATAATCAATTGTCAAATAATCGAAGCGCTTTCCGCCCGGGCCTGGCAAGTCAAAGCTATCGACCTGCTTCAACGTTTGTCCCCCAGCCTTGCAAACGCTCAAGGATAATAAAAGCAGGAGCCAGCCAAATTTTGCGGTCTTTTTCAGGCTCTTTAGACCTGTCATACGGACTCTCGCCTCCTATGCTGTTGCCTTTAACTCGTAGCGCATTCGTCCCGATTGCGCACCTTACGGATGCTTCTGGTTTCATTGGACCTGGCAACTATCTATACCTGCGCAATCGGGACGAATGTGCTACGAGTTTACGACTTGATGGTTTTCGTTCAAACTCGATTTGCCAATCGCACAACTTTACTACGATTGTTGTCGAAGGTACGTAAACGGCCATTCCTGCCATTGTTTCACAAGCCCAGCCTTAACAGGATTGTTGAGTACATAAGCGATCACTCGCTCCCATTCCTCATAATCCCGAATAGAATGATCATAGCTTTCGTGCTGCCAGAAATGTCCCTCCCGCTCCAAAAGTTTGTTAGCTTCATGGCCGGTAAAACTCTTGATCGAGTGCAGGATCTTCGGCAGCGAATTATATTCGGGATCGCGCTTCTCGTCGTGCGGCTCAGGTTTGGCTAAGACAATCTGGAGTGGCGCAATGACCAGATGCATGTGGTTCGACATAATGCTGTAAGCGTCAAGCCGATACTTCTTTGAGTCGTGGAAGTGCAGAGCATCGGCCACGACTCTGGCGACCAGTTTATCCTCAAGCCAGGTCGGACCGGTCTCCGCTTTATGCAAAGCGCCTTCCATTCGAGCGAACCACTGACGCTGTAATTCGAGCTCAGCCTTTGCGCGTTCCGATGTTTGCAGTCGTTCACATTTAGCTATAAAGCGTTGCTTCTGGAGTTTGTACCAGTCGAGAACCGCTTTTGGAAGCGAACCTTCCAGACAGCAAGTGACGAACAGAGTCGCTCCAAAAGGCTGCAGGTGAGGAAGATTGCGTCTATAGAAAGCCTTATAATCCAGCCGGGCCATATTTATATATGTAACGCAACAATTTTGTTTATGCCAGCTTTGTGGCGCATTCGTCCCGATTGCGCCTCTCCGCGGGGGCTACCCCTTCGTTTGAAGGCGATAGTTGCCTACCAGGCGCAATCGGGACGAATGCGCCACGAGTGATCGGCGATCAGATGTCACACTAGTCTCACTAGCAGAACTTCTTTCAACGCTTTAAGTTACAGCAACAACCTGAAACAGAATTTCCTATCGGCGGTAAATTATGTCTAAATGTGTAAACCGTACGCAGACGGCTCTTCCCAGGTTCTGAGCACAACCTGAAATTGACCTCTGCCGAGTTTGGCCAACCGGTGTCACACCTGTCACAGTAGGGGTTAAGCACGCTAAACACTATAGGTTAGAGGTGTGACACCCATGCGTCACAAGTGTTTTTGTGGCCAATCGGCATCACAAAAGCAGGGGTCCGGGATCGGGGATCAGCGGTCGGGGAAGATTCTTAACCAACTTCTGGCATTCGATTCCCGAGCGAGTTTGGCCAAGTGCCGTCACACCTGTCACAGTTCAATAAGTTCTTTGCTGTCTACCGGTAATGCTGTGACACTTGGCGTGACAGCGATATTAAAGGCCGGAATTTGGCCATCGGGTGTCACACTTTGCCTGACTGCCGACGGCCTCAACTGGCTGAAAATCTCCGAGCAACATCGCGCCTCCGAACCGCATCCGAATTCGTGGCGCGCCCCCAAAGCTTGTTTCCCCGAAATGGCGGATTATCTTAAGGCGGTTTTCCCGAGGTCTGCTACAATGTGTAAACCACTCGGCTGTCATTGTGATGTGATCATTCAGCCGCTAAAAACGATCGATCAGCGCTCGGTTTCAATGCCCGGAACAATAGACCCGGATATTGGGAAAGCTGATCAAAGACGCAATTTCCAGAGCAGGCAAGATCAAGAGCGTGCGTTTAAATCAAAGAGGTAGTTTTATGAAGCTTAGAAGCGTTTTCACCGGGTTGATCCTTTTGCTGATGTTTGCAACGTTAGCCCAGGCCGACACCTTGAAGATGAAAAACGGGACCGTGATCAAAGGCAAAGTGATTCGATTTAACAATAAAGAATTCACGATCCTGATCGAATCCACCAGCAGCCGCGCGATTATCAGTGTCGACGACATCGAAAGCATCGAGTTCGATTCGTCTCCGGGACCTGTCACCTCACAGTCCAGCACGTCGACTTCGCGAACTACTGTGCCACCACCCACAACGCAGTCATCAAATCGCACTACAACGCAGACAAGTGATGATGACGACAGCGACGGCGTCCACAGCGGCAAGACGACCGTGCCGAATATTCGCTCAGTCACCGTCAGCATTCCGGCGCGCGAGGACTGGACCAGCAGCGGTATTATCGTGGCCAAAGGACAGAGGGTTCGCATCACTGCCACCGGAACAGTCGATCTTGGCAACGGTCGTCGCAGCGGTCCGGAAGGGATAGTACTGGATGACAAGGATAAACTGATGCCGAATTCACCGACGGGCGCGCTGATTGCGGTAATCGGCGACGATAACGACAACTTTATCTTCGTTGGAAAACAGGCGGATTTCGTCGCTCAGCGCAGCGGCAGATTGTTCCTGAGCGTCAATGAAGGAAATCTGAAAGATAACGTCGGATCGTTTTCCGCCCGCGTCGAAATAGAGCTGTCATCGTCGACTGGCAGGCAATAGTTAACGGCAGACGACTCCAGTGCCGGCGCGGCTCTAGAAGGCGACACTGGACTATCGCCTGTATTTTGATAAACTTCAATTTCTCACCACCCCACAAAGGCAGCGATCAACAGGCGTTACCAGGGGAACTTTGGGCGTGTGGATGCGTAGAGACGCCACGGAGGTTATTTAAGGCGTTATGAAGCATAAGAGCTTTGTTCTACTGGTCTTTTCCGCAATATTACTGGCATTCTTTTGCAGTCAGATCTTCATAGGACCAGTCGCGGCACAGTCGGGTCGTAAAACTACGAATGATTCTTCTGATAAAAAGAAGAAGGACATGGAGTCGCCCGACACGACGAAACCGACTCAAACAACTCAGTCAGCCGATTCAAACACAGGTCAATCGCAGCAAGGTCCTGCCGGAGGATTATCCGGCAAACCGCCGCTGAAAAAGGGCGCGGATCCAACAATAAAAGGTTCTGATCAGGATACGTTGGAATTGGGAACGAACATCGTCAACGTATCTGTAGTTGTTTATGACAAGAAGTCCGGAAAAATCTACACCGGACTGAAGAAAGATAATTTCAAGATCTTCGAAGACGGCGTTGAGCAGAAGCTGACCAACTTCTCCGCTGGCGACGCACCGATTACAAATGTTGTTTGCCTGGAGTTCAGCAAACTGACCGACCGGCTCGGTGGAGATCCCTTCGAATACGGAAGAGCAGAGGTGCTGCGACCGACGTTGGCCTTTATCAGAGAGTTCGTTAAACCTCAGGATTACGTATCGATTGTCGCCTACGATATACGCCCCACGACGATCTCGGATTTCACCAACGATCCCGCCAAACTGATGCATGCGGTCAGTCTTTTATTTGCCAATTCGCCGGCATTTAGTGAGGCAAACTTGTATGACGCATTAAAGTTCGTTCTGAAAGGCGGACGTGGCGATGCTGAAGTTTTGGGAAAGAACTCTGACAAAGATTCCGAAGATTATGTCGGTCTGGAAGAAGTTGAGGGCAGAACCTCCATATTACTCTTAACTTCCGGAATAGATACATTCAGCAAGATTAATTATGACGAAGCCCGAAAGATCGTCGAGAATGCGGGAGTGCCGGTCTACATTATTGGCACGGGAAACTTGTTCTTCAAAAAATACGAGGATCAGCTTCCAACTACCCAGCGAATGACAATGCTACAGGCGCAAAATGCTTTGAGAACCTTTGCGGATTCCAGCGGAGGCGCATACTTCCCGGTGACGTTTGAAGGCGAGATCAACTCTACTCTTGCCAACATCAATGCAATGATGCGCAGCGAATACAGTCTGGGTTATGTTCCGACCAACACCCGTGCGGAAGGCAAACGCCGCAAGATCGACGTTCATGTCTTTATCGAAGGCGTAGATCGAACAAAAGAACTGGTCGTTCAACACCGCATGAGCTACATCGAACCGAAACCAAATAACGGCAAAAAGAAGTGAACCGGAGATACGGAGCAACGGGGACGCGGAGAAAAGATTCACCGATTCTCCGCGTCGTTTCTCAGACGTTAAATTCCGCTGAAGACTCAGTCTCGATGTAGCCTTCCGTCTTCCACAGGCAATCTTCGACTCCGGCGGGACCTTCGATGCTGCCATCGTAATCGCGGCACATCTGGGGACGGGTTTCATAGATTCCACAGCGATACAGACCGTTCTCTTCAACCAGTTCTTTGCATTTTAACGGGATTGTGAAGGCATAGCGCAGTCGGCCATTCTTCTTGTAATAATCGATTTGCAGGCCGTGCAACTCCATCCAGCGGATCACGTCACGCTCGTCTTTTGTTACCGCGCCGCCTTCGAATGACATAGCCATGCAGCATTTGCCGCAGCGCATGCAAAGTTCGGAAAGTTCTTCTTTCGTTCGTCTCAGTTTCGCCATAGAATCCTCTGGAAGAAATTCAAAACACCGTTTGTTCTTATCACAGTTAATGAAAAGAATCAGCCTTATATTGGTGTTATTGGCAGCGCAATCTGTTATGTCTTTCCAGGATCAAAAGCAGAGCGAGCGACCTCGCGCGCGTGAAGCAGGCGTTGTTGTCGGAGTCCTGCCAACCGGTTCACTCAACGCAATCACGGATGTCGATGGGGTGAAAGTCGGTCAGACAACGATCATTCGGGGCGACAATGTCCGAACCGGCGTAACAGTGATACTGCCGCACGGTGGAAACGTGTTTCAGGAGAAAGTTCCCGCTGCTGTATTCATTGGCAATGCGTTTGGCAAGCTAATGGGTTCGACGCAGATTGAGGAGCTCGGCGAGATAGAATCACCGATTGCTTTGACGAATACATTAAATGTTGCGCGAGTCGCAGACGCATTGATCGACTACATGCTGGATCTGCCCGGCAATAATCAGGTGAGATCGATCAACGTCGTAGTGGGCGAGACAAACGACGGTTTTCTTAATGATATTCGCGGTCGCTACGTCGGTAGAGATGAAGTATTTGCCGCTCTTCGTAATGCAAAGAGTGGCCCGGTTGAGGAAGGCTCTGTCGGCGCAGGCACCGGAACGGTCTGTTTTGATTTTAAAGGCGGCATCGGAACATCATCGCGTCGACTGCCGGAAAGACTTGGTGGTTACACCGTCGGAGTGTTGACGCAAACCAACTTCGGCGGAGTCTTGCAGATAAATGGCGCGCCAGTTGGGCAGGAGCTTGGAAAGTATTATCTGAAAGGCGATGTCACCTCTCCAAAACCGAATCCAGCGCCGGACTATTCCGCCGATGGTTCGTGCATGATGGTTGTGGCGACAGATGCGCCACTTGACGCACGTAACCTGAAACGCTTGGCCGCAAGAGCGATTATGGGTTTGGGGAGAACAGGATCTTCAGGAAGCAATGGCAGCGGTGATTATGTCATCGCATTTTCGACGGCTGCTTCAGTTCGGATTCGAGCAACCGAGACCGCCAGGAAGCGTCAGGTTGAAACACTCGGTAACGACGCAATGTCGCCGCTCTTTGAAGCAACGATCGAAGCTACCGAAGAGGCGATTTATAATTCTCTCTTCAAAGCAACGACGGTTACCGGTCCCGATGGTCATAAAGTTGAAGCGTTGTCGATTGATAAGACGCTCGAAATTCTGCGCAGACACCAGGCGTTAACGTCGCATTGATTATTCTGGCAAGATGATTGTTCGGCACTGGTCGCAGCGATGCTCTTCTGGTGCAGGCTCTTTCAAATAGGTCACTGTTATAACTGCAGGATAGTAACGCGGAGTGGCCGCAATGTCTCGGCGATAGGTGAAATTCACCGTCATCTCGCCGTCCGGCATATCGAAATTCGTATGATAATGCGCGGCCGATCCTGGCATGGGATTGACTAACCGTCCACAGAGAGGCACCGGCATCTGCTCTGCCAATGTGCGATGATTTTCGGCGCGAAATTCGTCGGGAAGAACGGCCTTGTTATATTCCAGCGAATAACCGAAGAAGAGACCATCTTCAACCTGGTCACTATCGGCAGCAGTGAGGTAGTAACCGACCGTCTCGTCTGGTTGGAAATTTTTATCGTGGTAATCGCGTTCGTAGCGTACGCCGAGTTCGTATCCGCTGATAACGTAATAACGCATCACAATTCTTGTGATGAATTCACGCGGGATGCTGCCAGTATCTTTCCAGATGCGAGTCAACTCCTCGTCTTCGTAAATAAGGCTGCGGATTTCCAGATCGAGATATGAGGACGCTTCATTGCAGGCAGATGTCGGCAGATGCTTTCCCACAACATCAGAGGCGAGAACTCCGGTCGCCGTCCAGCGCTTGCCAAAGGCTTTCAATGGTCGCGGCGTCAACGGTACATTAGCGATGCCGCCCAACCAATCAATCGAGAAATATTCAGCAGTCACAGTCAGTCTTGTTTCTCGCTTTCATTTTGTTGACCGGAAGCGGCATCAATTAACGCCAGCATCTTCTTTACGTCCGCTAAAGCTTCTTCGGAAGAAAGAAGCGGCGTGACTTCAATCTTTGTGAAGTATGGGAACAGCGGCAGTTGCGCGACTATTTTTTCCATTTCGGCCGATGATTCCGCGTTGACTATCGCGGCGGCTCCGCGCCTTCCAACCAGTTTTCCGCCGCCAAGAATCTTTCCTTTTCGTTCGTACCGCGAAAAGACAGCCCATTCTTTTTGCACTACGCGAAGGAACTCCTGACCGGTCATTCCGGCAGGCAATTGTTCGACTTCGACTTTGAGGAGAAATAACATCGTGATCGGATTACATCGCCAGTCCGCCGTCAACCTGAATGACCTGACCGGTTATGTACTTTGCGGCATCAGATAAGAGAAACAAGGCGACGTTCGTTACGTCCTCGACAGTTCCAAAACGCTTAAGAGGGACCATGTCCAGCATCTTGGTTTTATATTCATCCGGCAAAACAGTAGTCATGTCGGTGTCAATGAATCCAAGAGCCAGCGCATTAACTGTGATTCCGCGGCTTGCGATCTCTTTTGCTAAAGCCTTTGTGAATCCAATCATTCCGGCCTTTGATGAAGAATAATTGGTTTGCCCTGCCATTCCGACGACACCACTGATGGAGGTGATGTTCAGGATGCTGCCTGCTCGCTTTTTCAGCATCAGAGTGGCCACCGGTTTCGACATATTAAATACGCCCTTGAGGTTGGTATCGAGAACAGCGTCCCAGTCGTCTTCGCTCATCATCATCAGAAGTTTATCTTTGGTGATCCCGGCATTATTGACCAGATAATCTATCCCGCCGAGTTGCTCTTTTACCTGAGCAACCATATCTTTTGCTGCCTCGTGATTGGCGACGTCGGTTTGCGAGGCTAGCGCCCGAACACCTAGCGATTGGATCTCTTCAACCAGCTGGTTCGCCGCATCGGCGCTCTTGGCATAGTTAAAAGCGATGTTACACCCTTGCTTTGCAAGAGCAATTGCGATTGCGCGTCCGATTCCGCGCGCTCCTCCCGTTACAATGGCTGATTTACCTTGAAAGCTCACCGCGCTTCTCCATTTTCGACCAGCTTGGTTCTCATCAAGCGGATAAACGTTTCCGATTCGTAATAGAAGCCTTTTTCGATTCCGTGCTCAAGGCCAAAATCGATGACATCCTTGAACGCGTGAAGAGATGGTTCATGCTTTTTCAATAGATCTTCTGCGATTCGCTTGGCAAAGCTGAACACCTCCCGCTGCGGAGTTAACCAATTAACCAATCCCCAGTCCAGTGCTGTCTGCGCGCTTATTCGTCGACCCAGCAACAACATCTCTTTCGCGCGCCCTGCACCTATT
>Ga0070741_10019652_pt1 | contig 10760 bp, 6 predicted proteins | sample Coa_R1_4_FD_66440 | JGI IMG/M metagenome (GOLD analysis project Ga0070741, IMG submission 66440) | Surface soil microbial communities from Centralia Pennsylvania, which are recovering from an underground coalmine fire - Coalmine... | ecosystem: Environmental > Terrestrial > Soil > Unclassified ... | reverse complement strand
ATCCTGCGACGCGGACCCTGCGCGTGCGCTTTGCGGTCCCCAACCCGAAGCTGCTCTTGAAACCGGGAATGTTTGTGAAGGTGACGGTACGCGCTGCCCTGGGCCGCCAGTTGTTTGTGCCGGCGTCGGCGGTTTTGCAGGGCGGGACGCGTCAAGTGGTGTTCGTCTCCCGCGGCCCTGGCTCGTTTGAGCCGCGCGAAGTGCAGGTGGGTGTCCGCGCGGACGAGGGATTTGTGGTGCAGAAAGGATTGAAGGCGGGGGACATCGTGGTTACCTCCGCGAACTTCCTCATTGATTCCGAAGCCCAGCTTCAGGCCGCGGCGGGAGCTTATGTTCCGCCGCCTCCTGGGGCCGGGACCGAGATGAACGCGAGCGCTCAGGTGTCGGCTGAAGTCGCAACCAGTCCGTCGCCTCCCCACAAAGGAAGAAATGAAGTCCGCGTAAAGCTCGCATTCGCGGATGGCAAACCCCTCACGGGAGCAAAAGTCACAGTGCAATTTTTCATGCCCGCAATGCAGGAAATGGGCATGGCCGAAATGAGAAGCACGGCGCAACTGCGTGAGTTGGGAAACGGCGCCTACTCAGGCGAGGTCGGACTGGGCTCCGGCGGCACCTGGCAGGTCACGATCACGGCAGAACAGGCGGGCAAGCTGGTGCTCACCAAACGCCTGAACCTGAACGCCACGGGAGGCATGTAAACCATGATTCCTCGAATTATTGAGTGGTGTGCAGGCAACCGTTTCATGGTGTTTCTCGGAGTTGTATTTTTGGCGTTGGGCGGCATCTGGTGCCTCGAGCGGGCGCCGCTTGACGCGCTCCCCGACATCTCGGACGTACAGGTCATCGTGCACACACCCTGGCCGGGGCGTCCGCCGAGCGTCATCGAAGACCAGGTTACTTATCCGATTGTTACTACGTTGCTGGCCGCCCCGCATGTGAAAGCCGTGCGGGCACAGACCATGTTTGGCGATTCCTATGTTTTTGTCGTATTTGAGGACGGCACCGACCTTTACTGGGCGCGCTCACGGGTGCTGGAGTACATTCAGCAACTCGGAGGACGGCTTCCGCAAGGCGCCGCTCCGATGATTGGGCCGGACGCAACCGGCGTGGGCTGGGTGTTCGAATATGTGCTCGTGGACCGCACGCACCAGCACAGCCTGGCTGACCTGCGCGCTTTGCAGGACTGGCAGATCCGGTATCAGCTGGAAACGGTGCCCGGCGTTGCAGAAGTTGCGACCATCGGCGGCTTCGTGAAGCAGTACCAGGTCCAGCTGGACCCGGCCAGATTGCTCGCCTATGGAATTCCTCTCTCCACCGTTATCGAGCGGGTTCGTGCCAGCACCAACGAAGTTGGCGGACGTGTGCTGGAGATGAATGGAGCGCGCTACATGGTTCGGGGGCTCGGATATCTGAAGTCACTCCAGGACCTCGAAGAGGTTTCCGTGAATTCCAAGAACGGCACGCCGGTGCTGCTGAGGGATTTGGGCGCCGTCACCTTCGGACCCGACATTCGCGAGGGCGTGGCCGAATGGCAGGGCGAGGGCGAGGCGGTAGGCGGAATTGTGGTGATGCGCACCGGCGAAAATGCGATGAACGTGATCAAAGGAATCAAAGCGCGCGTGGCGGAAATTGCGCCTTCGCTGCCCCCGGGGGTCGAAATCCATGCCGGGTACGACCGCTCAGGACTGATCACGGAGGCGGTCAAAACTCTGCAGCGCGATCTGCTGCTCGAGTGCGCCATTGTCAGCTTCGTGACCATCTCGTTTCTGTTCCACTTCCGTTCGGCGTTTATTCCCATCCTGACGCTGCCGGTGGCGTTGCTGGCCACCTTCATTCCGATGTATTTCCTCCGCGTCAGCAGCAACATCATGTCGCTGGGCGGGTTCGCGCTTGCCATTGGGGTGCTGATTGACGCCTCCATTGTGATTGTGGAAAACGGCTATCGCCATCTCTCGGAGGCGGGGCCGGTTCCAGAACGGCAGCGCCGGCGCATTCTGATCAACGCCGCGAAGCAGGTCGGGCCGGCGCTCTTCTATTCGTTGCTGATCATCGTGGTTTCGTTCTTGCCTGTGTTTCTGCTCGAGGCTCAGGAGGGAAGGATGTTCCGGCCACTGGCCTGGACGAAAACGCTGTCCGTAGCCTTTTCGTCCCTGCTGGCGATCACGGTTGTGCCCGCGCTCATGCGGGTGTTCATCAGCGGACGCTTGCGGCCGGAATCGCTGAATCCGTTTTCCCGCTACTCCCAAGCCATCTATCTTCCGGTCCTCCGGTTCGCGCTGCGGCACCGCTGGCTGACCATTGCCGCCAATCTGATCTTCCTGGCCGTCACCATCCCGCTGGCGCTGCGCCTGGGCAGCCAGTTCATGCCTCCCTTGTACGAAGGATCGTCGCTGTACATGCCCACGTCGCTTCCGGGAATCGGCATCACGCAAGCGACCCAGCTTCTACAGGAGCAGGACCGCATCATTCGCAGCTTTCCCGAAGTGGACAGCGTATTCGGGACGGTTGGCCGCTCCGACAGTCCGACCGACAACGCGCCCCTCGATATGTACGACACCACCATCATGCTGAAACCGCGGGACCAATGGCGGCCGCGAATGACATACGAAAAGCTGATCGCGGAGATGGACGCAAAACTGCAGTTTCCCGGGCTCTCGAATACCTGGACCATGCCCGTTCAGAACCGTCTCGACATGCAACTGACCGGAATCAAAACCCCCATCGGAATGAAGATCCAGGGCCGTACGATCGAAGGTATCGAAGCTGCGGGAGCGCGAATTGAGCAGCTGCTTTCAGGACTGCCGGAGGTGCGGGCGGTTTTTGCCGAACGAGTTGCGCAGGGGTTCTATCTCAACGTGGATGTTGACCGGTTCGAGGCCGCGCGTTATGGCATGACGGTGGAAGACGTGCAGAGGGCGGTGGAGTCGGGCATCGGCGGACAGAACATCGCGGAAAACGTGGAAGGCCGGGAAAGGTTTCCCATCAATGTTCGTTACGCGCGGGACTTCCGCGACACCCCCGAGGAAATGGGACACGTTCTGGTGGCTACTCCCTCGGGCGCGCAAATCCCGTTGAATTCGGTTGCCCGCATTTCGTTCTCTCGCGGTCCGGCGATGATCCGCGACGAGGCTGGCCAGCTCACCGGCTATGTGTATATTGACCTCAAAACCAATGACTACGGAACCTTCGTGAAGCAGGCGACGCAAGTGCTGGGCCGCGAACTCCGGCTGCCGGTTGGCTTCACATATCAGTGGTCGGGCGAGTACGAGTTTCAACTGCGGGCTCGGGAGCGGCTGAAGATCATACTGCCGGTCGTGTTTCTGGCGATCTTCGTCCTCCTTTACATGGTCTTCCGATCTGTAACCGAGGCGCTGGTGCTTATTTTTCCCACTCTCTATGCCATGAGCGGCGGCCTGCTTCTGCAATGGCTGCTGGGCTACAACTTCAGCGTAGCGGTCTGGGTCGGCTATATCGCCCTGTTTGGAATTGCAGTCGAGACCGGCGTGGTGATGGTGGTCTACCTCCATGAGGCTTTGGACCGCAGGCTGGGCGGCGGTTCGCAGCTTACCGCGGAGGACATCGAGCAGGCGGCGATCGAAGGAGCAGTCCGGCGACTGCGTCCCAAGCTGATGACCGTCACCGCGGTGCTGGCCAGTCTTGCCCCCATCCTGTGGGAGACGGGAATCGGATCCGACGTGATGAAGCCGATTGCCGCGCCGGTCGTGGGTGGAATGATCACATCAACCGTTCACGTGTTGATCCTGGTGCCGGTCTTCTTCGTAATGATGAAGCAGAAGGCCCTGCGCAGTGGGCGTCTGCGGACGAAGGAGGACGAACTCGCCGAGCAGAAAGCATAGTCGGGGGTGCCCGCAGGCCTCGCCGTGTTTGCGGGGCATGACGCTCAGCCATGCCGTTCCTCTCACACGAACTACGGCGCCGCTGATAATCGTGCCCTGATACGCAATCCCTGAATTTGCAGGGCGCGGCCCTCGGCCCGCCCCAGGCGATAAGCAGCGAACAAGTCCCGAGGGAAATGCGGGCCGAACTCACAACTGCGCACACACCGACTTCACCTCGGTGTAAAGCTCGATGGCGTCATATCCCATCTCTCGACCCCAGCCTGATTGCTTGAAGCCGCCGAAGGGGAGAGCGGGATCAAACACGTTGTAGCAGTTGATCCACACCGTCCCGGCGCGCAGCTTGGCCGCCATCTTGTGGGCCTTGCTGATGTCGCGAGTCCACACCGCCGACGCCAGTCCGTAGACCGTATCGTTGGCAAACTTCACGATCTCCTCTGGATCATCGAATGGAATCGCAGTCACAACCGGCCCGAAGATCTCTTCGCGGACCACTTTCATCTGGGGCTTTACATCCACAAGCACGGTGGGCTCCACGAAATAGCCATTGCCCAGAATCTTGTTGCCGCCCACGACCGCCTTTGCGCCTTCCCGCTTGCCCGATTCGAGATAGCTGCAGATACGGTCAAGTTGTTCCTTGGAGACCACGGGCCCCTGGTTCGTCGAGGGATCAATTCCGGGACCAATGCGGAATTTCCTGGCCTCGTCCGCCACGCCCGCGATGACCTTGTCGAAAACGCTCTTGTGGGCGAAGAGACGCGAGCCCGCGGTACAGCACTGTCCCTGGTTGAAAAATATCGCGGACGCGCTGCCCGGAATCGCGGTGGATAAATCGGCATCGGCAAACACGATGTTCGGTGATTTGCCGCCAAGCTCGAGCGATACCTTCTTGAGGTTTCCGGTTGCCGCCTTTACGATCAGTTTGCCGACTTCGGTCGAGCCGGTGAACGCAATCTTGTCCACGTCGGGGTGCCCTGCCAGAGCGGCGCCGGCAGTCTCGCCGAACCCGGGAACGATGTTGACCACGCCGTCGGGGAAGCCTGCTTCCATGATCAGCTCGCCCAGAAGCAGCGCCGTGAGCGGGGTCTGCTCCGCCGGTTTCAGGACCACGGTGCAACCGGCAGCGAGCGCCGGCGCCAGCTTCCAGGAGGCCATAATCAGCGGGAAATTCCACGGAATGATTTGACCGACAACTCCCACCGGCTCGCGCAGCGTGTACGCAAAGAATTTTCCCAGTGGAGACGAAATCGGAACGGTCGTGCCCTCAACCTTGGTCGCCCAGCCGCTGTAGTACCGGAACATCTCGATCGCCTGCGGAACGTCCACAATGCGGGAGAAGAAGACGGGCTTGCCATTGTCGAGCGTCTCCAGTTCCGCGAACTCCTCCTTGTGCTGATCCATCAGATCTGAGAGCTTCCACAGCAGCCGGCAGCGTTCAGCCGGCGACATGTTGGGCCAGGGGCCGTCTTCGAACGCACGCCGCGCCGCCTTGACGGCGAGGTCAATGTCGGCAGCATCGCCTTCCGCCACACGCGCGAGCGCGTCGCCTGTGGCAGGGTTGCAGGTCTCGAAGGTCTTGCCCGAGACAGCATCCACCCATTTGCCGCCGATCAGCATTTTGCGCGGCTGGCGAAGAAATTCCGTTACGTTACGGTCGAGCTGGACCGGAGCAGTTGTGGTGGCCATAGTTTCCCTCCTCTTATCAAGGTCATTCTAGGACGAAACCCACTCAGCGTCAGCGGATACTTTGCGGTAACCGAGTAGCCGCGCGGAATACCGCGCCCGGCACAGGTTTCCCGGACATTCAGCATACGGAACGACGGTGACAAGAAGTATCCGCAGGAGTATGATGCAGGCGTTCGGCGAAAAATGAGGGGGCGATGAGCAAAGTTTCCAACGGGCAGGCGGTGGTCCGGCCCTTTCACCGGCATCCCCCGGGCACACAGCCGGAGCGGGTGTATGAACCCTACAAGTCCACGGTCGCGCGAAACCCCTCGAAGCCGCTGATCTTTCTTCCGCACACACTGTCGGAGGTTACTGGCCCGATCTACGGTCACGATCCCATTGCAGAACTGGACAGCGATCTCACCCGCCAGCATGCGGGCGAGCCGCTCGGCGAGCGCATTATCGTGACTGGCCGGGTCCTGGATGACAACGGACGTCCTGTCCCCAACACGCTGATTGAAATCTGGCAGGCCAATGCTGCCGGGCGTTATCGGCACCAGGGCGATCAGCATCCCGCGCCGCTCGATCCCAACTTCACCGGCGGAGGAAGGACTCTCACGGACGAAAACGGCAACTACCGCTTCGTCACCATCAAGCCGGGACCGTATCCCTGGTTCAACCACTACAATGCCTGGCGGCCGGCCCATATTCACTTCTCGGTTTTTGGCCGCGCCTTTCTGAGCCGGCTGATCACGCAAATGTACTTTCCGGGAGACCCGCTGTTCGCTTACGATCCAATCTTTCAATCCATCCCCGAGGAGGCGAGACCGCGCGCCATCTCGAAATTCGATCTGGAGACCACGCAGCCGCAATGGGCGCTGGGCTTCCGCTTCGATATCGTGCTGCGCGGGCCGCAGGCCACACCTTTCGAGCGATAAAATGGAACACATTCCCACACCTTCGGCAACGGTTGGTCCTTATCTGCATATTGGCATGACCAATACGCACTCGCGACCGCGTATTGCGCCGGAGGGAGCGAAAGGCGAGCGCCTGTTTCTGAAGTGCCGCGTGCTGGACCTGAACGCAGCCCCGGTGAACGACGCCATGATAGAAATCTGGCAGGCTGACTCTCAGGGCAAGTACAACCATCCGGATGATCCACAAAGCCAGTCTCCCGATCCCGGATTCTATGGATTCGGGCGGTCAGCCACTGACGAAAACGGATATTGTGAGTTCGAAACCGTAAAGCCCGGGCGCGTGCCGGGCCCGGACGGCGCGCTGCAAGCGCCTCATCTCAATATTGCGGTTTACGCCCGCGGAATTCTGCTGCAGCTCTATACCCGGATCTATTTCGCTGGGGAGCCAACCAACAGGCAGGACCCGGTGCTGGCGCTGGTTCCCGCGGAGCGGCGAGAGACGCTGATGGCGCATCCTGACTCATCGCGCTCGGGAGGCTGGAGTTTCGACATTCGTCTGCGCGGCGAGAACGAGACCGTTTTCTTCGATGTGTAGGGACAGCCGCCCTGGCCTGTCCATGGGGCGCAGCTGGATATTCTCGCCCGACGTTCCAGCCTCTATAATGCAGCTTCCCTATGCCTGCACGTCTGATTGACGCCCTTGCGACCACGGCGCCGCTGGCCGAGTTGTTCTCCGACCGGTCGGTGTTGCAGGCGATGCTGGAATTCGAGGCTGCGCTGGCGCAGGCGGAGGCGAAAGCCGGCGTGATTCCGCGCCCCGCCGCTAAGGTCATCGCCGACGCTGCACGTGCCGGTGGCTTCGACATTTCCGCCCTTGCTTACGATACCTTTCGCGCCGGAACGCCCGGGATTCCAATCTCAAAAGCGCTTGCGGAGGCTGTGCGGAAGGCCGACAAGTCTGCTGCGAGTTTCGTGCACTGGGGCGCGACCAGCCAGGACGTCGCCGATACCGCCCTGGCGCTCCTGCTCAAACGCGCGCTGCCCATTCTGCGAAAAGACCTGGCGCGCATTGAAGGCGCTCTGCAGATGCTCTCCGAGGACCATAAAAACACGGTCATGCTGGGACGAACGCTGCTGCAGCCTGCGCCGCCGATCACCCTGGGTCTCAAAGCGGCAGGTTGGTTTGCCGGAGTTCGCCGCGGCAGGGAAGCGCTGGAAGCGGCCTTTGCTGATGCGCTAGTCATTCAGTTTGGCGGGGCGAGCGGGACGCTTGCCTCGCTTGGCAAATACGGCCCAGCGGTCGCGCGAGCCCTCGCGGAGGAGCTTGGTCTTCAACCGGCAGTCCCCTGGCATACCCAGCGAGACCGCCTTGCCCGGCTGGTGTGCTCCTGTGGTGTGCTGGTCGGCACACTCGGGAAGCTGGCACGCGACATTTCGCTGCTCATGCAGAATGAAGTCGCCGAAGCAGAGGAGCCGGGCGGCGCGGGGCGTGGGGGCTCGTCCACCATGCCACACAAGCGAAATCCGATCGCCTGTTCGCTGACGCTTGCCGCCGCAGCACGGGCTCCCGGCCAGGTTGCAGCGTTCCTTGCCGCCATGATCCAGGAGCACGAGCGCGGGGTCGGTGGCTGGCAGTCGGAGTGGCCGATTGTCGCCTCTGTGGTCCAGGCCACGGGCGTGGCTGCCGAGTCGATGGCCGAGGTTGCCGAAGGGTTATCCGTTGACGCGAAACGCATGCTTGCCAATCTCGAAGCCACCCAAGGCGCCGTGTTCGCCGAACGCGCAGCGATGTTGCTCGCCTCTCGCATTGGCCGCCCGGCGGCGCATCAATTGATCGAAAAAGCCGCACGCGAGAGTGCCAGGAGCGGAAGGCATCTGGCAGAAGTTCTGGCGAAGCTTCCGGAAGTGACGAAACACCTCCCGCCCGCAATGCTTCGCGATCTCGAACTTCCCGAACGGTATCTGGGATCGGCAGAGGAATTTCGCGCTGCTCAGCTGTTGCCTGCGAAAAACAGGAAAAGGCGGAAATAACGTGCCCTTTATCACGGCCAACAACACGCGCTTGTTCTATCGCCTGGAAGGCGCCCCCGGTAAGCCGGTGGTGGTGCTCTCCAATTCCATTGGCACGGACCACGCCATGTGGGCGCCGCAAGCGGCGGACCTGCTGCCGTATTTCCAGGTCCTGCGGTATGACACGCGCGGCCACGGGGCTTCGGACGCGCCGGAGGGCGAGTATTCGATCGAGTTGCTGGCGCGCGATGTTCTGGGCCTGACCGAGGCGCTCGGAATTAAGAAGTTTGCGTTCTGCGGGCTGTCGCTCGGCGGCGCAACCGGCCAGTGGCTAGCGATCCACGCGCCCGAGCGTCTGACCGCGCTGGTTCTCGCCAACACCTCTGCGCAGTTCGGCCCTCGAAGCAACTGGGAGACACGGATCAAGCTAGTGCGCGAAGGCGGAATGGCAGCCATTGTGGACGTGGTGATGCCGCGCTTCTTCTCGCCTGAGAGGCTGACCGGCGGCGATCCACACGTTTCTTCCATTAAGTCTGTATTTCTTGGAACCAATCCCTCGGGCTACATTTCATGTTGCGCCGCATTGCGCGACGTGGATTTTCGCGAGTCGCAGGGGAAGATCAGCGTGGCGACGCTGGTCATCGCAGGCGATCGGGACGTTGCTACTCCCTGGGAAGGCCACGCAGAAATTCTGGCGCGTGACATCCCGAACGCAAAGGCGCTGCGTTTGCCTGCGGCGCACCTGGCAAACCTGGAGCGCCCGCGGTCTTTCAGCGCCGCTTTGCTTGGGTTCTTATCGGAACCGCACCCCGAGGACAGCCTTCAGGCGGGATTTGCGGCGCGGCGCGCGACGCTGGGAGATGCGTATGTGGATCGCGCGATGGCGGCTACCAACGACTTCAACCGCGATTTTCAGGACCTGATCACCCGCTATGCCTGGGGCTCGGTCTGGACACGCCCGGGGCTTGATCCGCGCACTCGGCGGCTGCTGGTTCTGGCAACCATGGCGGCGCTTGGCCGCTGGGAGGAGTTCGGCATGCACGTGCGCGCCGGACTGGCCCATGAACTGGAGCCCTGCGACCTGAAAGAACTGCTGTTGCAAACCGCGATTTATGCCGGGGTGCCGGCCGCGAACACCGGATTTCACGTCACCCAGGAAATCATGCAGAAACTAATGAAAGAGAAAGGGTCGGCGTAGTCAGTTAACGAGGGTCGGATGAAGAAGCTACTGCTCATCTCTGGCTTGATGGTGTTGGGAGGGCTGGCGCTGAGTCGTGATTTTGCTGCGGCAACCAGAAGGGGGGCCGCCGCAGGAGCGGCGGACGTGAATTCGGCGCGCCTGGTGGACGCGGATCGGGACGCGGCCAATTGGCTGACTCATGGCCGCACCTACAGCGAGCAGCGTTTCAGTCCCCTGAAGCAGATCAACGACCAGAATGTTTCCCAACTCGGACTGGCCTGGCACTACGACCTTGACACCCGCCGCGGACAGGAGGCGACCCCGCTGGTCATTGACGGCGTCATGTACTTCACATCGGCGTGGAGCAAGGTATTTGCCCTGAACGCCGCGACCGGAAAGCTGATCTGGTCTTACGATCCGCAGGTGCCGGGGGAGTGGGCCATCAATGCGTGTTGCGATGTGGTCAATCGCGGTGCGGCCGCCTGGGACGGCAAGATTTTCTTTGGCACGCTCGACGGCAGGCTCATTGCCCTCGACGCCGCGACCGGCAATCGCGTCTGGGAAACTTTGACCATTGATCGCGATTACCGATACACCATCACCGGCGCTCCGCGGGTGGTGAAAGGGAAGGTGATCATCGGCAACGGCGGCGGTGAGTTTGGCGTGCGGGGCTACGTTTCCGCTTATGACGCGCAGACCGGGAAAATGGCATGGCGTTTCTACACCGTGCCCGGCGATCCAGCCAAGCCCGCCGAGAATGCCGCGCTGAAGAAAGCGGCGGAGACCTGGAGCGGCGAGTGGTGGAAGCTGGGTGGCGGTGGCACCGTCTGGAACGCCATAACTTATGACCCGGAACTCGATCTGCTTTACATCGGCACGGGGAATGGCACAACCTGGTCCGAAAAATTCCGAAGCCCGAAAGGTGGAGACAATCTCTACACCTGTTCGATCATCGCGCTCAGGCCGGACACGGGCGAGTATGTCTGGCACTACCAGGAAGATCCTTCTGACGCCTGGGATTTCGATTCTGACGAAGACATGGTCCTCGCCGATCTCACCATTGCCGGCCGCACCCGTAAAGTTCTGATGCAGGCGCCGAAGAATGGCATCTTTTATGTTCTCGATCGCACG
>Ga0070741_10019651_pt1 | contig 10760 bp, 9 predicted proteins | sample Coa_R1_4_FD_66440 | JGI IMG/M metagenome (GOLD analysis project Ga0070741, IMG submission 66440) | Surface soil microbial communities from Centralia Pennsylvania, which are recovering from an underground coalmine fire - Coalmine... | ecosystem: Environmental > Terrestrial > Soil > Unclassified ... | reverse complement strand
ATATTGATCTCTTCCCTGAAGATCTCGCGATCCGATCGTGTCGCCCGCCCCGGAACCGCTTCTCCGCGCTCTTCGGCCTCGTACCGATCCCAGTCCCTGTAGTTCTGATTGAAGATGGTTGCTCCAATGCGCATTTCATTCACCTCGCGCTGATGCCGTCAGGCCGCATGGCCGGAAGGCTTGTGTCGATTTTCATCGGACCGGTCCGCCGCCGAACTCCGTCAATTTCGCGACCGCGTGCCGCGCCGCACCGCTCCCCCGAGATAAAGCATCATTCTCCGCGCGCTTGTCCAGTATCGTGACGCCCCAAAGCGCGTCTTTTTCCGGCCTGCGAGTGTCTCCTTTGGCGCCATCTTCCGACATGGACGCGGCGCCGTATCTCTCGTTCCGGCCGGATATCAACTGCTCGGCGATCGAACGCGAACGAACAGTTGATTTTCCATACCGATCGTTCATGAGTCAGGCGTACACCGTGTTGATAGTTATGTCAATTGAAGGAAGAAAGTCGCGCCGCAGGAAGAGGGCGCCCCCGGGCCCGAAACGAAGAGGCGACCCCCTTCCCAGGGAGCCGCCCATACCGGCGACCGGCGATTACCGGCGGATTGCGCCCCTCACCGGCCGATCATCATCGCATCCAGCCTGGAGTCCGCCGAAGAGGCAAGACATTGGTTGGCGCTGCCGTTGGCGGGCGCATAGGGCGCGCCCACCGGATACTGCGAGCAGATGTCGGGGTTGCACTGGCCCGCGGGCGTAAGCACCGCCGTGTTCGGCGCCACCGGCTGCCCGTCCAGGTTCTCGCCGAGCGGACACAGGCAGGTGGCGGTCTTGACCCCGTTGGTGCGCTTCTTGTCCACGGTGCAGGCGAAGCTGAAGCAGTTGGCGAAGCTCGCGCCGACGCCGTCGTTCGACGAGCAAATCTGTTTCTGCACCGCCGCCTCCGCAGGCTTGCGGCTCCAGTTGTTGATGGCCTGCGGGACATTCTTCCTGGGCCAGTACAGCGACCATACCTGTCCCTTGCCCGGGCGCTCGCAGCTTCCGCGCATGTTGCCGCCGTTGAGGTCCGCTATCGCCGGCCCGTCGAAGACCGGGCAGGTGCAGCTTGCCTCGGGAAACGAGGCCTTGCCGCCGCCCGCCACGTTCACCTCGATCGTTTTTCCGTCCGGCGTGCAGGTCGACGCTTCGCACAGCGCGTACTCACCCCGGCAAATCTGCAATCCGTAGAGCACGTAGATAATGTCGCCCGGCGTGGTCTGCGCGCGCGCCATCGACGGCGCCATTGCGCACAGGATCATAAACCCGAGAGCAGGAACCGCGCTTTTCATGTCTCCCTCCGCAACTGAGGTGCAGCGTGTCAGCGCAACAACTTACATCTTCAGTGAAATTACTTTACAGCCTAAGAAAAAACCCCGTGAGATGCAATTACCGATGATTAAACGCCATGAAGCCGTTCAACGTGTCGTAGCACGTCCCGGCACGCTCGTACTCGCGGACCCGTATGGAGGCGAAGGACCCGGCGCGAGACCAGGTCCGACGATGGAGCATTGCCGGTTAGAAGCGATTTTGGCCGATTTCGCGAACGGGCGGCGATGCGAGCGCGGGTTCCGCCCTGTAAATTTGACGGAGGAGGCAGTTTTGGACTGGTCGGGGTGGCCGGATTTGAACCGGCGACCACACGCACCCCAAGCGTGTGCGCTACCAGGCTGCGCTACACCCCGACCTTGCCGGCACCGGCGGCGCCGGCGGAAACGCACATTATAATTATGCTCGAAGCGAAACTACAGCTTTCTCACGCGCCCGGAGTCGTCGCCCGCACCACCGGAAGGAACCGGTCCCGGAAAGCCTCCGGCGCGAGCTTCGATGCCGCCGCGAGCCGCGACAGCATCGGCTCCTCGAAATCCGACGGTTCGAGCCTGATCATGTAGGAGCGCGCTACCTCGAACGATTCCGTCGCCACGTCCACCATCCGCACCCGGATCCGACCCGTATGCGGATCCTTGAGTTCGTCAAGCGTGACCGGTGTGACCCGCCCGCCGGTAATTGCAATCAGCGCGCCCGACCCTCCGCCCAGCAGGTAGCGGACCGCGCCGTAGCCGAGCGTCCGCGTGTATTCCACGTCGAACGGCACCGGCTTGGCGCATCGGAGTTCGTAGCCGATGTCCTTGGCCACCACCGTGGTTTTGATTCCCAGGCCGTCCAGCGCCTCGCGAAGCCGATCGCGCAGGATCCATCCGAGCGGGATGTCGGCGAGATGCAGATGCCCGTACGCATCGAACGACGAATTGGCGAAGTCCTTGAGCACCTCCGGATGAAGCCGCTCGGCGATTCCTTCGGCCACCAGCGCCACTCCATCGTCGCGCCCGTACGCGGCGCGCTTGATGATCGCGCCGACGATCGTATCTACCACCACGTTCAGGTCGATGTACTCGCCGGTGAATTCCTCGGGAATCACGGCCAGCGTCGCCCCCGCCGATTTGCACATCCCAAGCGCCAGCGATCCCGACTTTCGCCCCATCGTGACCGCCAGGTACCATCGCCCCGTCGATCGCGCATCCTCCATCAGCGATTCGATGATTGCCGTCCCGGTCGTGCGCGCCGTTTCGAATCCGAACGTCGGCGCGTTCTCGGGCAGCGGCAGGTCGTTGTCGATCGTCTTTGGTACCGTGGCGACGCCGATCTTTCCCCGGCATCGCTCCGCAATCATCGCCGCGCCGTAGGTCGTATCGTCGCCGCCGATGCATACCAGGTAGCGCACGCCGAGCCGCCCGAGCGTCTCGACGCATCGCTCAAGGCTCTGTTCGTCCCTGGCGGGATTCGTCCGCGAGGTCCTGAGAATCGAACCACCGGTGAAATGGATTCGGCTCACGTCGCGAATCCTCAGTTCGGTGACGTGGGAGGTGTCGCCCTCGACCAGCCATTTGAAACCGTCGTTGAGCCCGATCACCTCCAGCCCGCAATTGATCGCCTCGATCGCCGCCGATGCGATCACGCCGTTGATTCCGGGGGCCGGGCCTCCGCCCACCAGGATGGCAAGCCTGTCGCGGGAGGTTTCTCCGGATTCCATGCAGCCTCGCGCCTCCTGAAAAAGATCGCTGACGCCAGAACGGAGAGATGCGCACTCTGAACGGGCCGGAGGACGTCAATCATCCCGCCGGGAAGTAGCATCCCCCGCCCGCTCATCAAAGAATTCCAGAAATCCGCGGCTCAGACCATGCCGCCGGCGCGCATGAATCCCCCGCCTTCGGGGAATTCATGCGCTGGAAACTCGACGGAAAGGTCAGGCCTTCTTCTTTGGCGCCACCCGCGGCCTCCATTGCACGTACGACCGCAGATCGACCGTGAAGGTCCATGAACTCTTCGGCTGATTGATTAGATGCACGATTTCGCTGCAGATCGCCTCGGGCGACACGAAATGCGACGGATCCGTGTCCGGCATCGCCTCGCGCACCCGCGGACTGTCAACCGCGCCGTCCACGTCCAGGGTGGCGGCATGAATTCCGCGATGCATGAACTCGTATGCGACCGATTCGGCGATCGCTCGTTGCGCCACCTTTGAGGCATTGTAGGCGGAATACTGCGCCGGCCCGCCGCGCGTTTCTGACCCGAGCACGAAAATCACCGTCCCCCCGCCCCGCTCCGCCATCCTGCCCACCACCGCCTGCGTGCAGAAGAACGGACCGTAGGTGTTGACCTTGAGCTGAAAGTCGAAGTCTTCTTCGGTGATTTCGGTCAGCGGCTTGCGCAGGTATGCGCCCGCGTTGTTCACCAGCACCGATATCGGCCCCAGTTCCTTCTCGACGCGCTCAACCGCCGCGAGCACCTGCTCGCGCTTCGACACGTCGGTCGGCGTGACCAGCGCACGCCCTCCCTGCTTGCGGATCAACTCCGCGGTCTCCTCGAGCTGCGATTGGGTGCGCGCGATCAGTCCGACCGCGTATCCCTCGCGGGCGAGGCGTTGGGCGATATCGCGGCCGATTCCGCGCCCGGCTCCTGTAACAAGTGCGACGTTTGCCATAGCGCACGAATCTTAGCCGGACCACGCCGCGCTGAAAACCTCGATCATCTCCGCACAAATTGCTGCTTGGACAACCATGCGCATGATGATACGGTCGAAACCAGGTGGCACGGGGATGAAGTCCTTCCCGATTTCGCTGGCCGCCGTCGCCGCTCTCCTCGCGATGACCGGCCTGTTCGGGACGCCGCCCCTGATGGCGGGCGAACTCATCGAGGTCGACTCGCCCGCCGCCTACGATTCTCCGAATCCCGTTCTCGAAATTCCCCAGGACTGCACAAGCGAAACCGCTCCTCCCGGATGCGGCCAGGACGATGCCGCCGCGAACTCGGGCGATCCGTCCGCCGCCGCGAACCACCCGAATGCGGTCGCCGCTACAACCGATCCCAACCACGGCACCGATCAAACCGCCCAACAGGCTTCCAACCTCAACATGGGAACGCTGCAGGACTACGAAAGCCAGGCCGACGCTTCGGCTCCCGCCGTCGTCGCTGTCCCCTATCCGGTTCCTTATGCGGTGCCGCCCAGGTACCCGGTTTACGTGGGACGCCCGGTCCTCGCTCCCGCGCCAGTGCCGATGGCGTCATACTCGAGCGCTCCGGCACCGTTTGTGCCCCGGATGTTGCCCGCGCCCGGGATGATTACTCGCACCCGTCCCGCCTGGGCCCTTGCTCCCGCGCCCGCGATGCCGATGATGAGGCCGATGGCGCCGGCGGGGATGGGTGGCGCGCTTCGCCTCCACTGAGCATCAAGGCTATTATCTCTGCTCCCAATTCGTGCCGCCTCGTGCGCGCACTTCGGGAGTCTTCGCGATGCTCATCACGCTCGATGTCGGCAACAGTCACACCGTAATCGGTATCTACCAGGGCGAGAAACTCACCCATCACTGGCGTATCCAAACAGTTCCCGAACGCACCACCGACGAACACGGCGCCTTGCTCAACACTCTCCTGTCGGCCTCCGGAATCTCTCCGGGGCTCAGGCCCGAGGGCGTGATAATCGCCTGCGTGGTCCCGCCGCTAAATCAATCGATGGAGCAGCTTGCGGAGCGGTATTTCGGATGCGTTCCACTGATGGTGGGGCCGGGGATAAAGACCGGAATGCCAATCCTCTACGAGAATCCCAAGGAGGTTGGCGCGGACCGTATCGTCAACGCCGTCGCTGCCTACGAGCGCTACTCCAGCGCCTGTATCGTCGTCGATTTCGGCACCGCCACCACCTTCGACTACGTGACCGCCCGAGGCGAGTACGCCGGCGGCGCGATAGCTCCCGGCCTCGGAGTTTCGATGGATGCGCTGATCGCGCGCGCGGCCAAGCTCTATCGCGTCGAGCTGGTTCGCCCACGCGAAGCCGTCGGCCGCACCACCATCGCCTCGATTCAATCCGGCCTGATCTTCGGCTACACCGCGCTGGTGGACGGTCTCGTCCATCGCATCCGCAAGGAACGCGGCGAGAAGGCCCGGGTCATCGCCACCGGCGGACTCGCCGACCTCATCGCGCCCGAGTCCGAAACCATCGAGGAAGTCGACGAGTTCCTCACCCTCAAGGGCCTGCGATTGATCTTCGAGCGCAATCGCCGCTAGAGGAAAGAACCATCATGGAAAAGCCCGCCCGCATCGTCACCGACTCGATGATTGGGATGAAGCTTCCCGACTACGCCCGTCATTCCCATCGCGTGGCGACCGTGCTGGGCCATAACCCGAGCGCGTTCACCGGGCCAGGGACCAATACCTATTTGGTCGGCTCGGGCAGCCGCCCGATACTGCTCGACACGGGGCAGGGCGTGGCGATCTGGGGCGACATGCTCGTGGTCGCGCTCGAGCAGCTCTGCAACTCTTCAAGCATCGGCAAGATCGTCCTGACCCACGCGCACATCGATCATATCGGCGGCGTAGCGCAGGTGCGCGAGCGCTTCGGCGACCTCGAGGTTTACAAGATGCCGTGGCCGGGACACGACGATGCCGCCGGTCATCGGATGGTCGCGATCGGCGACAATTCGGTCCTGACGGGCGAGGGCGTCACGCTTCGCGCCATCCACACTCCCGGTCACGCTCCCGACCATTTGTGCTACTATCTTGAAGAGGAAAAGGCCCTCTTTACCGGCGACGTGGTTCTGGGAGCGGGAACCACGGTTATCCCGGATGACACCGGGGACCTCGGGCAGTACATGGATTCGCTGCGCCGATTGCTCAAGCTGGACCTCGAAACCATCTATCCCGCGCATGGTCCGGTCATCCACAATCCCGCCGAAAAAATCCGCGAATATATCGCTCATCGCGAACTCCGCGAACGGCAGGTGCTCGATGCGCTCGCGGACGGTCCGCTCGAAGTCATGGCAATCGTGAAGAAGATCTATTTCGACGTGCCGGAATACCTGCATCCGGCCGCCGCGAGCTCGGTTCGTTCTCATCTCAAGAAGCTCGGCAAGGAGGGCCGGGTCAGAGAGCATGAACACCGCTGGAGCATCAACTAGCGGCTCCCGCACGCGGGCCCTGGGATTCGGATGCGCGCTGGCGCTGTTCGGGGCCGGCTTCTTCGCGCCAATCGGAACCGTACGATGTGAAGAATCGGTGACCGCCGAAATATGGGGCAAGGCCGTTGCCGCCACCCCTGCGCCTGAAGCCTCTCCCGCCGCTCCCTCATACGCGGCCGCTCCGTCCGCCCCTCCCTCTCCAGCCTCATCGCCGGCGCCCTCGGTCGCCTATTCTCTGCCGATGGCCGTGGCGACGGCGGATTCCGGCGAGTTGCGCGTCGATCCGTCGTCGATGGAATCGCCCGAGGCTCCGTCAAATCTGACCGGCGCCGTCGTCGATCAGGGCTACACGCCGCCGACCACCCAGGAAATTCCGCCGATGGTGGACGATTACTCGACGATGACGGCGTCGCCGCAAGCGCAGCCGTCCGCCGTTCCGGACAACACGCAGGCTGATCCCGAAAGCCCGGACGTCGCGCGCTACCAGCGCGAACAAGCCGGCATCATCAATCCCCAGCAATATCACGACATGCACGCTTTCATGTCCGAAGGCGCATTTTCCTCTCCAATCGGGCTCGAACTGCGCGAGGCGCGCCGCAAACTCGACAACGGAGAGGAGGCGGACGGACTGCTGATTGTCGACGTGGCCAAGGGCAGCCCGGCCGCCGACGCCGGCCTGCACGCCTACAAGCACACGACGCACAACGTCATGACCGGCGTGGCGCTGGCCGCTTCGATGGTGTTTCCGCCGGCGATCCTCGCGGTTCCGCTGATCGACTACGCCCAAGTCGGCGAAAGCTACGACATGATCATCGGCGTCGATGGGACCCGCGTCACGAACTTCCTCGATTTCGAAGACCGGATGCACTACGTGCGCCCGGGCGAGATCGTCTATCTGAGCGTCGTGCGCGACGGTAAGCGCGAACAGATCAAGGTTCTCGTACCTCCCAGCAGCACGCTAACCTGGTAGTCCGCCCGCCCTCCGCCTACATCGTCGGCCCCGCCGTGTTCGAGCACGTCCCGGGACATCCGCCGCCGCTGCTGAAGCAGGTGCTGGGACATGGAGTGGACGTGGCCACCGGAGTCGCCATCGCTCCGACCGCTGCCGGCGTAGCCACGGGGCTGCCGGTCTCGAACCGCTGCAGCGTGTAGCTGTCGTCGGGCGGGACGCAGAAGTTGTAGCTGGTGCCCACCGACGGCGCGGGGCTCGGCGGACCCACCGCGGACTCCGCGAGCGCCACGTTGTTCTTGAACAGTTGCACCGTCGTGCCCGCGTCGGGCGGCGCCGGATTGTTTCCTGCCGTGCCCGAGATGCTGCCGTGCCCCGTGCAATCCATCGCCTGCGCGAACAGGCCCGATGCTACCGTAGCGCATGCCGTCGGCGGACCCGCGACGTTCGATTGCGCCAGAATCGTGTGCCCCGGAAAGGGAGCGGGACCGCCTTGGAACTGGTCCTCCGCCTCCGCGAAGATGTCGAAATTCTGGGGGGTGCTCGAGTTGAAGGCGTGGGTCGGAACGTTGAGCGTGAAGCCCAATCCCGTCTGTCCGCCGAGAATCGTAAGCGGCGACGACAACGTGCTGACGAGTTGGTTCGTTCCGGTATTCTCCGCGAAAATCTGCACCGTGGTCTTGAAGCCCGGCGGTTGCGCCGCCGTAAGATTGACCGAGCCCTGGATGTATCCCGTCGTCAGCGAGAAATTGCACGTCCCGTTGTCCGCCGAAGGTGGACAATGGCCGCCCGCGGTTCCTCCCGATGCCGCGTTGAGCGCCGCCGTCCCCTGGCTCAGCACGCTGTCGTAGCCCGGCGCGCTGATCATCAGCACATAGGGAGTGGGGCTCGGAGAACCGATCGGAAGATGGACGATCGGCGGGGGACTCACGATCGTCCCGGGCAGGGGATAGTTGCCCACGTCGTCCGTCTCCGCGGTGGCGACCGTTACGCAGTTCTGCGGCGTGACCGTGCAATCGGTCGTTTCGTCTCCCGCCTGCGGCACCAGTATCTGGACCGTGGCGCCGGAGATCGGCTGATGGGTGCAGTTGTCTGTTATCTGCCCGCTGAATCCTCCGATGGTCTGGCCGCCCTTCACATCGAAGTCAACCGTGCTCGTCGTGTTGGGAAACACCCTTGCGCCGCTAACTCCCCGCGTGGCCTGGATCGTTGTCGAGCCTCCCGAAACGTAGAAATCGTAAAGCGTGCCGACTCCCGCCGCGGCCGGCAGGAACAGCGTGTAGGTGCCGTCGCTGAAGACTTCCGTGCTCGCGACGATCGTGTTCGTGCCGCCAAGCTCGGCCGTGACTCTGAGATGCGATCGGGCGCCGCCGATGCTTCCGCTGGCCCCGCTGACCTTGCCGGTCACTGTCGCCACGAACCCGCTTGCGTTGTTGGCCGGAGCCGAGGCCGATACGCTGACCACGTAAGGCTGTCCCGGCCCGCTCGGCGTGCTCACCACGTTTGCACTCAGCAGAATCGGAAGCTGCACGGTCTTGTGCTGCTCGGTCTGGATCGGCGTGCTTTCCTGGAACGTGATGGGGGTGCCCGCGTTCTGAAGCTGAATCGGATACTGGATGCATCCCTCGAGGTTTCCGCCCGCGCATAGCGGCACGATCCCTCCCGGCGAGGTCGTATCGAGCACTACCTCGATGGTGGTGAACTTGCCGTTCTTGACTCCGAACGAGTTGAACACCTGCATCTGGCTCTGGCCCGCCAGCACGTCGAGCTGGTAGGACCCCGGACTTGTTCCCGTCGCGGTCGCCGTCGGCACCGGAATGATGACCCATTTTCCGCTGGTCTCCGACGGCGTCGCCGTGTTCTTGGAGTTGGGCAGCGGGTTCATCCTGACCCCGGTGACGTTCAGGATGAAGCTGCGCAGGCTCGCGGGCGCTATTCCCGAAAGATTCGTTACAAACCCGACCTGGACCAGGGCGGCGGTGGGCGATGATGCGGGCGAGCCGCCTCCACTGTCGCCTCCGCACGACGCCGGACCGAGGCAGAGAGCCGAAAAGATCAGCAGCGGAGCAAGAAGCGAGAGCGAGGCCCGGGAAAATCGCAGCTTATTCACGTCACGTCCGTTTGCGATGGGAATTTGTTGCACAACTTGGGTAGCCGAATCCTGCCCCGAGGGCAACCGATGCTTCGCTCATCGCGCCTCCTTCCGCCTGCGATCACATTCAACTCTTTACCACTGGCGCGGTTATGTAATACTGAATGACGAAATCCGTCGAGGCGCGTTGCGCCCGGCGAGGTCGATGAAACCGACATAGGCGTCCGATTGAGGACGCCACGTGAATACACAGCATGGGCTCGCGCCTGGATCCGGATTGCCGGACCGGGACTCCGACACGGGAAACGGATCGCTTTGCCATCTGGGTTCTTCCCGCGGGGTTGCCGGTGTTATGCGGCGGCCCCGCTGTTTTTTTGGGAGAACTGCGATGGCGCAGGAAAAAGTTCGAGTCCCGGAACTCGCGCGGATGAAATCGCGCGGACAGCCGATCACGATGCTGACCGCGTACGATTATCCCTTCGCGCGAATCTTCGACCAGGCCGGCGTCGATCTCATCCTCGTCGGCGACAGCCTCGCCACCGCCGTCCGCGGCGAGGAAACCACTCTCGCTGTTACCCTCGACGAAATCATCTACCATACCCGGGTCGTGGTCCGCGCCCGCAAGCGCGCGCTCGTCGTCGCCGACATGCCCTTTCTCTCCTACCAGGTCAGCGTCGAGGACGCGCTGCGCAACGCCGGCCGCCTCGTCAAGGAAGGCGGCGCCGAGGCGGTCAAGCTCGAAGGCGGAATCGCGATCGCCGAAACCGTCCGCCGCATCGCGGACATCGATGTCCCCGTGATGGGCCATGTCGGCCTCACCCCGCAATCGATCCATCGGATGGGCGGGCATCGCGTGCAGGGCCGCGCATCCGGCCATCGCGCGGGATGCCGCGAGCGGCTGATCGAGGATGCGCTCGCGATCGAAGCGGCCGGCGCCTTCGCCCTCGTCATCGAGGGCGTGCCTCCATCGCTTGCCCGCGAGATCACCGGCCGCCTTTCCATCCCGACCATCGGAATCGGCGCGGGCCCGCACTGCGACGGGCAGGTGCTCGTGATGCACGACATGCTGGGTCTCAACGATTCTTTCCGTCCGCGGTTTGCAAAGCCCTTCGCCAACCTATGGCAGGACGCGTCCGCGGCGGCGCAAAGCTACATCCGCGAAGTCCGTGAGCGGGTCTTTCCCGGACCCGAGCACTGCTACGCCGAAGCGAGGGAACACTGACAATGGACATCATTC
>Ga0070741_10019650_pt1 | contig 10760 bp, 9 predicted proteins | sample Coa_R1_4_FD_66440 | JGI IMG/M metagenome (GOLD analysis project Ga0070741, IMG submission 66440) | Surface soil microbial communities from Centralia Pennsylvania, which are recovering from an underground coalmine fire - Coalmine... | ecosystem: Environmental > Terrestrial > Soil > Unclassified ... | reverse complement strand
GGGTCAGACCGGACAACCCGTATTCATAGCCCTCCAGGAAGATGCGCCCGACCTTTTCCAGGTTGGCCTGGCGGGCCGGGTCTACCGGGGTCCAGCCGCGACGCTCGAAGGTGGCCTCAGATTTGCTGGGGAGGAACAGGCGGCAGCGCAGCCTGCCCGCCCAGTTTGTGTCCATGACAGCCGCCGGCCCGGTCATCGCGCTGGCTCGCGGTCCGCTGTAATGCCCAGGTAGCCGTTACGCACGAGCGTCTCGGCCACTGTCGCGTATGCGGCCGGGTCTGGCCGCACCGTGGTGGCGAGCCCGTCCACGTAGCGGTTGTACATGCAGAATGCGGCGGCGATCAGGACCGTGTCGTGAATCTCCAGGTCGGTGGCGCCTGCTTCCCTGGCACTGTCGACGTCCTCGGTGCTCACTTGTTTGCCGCCCTGTTGCACAGCGCCGGCGATGCGGAGGAGGGCGGCGAGCTTCGGCGTGACCGGTGCGGTCTCCGGGCCGGCGCACACCTGATCGACGAGCGGCATGCCGTCGGGCAGCTGGGCGGATGCGGCCGCGGCGTGCGAGGAGGTGCAGTAACTGCAGTCGTTGAGGGAGGACACGTAGGTGGCGATCAGCTCGCGCTCGCCGCGGCTCAGCGTGCTCGGCCCGCGGAGCAGGGTCTCGGCCAGCAGGCACATGGGCTCCGCTGTCTGCGGCCGGTACAGAAACAGCGACCGGATGCCGTGTTCGTCGTTACCCAGTTTGATATGCGGCACTGCCCGCTCCTGACTTTCGATGCTGCGACCCAGGACAGAACATACCCAAGGCGGGCAGCGGAAGCCTCCTTTCGGATTGCCGAGGACCGGCATTTCGCCGTTAACGCCAGATCGGTAATATTCACCGCAACGGCGTCCTTCACCCGCTCGGCATTCCGCCCAGCGGTCGCCGGTGCGGTGGATGAGGGCTGAGTGACGTGATTGACCTGTCCGGCCAGTCTCGCAGGATCGTCGTCGTCGGGGCCGGGCTTGGCGGCGTCGCCACCGCGATCCGTCTTCTCCAGTTCGCCCGCGAGCCCGTGCAGATCGTGCTGATCGAGCGGCGTCCGGAATACCGGAACGCCGGGGTGGCATATCAGCGGGACAGCAATCACTGGCACCACGTCTTCAACATCCAGGCGGGCCGGATGTCGGCGTTCCGTGAAGACGTGGATGACTTCGTGAACTGGGCCAATCACGAAGCGGACCGGACCGGCTGGCCGCCGCAGTGGCGTGATTTCACGTTCACCGAATCCGGTCCGGCGCCCCGGCGGATCTACCCGGATTACCTCGCTGACCGCCTCGCGCATGCCGCCGCCGAAGCGGCGGACGGCGTGAGGCTGATCGAGGCCGACGGCGAAGTGGTCGACCTCACTATGCACGCCGGCCGCGTCGTCGTCGTCGCCGAGAATCTCTCGCTGCCGGGCGGTCAGCCCCGGGCTGGGCAGAGTACGTTCACCGCTGATCAGGTCATTCTCGCGACCGGGCTCGAGCAGAAGTACCCGCAGTTCGCGGCCGGTGTGCTTGACCACCCGTCGTTTGTCCGGCACCCGTATTCGCCCGAGGGGATCGAGCGGGTTGCCGGGGTCCGGCGGGACGCCGTCGTGGCCATTGTCGGCACGTTGCTGAGCGCCTATGACACGGCGGGACTGCTGCTGCGTAGCGGGCACACCGGGAAGATCCACATGATTTCCGGCTCCGGCTTGACGCTGCGAACCTATCCGCCCGAGCACCGGCACCGGGTGCTCACCCTGCCGCCGCCGCGACTCGACGGCGGTGCTTATCAGGGGCGCGAGGCGCTGATCCGGTACGTGCGCGAGGAGTGGGACCGGGCCTGCGCGACAGTATCGAGCCAGCATCCCGATGAATCACCGGCGGTGGTGTCCGAGCGTGTGATGAAGGCATGGGAGCCGTATCTTCCCGAGATCCTGGCGCGAGTTCCGTCCGAGGACCTGCGGGCGTTGCTGGACAGTTACGGAAGCCTGCTCGCTATTCTGCGGGTCGGCATCCTGCCCTACACGGCCGAGGGCGTCCACACCGCGATGGCCACCGGCCAGGTCGCGATTACCGCCGGACGGGTCCACGAGGTCAGCGGCACCGAAGCGGGAACGCTTGTGGTGTCGGTTTCCGGGCCGGATCCGGCCCGCGCTCCCACTGTTCGCATTGAGGCGGACCTGGTGGTCTCCAACTTCGGCCGGGAAACGAACTACGAGCGAGTCGGTAACCGGCTGTGGATAAACCTGCTGCGGAAGGGGATCGCCAGAGCGCACCAGCGCACCGGCCGGGGAGTCGAGGTTGATGCCTGCGGGCACCTGATCGGTGCTGACGGGGCCCCGGCGGAGCCGGTCTCGGTAGTCGGCAGCCCGCGGGAGGGCGACGAGATCGTCAGGAACGGCCGGATAGGCGCGTTCACGTTCAACCTTGCCGCGCTCAAGAACCATTCGGTCGAGGCCGCCGCCACCGCGCTGTGCCGGCTGGAAACATGTTACGGCCAGCCCGGCGTCATGCTGGCTGGCACCCGCGCCCCGGCGGTGGCCGAAGCCATCGCGCTCGACGTGCGCAGGATGACGGCCCGGCGTCGGGATCAGCGTCTGCTGTTCACCACACGCCTGGAAGACAGCCTCCAGGCGATCCGGGGCATCGCTGTGCAGAACTGGGGAGCGCCGGTGACCGATCAGACACTCCGGTCGGCGATCACCACGATGGCGGCGGTCAGGCTGCAGGACCTTTCCGTGACGCCGAGAGAGCTCCGGTCGATTCTCGGACTCGACTAGCACACAGGAGTAGCCGAGCAACGGTTGATGAGCCAGCCGGTCCGGATTCCCGGATGGCGGCTGCATACCCATTTCACCCGGCCTCCTGGACACATGTGCTTCGGTCCGAGAAGGTAGTGAGCCGCTGTGCGGTATCAGTCCCGGTTGACCACATGTCCCCTCCCGCAAGCGGGGCTCCTCGTTACCCCCCCGCGAGTTGAGCGGCTTCTCGGGAGGGAGCGGACGACTCCCCGGCTCACCGGGGGGTCGTCCGCCCATGTATGGCCGCGGAGGTTCAGCGGCATGGCCGCGGAGGTTCAGCGGCGGGAGGTCCAGCGTGGTCCTGTCGCCAGCCAGTCGGCGTCCCAGCCCGCCATGCGGCGCCTGTTCAGCGCCAGGCGGACCGTGCCGGCGGCGATCACGAGCACGACTCCAAGGGCGGCGACGGCGGCTGTGGCGGCCAGGTCCGCGCGCATCGCGATCTGGTCCCGCTGAAGCGGCGTCACGACCTGACCGGACAGGTCGGTCCAGATCTTGACCCCGGCCCCGGCCTTGGCACCGGCCGGGACTGTGATGATGCCGGTCCGGGCCGCGCCGTCCGGCGCCACCCAGCGAGCGTCGGCCTGTGGGGCAAGGCCTACGCCGTAGCCTGAAGGCGTCCATGGCAGGTCCAGCAGAACGGCCGTAACCTGGCGGAAGTCCGTTTGTTGTGCCCGCAGCTCCTGCTGGGACAGGGCGCTGATCCACGAAGCGGAGGCGTGCGCCGCGAACGGCGAACCGCCGGCGAAGACCGCCAGCAGCGCGACGAGGACAAGCGTCTCGACGCGGTCCGAGACACGGCGCAGCGGGTTGCGGTCCAGTCGCCGGCCGCGCAGCATCCGGCCGATCCAGGCAAATCGAGCAATCACCTTGCCATGGTCCGCTGTGCGGCCAGAAGGCAAGCAACCCCGATGTTGCCGTTTTGCGTCAGCTTCTGCTGCCGGCTCCGGCTGGGCTTGGTGCGAGCGGGACCTCAGCGATAAGCGTGAACCCGCGCTGGCCGTCCGCGCCGGCGATCAGGGTTCCGGTGATGGCCTGGATCCGGGCGCTGAGGTTGCCAATGCCGCTGCTGCTGGGGTGGGCGCGGGCCGTCGTGGGGACGCCGTCGTTGGTGACTATGCTCCTCTCTACAAGGTCGGCTTGTGGGCGCTATCGCCGCCGGCCGCCGTCGCCGCCGCATACGGCGCCGCGCGGCTGCTGCGGATGGCCCGCGAGCTGAGGGCAGCCCGCGCCGAACTGGCCAACGGGCACGAGTTGCGGCGGGCATCGTGTGACGTGGAAGACCTGATCATCCAGAGCCTGTCCGCCGTCTCCCTGCACGGCGATCTCGCGCTCCGCCTGCTGCCCGATGACCCGGTTGCCGCGCGGGCACAGATCGAGCGGCTGACGGCGGGGGCCTGGAAGAGGATATGGAGGTGGTCGCCGAACTCGAGCGCGGCGACGAAATCATGGCCGCCGCGCTGCGCACCCAACCGGACGTCGCCGTCCTCGACATCGGATTGCCCGGACTGGACGGCCTGGCCGCGGCCGAACAACTGCACGACGCGGTACCGGACTGCCGCGTCCTCGTGCTGACCGGCCGCAACCAGCCCGGTACCTTGCTGCGGGCCTTGCAGGTCCATGTGCGCGGCTTCATCGCCAAGGACGCCCCGGCGCAAACGCTCGCCTCCGGCATCCGCTGGGTGGCCGCGGGCGAGCGAGTGATTGACCCCCAGCTCGTCGCGGCGGCCCTGGAGACCGGCGCCACCCCGCTTACCGCCCGGGAGACCGATGTGCTCCGGGAGGCCGAGAGCGGCATATCCACCGAGGAGATCGGCGGCCGGCTATCGCTGTCGCCAGCGACAGTCCGCAACTACCTGTCCAACGCCATCAGCAAAGTCGGGGCACGCAACCGGATCGACGCGATCCGGATCGCGCGTGACGCCGGATGGCTGTGACTGTCGGCAGCGTTATCCCGCGCAGAGCGGCTCCGCGAGTGCTTGCAGCGGAGTCGCTCCCGGTTTCGGCAGCCAGCCGTGCCTGGCGAGCACGTGGGTCAGCAACGCCAGCGACGCGGGGCTGCCTTCGCCGGCCGCGGCGGCGCGGGCCGCGGCACACAGCTCGTCCAGCAGGACGGCCGCCTCGCGATTGGCCTGCTGCGCCGCGCTGGCCAGCGCGAACAGCTGCCAGCCGAGGCTGGCGAGCGCCTGTACGTCGCTCTGATCATCCGCGTCCATGAGGCCTCGGTACAGTGCAAGAAGCCTGTCATCGGAGGTCACCGCACGCAGTGCTTCTGTCCGGCGGGTATATACAACCCGGTCCAAGTCGCGCATAGCACACCGCTCCTTCGTGGGTCGATGCTTACCCTACGAAGGTGCTCCTTCGGCCTCTTTAATTACCGCTTAAGGCGTGCCGAACTTGCCATCCGGTTCGGTCCGGGACCACCTGCCTGCTGGTGCTCAGCCGCGTTCGACGGGTGGTCCCGGGTGCCCGGGTTACCGGATCAGGGTCCGGAGCGCATCAAGGATTTGCGCCAGCTCCCCGGCCAGCCGGATTGCCAGCACCATGATCCGCTCGCTACTCGGGCGACGGCGACGAGTCACCATCTTTCTCGACCTTCCAGCCTGTTCCGGGCGGGAATGGTCCTCGCCCGGTGCCGGGCGGGCCGTGCCCGGCACGTGCACGGGCTGCTGCCCTGGCGAGGCTTTGGGTCATTTTGAGGCGTAACGCGCCGTCGGAAGAAGGATACGACCGGGGTCGACCCGTCGTGATTGTCATTTGAGATTTCATCTGATGAATTTTCTTTACGCACTTGCGTAGCGAAATTGAGCCGACATGAATCGGGGCAATATATGGCTCGATGGACAGGAGCACCACGGATCGCAGAAGCGCTTTTCTGCCGCTCTGGTAAAACGCGGCGGCCGCGCCAGCCGCCGGCGGGATAAGCGGAGGGCTTCGATAGGCGGGGATGGGCCCCGGTAACGTGGTGTTTTTGCCTTTCGTGGTAACGCGGCCCTCGCGTGCGGGGGTTGATCCTCCACGAAGGGGAAATCGTCCACGTTGCTGACGGGCCTGCCGGTGTGCTCGTGTCCCGGTAGCCGCACAGTGCACTCCAGGCACAGACTGCGCACCGCCGGCCGCACGGCAATCGCGGCCGGGCGGCCCAGGTGAGCTAGAGCTCGCGTTCGTAGACGTACATGAGGTCGCCGTCGGGGCCGCCGGTGCGGTTGGTGAAGCCGAGGCTTTCGTAGAGGCGGCGGGCCACGTGGTCGGGTTCGTCGACGCCGATGTCCATGGTGTCCGCGCCGCGGTCGCGGGCCTCGCGGATCGAGGCCTCCATGACGGCGCGGCCCAGGCCCTGGCCGCGCTTGGCCGGAGTCACGTACATCTCGGCCAGGTAGCACTCCAGGCCGCTGGACCAGATCGCCGGGCGGAAGCGGAGCACGGACAGCGCGTCCGGGCCGGCCCCGCCGAGCATGACCACGGTGTCGCCGCCGCCGCTCATGAGCTCCCGCAACCGGGACGCCAGCGCGGCCGGCGGGGGCGTGGGCTCGTCGAACTCGCGGTTGAAGTCGTACAGCAGTTGCCCGATCGCTGGTGCGTCCGAGGGTTCAGCTCGCCGGACAGAATGAGTCATGGCCGCACCTTATCCCGGAGCTCATCCGGCGCCCCACTGCATTTTCCGCGCGCGACCAGGTGTAAAAGTGGAGGTAACGCCACTTGTCTAGACCTTATGGAGTAGCCGCCCATGCGTATCGCCAACCTGTCCGGCCGGCTGGTCATGATCTCCGGCGGGCACGCGGTGGACGTCGAGCGGGCCAGCGGAGGGCTGTTCGGGTCGTCGCCGCAGGCCATCTACGACCGCTGGGCCGAATTCCGCGCGTGGGCGGCCGAGGCCACCCTGCCCGACGGCGCGGCATTCGACGTGACCGATCTCGGCGCCCCTGCGCCGCAGCCGCGGCAGCTGCTCGCGGTCGGCCTGAACTACCGCGATCACGTGGCCGAGTCGGGCTTCACCGTGCCGGATGGGCTGCCACCGATCTTCACCAAGTTCGCGTCCAGCATCACCGGACCGGTCACCTCGGTACGGCTGCCCGCGGGCGGGCACACCGACTGGGAAATCGAGCTGGTCGCGGTGATCGGCGCGCGCGCCAGGAACGTCGCCGAATCCGCGGCCTGGGACCGGGTGGCCGGGCTGACCGTCGGCCAGGACCTGTCCGAGCGGATCAGCCAGCTGGCCGGGCCAGCACCGCAGTTCAGCCTCGGCAAGTCGCTGCCCGGCTTCACGCCGATGGGCCCGTGGCTGGTCACCCCCGACGAATTTATTAATCCGAACGACCTGGGGTTGCTCGCTACGATCAACGGTGAACAGGTGCAAAAGGCGCGTACCAGCGACCTGATCTTTTCCGTTCCGGCGCTCGTATCCCGGTTGTCCGAACGGCTTGCCTTGCTCCCCGGCGACGTGATCTTCACTGGCACGCCGGCCGGCGTCGGGCTTGGCCGTGAACCGCAGCGCTGGCTCGCCGAAGGCGATGTCCTGGTCAGCACCATCGAGGGGATCGGTGAGCTGCGCCAGCGGTTCACGGCATAAGCGGATTAAGGCAGGTGCCACGCCTGGTTGGCGTTGCCGGTGCAGTCCCAGATCTGCAACTGCGTGCCTGGAGTAGTAGAGAAGCCCGTGTCGTCCAGGCACTTGCCCGACTGCGGGTTGAACAACGAGCCGTTTGATTGCGGGATGAACACTTGCGCGCCGGTGTTATTGCAGTCGTACAGGTCGACGGTCGTCCCGTTGGCCGTTCCGCCGCCGTCGATATCCATGCACTTGCCGAGCGCGTGCAGCGTGCTGCCGGCCTGGACCACCGTCCACTGCTGCGCGTTGGTGCCGTTGCACGTGTAGACCTGCACCGGCGTGAAGTTCGCCGAGTTCGCGCCCCGCACGTCCACGCACAGTCCGCCGTACCCGGTGATCTGGCCGGTCACGCCGCCGCCACCGCCGTTGTTACCGCCGGTCGTGGTGTACGCGGCCACGTACGCCACGCTCATCGTGCCGCCGGACGCCGTCGAGCCGGTCGGCGTGGTGCAGCCGCACACGCCGTTGGGGAAGCCGCCGCCCATCGCCAGGTCCAGGAGAATGGACAGGTTGTGGTCGAACGCGGCCTGCCACGTAGCCGTGCCCACCTGGCCCTCGCTGACGCTGAAGTACGAGTTCCCGTCGAGGTAGAACGTGATCGACTCGTTCGAGGTGTTGGTCCGGTTCAGGATCATCGTGTACGTGTGGAACCCGCCCTGGCAGCCGCCGCATGCGCGCAGGCCGCTGCCGATGCCGTTGCCCTCGTTGCAGGGGCCGCCGGGGAAGGTGCCGCAGTGGATGGTGCCGGCTACCTCGGACAGCGCGTTGACATCCTCCATGATGTCGATCTCGCCATTCTCCGGCCACTGGCCTGGGCCGAGCATCCAGAATGCCGGCCAGTAGCCGAGACCGCCGTTCGGCTGCTGGATTGACGCGGTCACCTCCAGCTCACCGCCGGCCGGCGCGCCCACGTTGGCACTGGTCGTCTGGACGCGGCCGGAGGTCCACGAGCTGCCGCCGCCCAGCGCCGTGAGGTCGAGGTTCCCGTTGCCGTCGAGGTGGACGTTGCTCGTCGAGTTCGTCATCGTCTCGATCTCGCCGGTGCCGAAGTTCGAGCCGGGCCCGGTGTCGTACATCCATTGCGAGTCGATGCCCGAGCCCGCACCGCCGTTGAAGTCGTCGCTGAACACCGTCGACCAGCCCGATGGCGGCGGCGGCACCGCGTTCGGGACCGCGGCGGGCCCGGCGACACCCGCCGACGCGGTGGGCATCACGGCCACGGTCAGCGTGCACGCCGGGATCACGATGGCGAGCAGCGCCAGCCACCGGGGCCGGCGGAACCGCCGCCGGGCGAACGAGACGAGTGGACCGCGCCGCGAGCGCAAGAACCGCGGAACGCGCGGTGCATTTCCGGCCATACTCTGGCCTCCCTACCCGCTCCTGGAGCCAACCTTATAGGAAAGTTTCCTATAAGTGGACTGAATGTAATTCCGGCTCCACGCTGGGTCAACGGGAACGCGCGTTTAAAAGACGTTAAAACCTGGTCATCGAGTCGCCCGCAGTGCGGCCATGGGCTCGGGCAAGTCCATTTCCGCGAACGCGGCCGGCCAGTCGGCCCTGGTGTACCCGCTGCCCAGGTCGGTGTGGTGCAGTTCGACCTCGATCAGCCGCTTCGGCAGGATCAGCCGGGCCGGGAACATTTCGGGCTGCACCATGCTGACGGCGGTCTGCCACGCCTCGGCCGGCACCCGGACCGCCTCGGACGCGAACGCGGCGGCCGACGCGGCGACGTCCGCGAGCTGCTCGGCCGCGGCCCGCCCCGCGCCGGCCTCGATGTCAGCGTCGCGGGCCTGCTTGCTCCGGTAGCCGGGGGTTTCCACGCCGGTGCGCGCCCAGATCAGCAGGTTCCGCAGCCCGTCAGCGTTCCTGGCCAGGTGCGTCAGCACGTGCCCGCGGGTCCAGCCCGGCAGCAGTGAGGGCTCGGCGATCGCGCCGTCGTCCAGCGACTCGACCGTCACCAGCAGGCGCCGCGTCGCGTCGTCGATCATCCCGATCACGTCATCGTCCACGCCGCCAATTATTGCGGACATGAACCTGCCCATTTCGGGCGGGTGACCGTCCGCGCATGCCGCCGCCGCGGCCAACGAGTGCCGGGGTCGGCTGCTGTGCTAGTTGCCCGCAATGCCCCGGTTTGTTCCAGCATTTCCGTGCCGTTCAGCGATCCGCCCGGGCTCGGCGCAGCGCTCGAAAAAGATTGCGGACACTTACCCCCCCGAATCGGGGGGGTAAGCCATCGTCACCCGGAGGGTGGTCGCATCCGCGAGAAGATTTTGTTTGCGCTGGTCAGGAGACCGCTCGGGTCAATCTTCTTGGTCAGTGTCCGCAATGATCCGGCCACCCGAGGGAGCGCCGGATAAATAGTGATTTGTCCGGAATGTGCGCGCGCGTGGGGCGGAATGTGCGCGCGCGCGTGGGGCGGAATGTGCGCGCGCAAGGATGGCGTGGGGCGCGGGGCCGGGGCGGGGCGGTTGGGCGCTCGGCTCGGGGCGGGACGAGACGTATCGTGCTGGTATGGAGCCTCCCGACATCGTGCGGTCCGCGTACGCGGAGCTCATAGTCACGGACCTGGACCGGGCCCGGTGGTTCTGGGTGGACGTGCTCGGCTTCGCCGTCACCGAGGCCGAATCCGACGCGCTGTACCTGCGCGGCTACGACGAGCTCACGCACCATAACCTCGTCCTTCGCGAAGGAAACGCACCCGCCGCCGCCCGGCTGGCGTTCCGCGTCCGCGGCACGGCGGACCTCGCAAAAGCCGAGCGGTTCTACCCGGCCGCCAGGCGCATCCCCAAGGGAACGACGCCAGGCATCGGCGAAGCGGTCCGCGTCGCGGACCCGCTCGGCTTCACCGTGGAGTTCTTCGCCGAGGCCGACCATCCCGAACGCCTCCAGCAGCGCTACGACGTCCACAAAGGCGCCGAAATCGCCAGGCTCGACCACTTCAACATCGTCGTCCCCGACGTCAGGGAGGCGTACGAGTACTACACCGGTCTCGGCTTCGGGCTGTCCGAGACGATCGAGGACGACCAGACGCTGTACGCCGCGTGGATGTACCGCAAGCAGACCGTGCACGACGTCGCGTTCACCGGCGGCGACGGGCCGCGGCTGCACCACCTCGGCTTCTTCGCCCACGAGTCGCACCAGGTGCTGCGCGTCTGCGACATCCTTGGCGCGCTGCACCAGGAGCACCACATCGAGCGCGGCCCGGGCCGTCATGGCGTGTCCAACGCGATGTACGTGTACCTGCGCGACCCGGACGGGCACCGGCTGGAGATTTACACCAGCGACTACTACACCGGCGACCCGGACCACCCGACGCTGCGATGGGACGTGCACGACCCGAGGCGCCG
>Ga0070741_10019649_pt1 | contig 10760 bp, 7 predicted proteins | sample Coa_R1_4_FD_66440 | JGI IMG/M metagenome (GOLD analysis project Ga0070741, IMG submission 66440) | Surface soil microbial communities from Centralia Pennsylvania, which are recovering from an underground coalmine fire - Coalmine... | ecosystem: Environmental > Terrestrial > Soil > Unclassified ... | reverse complement strand
ACTTACAACGGGAATAAATGCCCTACAGGTGGAACCGCACCCTGCTTCCACTACACCGATAGCTCAGCCTTCAATCTCACGGACACGCGTCCCCCGCTCAAAGGCGGATCGAACGCCACCGACACCGGCGATATCTGGATTGTCTGGGACAGCGCTGCCACTCCGAATGTGTGGGCCTACATCAAAGTAGACTCAGTGGTAGGCGATCGCTGCTACTTCGCACAACCACGCTGCAACGTCAACATCACAACTTTCCCCTCGGCGGGCAATAAGATCTCTTCGACTCTTTGGGGCGACGGCAGCTCCGATTCGACCCCTCCCACCAGCGTCCAGGCTCTGTTCACAGCCAGCGCTGGCTTGAAGGTCAATGTCGCGGCGACTGACATTCGTCCCGAAGATGGTTTGTTTGCCATGTGCCGCGCGAATTCCGCGCAGGGCGGCGGTACTGACGGCTTGGCGGGTCTGGGATACAACTCCAACAACACTGCCGGCGCTTGCCCGACGACAAACGACAATGCCCACTTGGTGGGAGCCGACATTCTTAGTGGCTCTCCGGGAAGCACGTCTTCCGCTCACGTCATTGCCTTCAAGATCAGCGGCACCGATCCCTTCAGCGGTACGGCTATCCCCGCCAGCACTTCGGTTTCGGTGGGAGCCGCCCCCATCGTTTTTGTCTTCGAACGTCAGAACGAGCTCGTCGGTCTGAAAGATGCAACCGACGCCCAGCTCCAGAGCGTATTCAGCGGCGCAAACTGCAACGCCAGCGCCTTCGGTCTGTCCGCGGCAACCATCGAAGGTTACTTGCGTGAACCCTTGTCCGGCACTATGAACACGACCGAAGCGACCGTGTTCCGCTATCCCAATGCAACCGGTAAGAGCCAGGAGACTGGTGTCAATCACATGAATCCTCTGGCGAATCTGTCTTGCACTTCAGGCGGCGGCGCCCGGTGGCGCTCCATCGGCACTGGCGAAGAAGTGAAGCTGGTCCTGAACTCCCAGACCAACTTCGGCCACGATGGCATCGGGTACACCTTCTTCAGCTACGGCAACGTGAGCTCGATCGCGAACAACTCTCAGTACGGCTACGTCACGCTGAACGGTATCGATCCCATTTTCCACAAGTACGGCAGCACCATCGACCCTGGACAACCTTCCACGGCTGGCGTCCTGCCCGCAGCGGCCAATCTCCCCTCCAGTTGCAGCGCCTCTTTCCCTTGCGCAGAAAACAAGATCTGGAGCGGCAACCTCTCGTTCCCGAACCTTCGCAACGGCTCTTACCGTGCGTGGTCCGTTCTGCGCCTGGTAAGCGATGGCACGGCACTGGCCAACGTCAAGCTGGTCGCGGCGAACTCAAACACCTTCGCGGTCACCAGCACGCCTGACTACGTGCCGTTCGCGAAAGTATCCACCACCGATCCGGGCCTCGCCCTGCTGCGTTCCCACTACACGCAGGAAGGCGTTGCTCCGGTCAATATCGCGACGAACGGCGATAAAGGCGGCGACATGGGCGGGTGCATTCTCACCAACACCGGTACTGTCGCCACTACCGACACGACTACGAAGCTGGCGCAGCAACTGCCAGGCACGTCGTGCGCCTCAGTACCGTAAACCGATCACTCGGGGGCGAGTTGCCTTGAGCAGCTCGCCCTGGATTTAATTGCAGGAGAACCCAGTCCGGGGATACAGCGAGAAATGATACTCAGACGTGCTCGTTTCGTTTGGCCGATAATCCTGTTGCTCCAAATCTTATTAGCAGCGAACGCACAGCTAACCCCGGCGTCGCCCCCCATCGCCAATCTCAGCGATACACGCTTCAAATCTGTCATAGAAGATTGGACGTCTCCGTCCCTTACTCACACCACGCTGAAGCCGGTGCAGCCATTGGTCGGCTCTAGAGACGACTATCCCGGCTATTCGGTCGAGTTAATCCAGTTGCAGTGGCGATTCGGCGATCCGCTCGACTTATATGTAATGAAGCCCAAGGGTGTCAGCAACCCGCCCGTGATTCTTTATCTTTACGGTTATCCTGCCGACACGGACCGCTTTAAGGACCCCGCTTTTCAGACCCTCGTTACCAAAGACGGCTTTGCAGCCGTGGGATTCGTTTCTGCTCTGACAGGCCACCGCTACCATGACCGTCCCATGCGGGAATGGTTCATCAGCGAACTGCAGGAATCTTTGAGCACATCGGCACATGATGTGCAGATGGTGCTCGACTACCTTCAAAAGCGAGGCGACGTGGACATGAATCGTGTCGGCATGTTCAGCCAGGGATCAGGCGCGAGCATTGCAATCCTCGCTTCCGGTGTCGATCCGCGAATCAGGGTGCTGGACACTATAGACCCGTGGGGCGATTGGCCAACCTGGATGGCTCTCTCGCCCTTTATTCCTGAAGACGAACGGGGAGACTACGTCCAGCCTGGCTTTCTGCAAAAGGTGGCGAACCTTGATCCAGTGAATTGGATACCCAAAGTTCAAGCAAAGCAATTTCGGCTGCAGGATGCAATTTTCGAGAACAAGACGCCCAAGAGCGCAAAAGAAAAGCTGCGCGCGGCCGTTCCGGCAAGTCGGAGCCTTGTAATTTACAGGACCCCCGACGAGTTTAATGAAGTTGTGAAGCAGAAGAAGGACTTGGCGTGGATCGAGCAACAGCTCCGGTCTTTGCCCGATGAAAATAGGACGAACCCGGCTGTGGCACAAGGGCCCGCAGCCAACTGAGTTCAGCACTTCGGGGTGCGTTGTTAATCCGAGTGGGGGGCAGAATGCCAACTCGTTGTGAAATCATTCTGATTTTGATATTGGCCGGCTGTGTCGTTCTTGCGGGTTGTGGAGGTGGTTCGTCGAATCCTCCGACCACCGCGGCAACCAGCAACTTATATGTGGCAACGCAATCGAACACGGTTGTCACGAATCTTCCCATCAATCTCGATGACGGCACGTTGAGTGGGGCAGGCCCCAAAGTGGCCACCGGAAGTTCCCCAATTTCCATGGCGATCACCCCGGGTAACACCCCAGCGGGCACTCTCGCCTTCGTGGTGAACAATCAATGTGTAAACGGAAACACAAATTGCAATAGCATCTCCAGCTATACGGTCAATGCGGATGGCACATTGGCAGCTTTGGCGGGATCGACTGGAACGGGGACGAATCCCGTTGCCGTCACAGTGAATCCGGCGAGCAGCCTGGTCTTTGTAGCCAATCAAGGCTCGGATAGCATCTCAGTTTTCACCATCGGGACGGATGGCTCGCTGACTTCCGCGCCCAATTCACCGTTTCCGACTTTCGCCGATCCGGTGGCCCTGGCCGTCTCTCCAAACGGCAAGTATCTTTATGTCGCAAACAGTGTTCTAGGGAAAGTGTCGGTCTACACCATTGGCTCAACCGGGAGCTTGAGCCTCCTTCCCAATGCGCCCTTTACTGGACAATCCGCCAGTATTCCCTCCGGCGTTGCCGTCAGCGCCGATGGCAAGTTCATCTATGTCTCTAACTTCGGCTCCAACAACATCAGTGTGTTCAATGCATGCATCGCAGTCTCGACTATCTGTCCCATTGCCGATGGCAGTCTTCAGGAAGTGCCGTTCTCTCCTTTCGCTCTCGGCGTGGGAATGGGCACCGGACCGGGGCCCATCTTGATCGATGGAACCGGGACTTATCTCTTCGTCCTCGATTTAAGTTCCAATCAGATCTCGGAGTTCCGCATCAACGTGACCATCCTTGATGCCTTGACGACTACGACCAACCTGGTTCCGGCTATCCCAGAGACGACCCCCACCGGTGTGGGCGCAACCGCGCTGGCAATTCACCCGACAGGGCGTTGGCTGTACACGGCCAATTACAAGGCTTCCACGATCACCGTGTACTATCTGGATACATTGACTGGGGTTCTCACTCCGTCAGCGACACCGTTTGCCACCAGCGGGCAACCCGCGGCACTCGCTGTCAGATAAACCGATAGCCGAAACGCGACTTCAGCGGCATTGGAAAGCAAAGCGCTCGGGATGCTGAGCGCATCAGGCGTCGTGAGATCCTGCGTCCAGCCGGTAGCCGATGCCGCGAATCGATTTTAAATAAATAGGAGCGCGTCGATCAGGTTCGATCTTTCTGCGAATTCGCCGGATGCACGCATCCACGCTCCTTGGTCCCCCGGAGTAATCCTCGCCCCAAATGGCGTGCAGCAGTTCGTTTCTGGTGAACACTCGGCCCTGGTGCCGTGCCAAATACTCAATCACGCGAAACTCAAGCGCCGTCGTCTCCACCACGTGGCCCTTGTAGGTGACCCTCATGCTGCTGTTGTCGACCGCCAGATCCGCAACCTTGAGCAACGAGTTCACACGACTTTGCGCAGCCATCTCCCGTGATGTTTTCACTTGCAGCATGGCCATGTTCCAGAGAAGTTCGCGCGGGTTAATCGGCTGGGAGATGCAGCCATCCACCCCCGAGTCGAAGGCCGCAATTCTCAGTTCTTCCGTCAGGTGCTCGCCCATGACGAGCAAACGCACCTGCCTCAGCAACTGAGAGCCGCGAATCAGCTTGCAGGCCTCCAAGACCGAGGCATCACTGAATTCCCAATGAACGATGAGCAACGAAGGAGGATGTTTGACCGCCGCGGCAAGCATGCCTGGCGGGTCCAGAAACCAGCAAACGGGGTAGCCGGCGTCTTCAATACAGCGACGCACGGAGGTAAACACTTCTCTATCACGTCCGACCAGATAGACGAGGTGCATAGGCGCATTTTTACGAACGCGCTACTGTAGCAGAAGGTAAGTTCCTGAATTTTGAATAGAGGATTAAAGGACTGTTAATTTTTTTGAGAATTGTTAGGGCCTGAAGCTTTTTTTCACGGTGGGCGCCTCGGGATTCTCTAGTGGAATAATGCTGGCGACTCTGGGTGGCAATGCAAAAAGGCAAGCGATCACCCATTCGCGATCCCCTTCGCTGATTCGTTGGTTGGAAAACTACCGCAGGTCTCCTCGTGATCAATTTTCGGGTTTTCCCTAGTGGATGCCAGACTCCATTAGCGCGATCCTACTCTTGAAGGGAAGATGCTATGAGCTGGATCAAAGCGTTGGAACTGCAAGTGGTTTTCTGTATGGCGTATCACGGCCAACAAAGGGCTGTCGAATCTCATTCAGGCACAGCGGCTAAAGGTGGCAAGCAGAACCCGATCGAGATGCCGGCCCCCGCGCGCTCGAAAGCGCGAACCCGCGCCGCCTGAGATCTCCACGTTCTTGCGGCGTTTTCCCGCCTATGTCCCGCGATTGCAGTGCGTTGACTCCCTCCCGAACGAAAATCAGCGACTCTCGGCCAAAACACCCTCTATAATGCTTCGGCTGGGGTTTGGTCCCGTTTTTGCCACTCACCAAAACGTGAATGATCCGTCTTTGTAAAGGGTGCGAGCCTTCCGGATCGACTGACGCAGCTTGAATCGAATGAATGTTCATTGGAAGAAGTGCGGGTTCCTCGCGGTCGCCGCGTCAGCCACAATCCTGGCCTGCGGCTGCTCGAGTTCTCAGGGCCATGCCAAGGCGGGCTTTACCAAGCCGGTACCCGTCCACGTCTATCCGGTTGCCCAAGAGTCGACCCGGCGCCGGATCCAGGCCGTTGGCTCCCTCCTTGCTCTCGAAGAGAGCACCTTAAGCGCGCAAGTGGAGGGCCGCGTCGACAAAGTCTTGGTGGATGTCGGCGACACCGTGACCGAAGGCCAACCACTCATACTTCTCGATCAGCGCGAACTGCAATATGAGGTGGATCGCCAACAAGGAATCGTTAAACAGGTTCGGGCTCAGCTTGGAATCGGGCCTACTTCGCCGCTTCCCAGCGATCCTAAGAAGATGGCCATGGTGCAGCGCGCCGAAGCCGATCTTTTTGACGCCGACCACAAATACACTCGCGCCAAAGAGATGTTCAACGACAAACTGATCTCCCAACAGGAGTTTGACGAGGTCGAAAGCCGCTACCACAGCGCGCAGGCCAGCTACGATCTGGCCGTACAGGAAGTGGAGCGGCTGAAAGCACTCTTGATCTCGAGCCAGGCCAGTGCGGAACTGGCGGAAAAAAAACTCGGGGACGCCACCATTCGCGCTCCCTTCCCCGGCGCGATTGAAACTCGCAGCGTTCATCCCGGAGAATATGTCCGCCTGCAAAGCCCAGTGCTGGTCCTGGTGCGCGCTGACCATCTGCGGGCGCGTCTCGCCGTTCCTGAGCGCTGGGCCGGGTGGATGCAGGAAGGGGCGATCGTGGATCTGCACGTCGAGGCGTTCCCGAACGAAACCTTCCAGGGAAAAATCTCTCGCATCAACCCCAGCGTCTCCCAGGACTCGCGGACCTTCGAAGCGGAAGCCCTGCTCGACAACAAAGACGGGCGACTCAAGCCCGGCTTTTTCGTGCAGGCTTCCATGCCAAGCGAAAAAGAAGAAACGGCAATATTTGTACCGGAGCCCGCAGTCAACTATCGCTACGGCGTCTACAAAGTCTTCCTGCTGACTGGCGATAAGGTCGCCGAAAAGCAAATACTCCCTGCCGGACAAACAGAAGACCAGAAAGGTCAACGCTTCGAAGTAGCCGAGGGGTTGAAGCCCGGGGACCGGGTCGCCGCCCCCGTTTCCGGAGACCTGCACGACGGCGACACCGTACAAGAACAACGAGACGGAACCTCCTCGTCGGGCAAGTAGTTTTTTGTGAGCGCCATCTAGCCATGAAAATCGCCGAGACCTGCGTCAAACATCCCGTATTCACCGTGATGTTGATTGCTTTTTTGTTGACGCTTGGCGCGTTCTCCTATCGCGGCTTGGCCGTGGACCTGTTCCCCAAAGCTGATCCTGCTACCGTCAACGTCGAGGTGCAGTTACCCGGAGCGACTCCCGAAGAAATGGTGACGGGAATCGTTCTTCCCTTGGAAGATGCCATCTCGTCGGTAAGTGGCGTCGATGAAATGACCGTGTATGCGTCCGAGGGCATCACCGATATCACCTGCACCTTCGTCCTGGAACGCGATATCGATGGCGCAGCCCAGGACATTCGAGAAAAAGTAGCGGCCGCCGTCAATCGCTTGCCGCACGAGACTCTTCCTCCGGTCATTACCAAAGAAGACCCGCAATCCGATCCCATCATGACGTTGCTGGTGAGCGGCCCGATGAGCCGCCGCGAGCTCACTGAAATTGCCGATAAACAAGTCCGGCGCGCCATTCAGACGGTAGATGGCGTCGGCAGCGTGGAGTTGAATGGCGGACAGGCGCGGCAGATTCGCGTTCTGCTCGACGCCCAGAAACTCACTTCGCACAATTTCACTGTGCTCGATGTGCGCAATGCGCTACAGCGGGAAAACATCGAAGCCCCGGGCGGCCGCATGATCACTGGGCCCCAGGAACTCGGCTTGCGCACCCTCGGACGCGTCACCTCTGCGGACCAGTTCAGCCAGATCGTGATCGGAACGCACGGTGGCATTCCCGTTCGCATGCGCGATGTCGCTCAAGTCGAGGACGGAGCCCAGGAGCTTCGCACCTGGTCTGCTCTGTTTACCAAAGATGATCCTGGACATGATGTCGTCAGCATCCAGATTCTGCGGCAGTCCGGTGCAAACACGGTCCGTGTCGCCGACGACGTACGCGATCAGATCGAGCATTTACGCGCTCAGATGCCGCCCGGTGTACAGCTCCTGATCGTTCATGATATTTCCGACTTCATTAAGGCGTCGGTCCATTCCCTGATCGAACACCTGATCCTCGGTAGCATCCTCGCCAGCGCCATCGTGTGGATATTCATCCGCAACTGGCGCGCTGTCTTGATCGCCGCTGTCGCTATCCCCTCTTCCATCATCGCCACCTTCACCCTCATGCGCGGCATGGATTTCTCTCTCAATAACATGACGCTGCTCGCCTTGACTCTAGCGGTAGGAATTGTCATTGACGACGCCATCATCGTGTTGGAGAACATCGTCCGCTTCATGGAAGAAAAAGGACGCGACCGGTTTCACGCGGCGATTGAAGCCACACAGGAGATCGGCCTCGCCGTCATGGCGACTACGCTTTCGCTGATCATTATTTTTCTGCCGATTGCATTCATGACCGGCTATGCCCGGAAGTATGTGAATTCGTTCGGCTGGACGATGGCCATGGCCATCCTGGTCTCGCTACTCGTTGCCTTCACACTCACGCCGATGATGAGTTCTCGCTTGCTCAAGGCCGACGAGAGAACAAAGAAAACGCATTCGCAAGGTTTTCTGCACTGGGTGGAAGAGTGCTACATGAGCATGCTGCGCTGGTCGCTGGCGCACCGTCTCACCATGGTCGTGATCTGCGTGGTGACCTTCCTCTCCACCTTCGGCTTGTATCATCTGGTGGGTCGCGACTGGATTCCGGCTGACGATCAATCGGAGCTGCAGAGTTCCTTCACCTTGCCGGAAGGCACATCGCTGGCGAAAACCAGCCAAACGGCCTCCGAGATGGCGCGCCAGATTTCCGCGCTGCCGGAAATTGCTTTTGTTCAGAGCTACACCCACGGCCCCACCAATCATGCGCACCTTTTCATCGGACTGGTGCCCCGCAGTCAGCGCAAGCTGACCCATGCCCAGATGGCGACCAAGGTCCGCGAAATCCTCGCCACCTATCACAATGTGACCTACAACGTCCGCCTGCCTTCGGTCCTTGGCGGCGAAATTTATTTCCCGATCTCCGCCGTCATCCGCGGTCCGGATCTGAATCAACTCGCTGAAGTCAGCAAGAAGATCGCGAGCCGGATGCGAGCGTATCCGGACCTGGTGGATGTTAATCCCAGCCTGAACCTGAATACGCCCGAATTGCAGGTCAAGGTGGATCGCCAGCGCGCAGCCGATATCGGCGTGAGCATGACCGACATCAGCGACGCCGTGCGCTTGTTCTATTCCGGAGAAGATGAGATTACCCGCTTCAAAGAAGGCTCTGAGCAGTATCCCGTCACCATGCAGTTGTCGCCTGAGCAGAGAGACAATCCCGACATTCTCAATCAGATGATGGTGCCCTCGTCGAAGTTGGGGCAAGTGCGTCTCGAAAACGTCGCCAGCATCGGACGCGGCTTCGGGCCCGCGAGCCTGTGGCGCTATAACCGCGAGTTCCAAGTCAGTGTTTACGCCAACGTGAACACCGGGTATCCGCTCGATCTAGGGGCAGCTCATACCATCCAATCCATTCAGGAAGTCGGGCTGCCGGCCGGATATTCGTATCTTTTCTCCGGCCAGGTCAAGGTTCTCGAAGAAACTACCTGGAACCTGCTGCTCGCCATGCTGCTGGCCTCCGTCTTTATGTATATGGTGTTGGCCGCGCAGTTCGAGAGCTTTACCTACCCTTTCATCATCCTGCTGACACTTCCGTTGAGCGTTCCCTTCGCGCTCTTCTCGTTGTGGATTACGGGGCGCGCCCTCAGCCTGTGGAGCGCCTTGGGCATGTTCCTGCTGCTCGGAATCGTAAAGAAAAATGGAATTCTACAGGTGGACTACACGAACCGCCTGCTCGCGACCGGCATGCCCTTACGCGAAGCCATCCTCGAAGCCAACCGGGTTCGTTTGCGGCCGATTCTGATGACAACACTCTCGATTATCGCCGGATTGATTCCGGTCGCCATTGGCATCGGAGCAGGTTCAGAACAACGAGCGTCCATCGCAGTCACCATCATCGGCGGCCAGACCTTGTGCCTGCTGCTCACGTTGCTGGTAGTTCCGGTTGCCTATTCCTACTTTGCGGAACCGCAGACGGTTTCCTGGAAACAGTGGAAAAACATTCTCGTGTGGAATCGCCGTCAAGAAGAGTCGTCGAGCAGCGACGCTATTCCTTAGCGGCGAACGTCATCGCGGAGTCCATTGCGGACTGCTGCTGAAAATTCCCTGCACCATGCAAATCTGGTAGGCGACCACCAATCCGAAAGCAACGCTGATCACTCCCGATATCAGCGCCAAGCGTCGTCCGAAGTCCTGGAACCGCTGCCCGACCAGTCGAAAAGCCGAAGCGATGCTCATCGTGATCAACATCATGCCAGCGATGGTTCCCACGCCAAAGACCAGCAAGTAAGCGATCGCCCAACTAGAATTGCGAATGCTCGCCAGAATGAGAAGAGCGACCGCCGCCGATCCCGCAAGCCCGTGAACAATCCCCACGATCAAAGGCCGTAGCAACTGATAGATCGAAAGCTTGCCTAAAGTCCGATCCAATCGCGCCAGCGGATTACTCTCGGGCGCGTGGGTATGCGCGAGTGGTCCGTGCCCATGAACGTGCGTGTGCACATAGTCGCCGTGACAATGCGCGTGCGAGTGGACTGGTTCTTCTACTGAGACAACCGGCAGCGTGCGTTTGAAGGTGATCAGGTTCCAGGCTCCCAGCAGAATCAGCATCACGCCTACCGAGAGCTCCATCGCTAGCCCCAGTCTTGTCGGGATCACTAGCCCAAAAAGAATAATGGCGGTTCCCACGGCAAAGATCGTGACCGTATGTCCCAGGCCCCAGGCAATGCCGATCAGGGCCGCACGCTTGGTATTGCGCTGATGGCTCACGATTGTTGACACCGCGATCACGTGATCGGGATCTGTCGCATGACGCATTCCCAGGAAAAATCCAATCACAATAATGGAGAGCAGGCCAATCATGTTGAAATAAGCTTACAGGAAAGCACTAGGTAACGTTGCTGCCGCGCCTTTGGCCTGTTCGCTATTGACCCCGCGGTGTCCAATGCATTTTTCTAAGAGCACGCTTTCAGGCGCTTCCCGTAAAATGGGCTGGGTTCATTCTCTCTTCTCC
>Ga0070741_10019648_pt1 | contig 10762 bp, 7 predicted proteins | sample Coa_R1_4_FD_66440 | JGI IMG/M metagenome (GOLD analysis project Ga0070741, IMG submission 66440) | Surface soil microbial communities from Centralia Pennsylvania, which are recovering from an underground coalmine fire - Coalmine... | ecosystem: Environmental > Terrestrial > Soil > Unclassified ... | reverse complement strand
GCGCAACTCGCAATCCAGACCGAGGCGTTGCAGGTTTTCCCGGATGCGCGCGGCGCGCGACGGTTCGCGCTCCAGCGCCAGCAATTCGATGTCTGCGTGTTCGAGCAGATGACAGGTCTTGCCGCCGGGCGCGGCGCAGGCATCCAGCACGCGCATGCCGTCGCGCGCGTCCAGTAGATCGGCGGCGAGTTGCGCGGCGCCGTCCTGGACAGAAATCTTCCCTCCGCGAAACGCCGGCAAGCGCGCAACGTCGGTATTTTCGTCGAGGATCAGTGCGTCCTGCAGCCACGAGTGCGCCCGCGCGTTGATTCCCCGCGCCCGCAGCACCGCAATGATTTCATCCCGCGTGGCACGGCGACCGTTGACGCGCAGCATTGGCGGTACGGGCAAGTTGTTGGCGGCGAGAATCGAATCGACGTGTTCCGGCCAGTCGCGCGCAATGGCTTCGATCAGCCACTGCGGATGTGCGGTCCGTGTTTGCGCATCGCGATCGAGTTGTGCATTCAACGATTCGCGCTCCCGCAGCCAGCGCCGCAACACCGCGTTGACCAGATTGGCGAACCCGCCGCGTCCCGACGAGCGCGCGGCTTCCACCGTCGCCGCGACGGCCGCATGCGGCGGCAACTCCATGATTTCTAGTTGCACGAGACCGAGCACCAGCAACGCGTGCAACGCCGGCTCGCGCTTGCGCAATGGTTTATCGAGGAGCGAATCGAGCGCGCAATCGAAACGCAACCACCAACGCGCCCCTTCGTTGACCAGCGCGGTCAACAGCGCGCGATCGCGCGAATCGGCGAGCTTCGTCTGCGCAGGAGCCAGCGCTTCGCGCAACGATGCGCCATCGATCGCGACGGCGGCGAGCACGTGCGAGGCCAGCGCACGCGTGTCGTCTCTCACGTGCGCAATTCCGCCCGCGAGTTGAGATAGTCGGCAGTCGAAATCACGCGTCCGCCCGCGCGTTGCAATTTCAGAATCCGCAGCACGCCTTCGCCGCAGGCGATGTCGATGCCGTGTTTCGTCGCGGCCATGATCTCGCCGGGCTTCACCGAATCTCGAGGCTCGAATCCCGAGCCTCGTACTTGTGCGGCCCAGATGCGGAGTCTTTCGCCGGCGATCTCCGCCTCCGCCACCGGCCAGGGATCGAACGCGCGCACCTTGCGTTCCAGTTCGATCGCGCTCGTGTGGAAATCCAGTTTCGCTTCGGACTTGTCCAACTTGTGCGCGTAGGTCACGCCTTCGATCGATTGCGGCGTTTCCGGCAAAGTTTCGCCGCGCGTTGCGCGTAGCAAACCTTCGCGCAATACCTGCAAGCCCAGTTCGGCAAGGCGGTCGTGCAATGAACCACCGGTATCTTCGGCACGAATGTCCGTGCGCGCCGACAGCAACACCGGGCCGGTATCCAGCCCCAGTTCCATGCGCATCAGGCATACGCCGGTTTCGGTGTCGCCCGCCAGGATTGCGCGCTGTATCGGCGCCGCACCGCGCCAGCGCGGCAGCAGCGAGGCGTGCACGTTCCAGCAAGCGATGCGCGGAATGGTCAGCACCGCTTTCGGCAGGATCAATCCGTACGCGATCACAACGACCAGGTCGGGCGCGTAATCGCGCAGGCGCTGCTGCGCCTCGGCAGTTTTCAGCGATTCGGGTTGCTCGACGGGGATGCCAGCGGCGAGCGCCGCGTGCTTGACCGGACTCATCTGCAAAGCGCGTCCGCGCCCCGCAGCACGATCGGGTTGCGTGTACGCCGCAATGATCTCCGCGCAATCGAGACAGGCGCGCAGGCCGGGCAACGCGAACGCCGGTGTGCCGGCGAACACCACGCGCAGGCGTGCGCCCACGTCAGGCCGTGGCGGCTTCTGGCTCGGCCTGTCGGCGGGCCTTCTCCAGCTTGCGCCGCACCATCTCGCGTTTCAGCGGCGAGAGGTAATCGACGAACAGCTTGCCGTTCAAATGATCCATCTCGTGCTGGATGCACACGGCGAGCAGGCCCTCTGCTTCCAGTTCGAACGGCTTGCCTTCGACGTCCTGCGCGCTCACGCGGATTTTTCCGGCACGCTCGACGTCCGCGAAGATGCCGGGCACTGACAGACAACCTTCCTGATACACCTGCTGCCCCTCCGCGTGCAGGATATGCGGATTGATCAGCACGTGCGGATCGTTGTGTTGCTCGGACACGTCCAGCACCAGCAGTCGCTGGTGCACGTCCACCTGCGTGGCGGCCAGACCTATGCCCGGCGCGGCATACATGGTTTCCAGCATGTCGGCCGCGAGCTGCTTGAGATGCGCGTCGAACACGATCACGGGCTGCGCCTTGTTGCGCAGCCGGCGATCAGGAAATTCGAGGATTTCGAGCTTGGCCATGAGGGAATGATATGGGCCGGGCCGATCTTATCCAAGCGGAACGGTACGTGACGGGCAGCGCGAAACGTGAAAATTCCGCTTGCCGGCTTATCCATTTCGGCTACACTCCGGCTCAAACCGCTGGGGGTTCGGGGGATTGCCGCCTATGTTTAAGAAAGCGCTTGCGCTGGTCGCCGGGCTGCTGGTGACCTTGGCCGCGTACGCCGCGGGCGCCCAGTTGCGTGCGGATCATCCTTCCACCTACGTGGTGAAGAAGGGGGACACGCTCTGGAGCATTTCCGCGCGCTTCCTGCAGAAACCCTGGTTGTGGCCGGAAATCTGGGACGTCAACCAGCAGGTCTACAACCCGCACCTGATCTATCCGGGCGACGTGCTGCAACTGGGCGTGGACAACCGTCTGCGCGTAACCCAGCGCGTCGAACAAGCCAACCCGATCCCGACCATTCCGCTCGATCGCATCGAGCCCTTCCTGCACGACTTGCGCATCTACAGCTCGCACGACCTTGCGCACACGCCCTACATCGTGGCCTCCGAAGAGGATCAACCGCGCGCGGTGGAGGGCCAGAACGTTTACGCGCGTGGCCTGAGCGGCGTGACGGGGCAGCGTTTCGCGGTGGCTCGCCCGACCCACGTTTACCGGCTCTACGGCCCCGGCCAGCGGCCGCATACCGTGGAAGTCGGGCATCTGCTGAACAGCGACGTGGACGTGGTGCAAGGTCCGTGGCAGGAGGATTTCCGCAACGACGACATGATGGGCCGTGGCACCGAGCTGGGTACCGAAGTGGAGATCATCGGGACCGTACAGATGCTGCGCGCGGGTGATCCGGCCACCATGCTGTTGACCAATGCCAAGATGGAGGTTCGACCCGGCGACCGCCTGCTGCCGGTGGATGACGCGCCCTACGACCCAACTTTCTGGCCGCATCCGGCGCGCTCTCTTTCGCCGTATGCGCGGGTGCTCGCATTCGCCAACGGCATGGACAGCAATTCCAACGAAGGGCCGATGTCCGTGGTCGCGCTTTCGGAAGGCAGCGCGGACGGCGTGAACGACGGCACCACCTTCTCGATCTTCCATCCGGGCGACGAGATCACCGACGACGTGGCCGGCGACAGCCGCAAACGTTCGTTCGGGCCGCACGTGAGATTGCCGGCCGAATTCATCGGGCACGTGATGGTGTTCCGCACCTTCGAGCATGTCAGTTACGGACTGGTGATGGACGGCATCCGTCCCGTGCAGATCGGCGACGAGTTGCAGATCCCCGAATAGGCCGGATCAGCGTTTTCTTACGCAACGGCGCGGTTTCAAACCGCGCCGTTTCGTTTTGCTGTTCGCCTACACTGCGCGCGTGCAGATCGACGACGAAATCCGCGCCTGTCTGGCGCTGCTGCGCGCGCCCGGCATTGGCCAGGCGGCGGCGCGCGCGCTGATCGAGCGTGCCGGTTCGGCGCGCTCCGCGTGCGAACAGGCGCGGCGCTGGCGCGGCGATTTCGGTTTGAGCGCCAAAGCACTGGCGTGGATCGAAGCGCCCGACGCCGCGCGCATCGAGGCCGACGCGCAATGGTTGGCGCAACCGAGTCATCATCTGCTGCGTTTTACCGATGCGGATTTCCCACCACAACTGGCGCAGATCCCGCAGCCGCCGGCCGCTCTGTTCATCGCGGGCGATCCAGCGTTGTTGCTGCGCGCACAAATCGCCGTAGTCGGTGCGCGCAACGCCTCCGCGCAGGGACTGGCCAACGCGCGGGAATTCGCGCGCGTGTTCGCACGCGCCGGGTTGGTCGTCACCAGCGGCATGGCCGATGGCATCGACGGTGCCGCGCATGCCGGTGCGCTGGATGCGGACGCCGCCACCATAGGGGTGATCGGCACCGGCGCAGACCTGTTCTACCCGCGCAAGCACTGCGAACTGGCCGCGCGCATCACCGCGCATGGCGCGATTGTTAGCGAATACCCACTCGGCACGCCTGCGCGCGCCGAGCACTTTCCGCAACGGAACCGTTTGATCGCGGGCCTGTCGCTGGGCACGCTGGTGATCGAAGCCGGCTTGCAATCGGGCTCGTTGATCACCGCGCGGCTGGCCGGCGAAATGGGCAGAGAGGTTTTCGCCCTGCCCGGCTCGATCCACAACCCGCTGGCGCGCGGCTGCCACCGCCTGATCCGCGACGGCGCGCGGCTGACCGAAACCGCGCAGGAGGTGATCGAAGCGCTCGTCCCGGCCGCACGGGCCTTGGGCGCCGATCTGCGCGCCCGGCTGGAAACCGAACCCGCCCGTTCGACTGCGAACCCGCGCATGGATCGCGGCCGCGACCCCGACTACGATCGCCTGCTCGCGGCACTGGGCGAGACTCCGCTGGCGCTGGACGAACTGGCCGCCCGGACCGGCTTGAAACCGGCCGAACTGTCCTCGATGTTGCTGTTGCTGGAACTGGAAGACGTGATCGCTCCCGCCGTAAATGGCCGCTGGCAAAGGATTTTCACACCTTCCGGCTGATCGTGCTTGACAGCCGCCGGGCTGCCATGCGTCCACTATAAAAGGAGAGGGGCCGGCGTAGGCCCCATTTTTCGCGGCTCAATGGCAAAGAACCTGCTCATCGTCGAATCGCCGGCCAAGGCCAAGACGATCAACAAATATCTCGGGCCGGACTTTCACGTCCTGGCGTCGTACGGCCATGTGCGCGATCTGGTCCCCAAGGAAGGTGCGGTCGATCCCGAGCGCGGCTTCGCCATGGATTACGCGTTGATCGAGAAGAACGAAAGGCACGTCGACGCGATCGCCAAGGCCGCCAAATCCGCCGACACGATTTATCTCGCGACCGACCTGGACCGCGAAGGCGAGGCGATCTCCTGGCACATCAGCGAGATCCTGCGCGAACGCGGCCTGCTGAAGGATCGCGGCGTGCACCGTGTGGTGTTCAACGAAATCACGCCGCGCGCGATCAAGGAAGCCGTGGCGCATCCGCGCAAGCTCTCGCACGATCTGGTAGACGCACAGCAGGCGCGGCGCGCGCTGGATTACCTGGTCGGTTTCAATCTGTCGCCGGTGCTGTGGCGCAAGGTGCAACGAGGGTTGTCGGCCGGGCGCGTGCAATCGCCGGCGCTGCGGATGATCGTCGAACGCGAGGAGGAGATCGAAGCGTTTCGCCCACGCGAATACTGGACGGTGGAAGCGCAACTCGCACACCCGGAAGGTGCGTTCAGCGCGCGCTTGATCAAGCTGCACGGCAAAAAATTCGAACAGTTCGATCTTACCAACGCGAAGGACGCGCACGCCGCACGCGATTCGCTGCTGGCAGCGGCCAACAGCAGGCTCGTCGTTGCGGACATCCAGAGCAAACAGCGGCAGCGCCGTCCCGCCGCGCCCTTCACTACCTCGACCTTGCAGCAAGAAGCCGCGCGCAAGCTGGGCATGTCGACTTCGCGCACCATGCGCATCGCGCAAGGACTCTATGAAGGCGTGGCGCTGGGTTCAGAAGGCAACGTCGGTCTGATCACCTACATGCGCACGGATTCGACGCACCTGTCCGGCGAAGCGATCCACGAGCTGCGCACGGCGATCGAGCACGAATACGGCAAGAACAGCCTGCCGGAACACGCAATGGTCTATCGCGCCAAGTCCAAGAACGCGCAAGAGGCGCACGAGGCGATCCGCCCCACGTCCGCGCTGCGCACGCCGAAGTCGGTCGCCGCATTCCTGCAACCGGACCAATTGAAACTTTACGAACTGATCTGGAAACGCGCGGTTGCCTGCCAGATGAAACCGGCGACAATGAACACCGTGGCAGTGGAATTTCCCTGCGGTAAGGATGCCGCGTTCCGCGCCACCGGCACCACCGTGATCGATCCGGGCTTTCTCGCTGTCTATGAGGAAGGCCGCGACGCGAAATCCGACGAAGACGAAGAGGCTCGCAAGCTGCCGGCACTGCAGGTCGGCGACAGCGTGCCGCTGTCGGACATCGTGACCGATCAGCATTTCACCGAGCCGCCGCCGCGCTATTCGGAAGCGTCTCTCGTCAAGGCGCTTGAGGAATACGGCATCGGCCGGCCCTCGACCTACGCCAGCATCATCCAGACATTATTGAACCGCGAGTACGCCATCCTGGATTCGCGCCGCTTCAAACCCACCGACGTCGGCCGCGCGGTGGCGAAATTCCTCTCCGGGCATTTCACGCAGTACGTCGATTACGACTTCACCGCCAAACTGGAGGATGAACTCGACTCGGTTGCGCGCGGCGAAGAGGAATGGCAGCCGCTGCTGGAAAAGTTCTGGAAACCCTTCAAGGCGCTGGTGGTCGACAAGACCGAAACGGTCGATCGCAGCGAAGCCTCCGGCGCGCGCGAGCTGGGACGCGATCCGAAGACCGGCAGACCCGTGTCCGTGCGGCTGGGCCGCTACGGACCCTACGCGCAACTGGGCGACAAGGATCAGGACGAGACGCTGCAGTTCGCATCCCTGCGGCCCGGCCAGAGCATGCACACGATCACGCTGGAAGAAGCGATCGAGCTGTTCAAGCTGCCGCGCGAACTCGGCCAGGCCGAAGACGGCGAACCGGTGAGCGCCGGCGTCGGGCGCTTTGGTCCGTTCGTGCGCAAGGGCAACATCTACGCGTCACTCAAAGGCGAAGACGATCCGCACACCGTCACGCTGGAGCGCGCGCTGTATCTGATTCGCGAAAAGCAGGAGCTGATCGCCAACCGTGTCATCACCGATTTCGGCGACGGCATCCAGATCCTCAATGGCCGTTACGGCCCTTACATCACGGACGGCGAGAAGAACGCCCGCATACCGAAAGATCGCGATCCGAAATCGCTGACGCACGAGGAATGCAAGGCATTGCTGGCCGAAGCGCCCGTGCGGGGGCGGCGCGGCGCGAAGAAAGCGGCGGCGAAGAAAGCTGCCGCGTCGAAGGCGGATGGCGAAGCCAAGGCGCCGCGCAAAGCTGCATCGAAGAAATCCGCAAAGAAATTGGCCAGGAAGAAAACCGCTGCGAAGAAATCCGCAGCGCAGAAGTCCGCAAAGAAGCAGCCGCCGGAACCCGCGGCAGCACCGCCGTTCGATCTCTGAACGATGCGCGGTTTTGCTGTAGATCAAATCGGGCAAGCCGCCGAACTGCTGCGTCAGGGCGGCGTGCTGGCTTATCCCACCGAAGCGGTATTCGGTTTGGGTTGTGATCCTGACAATCGGACGGCCTTCGAAAAAATCTTCGCGCTGAAACAGCGCCCGCCCGAACAGGGCGTGTTGTTGATCGCGGCCTCGTTCGAACAGATTGAGGATTGGATCGATGCGCCGGCCGATGCGATCGCGCGCGCGCAGGCGACCTGGCCCGGCCCCTACACCTGGATTTTTCCGCGCTCGAGACGTGTGCCCGAATGGGTGGCGGGGGGCCACAGCGGCATCGCGCTGCGCGTCACCGCACACGAAATCGCAGCGGCCCTGTGCTGCGCTTTCGGTGGCCCGATCGTCTCCACCAGCGCCAACGTCCACGGCCAGCCGCCCGCGCGCGGTGCAAAAGAATGTGAAGCCATGTTCGGTTCAGCGCTGGATGGCATTCTGCAGGGTGACACGGGCAGGTTGCCCCGGCCGACCCCGATTGCCGACGCCGTCACCGGCGCTATCATTCGCAAATAGGAAAGCGGCCCGCCGGGCGACGCCGCGACAGCACTGCGCAGGAGCGCGCAAGGCGGCGCGGGGTGCCGTCGAACTACGAGGTGAAGGGGAGAAGAGTCTTGGCCGTAGTCTTCGATACTGCACTGGCGCGTGCGGCGCGATCCGCGGTGCCACTGCTGCACGCAGCTTCGCCCGAACGAGTGATCGCCTGGCGGTCGGGTCGAGCGATCCGCACGCGGGAATTCCTCGGCGAAGTCACAGCACTGGCCGCGCGTTTGCCGTCCGCATCCGCGGCGATCAATCTTTGCGAAGACCGCTACGCTTTTCTGGTTGCCTTCGCCGCACTGGCCGTGCGCGGCCAGACAAATCTGCTGCCGCCCTCGCGCGTACCACACGCCATCGACGAAGTGCTGACCGCACACGCGGGCAGCTACACGATCGGCGATGCGCGGCTCGATCCGGCGCCGCCGCACTATCTGCACTTCGAGCTGTTGCACGCGGTTTCTGATCGCGATGATCAAAAAACGGACATCCCTGTCCGCACTCCTGAAAATGCAACACCAATGGTCCGCTCGGAGTCGGTGGTCGCAGTCGGCTACACCTCTGGTTCCACCGGCGTGCCCAAATCCAACCCCAAGCGTTGGGAGAAGTTCTCGATCAGCAGCGCTCACAACGATGCGCTGCTGCGCAGTCTCACCGGTTTGCCTTACAACGTGGTCGCGACCGTGCCGCCGCAGCACATGTACGGCTTGGAGTTTTCCGTGCTGTTGCCGTTGTTCGCCGAGGCCGCCGTGCACGCGGGCCGGCCATTCTTCCCGTTCGATGTGGTCTGCGCGCTGGCCGAAGTGCCAGCGCCGCGCGTGCTGGTGACCACGCCCGTGCACCTGCGTGCCCTGGTCGAGCACGCGCAGGAGCTGCCGCCGCTGGCGGCGATCGTTTCCGCCACCGCTCCAATGCCGAAAGAGCTGGCGCGCGCCGCGGAAGATCTGTTCGCCGCGCCGGTGCAGGAAGTGTTCGGTTCCACCGAAACCTGCGTCATCGCGCATCGCCGCACGGCGGGCGAGGTGTTGTGGACGTTGTATCCGGGCGTCGCGTTGCACCCGCAGCCCGACGGCGCGCAGGTCGAAGCGCCGCAGCTCGAACATACAGTGGTGTTGGCCGATTTGATCGAACTGGCGGGTGACGCGCATTTCCGCCTGTGCGGCCGCAACGCGGATCTGCTGGAAATCGCCGGCAAGCGTGCCTCGCTCGGCGATCTCACCCGCCGCCTGCTCGCTGTTCCCGGCGTGCGCGACGGCGCGGTGTTCCAGCTCGACGAAGCCGATCGCCGCGGCGTGCATCGCATCGCCGCATTGGCTGTAGCGCCCAACATGACCGCCTCGCAAATTCTCGACGCGCTGCGCGCCGGGATCGATCCGGTGTTCCTGCCGCGCCCGCTGAAGCTGGTGGACGCACTGCCGCGTTCCGAAACCGGCAAGCTGCCGCGTGCGGCGTTGCTGGAAATGCTGCGCGGTTAAACTGCGCGCCTCGCAACGACGCGCGCTGACAATGAAAGTCCTGGTTATCGGCTCAGGCGGCCGCGAACACGCGTTGGCCTGGAAACTGGCGCAATCGCCGCGCGTCGAACAGGTGCTGGTCGCGCCCGGCAATGCCGGTACCGCGAGCGAAAAACGCGTGCGCAATATCGATGTCGCCGCAGCCGATTTCGACGTACTGTTGAAACTGGCGCGCGATCAGCGCATCGACCTGACCGTTGTCGGCCCGGAGGCGCCGCTGGTGGCGGGCATCGTGGACAAGTTCCGCGCGGCCGGCTTGCGCTGCTTCGGTCCGCGCAAGCTCGCCGCGCAACTGGAAGGCTCGAAAGCCTTCGCCAAGGATTTCATGCTCCGCCACAACATACCGGCCGCGCGCTACGCGGTGTTCACCGAATTGAACCATGCGCTTGACTACGTGCAAAAGCATGGCGCACCGATCGTGATCAAGGCCGACGGGCTCGCCGCCGGCAAGGGCGTGGTCGTGGCGCACACCATCGCCGACGCCGAGCAGGCGCTGCGCGACATGCTGGGCGCGCATGCATTCGGCAGCGCCGGCGCGCGCGTGGTGATCGAGGAATTTCTGCAAGGCGAGGAAGCGAGTTACATCGTGATCGCCGACGGCACGCATGCGTTGCCGATGGCGAGCAGCCAGGATCACAAGCGCCGCGACGAAGGCGACCTCGGCCCCAACACCGGCGGCATGGGCGCGTACTCGCCGGCGCCCGTGGTGACGCGCGAGGTCGAGCAGCGCATCCTGCGCGAAATCATCGAACCGACCTTGCGCGGCATGGCCGCCGAGGGCGCACCCTTCATCGGTTTTCTCTACGCCGGCCTGATGATCGACAAATCCGGCGCGCCGAGAGTAATCGAATTCAACGTGCGCTTCGGCGATCCGGAAACCCAGCCGATCCTGCTGCGGCTGAAATCCGATCTGGTCGACCTGATCGAAGCCGCTCTGGATGGCAAACTCGATCGGGCGCAAGCCGAATGGGATCCGCGCGCATCGCTTGGCGTGGCGATCGCGGCAAGCGGCTATCCCGGCAAAGTGCGCAACGGCGATGTCATTTCAGGGCTGGATGCGGCAAGCAATCCCGCGCTCGCCGATCCCGCGGTGAAAGTCTTCCACGCCGGCACCAAACTCGACGGCAACGGCAACATCGTCACCGCCGGCGGACGCGTGCTGACCGTCTGCGCACTCGGCGACAATTTGCAACAGGCACGCGACCGTGCTTACGCCGCGGCCGAGCGCATCCGCTTCGATGG
>Ga0070741_10019647_pt1 | contig 10763 bp, 5 predicted proteins | sample Coa_R1_4_FD_66440 | JGI IMG/M metagenome (GOLD analysis project Ga0070741, IMG submission 66440) | Surface soil microbial communities from Centralia Pennsylvania, which are recovering from an underground coalmine fire - Coalmine... | ecosystem: Environmental > Terrestrial > Soil > Unclassified ... | reverse complement strand
GCTGGCTGATGGCAGCCCCGGCCAGCATATTGGTGCGCCCAAGCAATCGTATATCCATCAGGCTTCCAGTCCCGGTGTTGTTCGGCCCGTTGGCGTAGTCGGCTGCGACTTGCGCCGCGCTTAAAGTCCCATCGTAAATGCGAAATTCGTCGATGCTCCCATTGAAGTCTGGGTCCTGGTTCGGCCCGTATTGACTTTGGCCGAGCCAGCAATTCGGCGCGTCGTTTAACCCCGCAAATGTGTCCACCATGTTATAGCCGACTCCCACCTGGGCTCCGTCCAGATAAAGTCGGGCTGTCGTGCTCAGTTGGTCGTAAGTCCAGACCAAGTGATGGTAAACAAAAGCGCTCATCGGTGGCGCGCTGACCTGGCTTTCCACGCCATTGCTATTGATGACGATGACCGACATCAGATTGCCGCCGTCGGTCGCGGCGCCGCCGTCTTTGGCCACAAGGTTGATGTCATGGAAAGCGCCGCCAAATCCATTGCCGTTTCCGCCGGTGTTGTTGCCAAAGTCGAAAATATGCTGCCACTGGCCACCGCCGTTCCAAGTCAGCCAGAATTCGAATGTGGTGCTGGTCAGGCCGTTGACGAAATCCGGCGGCAACTGCACGTACGCGGCGCCGTCGAGTATTACGGCGCCGTTGGAACAGACCGCGTCCCCTTGCAGTGATCCGCTGGCGCTTCCGACGGAATCCGAGGCATCCGAGGTAAAGCTGTATCGGTGGATCAGCACCGGGGCGGCAAAGGCAAGGACTTGAATGGTCTGCGACACCGACTTGCCCTGGCACGTGGCCGTGACCAGGGCTGAGCCATTATTGGTTCCGAGCGAAGTCAATAGTCCACTGCTGGAAATTGAAAACAGGTTTGTGTCGCTCACCTGGTACGTCACGGTCGAATCGGCCGTGAACTCCAGATTGCTGACATTCAGGAAATCCGCGGCCAACCCCAGTTGCTGGAAGGACCCGGCGCGCATCGGGGACTTGGCGAACAGTCGGACGCCCTGGATTGGGCCGCGCCCGGACATGTCCGGGCCACTGACGTAGTTGCTTGCCACCGCGGCGGCGCTCAAGGCGCCGTCGTAGATACGAAACTCGGAAATGGCCCCAACAAAATCAGGATCACCATAGAATTGGCTGTGCCCTATCCAGTTGTTTTCCGTGGGCCCCAAGTCAGGCAGCGAGAACCTCTGGTTGGTATTGATGTTGACCGGTTGGCCATCAACATAAAGAGTCGCGGTCGAGCTCGGGTAGTCATAGGTCCAATCGATCTGGTGCAGGAAGTTAGTGGAAAGGATGCTGGCGCCGTTGACCAACGCGAACGCGCCGCCCGGCGGATAAAGAAACGAGCTCAATTGGGCCCCGTCGCTGGGGGTCAGGCAAGCGCTGGCCGTGGCGGCGCCTTGGATCCCCTGTCCGGTGGTGCTGTTGCCGAAATCGAAGACGCGTTGCCAGATGGCGCCTCCGTTCCAAACGAGCCACGTTTCAAACGTGTAATTCGTCAGATTAGTCACAAGGTTGGCAGGCAGATTCACATAGGTCGGCACGACGCCGTCCAGCATCACCGATCCGTTGGCAATGTGCGCATCACCCACCAAATCGCCATCGGCGCCGCCGATCGAATCAGAAGCATCCGTGTTAAAACTATACCGATGGATCAAAGTCTGGGCCCTGGCGGAAAGCGACGGGAGCAGGGCGGACATCAGCAAGACCGCAAGGACACGACACGAAGCAGGTATTCGGGTGGTTACTTTCATACTGACTTTAGTAAGTTGATTATTTCTTTGCCAAGGCGCGGAGCGCCAAACGACAATGCGTTATTTCCTGGCAACAGGACAACGAGGCCTGGACACAACAATCTGGCAAAGTGGTTCGTCAAGGTATCTAGCAGGACATATGCCGGGCCTTTCCGCTTTCTGTGTCGCTATCTAGCTCGCTATGGATCAAGTCCTTGCGCGTGGCCGCTTCTCGCGGTCAAACTGTTACTCGGGTGTTACCTTGACCATTTCGGGATACATATGGTAAACACTTCCCCAGCCACGTTTATGAATTCCCACCGCACCGAAAAGCTGCGCGTGTTGCTGGCCAATCCTCGCAAGTCCGGCGCGCCGCTGATTGCTGTCGTGTCCGGCTCGGGGCAGGTGGCCCGTTGCGCGGTCCAAGGAGGCGCGGATTTGTTGATTGTCTTGAGCGCGGGTTTTTTCCGCAATCTCGGCGCCGGCTCGCTTGCCTCGTTAATGCCCTATGCCAACGCCAATGAGTTGACAGAACGGCTGCTGCGCGAGCAAATCCTGCCTTGCCGCGGAGACATTCCCGTGATCGCCGGTGTCAACGCCAGCGATCCTCTTCATCCGTTGGATGAAACCCTCGAGCGTTTTCGCGCGTTGGGCGTGGACGGCATCACCAATTGGCCGGCGGCAGGATTCTACGACGGAGCCATTCGCGACGTCATGGAAGCCGAGGGCTTGGGGGTGGCGGCGGAAGTCGAATTGCTCCGCAAGGCGCAGGAATCTGGCTTGGTCGCTTGCGGGTTTGCCCTCGAAGCGGAGGCGGCGCGGCGGTTCGCCGAGATCGGAGCCGCCGCGCTGATCCTTGATATGGGACTGACGCGCACGTTGGAGGATGTCAGTGAACACCGCGATCAGTTGCAACAGGCCATCATGCGTTTGCAGAAGATGCTGGCCGCCGTGCAAAGAGCCCGGCGCCCACCGTTGCTCCTGGGCTTTGGCGGCCCGGTCACGACTGTGGAGGATCTCAATCAGGTTCTGCGGCAGTGCGAAATCAGCGGATTCGCCGGCGGCTCACTTTTCGAGCGCATTCCAGTCCACGAAGTCGTGACGGCCACGGTGCGCCGCTTTAAGGCGGCGCGCGGCTCTGCGGAAAGTGACGGCTCCCCGACTCACCTGGGCGAAATGATCGGCGGCAGCCCCCCAATGCGGCAAGTGTTTGAATTGATTCGACGTGTCGCTCCTTTTGACGCCAATGTCTTGATCGAAGGCGAGACGGGCACCGGCAAAGAATTGGTGGCCATGCTTTTGCACCAACATAGTAACCGCCATCACGGCCCATTCGTCACCCTCAATTGCGGCGCGATCCCGGAAACGCTGGTCGAAAGCGAACTCTTTGGGCACGAGAAAGGCGCGTTTACGGGAGCGCATCGTCGACGGTTGGGCAAATTCGAGCTGGCCAACCTTGGCACGCTGTTTCTTGACGAAGTAGGGGACCTGAGCCACCACGCTCAAGTGGCGCTCTTGCGCGCCATTCAGCAACGCGAAATCACCCGCGTGGGCGGCGAATCCACCCTGGCGGTGGACGCCCGGATTATCGCCGCCTCGCATAAGAGCCTGCCCCAGTTGGTGCGCGAAGGAAAGTTCCGCTCTGATTTATATTACCGGCTTAACCACCTGACCATTCCCTTGCCTCCTTTGCGCGACCGGCGGGAAGACATTTTGCCTCTAGCCAAAGCCATCATCGCGCGGTTGGCTCCGCAGATGAATCGCCCAATCCTCGGAGTGAGCGAAGCGTTTCTGGACAAGCTGCGCCGGCATTCCTGGCCAGGCAACGTGCGCGAATTGGAACATGTCTTGCGCCAGGCGGCCCTGCTGGAGGACACGCCTGTGCTGCACGGCGGCTTTTTCAAACCCTCGGCCGCATTGGAGCAAGAATTCTTCCACCCGCCAGGCATGGCTCCGAACCGCCCGCGCTCGGAAATCGCCGCCACCGCCCTGGCTCAAGCGCAAGGAAACAAGAGCCATGCGGCCGCCGCCCTGGGAATCACTCGCAAGACATTCTATGCCTGGATGAGGCATGACTTGCGCTAGTGTGGGCGGAAAGATGCGGGTGGGACGCGCAGGGCGATGTTCCTGCCTATGTTCTATGGATTCGGCGCCGACCCCAAATCGGGCTCTTGATTAAGAATCAGAGTTTGCGCAAGCTCTGCCTATGACCACCAAGCAAACCAATGGAAAGCCCGTACTCCGCCACATCATTAACATTTGGAGCATGGTAGGATACCCAACTCCGAAGAAGGAATGGTCTTTGGAGCGCAAACTCAGGGCCGTGAAGGAGGCGGGTTTTGACGGTTTCACCACCCAGCTCACCGCGGCGCATGCCACCTTGGGCGACAAGCTTGGATTGATGCGCCTTGGCTACTTTGCCAGCAGCAAGCCGGCGGAATTTGAGAAGCTTCTTCGCGACCAGAAAAGCTTCGGAGCCGAACACATCAATGTCCAACTTGGCGACCACGACACGCCTACTGCCAAAGCTGTGGCAATGACCAAACGTCTCCTTTGGCTGGGCGCGAAGATTGGCGTCCAACCGGCCGTCGAGGTGCATCGGGACACCTGCACTGAGACGCCGGAAAAGACCTTTGCCCTGGCGGACGCCTACAAGAAGGAGACCGGCGACCTGTTGCCAATGACGTGGGATTATTCACACTTGAGCGTGGTCAAACATCTGGCGCCGCCGTATTGGAAGCGCCTGGGCGTGCGGCTGGATTTGGTGCGGCGCGCCCAGCAATTCCATTTCCGGCCATTTAACGGCCATCATTGCCAGGTGCCCGTCACGAACGGACATGGACGCTTTACCCCGGAGTTTCTCGACTACCGGCCCTTCATCGAAGAAGTGATGCGCGCCTGGCTCAGAACCGCAGCGGCCGGACGTGAAATGTTCGCGGTGCCGGAAATGGGCCCAGCCGGCAGCGGTTATAATCTGCATTCCCTCCCCAACTCCTGGGAGGATGCCAAAATTCTGCGCCACGAAATCCAGAAATGCTGGGACCGGGCCTCCAAAGGCTGAGGGCAATTCAGTTGACAGCCTAGCAGACCCGCCCGCGCTTGCCAGCCAGGCCGTGGCCCGGCGGATTTTCGCCCACCCAACGTTCATCCACCGGCTCACTGGCGAGCTGATAGCGCGAATCGCTCGAAAGCCGGATGCGCCGGGAATGATTGTCGAGGCTGGCGTGGATCGTATAGACGCTGAAAACCAGCACATCGCCGGCGGAAAATTCCGTGGTCAGCCAGCGGCCGCCCAGTTTCTTGCGCAGGGCAACCGGATTCTTGCTCAGCACGCCGTCGAAATCTCCAAACTTTCGCCGGCCCGCCTCGATGTCCGCGGCGTTGCGCCCGTTGACACAGTAAACATCCACATCCTTCTCCAGGTACGGGCGGATGAGGTCAACATGCTTGGGCGAATCCTCCAGAACCATCAACCCGCCCTGTTCGAAATCGACATCGCCGATCGGAGTCCATGCGGTATACACGTGATGCGTCCCCCGGCCCATGTAAGGCACGTCGCAGTGGGGCACGGCGCCGACGCCCGGCGCCACCGCGCGAAACCAGGTGAAGTCGTAGTGCCGCACAGCCCCGCCGAGGAAGCTTTCAAAGAACTCCATCATCGGGCCGTCGTAAAGAACCTTTTCCAGCGCGGCGTTTCGCTCGGCGAGTTCGGGCATGAAACTCATTTTCGCGTCCGCGTGCGCCACCGCCTCGATTGGATCGCAACCCGTTTCCAAGCAGCCGGCCTCGCTCAGTCGCTGCGTCACCACCCGGCGCGCCTCAAGGACCTCTTCGCGGCCCAACAGCCCGCGCATGAGCAGGTATCCGTCGCGCGCCATCCTGCGCCGGAGTTCGACGGCGTCTTTGGCGAATGCGGACGAATCTTGGAGCTCGCCAAAAGCCTCTGGAGAAAGCTCCAAGGCGATGTTTTGCGCGGTCAGCGAAAAAGTCTGCGTCACCATAAAACATTAAAAATGTTTCTTTGCCGTATTCGATTTGGCAATATGCGGGACACAATATGGAACGGCGACATCCGAAATGTCAAAGCAAAACCGTTTATGCAACCGGTTGTTCTTCTCGCTGCTCCCTTTTACCGCAAACCCAAGAAACTGCTGGACATACGGCGGTTTTTCTGCATATTTGGCGCCCGTGCAACCGATTGTAATCCCAGCCGATCGCGCCTACCCTGGCAGCCCATCCCACGGCGGATTTCGGAAGCAAATCCAACTGCGCGATTTCGCGATCATTGTTTCAGTTGTTGTCACCGCCTTGGTTTTTGGCGCTCTCAACCCCCGGTTTCTCGACATCACCACCGCGATTGCCATGCTCGAAAATGCCGCTCCGGACGGGTTGATGCTCATCGGCATGACGATTGTGATGGTGAGCGGCGCGTTCGATATGTCGGTCGGCGCCACGATGGCTTTTTGTGGGTTGACCGCTGCGGCGGCGATGAATCGGTTCGGCGTTTCCGTTCCGGTCGCGGTGCTGCTGGCTCTCGTTGCCGGGGGAGTGATCGGCTGGATCAATGGCGCGATCATCACCAAGCTCAAAGTCAACCCATTCATCGCCACTCTGGGAACGATGAGCATTGTCCGAGGCATCGTGCAAGTCACCAATCGTCACATGGCGCTAGCGGGTTTTCCGCAAGGTTTTCTGGACATCGCTTGGGGCAAAATTTTGAGCTTTGGGGTGGCCGGAGATCGCACGGCGGTCGTGCGGGCGCCAGTAGCTCTGTTATTGTTGGCGATTGTCATCTCCGACGTCCTTTTGCGGCGGATGCGCTATTTGCGTCAGGCCTATTTTATCGGCAGTAATGAGGAGGCCGCCCGCTTGACCGGCATCCCCACCGCGGCGGTCAAGACTTTTGCTTTCACCATCACCGGCGTTCTGGCCGGCCTGGCGGGCATCGTCGCCACCAGTCGCACCAACGCCATTGACGCCAACGCCGGGATGGGCGCGGAATTGCGGGTGATCGCGGCGGTGATCGTCGGCGGAGCCAGCTTGACCGGCGGCCGCGGCACCATCTTTGGCTCGTTCCTTGGGCTGATCCTGATGCAGATCATCACCACGGGCCTGGTCTTCATCAACGTGGCCGCCGAAGCGCAATTGATTGCAGTGGGAACCGTCCTGATCATGGCGGCGATTCTCGCCAGCATCGGCGGGTCTTTTTCACTGTCAAGAATGGTGGTTGCTCTTTTCAAGCCCGCCGGCCGCGAAATCGAGCGCGCCATCAATATCGTCCTGGCCCTGGCGCTTATCGGGCTTTTCTCCCATTATTTGCGGGCGGCAAGACCAACTGGCCCAGCTGCTCCAGCGGGACCGGGCGCGGCGTCCTCGTCTGGAACTGCCGCCGTCGACCAGCATTACGTGATGATTTCTGCCGCGGTAGGCAGTCCGTATTGGATCGAGTCCAAGGAGGGGTTGCAGGACAAGGCCAAGGAACTCGGCGTGACCGCCAGCTTTGAAGGGCCGCCCACAATCGATGTCAACGCCCAAATTGACGAACTGAAACGGGCCATCGCGCAGCGCGTGGACGGCGTCATCATGGTGCCAATGGCCGATTCCTGCACTCCCGCCATCAACGAAGCCATCGCCGCCGGCATTCCGGTCATTTGCGCGGACGCCGATGCGCCATCCAGTCAGCGCCTCTGCTTTGTCGGCACCGGCAACTACAACGCCGGTTATCAAGGCGGCGAAAAACTCGCCGAGGTCTTGCACGGCCAGGGCGAGGTCGCGCTGCTGACCATTCCTGGCGCGGACAATCTCACCAAGCGCATACAGGGATACCAGGCCGCTCTGGCCAAGTTTCCCGGCATCAAGATTGTCCAGGTCGGCAACGATCACGGCTCGCAAATCGAAGCGGAACGGGAGTGCCGCGCTCTGCTCGAAGCCCATCCCAACCTTGCCGGTTTCGGTTGTGTGGCCGCCGCGGGTGGCGAAGGCGCGGCAGTCGCCGTCAAAGAGGCGGGCGCGGTTGGAAAAGTCCGCATCGTGGCTATGGATCGTGACGCTGCCACGTTGCAGTTCATTCGCGAAGGGGTCATTGACGCCTCGGTGGCGCAACGGACGTACATGATGCCCTATCTCGCCCTGCAAATGCTCTACGATGTGCGAAACAAAGGAATCAAATCGCAGGATCGTTGGGGCCAGGCGCAGATCAACCCGTTGCCGCCAAATGTGGACACCGGGAGTTTCATCATCACTAAAGCCAACGTCGATTTCTTTCAGCCCCACCAGTGAACTCCTCCGAAAACTCCGTCGTTCCGCCGCTGTTGGAAATGCGCCTGATTCGCCATCGGTTCGGCGAGTCCCTGGTTCTGCGCGACGCCTGCCTGGATTTGCGCGCCGGAGAAGTTCACGCGTTGGTGGGTGAAAACGGCGCCGGAAAAAGCACTCTCATGCGCATCGCCGCCGGCTTGTTCAGCCCGGAATCCGGGACGATGACTTTCCTCGGGCGCGCCTTTTCTCCCAAATCCCCCGGCGAAGCCTTGCGCGCGGGCATCGCGATGTCGCATCAAGAGCTGAGTCTTGCCGCCGACTTGACCGTCGCGGAGAATATTTTGGCCGGCTTGGAGCCGTGTCGCGCCGGGTTCATCGATCGCAAGGCCATGCGGCAGCGGGTCGCCGCCATGCTGGAGGAATTCTGTCCCGCTCTCCACCCGGATGAGCCGGTCGGCTCCCTCGGAGCCAGTTACCGTCAGGTGGTTGAAATCCTCAAAACCCTCGCTTGGGAGCCAAAGCTGGTGATCTTTGACGAACCGACATCTTCGCTCGACAGCCGTGAGGCGGAATTGGTTCTGGAAACGATTCTAAAACTCAAGGCGCGTTCGGCGGGAATTGTCTTTGTTTCCCATCGCATGGACGAAATCTTCCGCGTCAGCGACCGGATCACCGCATTGCGGGACGGCGAGGTCGTGGCCAGTTGGAGGGCCGCCGACGTTTCGCGCGACGAGGTCTTGCGCGCCATCATTGGCCGGGATCTTTCGCAGTTGTATCCCGCCCGGGCGGCGCAGGTCGAGGAGGAGCTGCTCCGTATCGAAGATTTCAATAACAGCCGCCATTTTCACAACATCAACTTTTCCGTTCGGCGCAAGGAAATCCTCGGGTTCTGCGGCTTGGTCGGAGCGGGCCGCACGGAGTTGATGCGCGCCATTTTTCAGGCTGACCGCGCCGATTCGGGCCGCGTTTTCCTTGAAGGCCGTCCGCAGCAATTCCGTTCTCTCGGCGATGCAATTAACGCGGGTCTCGCCTATGTGCCGGAGGACCGCAAACAGTTGGGCCTCTTTCTCGAGCAAAGTGTGGCCGACAATCTCACTTGCGCCAGCTTGAAGCAATGCTCCAGCCGAGGCATGCTGCGGGCCGGTGCCTGCCGGGACTTGGCGGCCGAGTACTGCCGCAGGTTCCGCATTGCCGGCGCCAATCTCTGGCGCGACGTCCGCTTTCTTTCGGGCGGCAATCAGCAAAAAGTCCTCCTAGCTCGATGGCTGGCCATTGGGCCGAAGGCTCTCATCGTTGACGAACCCACGCGCGGTGTGGACATCGGCGCCAAGGCCGCCATTCACGGTTTGTTGCGAGAATTTGCCGAAGCCGGCAACGGCCTCATCGTGGTGTCTTCCGAAATGCCTGAACTCATCGGCTTGTGCGACCGCATCCTTGTCATGCACGAAGGCCGAATCGTGGGCGAGGTCGCCGGGTGCCACGCGACCGAGCAGGAGTTAATTTGTCTCGCCACCGGGCACACCGGGTCTCCCAACCGGAACTGACCGCTCAGGAGGCCGGTGGCTGCTTGCCGCCGCCACCCTGGCCGATGATTCCGAGATGGAATCGCACTGTGGATTCGATGGCCTGCCCGGTCTTGAGCGGACGCCCTTCTCCGTAATTTCCAATCCACTCGCCCAGGCCCACATGGCTTCCGCCGTCCCAGTCATTGATGTTGAGAAAAATGCGGTCCGGCCCCGCCATGGCGCGCGCTGACTGCGCTCCGTTGGACTCCGCGCACAGGCCTGCGCCGCCGTTTGGGCAACTCAGGCACGCCCAGTGAATGTTCTGTTTGACGCTGCGAAAGTCATTGCAGCCGAGCGCCGTGTTGTCCTCGCCCCAGGGCCAGGATGGCGGCAACTGCCCCCCATGCGCCGCGATGGGAGTCGCCGTCCCAAGCAGGCGCGCCGGATCATAAGCCGGATACACGCTGAAATCCCCCCGGCGGCTCCATTGCAGGCGCTGGCATTCTGGCGCTGTTGAAAAGACCAATCCTATTTCCCGCGTCAGGATGTCCGGCCCCGAATAAGTGAACGACGCGTGCGTGGCAGCGTCGCCTTCAGGCGAAATCTCCGTGCGATAGCTCCCGGCGAATTGCGGATATTGTCCCGTCTCTGTCACGACGACCTTGCCGTCTTGCGACGTGACTTCCACACTTTCCAAATGCCAGGCCGTCGCCTCCGGCTGAGGCTCCGTCGGCCGCCCGGACACCAACACGTGCAACCGCGGCAAATCGAGCAGCACGGTCTTTCCCGCCACGGTGCACCGCCGCAGGGCCATCCGCGTCTGGGCGAAGGCCAGTTCAAAGTTTGCGCCGATAACCCGGGTCAAATCGCCCTCGAGAAGCGGCTGGCTCCTGATCTGCAACGGGGGATCGGAGGCCGCGCCAGTGATCGGGGGCGCCGGTGCCTCGAAGGCCCCCATCGGTAAAGCGTAGGCATCGACTTCATGTCCCCGCCTGTCGTTGAACGTCAACTCCAGGGTTTGCCCGCTCTGCGGCGCGACGCGGGGAGTGATTTCCAATCGGCCGGTGGTGTGGGGCGCCCCTGAGACTTTCGCGTCGCCGGATTCCGTCCCCAACTGCCAATGAACCGCAACCTCAGACAAATCGGTGAAATCATACTGGTTGGTCACCAGAACTGTGATCGGTTCCCCGGCGGACGGAAGGGGCAGGGCGCCTTCCGCAATTTTGATCGGCGAATGCAGCTTCTTGATGATCCAGAACTCCGGC
>Ga0070741_10019646_pt1 | contig 10763 bp, 10 predicted proteins | sample Coa_R1_4_FD_66440 | JGI IMG/M metagenome (GOLD analysis project Ga0070741, IMG submission 66440) | Surface soil microbial communities from Centralia Pennsylvania, which are recovering from an underground coalmine fire - Coalmine... | ecosystem: Environmental > Terrestrial > Soil > Unclassified ... | reverse complement strand
CGAACGGCTAATTGGGAACGGGGTCGGGCGTTGCGGTGGGATTGGTACTCCCAGGCAGTGGCTGGGGAGCCGCTGGGGGTGCTCCGGAAACTCTTCCCGCCGGGGTAACGTCGGGCGCCGATTCACCAGGACGCCTTAATGTCGGCGCGTTCGCCGGTTTGGGCTGTTCGCCCGCCTTCGCTGCTTCGGTGGGCTTCTGTATGTCGATCTCTTTCTCGGTTTTGAGAACTTTCTCACCGCCCACCTTCATCATCTCGTAACGCACAACCTCGTCGCCTACGAAGCGCACGAACTCCACATCCTGCGGCGGCTCGCCATAGATCCATTCTTCGTACTCGGTCTCGCCGTCTCTCTCGCGATGCTTCTTGGGCGCGCGGCCTTTGGAGTGGATCACCATCTCGTGATTCATGCCGACCAGCACCTGGTGATTCTTGATGGCGTCTTTCACCTTGGGCGGCACGGTCTCGAGGTACGCCTCGACTGCAGACTTGGAGTTGAAGTCGAATACGGGACGGAGCAATTGCTTCAGCTGGTCGGGAGTCAGTTCCGGAACAGCGCGGTCGAAGACGAGGTCCACGAATGATCCGCGGGCATTCGCCCGTGAATCGCTCGGGGCGATTGGCGTGCTGCCGCCCATTCCGCCCACCTCGATGCGCTGGTACCACTTCTTCTTTTTAACGGGACCGCCGTTGATTTCGAAGTGAATGCTGCGGTCGTTCACGCGAATGTCGCTGATGCGAGCCAACTCACCCGGTTTGGCCGCCGGTCCATAGGTGGCCATGAGCATCTCGAGTTCCTGGCCGGTAGGTGTCACCTCTCCGTTGTGTAGCTTGAGCCCGGTCTTTCCCATGGGAAACGGAGCGCGGATGTAAACCAGCTCGGCGTTGAAAGCACGAATCAGGTTTATGCGCGTATCCTTCGACATAGGAGGCGCTTTGGATAGGTCAGAGGGCGGGGTATTCTCAGCGCCTGCCAGCACCGCGACAACGAGAATACATACTGAAACTAGGCTGCGGTGCGGCTTCATAAACTCCCCAGGGCCGAGATCTTAGATTCATTATAGACCCGCGGGGATGGACAGCAGAACGGCGCAAGGTAGATAACTATGTTACGTCCGTGCACCCAAGTTCATCACCCTTGCCGTGCCCCGAGGCCGGTTAGATCCTGCGCAACGGCCAGGACTTCGGGAACAACGGCGTCAATGTCGGCATCGGTGGTCCTGTGGTTTACGATGCACGCCCGCAGGCAAAACTTGCCCCGCAGAGTCGCATTGGAGAGGTACACGCGCCCGCGCTCAACCACGCGCTTTAAGATTGTCGAATTGAGCCGGTTCAGTTCGGTTTCAGACATCTCGCCCGCACCGAGGTACCGGAAACATACAGCACTGAGCTCGACCGGGGCCGCGAGTTGCAGCTCAGGCTTATCAACAATGGCTTCCGCCAAGCGTCGCGCATTGGCCAAGTCTTTCCTTATCGATTCTCGAAAGGCCTCAAAGCCGTAATAGCGCAACGCCAGCCAGAGCTTCAGCGCCCGAAAACGGCGGGACAGCTCAACTGATTCTTCGAAGAACGCAAATCCTTCCACGGGATCGGAGCTGAATGAGCGCGCGTACTCCCCGGTGTGCGCGAAAGCTTGTCGGGCGTATTTCGCATCCCGAAATAACAGGCAGCCGCAGTCTAGCGGCTGGTAAAGCCATTTATGCGGATCCAGCGAGATTGAATCTGCGAGGTCCAGGCCCGAAAAGCGCTGCCGCACGGCTAGCGCCGCGAGCGCTCCATACGCGCCGTCCACGTGGAACCAGGCCCCGTGCTGGTGCGCGATATCCGCCACCTTCGCTAGAGGATCGACAGCACCTGTACTAACCGTGCCGGCGGACGCGACCACTGCGATCGGAATCAGTCCCGCCTCTTTGTCGCCGCGGAGAGCTCGGTCCAGTGCATCGGGAATGAGGTGAAAAGTTTCGTCTGCGGGCAGGAGACGGAGATTGTCACGGCCGATGCCAAGCAGGGCGACAGCCTTGCCAATTGACATGTGGACTTCCTCCGAGGCATAGACAGTCCCGCGCCGATCACCGAACCCCCGACCGTTAACGGCAAGCTTGGCCTCCCGAGCCATGGCTAAGCCCATGAGATTCGCTGCCGAGCCTCCGCTGGTCAGGCTACCCTCAAAGCCAGTGCAGCCCACCGATTCGGCGAGCCACCGGATCACAGTCTTCTCGATCGTCACCGCGGCCGGCCCAGAGCGCCATGCGGTCACATTCTGATTGAGTACGCTGGCCAAAAGATCAGCGGCGGCGCCGACCGGCTCGCCCGACCCGAGCACATAACCGAAGAAGCGGGCATTTTGAGCGCGTGAATGCTCGATCAGCTCCGGAAGCCGCTTGAGCGCGTCGGCTCGCAGTCCCTTCTCCGGTAACTCGGTCGAGAACAGCGTGTCCACTTCACTACCGCTGCTGCGCGGTGCGATGGGGCGCGTGTCCAGGTTGTCCAGATAACTGATCGCGAGTCGGGTAATTTCGTCCAGCAGGCCACGCAGTTCTGCGGAAGAAATATCTAAAGGATTCATAACTGCATTGGGCTTAGAGGCTCGGCGCGAGTAGCCACTCGATCAGCCCGAGTCACAGCGAGTGAATCATTCCAGCAATGCTGAAGTCAACTTGGACTACTGATTAGCGGCAGGTGGAGCCAGGTGAGCCCGCTTGGTTGCGCGCTGCTCAAGCAGTTCGCGCAGCTTCGCGAGAATGTACTGAGGTTCTTCTTCGCCCTTGCGGAGCCAGATATCGGCGACTCCCAGCGTCTCGTCGAGCAGAGTGCCATAGGCCGAAAGAATCATGATCGGGATACCCGGGTTGAGCCGCTTTAGTTCCTTGGCAACTGCCATGCCGTTCATGCCGGACATCCAATAATCCAGCACGACCGCATCCACCGGCTCCGCTTGAAAGACTCTGATTCCTTCTGCACCGGACCGAGCGGACAATACCCGATAACCGGCAGATTCGAGCAGCAGGCGGCGTACTTGGAGGCCGGGTTCCTCGTCGTCGATACAAAGGATGGTGGCGCGCTTCAGGTCCATTCGGGTACTCCCCAGCTTAGTCCACACTGATCCACGGCTAAAACTGGGTTCGTTGGCAACTCAGATGTCTCCCTCAATTGCCGAGTTGTTTTAGACATTCTAGCTGACCGCCCGTATAGCGCAAGCGCGTTATGAAAAGCTGACGAGCAAACGCAGTCAGGCTCCCACGGACTCATGAATTCTACCCTTCCAGAGACCACCCCGTCTTTGCCAATGAAGAATGGCTGAGTGGATCGTCGCTACCAGATAGAGGATCGAAATCAGCGGAAGAAACGGCGCCCACAATGGGCTGCGGCGGTAAAAGCGAAGCGTCGGCCAGAAGCAGATAGCCATCAATAGCCACGCGGCAAAACCCATAGCTGCTGCGCTCGACCCTGCAAAAAGCAACACTGGCGGCGCAACCAAGGTGAGCAGCAATCCGGCGACGGTAGCGGCCAGCAGCACTGGGGAATAACGGAGTTGAGTAAAGGCAGTCCGGGAAATCATCTGCTCGATTTCCCTCCAGCTGCCGTACTCGCGGAGGCTGATTGTGTTCTCAGTCAAACCTAACCAGATCCGGCCTCCGGTCGCTTTCACGCGTTTCGCCAGTGCGCAGTCGTCAATGAGTTCGCCGCGAATAGCTCGAAATCCTCCAATTCGCCGGAGAGCACCGGGGCGGATCAAGATGCAGCCGCCTGCTGCCGCCGCTGTCTTGCGCTGCGCTCCCGCCACCCATGCCGGTGGGTAAAGCATAAAAAAGAAGAACACAAACGCAGGCACAAGCGCTCTCTCGGCGAGCGTTTCACAACGAAGCTTTACCATTAAAGAGACCAGATCGAATTTGCCGGCTTCGGCCCGCGCAACCAGTTCCCCGACACTCTTGGCGTCGTGCTCGATATCGGCATCAGTGAACAGGAAATAATCAGGGTTACTCAGTTCCCGCAAACCTTCGGAGAGCGCCCAAAGCTTGCCGGTCCAGCCAGGCGGAGGAGACAAGGCATGCACCAGGCGAAACCGATCTATAGCTCCGGCAGCGTGCGCGGCTTGAGTGGCGAGTTCTGCAGTGCCGTCGGAACTGTTGTCGTCGATAACTACGAGGTTGAGCTTACCGGCATAATCCTGCCGCAATACTGACTCTACACACCTCTTTATGTTCGCAGCTTCGTTACGGGCAGGGACCAGGACGATAACTTCCGGCAGAGCCGTGGCCCTTGCATCCAATTGCGGAGGCGCAACCGAATTCGATCGCCAGAATCTCCCGCGGAAAAATGCCAGGTAAGCCCACGCACAAAGGGAGCTGGCGCCCAAAAGCTTGGGAAGAATTGACATCACTTAGTCGTGATCAAGGTGAAGCGAAGCGAAATGGTACGCACTTCAAGGCCCTATGACAAGGGCAGAACAGGACTTTCGTCCACGGCCTCAAGCTACGCTGCGGGTGTCCATGACGACGCAGTTGTATAACGCTTGTAAGGCGTAAAGAGCATCATCGAGGTCCTGCGGTTCGCCGAAATCATCGCCAGCGCAGTTGAAGAGCTCCCTAGCGCGAAGGGCAACTGCAGCACGGGCCTGGTCAATGCGGTGGGGTAATTTCGCCCCATCAGCTTCAAAAAGAGCCGCGCGGTAGAGATCGCGCCACCCTGCAGCAAGCCCAGATATCTCAGACGCACTTAGCAGTTTAGGCGTGCTCATAGAAATACTCACAGGAGTCATTCTCAGGCATTTATCGTATAAGGCTGGGTAGAAGACAAGTAGTTTTGGCAAGGCTACAGGAATACTCCCCACCAACTACAGGAATTCCCTTACGTGCACCCACACGATCCAACTTATTTAGCGGGCGGAATTGGTCATCATCAATAGAAACAGTACGGGTAAGTAGATTACGGTGGCTTGTAGCAGTTGGCGTGCCCGTAGCTTGGATACCGAATGGGTTATCGGTGCTTCCACGCGGGCCAGCCGAAGTCCGAAATAGAACACTCCGAAACCTAAGACGAGCGCTCCGGCGAAGTAAACTCTTCCGGCCATTCCAAAAAAGCTGGGCAAGAGACTGACGGGAATCAGCAAGAGCGAATAGATCAGAATGCGGACAGCAGTCGACCGGCCATCGCTCTCAATCACCGGCAGCATGCGGATGTCGCCTCGCGCGTAGTCCTCGCGATAAAGCCACGCGATTGAGAAGAAATGTGGGAATTGCCAGAAGAACAGAATCGCGAAGATAACCAGTGTGCCCCACTCGAACTGTCCGCGAACCGCGGTCCAGCCGAGGACACCAGGCATGGCTCCGGGAAAGGCACCAACAAATGTGCACGCGGGCGAGACGCGCTTCAGAGGCGTGTACGCCACCAGGTAAACCACTGAAGTTAGAAACGCAAGGACGCCAGTTAGCGGGTTGCAGAAAAACGCCAGATATAACGAGCCTCCCACACTAAGCAACTCGCCGGCAATGAAGCCATGCAGCAGGCTCATGCGGCCGGCAGGAATCGGGCGTTGCGCGGTGCGCCGCATCTGCAGGTCCACGTCGTGTTCCATCACCTCGTTGAGCGCGGCCGTTCCGCTGGAGACCAGGGCGATTCCGAAGAGCGCATGGAAGAGCCCCCAGGAGAACCATGAGGTTTGCGCCAGGTGGGCGGCGAAAAAGTAGCCGCACCATGCCGTCATCACGATCAAACTGGTGACCCGCAGTTTGGTTAGCTCGGCATAATCGCGCAGCAAGACCGCGATGCTGTTATAGCTATAGGCGAATGGCTGTGCGGCTGTGCTCATCTTCTAGTGCTCCCTTGGGGCTCCCCACCTCACCCTATTGCATCTCTTTGAAGGCCTCGGCCGGATCCAGCCAGCAGCGCTTCCAGAAGGCGCCATCGGGCAGGTGCCCGGCATGCCACTGCTGCAGAGCAGCCATGGTGGCAGCGGCCATGCCACCGTCCTCCGAGTCCAGAATCACTACTACGCCGGCAACCGTGGGACTGGCACTGGACGCTTCGGGGTAGGCTTTGCGCAGAACGGATTTTACCAAGTTCAACTTCAGCTCGGGACCGAACGACTTTTTTCCCGATGGCTGCACCCAGATAATCTTCACCTTCTTGCCGTCCAGCGGCTCCCATTTTCCGGGAAACACGGAAACTTCCTCGCGAATCTGCTCGAAAGCCGGAGGCCGGTCGAAGCTGCGGGGGTCGTTCTCCAGAGAAGAGAGGCTGCTCTCGTTACCGCCGGGCACATCCACTTCCCAACGCCGGAGCCAGCCCCGCGAGATTCCTGAAACCTGCACGTGAACCCACTCTCCGGCGGTGTCCACAATCTGAAATTCATCCTCGGCGTCGGCCATGAGCACTACGGGGGAGCCGTCCAGGGGCTTCTCCAGAATCGGGGTGTGGGCAGCTTTGATGACCGCCAGATTCGAGGGACGGCTCTGGTTGCGCAGGATTTCGCGAAGCGAGTTGCCTTCCTCGGTCAGTTGCCGGATGCGCTGTTCGGTAGCTGAATCCTGCGTAGCCGCGGGCGATGGTCCGCCAGCATGCGGCAAAGGTATCGGCGGGGGCGCCACCGCATCTTTCAGTGGCGAAGAGCCGGAGCGGTCGGAAGATGGGGCATCGGGAATATTAGCCGCCGGCCTGGCAGAGGAAGATGCCGGTGTCGCTGCGCCGGCATTCTTCGTTCGCAGCGCATCCCCGAGGTTGTCGAGCAAATCCGACTCCAGCCGGCCGTTCGACGGCAGCACCTCGTAACCCGCTTTGTGCCACGCGGTAATCTTGGCATTCACCTGCACTTTGGTTTCTGTGGCGTTCACCGCGGTGACCACGAGCCGGTACTGATAATAGCCGCGCTGGTAGTCGTCTAAGAATTCCTGCCGAGGATTAACGAAACCTTCCAGGGTGGGCAATGGGCCGCCTGCATTGGCATGCAGCGCCTGCAAGGCTTTGTCCACCTCAGCCTTGGGAACCTGGTAGGTACGTTCCTGGGAGGCGGACTGAGCGGCTGCGCCCAAGGCCGCTCCTAATAGAATAAGGAGGCAAGCCACGGCAAGCTGCTGGCTGTCATGGAAGATGCCACAACGCCGGCTCATTCGACCGGCTCCAGCTGGCTGCGGTGAATCCAGCCGCGGCGGCCGTCGTCGGTCTGCACGCCGTACCAGTACGCGGTGAGTACCACTACCACCACTTGTGTCCTGGCGGGCAGCGAAACCAGGGTGCCGGCGCTGCGGAAAGGCGCGGCTTTCAAGCTGGCGCCGGAATCTTTTACTTGCAATTCGACTTCATGCCGCAGCTCGGCAACCCGCTGTTCCAGTTGCGGCACCGTCAAGCCGAGCGCCCAGGAATCGCCGGAATCCGCCACCCCAGGCTGCGCAGAATTCTGCTTTTCCGGATTGGCTTTAGCTCGCCGGACCGCAATTTCTTGCGCCGCCTGCTCGTTTTCTTTTCGCTGCGCCTGAAGGGCGCGCAAGTGTTCCTGAATGGCACCGTACTCGGCGCTTTCCACATTGCCCTGCGAAGCGTGCTTGACGTTGCGGGCGTCCACGAATACGGCGTCAATACGCAAACTGGTGGTGCTGGCATCCACCGGCTGCACTACATAGCGCACTGAGATGGTTCCGATATCTTCGCTGTACTTGAAAAACTTGGGCGCCAGAACTCCGCTGGCTAACTTGTAAAAAGGTTTGCCCGCTTCTTGCCAGTCGCCGAACACAGGAGCGGAAGCCGCGGCATGCGCTCCGTACAGGGTTCGCTCCTTCTCGTAAGAGAAGGTGCCATGAATGGTTTGATCTTCACTGACTTCCTGCACCGCCTGACGGACGTCTGCCTCGGGGGCATCTATCTGCACCAGCAAACTGTTATCTGGCTGGAACGAGGAGCGAGGCAGCCCCCAGCAAAAAAGAGAAGTGCAAGAAAACACAAAGCAGAGAAAGACTCTTACCGCAGGCGATTCGATCCCCAGCGGGCGCGTTGCCGCTTCGATTGTTGCGATTTGCATCAGAGACCCAGGCCCGAGCCACCCCACGTGGAAGGCATTGGTATCTCGTCGGATGAGCGATGTCAAGAGCAAAATTAGGGCCTTCTATCGCAAGCGTGTCTCGCTGCTATTTGCAACAAGTAAAAACTTTGTAAAAAAACTGTTTACATTTCATCGTGACGCGATTTATTATCCCGCCCCAGTGAAGTGGGGTTCAAAGGTTGGACCTTCAGACATCTGATTTTGGCGAAGTCCATTGCCTAGCTATGCCAACGTGTGACCGACAGGAGATGCCATGCGCATTGGCTTTTCGGTGGTTCCCGGGGAGATGAAATCTCTGCGTAATTCCTTTGCGGCATGCGCTCTTGCGCTGCTCGCTTTTGTTCTGGCCACCTCGGCAGACGGCAATGCCATTCCGGCATTTGCCCGCAAGTATGGGCTGCCGTGTTCCGCCTGCCACGAGACTTGGCCCAAGTTGAACGTATTCGGCCAGACCTTCAAGGACAATGGCTATCAGTTGATGAATGATCGCGATTCGCCGATTTGGCAGAATCCCTCGTACTGGCCGGTGACCTTCCGCATCACCCCCAACTGGCATCGCGAGAGCGTCAATCGGGTGGCGACTGATACGGCGGCGGGACAGAACACCGCCGAGGCCAAGCTGACTACACACGGCTTCGATCTTTCCGGGTTGGACATCCTGACCGGCGGCACTCTCTACAACAACATTTCCTTCCTGCTGACTCCGTCGGCGGATAGCACCGCGACATTCCACTTCGAATCCGCCTGGGTGCGCTTTGACAATTTGGCCAAGAGTCCGTGGCTCAACCTCAAGTTCGGCAAATTCGAGCTGGATAACATCATCTCGGAAAAACGGATCGAGACGTTGTCAAATAACGGCGGCCTTTATCAGCTGTACCATTTCGAGCCGGTCGGCGATAACAACATGTTCGGTGCCATTGGCGATAATCAGCTAGGCTTCGAGGTCGGTGGGCACTCGGTTAACGACCGCACCCGCTACTCGATCGCGGTGGTCAGTTCCAATGACGGGCAGGTAGGCTTGCCCAACGGCAATTCCTACAGCGCATTCCTCACCGCCAGCCAGGCGTTCGATGCTGGGTATGGCGGGGGAGTGGATCGCGTAGGAGCCTACTACTTTGGCGGCGAGGCGCCTGTGTTTTATAGCCTGTCAGGCGGCGTGCCGATTGCGGGCTCGGGCAAAGTGAACAAATCCTTCCATCGCGAGGGCGCATTTGCCCTTCTCTATGCTAAGAAGCTGGATTTCTCGCTGTTCTATCAGCACGGCTGGGATAACGCCTACTTCGGCACCAGTACGGTAGGTGACAACGTGGGCGGATTACCCGCACTCCCCGCTGGCGCGCACGCCCCCAGTTGGAACGGTTTCTTCGTCGAAACGCATTACACCCACAGCCCGCAGCTGATCTTCATTCAGCGCTCGGAATGGGTGAGGATGTCGCACCAGGGAATTGAGGGAGTTCCTGGGGCGCCGCGCTCCAATTTAGGCGACATAGACGCATATACGGCAGCAGTGCGCTACTACCCGTTCATGTTCAGCCGGGCAGGCATGGCGCTGCACGGCGAATATTCCTTCGTGCGCCAGATGGGCACTGCTCCGGTGAGCGGACTGAACTTATCCAGCAGCAGCGCGATGTTCGGCATTGACTTCGACTTCTAAAGAGGACTGATGATGCGCACAAAATCAGCAACCTGTTGGGCGGTTGTAGGCGCGGTGGCAGTTTTTCTTGCGGCTACTGCGTGCTGGGCGCAGGAAACCGAGTACACCGAGAGTCAGCGGCTGGGCATGGAAGCCCACGTAGGCAAACTGACGGGGCACTCCCGGGCAGGGGCTCCTCTGTACAAGCGCTTCTGCATCGGCTGTCATGGACCGCTGGGCGACGGCGAAGGCGAAAATGCGCAGTGGATTGATCCTAAACCGCGCAATTTCACGGTCGCGACCTTCCGCTGCCGCTCCACTCCCACCGGCACCTTGCCCACCGACAAAGACTTATTTGATACCGTCGGGCGCGGCCTGGTGAATTCCAACATGCCACACTGGCTGCCGCTGACTCCGCAGGACCGTGTGGACCTGGTGGCGTACGTCAAGCATTTCTCCCCGCGTTGGGAAAAGGAAAAGCCCGGCGCGACCATCGAAATCCCCGCCAAGCCCACCGTAACCCCCGAGCGTATCAAAGCGGGACAGGCGCTATTTCAGAAGCTGGAGTGCTGGAAGTGCCACGGCGTCGAAGGACGAGGCAACGGGCCCTCGGCCGATACTCTGACCGATGATCAAAACCGGCCCATCCGACCCTTCGATTTTCATGATAACGAGAAGTTCAAATGCGGCACGGAAGACTGGGAGATGTACAAAGATTTCATGACCGGTCTGGATGGTTCGCCCATGCCCTCATTCTCTGACAACGTCAAGCCTGACGAGGCTTGGGACTTGGTGTTCTATCTGCGCACGCTGCAGCCGATGAACAGCAAGGAGAAACAGATCGCCAAGCAGCTCGGTTTGAAACCGATCAACCCGGCAGCCGCGCCCGCGCAGGCGCCTGCCCAGAATCCTCAGCAATGAGGAGTCGTACTTACCCAGGAGAACGAATGAGAACGAAGTACCAGCTCGCGACACTACTCTCGGCGTTAGTGGTCATCGCCTCCGGAGCGCTGATGCTGAGCAAGAACGTTAGTGCTGCCGGAGAAGGCAGCATCAAGGGAACCATCAAACTGGACGGCACTCCTCCGCGTCAACG
>Ga0070741_10019645_pt1 | contig 10764 bp, 9 predicted proteins | sample Coa_R1_4_FD_66440 | JGI IMG/M metagenome (GOLD analysis project Ga0070741, IMG submission 66440) | Surface soil microbial communities from Centralia Pennsylvania, which are recovering from an underground coalmine fire - Coalmine... | ecosystem: Environmental > Terrestrial > Soil > Unclassified ... | reverse complement strand
GACGTGACGAAAACGCGGCGCACGGCTCTCGCGCACGCGCTGCTATTCATCACCGGGTTCACGATCATCTTCCTCCTGCTCGGTGCCGGCGCCACGACGCTCGGGTTCGTGGTGAAGGCGCAGCGCGCGTGGCTGGCGCGAATTGGCGGTGTACTGATCATCGTGTTCGGCCTCTACCTGCTCGGCGTGCTGAACATCGGCGCGTTCGCCCGCGAGCGGCGCATCCACCTGGCCAACAAGCCGGTCGGCTACCTCGGCTCCGTCCTTGTGGGGATCGCCTTCGGGGCCGGGTGGAGTCCATGCATCGGCCCCATCCTCGGCGCCATCCTGACGTATACGGCGAGCGAAGCCGACCTTCAGCGCGGCATGCTGCTGCTGCTGTCGTACTCGATGGGCCTGGCCGTACCGTTCATCGCCGCGGCGTTCGCGGTGGACTGGTTCCTCAAGGCGTTCGCGAAGTTCCGGAAGTACCTCGGCTACGTGCAGAAAGTGGCCGGCGTCCTGCTGATCGCCGTGGGGCTGCTGATGGTAACCAACTACTTCACCATTCTGGCGACGATGCTGCAGGCGCTGACCCCCGAGTTCCTCCGGTCGCGGATCTAGGCGCGCGTCCCACGCTCCGGGTTGGCAGCTGCCAGCCCGCGGGTGCAACACGTGTGCGAAACGGGCGTGTGGGAGTGCCGATGCAGGGCACTTGAGTTTCCCTGGCGACCCGCTATACTTCTCCGTCCAATGCGCACGTTCCGCCATCACGTCCATCACCACCATCCCCTCGCGGGGCGGGCTTGATGGCGCGCAGCAGCTGATCGCAACGCACTGACACATCAACGCCGGCCCGCCGTGGCCGGCGTTTTGGCGTTCGTCCCCCGCCTCCGCCAGCCACCGGGCCGCGGAGGAACCGGGTGACTCCCGACTTGAACGCCGAGGAACTGCGTCTCGCCCTGCCCAAGGGCCGGATGCAGGATGAAGTCCTGAAACTGATGGCCGACGCCGGGCTCCCCGTGCGCCTCGGCGGGCGCGAATACCGCCCGACCGTGGCCGCGGGGCGCTTCAACTCGAAGATCCTCAAGCCGCAGAACATCATCGAGATGCTCGCGGCCGGTTCGCGCGACGTCGGGTTCGCGGGCGCTGACTGGGTGCGGGAGCTCGACGCCGACGTCGTCGAGCTGCTCGATACCGGGTTCGACCCCGTCCGGCTCATCGCCGCGGCCCCGGCGTCGCTGCTCGAGAATGGCCATCTCCCCCGCCGTCAGTTGCTGGTGGCGTCGGAGTACGCAAGTCTCACGGCAAACTGGATCGCCCGCCGCGGGATTGACGCGAAGTTCGTACGGTCGTACGGGGCGACGGAGGTGTTTCCGCCCGAAGACGCTGACCTCATCGTGGACAACTCGGCCACCGGCGCGACGCTCGCCGCCAACGGCCTCACCATCGTGGACATGCTGATGACGTCGTCCACGCGCGTGTACGCGAGCCCGTCGGCGCTCGAAATCCCTGCCCGGCGGGCGGCGATCGAGGGCTTCACGATGCTGCTGCGGGCCGCGCTCGACGCCCGGCGCCGTGTGATGCTCGAGGTCAACGTCACCGCGGCCGCGCTCGAAGCGGTATGCGCCGCGCTGCCGTGCATGCGCGAGCCCACCATCTCACCGTTGCACGGCGACGCGGGGTTCGCCGTCAAGGCGGCCGTCGAGCGCTCCGCGCTGCCGGTCGTCGTGCCGGCGATCAAGGCCCGGGGCGGCACCGACATCGTCATCACGGCCCTCGCGCAGATCGTGGCATGACGGACTTGGCCCCTGCTCCGGGCGTCGCGGCGACGCGGGTGTATGCGCCCGCGCCGCGCGGTCCCGCGTGCGATCTCGACCTCGCGGGCACCGAGGCGGGCGGCTTGCCGCCCGCCGGACGCGAACTCCCCGCTGACACGCTCGCCGCGGCGGCGCGGTATCCCGACGCCGCACCGCTGACCGCGCGTCTTGCCGCTGCCATGGGGGTCAGTGCCGCGTGCGTCCTCGTGACGGCGGGCGCCGACGACGCGCTGGATCGCGCCGCGCGAGCGGTGCTGGCGCCCGGACGCAGCGCTATCGTGACCGATCCGACGTTCGAGATGATTCCGCGCTACGTCACGCTGAGCGGCGCCGCGCTGCGCGAGGTGGCGTGGCCCGGCGGGCCGTTCCCCGCGGACGCCGTGATTGCGCGCGCCGACGCCACGACTTCGCTCGTGGCGATCGTCTCGCCGAACAATCCCACGGGCGCGGTGGCTGCCCTCGACGACGTACGGCGCGTGCACGACACCCTGCCGGGCGCCCTCGTCGTGCTCGACCTCGCCTACGTCGAATTCGCGGACGCCGACCCGACGGCGAACGCGCTGGCGCTGCCGCGCGTGGTTGTGGTCCGCACGTTCTCGAAGGCATACGGCTGTCCGGGCCTTCGCGTGGGCTACGCGGCCGGGTCGCCCGAGGTCATCGCCTGGATGCGGCGCGCGGGCGGGCCGTACGCGGTGTCGTCGGTCTCGCTGGCCATCGCCGAGCGCGTGCTCGAGCGCGCGGGCGCGGCGCGCGATGCGACCGTGGCGGCGACGCGCGCCGGCCGCGCGCGCGTCGCCGCCACGCTCGCGGACCTCGGCGCCGCGCCGCTGCCAAGCCAGGCGAACTTCGTCACCATCGCCGGGGCGCACGCCGCCTGGGTGCGCGATGCGCTCGCCGCGCAAGGCATCGCCACGCGGTTTTTCGCCGGGGGTACGCCGCGCACCCGGATCACCATTCCCGTCAACGCCGCGTCGCTCGATCGTCTCGACGGCGCCTTGCGGACCGCCCTGCGGCCCGACGCCCTGCTCTTCGATCTCGACGGCGTGCTTGCCGACGTGTCGGGCTCGTACCGCGAAGCCATCCGGCTCACCGCCGCGCGGTTCGGCGTGACCGTGGCGCCCGACGCGATTCGCGCCCGCAAGGCGGCTGGGCACGCGAACGACGATTGGGCGGTGACGATGGAGTTCATCGCCGCGGCCGGCGGCGAGGCCACGCGCGCCGAGGTCACCGACGCGTTCGAGCGTATCTATCAGGGGGAACCCGGAGCGCCGGGGCTGCGCGAGCGGGAGCGGCTCGCGGTGCCGGTGGAGTGGCTTGGCGGGCTGGCCCGTCGGTTCCCGTTGGCGATCGTCACCGGGCGGCCCCGTGCCGACGCGGAGCGGTTTCTCGATCGGTTCGGCATCCGCCCGCTCTTCTCCGCCGTCGTCACGCGCGACGACGGTCCTCTCAAGCCGGACCCCTTTCCGGTCGCCGCGGCCTGCGACGCGCTTCGCGTCCGGCGCGCGTGGATGATCGGCGATACGCCCGACGACGTGGCGTCGGCTCGCGCCGCCGGCGTGTTGCCCCTTGGCGTGCTTGCCCCCGGTGACGGGCCGGAAAGCGCGGAGGCGCTCGAACGCGCCGGGGTCGCGCGCGTCCTCACCACACTCCAGGAGCTTGACTCGTGTCTGCCGTGACCAGCCGCACTGCGACGGTGCAGCGCACGACGCGCGAAACCGACATCACGCTCGACCTGGATCTCGACGGCACCGGCCGCGCGGCGATCGCGACGGGCATCGGATTCCTTGACCACCTCCTCACCGCGTTTACGCTGCACGCGCGCGTGGACCTCACGCTCTCGTGTCGCGGCGACGTCGCGGTGGACGATCATCACACGGCCGAAGACTGTGCGCTCGTCCTGGGTACGGCGTTCGATCGCGCGCTCGGCGATCGCGCGGGTATCGCGCGCTTCGCGTCGGCGTATGCGCCGCTCGACGAGGCGCTCGCGCGGGCCGTCGTGGACTGCTCCGGGCGGCCGTTCGCCCGCGTGGCCCTCGGCCTGCGCCGCGAACGTCTCGGGGCACTGTCGTGCGAGAACATTCCGCACCTGCTGTCGTCGTTTGCGACGGCGGCGCGCCTCACGCTGCACCTGGACGTGCTCGCGGGCGAAAACGACCACCACAGGGTCGAGGCGTCGTTCAAGGCCTTGGCCCTGGCAGTGCGCGCGGCGGTGGCGCGGAGCGGCCCGCCCGGCGAAGTGCCAAGCACCAAGGGAGTCCTCGCGTGACGCGGGCGTTGGACCGCTGGCGAGCGGCGGGCGCGGGCGACCTCGTGGTGGTGGATACCGGGAGCGCCAACCTCGCCTCGGTGCTGGCCGCGTTCCGCCGACTCGGCGCCGAGCCGCGGACCACGCGTGATGCGCGCGAGGTGCGGGACGCGCGGCGCGTGGTGCTGCCCGGCGTGGGCGCGTTCGGCGACGTCGTCGCCCGCCTTGCCGCGCGGGGCTTGGACGACGCCGTCCGCCACCGCGTGCTGTCCGGGGCGCCGCTCCTCGCCATCTGCCTCGGCCTGCAGGTGCTCGCGCAGGCGAGCGAAGAGTCGCCTGGCGTCGCCGGGCTCGGCGTGATCCCGGGTACGGTGAGGCGGTTTCCGGACAATGTGAAAGTGCCGCAGCTCGGCTGGAACCGCGTGGCGATCGCTCCCGCGGAGGCAGCCGAAGGGGCGGTCGCGCCGGGGCTGACGGCGGTGGCCCCGGCGCGTACGGCGGTGGCCCCGGCGCCGCTGCTCGTCAACGGCTACGCGTTTTTCGCGAACTCTTTCGCGCTCGATGCGGCGCCGGAGGGCTGGCGGGTGGCCTGGGCCACGCACGCGATGCCGTTCGTGGCCGCCCTCGAGCGCGGGCCGCAGCTCGCCTGCCAGTTCCACCCCGAGCTTTCCGGCGCGTGGGGCGCGGCGCTTCTCGACCGCTGGTATCGCTCATGCTGACCCGCCGCGTGATTCCGTGCCTCGATACGCGCAACGGCCGCGTGGTGAAGGGCGTCAGCTTCCAGGGGCTGCGCGACGCGGGCGATCCGGTCGAACTCGCCGCGCGGTACGAAGCCGCGGGCGCCGACGAGCTCGTCATCCTCGACGTGTCGGCGACCACGGAGGGCCGGGCGCATGCGCTCGAGACCGTGCGGGCGGTACGCGGCGCGCTGGGTATCCCGCTCACGGTCGGTGGCGGCGTGCGCAGCGTCGGCGACGCGGTGGCGCTGCTCGAGGCGGGCGCCGATAAGGTCGCCGTCAACACGGCGGCCGTGCGCGACCCGGGGCTTCTCACGCAGCTCGCGTCGCGCTTCGGCGCGCAGTGCGTGGTGCTTTCGGTGGATGCCGCGGCGCGTCCCGGCGGCGGCTGGCAAGCCGTCGTCCGCGCGGGCACGGAGCCGACCGTCCTCGACGCCGTGACGTGGGCCGCCGATGGCGCGCAGCGCGGCGCGGGCGAAATCCTGCTCACCAGCGTAGATCGGGACGGTACGCAGGCCGGGTACGACCTCGCCCTCGTCGCCGCGGTCGCGTCGCGCGTGCGTGTGCCGGTGATCGCGTCCGGCGGCGCGCGCACCGGCGACGACCTCGTTGCCGCCATTCGTGCGGGCGCGGACGCCGCGCTCGCCGCCTCCATCTTCCACGACGGCGTCGCGACCATCGCAAGCGTGAAACGCGCGCTTGCCGCCGCCAACATCGCGGTCCGACCATGATCGTTCCCTCGATTGACATCGTCCGTGGCCGCGCCGTGCAGCTCGTGGGCGGCCGGGCGCAGGCCCTCGACGCCGGCGACCCCGTGCCCTGGCTGGACCGCTTCTCGCTCGCCGGCGAGGTGGCCGTCGTGGACCTCGACGCCGCGCGAAGGGCAGGCACCAACCGCGACGTGATTGCCGGCCTGTGCGAGCGCGCGCCCTGCCGCGTGGGCGGCGGCATCCGCGACGCGGATACGGCCCGGTGGTGGCTCGACGCCGGCGCGGCGCGCATTGTGATCGGCACGGCGGCCGAGCCACGGCTGCTGGAGCAACTGCCGCCGGAGCGGGTGATCGTGGCGCTCGACGCCGAGGACGGGGAAGTGGTGGTGGACGGATGGCGCGCGCGCACCGGTCGCACGATCGAGGACCGGCTCGCCGAGCTGCGCGGGCTCGCCGGCGGGTTCCTCGTGACGTTCGTCGAGCGCGAGGGACGCCTGGGCGGCACCGATCTCGACCGGGCCCGCGCGATCGTCGAGGCCGCGGGCGACGCGCGCGTGACCATCGCGGGTGGCGTGACCACGGCGGACGAGGTCGCCGCGCTGGACCGCATCGGCGCGGATGCGCAGGTGGGGATGGCACTGTACACCGGGCGGATGTCGCTGGCCGATGCCGTCGCCGCGCCGCTCGTCACCGACCGACCCGACGGACTGTTCGCCACGGTCGTGTGCGACGAGCGCGGTACCGCGCTCGGGCTCGCGTGGTCGAGCCGCGCGAGTCTCGCGCGAGCCATCGAGACGCGACGCGGCGTGTACCAGTCGCGCACGCGCGGAATGTGGGAAAAGGGTACGATATCGGGCGCCACGCAGGAGCTGCTCCGCGTGGACCTCGACTGCGACCGCGACGCCATTCGATTCACGGTGCGACAGGCCGCTCCGGGGTTCTGCCACCTCGGCGCCGCCACGTGCTGGGACGACGGGCCACCGCTCGGACGCCTCGAGCGCACGCTCGCGTCACGCGTCGCGAGCACGGCGGCGACGACGGGAATGGCCGTGACCACGCCGGCGGGCGGCGCGGGCTCGTACACGGCGCGACTCCTTGCGGACGCGTCACTCCTGCGCGCAAAGCTGATCGAGGAGGCCGGCGAGCTTGCCGACGCTGCCGACGTCGCCGCGGTGGCGCGAGAGGCGGCAGACGTGTTCTACTTCGCCATGGTGCGGATGGCGGCCGCCGGCATCACACTCGCCGACGTCGAGCGCGAGCTGGCCCGGCGCGCGTTCCGGGTGTCGCGCCGCGGCGGCGACCGCAAGCCCGCGCCGGAGGTCCCGTGACCGTGGCCGTGCGGCAGGCCGTGGCAGTGCGCGGGAGACGCTCGTGACGCCGCGACTCCTCCGGCGCCTCGCCGCCGCCGACGTGCCCGTGACCGCCGGGCGCGCCGCGGAGGCGAACACCGCGCGCGCGGCCGCGGCGATCGTCGCGGAAGTGCGCGAGGGCGGGGAAGCGGCCCTGCTGGCGTGCGCGACACGGTTCGACGGCTGGTCCGGCGCTCCATGGCGCTACGCCAAGGACGACTTGGCCCGCGCGCGCCGCGCGCTCGACCCGGCGACGCGCGAGCTGCTCGAGCGCGCAGCCGCTCGTATCCGCGCGTTTGCCGAGGCGCAACGCGCCGCGCTGGTGGACATCGAGGTGCCCGTGCCGGGCGGCGTCGCGGGGCACACCGTGGTGCCGATGCGGCGTGCCGGGTGCTACGCGCCTGCCGGCCGGTTTCCCCTGCCGTCGTCCGTGCTCATGACGGCGGTGACCGCGCGCGCGGCGGGCGTCGAGGAGGTGATCGTCGCCACGCCGTCGCCCAGCCCATTGATGCTTGCCGCCGCCGACGTTGCCGGCGCCGACGCGGTACTCGGCCTTGGCGGAGCGCACGCGATTGCCGCGCTCGCGTACGGCGTAGGCGTCCCGGCGTGCGACGTGATCGTTGGGCCGGGGAATCGCTGGGTGACCGCCGCCAAGAAGCTCGTCGCAGGCGACGTCGCGATTGACATGCTTGCGGGTCCCTCCGAACTGGTGGTCGTCGCGGACGACTCCGCCAACCCCGAGACGGTCGCCGCCGACCTCCTGGCGCAGGCCGAGCACGACCCGGACGCGTTCGTGGCCGTCGTCACGATGAACGCGCCCCTGCTCGATGCCGTCGAGGCGGCCCTCGCGCGCCAGCTCGACACGCTGCCCACTGCCGCCATCGCGCGCGCGTCACTCGCGCACGGGATGGCGGTGCTCTGCGGCAACGAGGATGAGGTCGTGGACACGTGCGACCGGCTGGCCCCCGAGCACCTGCAGTTGTGCACACGCGACGCGGCGCGGCTGGCCGCGCGATGCCGCAACGCCGGCGCGTGTTTCATCGGTGAAGCGTCGGCCGAGGTGTTCGGCGACTACGCGGTGGGCGGCAACCATGTCCTCCCTACCGGGGGCGGTGCGCGGTTCAGCGGGGGATTGTCGGTGCTCACGTTCGTGCGTTTGCGCACCTGGCTGCGACTCGCCGACCCGTCGGTGGCCGCGGCCGACGTCGCGGCGTTTGCTCGGGTCGAGGGCCTTGAGGCACACGCCCGCGCCGCGGAGCGGCGATCGGGCCGGCGCGAGTAGCCCGCCGGGCGGCGAACCGGGGTGGCGCGAGCAACCCGCCGAGCGCCGAATCGGGCCGGCGCGAGCAACCTGCTCGCCGGCGAATCGGGCCGCCGCGAGCAGCCCGACGCGTTCGTCAGAACCGAATCCCGATGCGCACGGGGAACCACGCCGAATTGTCGGACCCTGTGAACACGGTCGTGGCTGCAAACTCCAGGAATCCCTTGGTGTCGCCCCACGCGTAATTGATGCCGACACCGCCCGACAACCCGAAGTTCTGGTCCGCCCGCTGGCTGCCCAGTCCCGACACGTTGGCGTATGTGAATCGCGTGTTGTAGAGGCCGAGCCCGCCGAACTGGTAGAACGCGGTACTCGAGCGGTGGACAATGTCGAACGTCGTCTCGATGAACTGGATGTTGTCGTAGGTGACGTTCCCCTTGAAGTACGTGAAGCCGAATGTGCCGCGTCCGGACCACGGCGCGTCCGGGTCGCCGATCGCCTGCCGGAGCGACACGCCGAAACCGGTCCTGGCGAGCCGGTCGAACGTACCCATCGGCAGCGCGACGGAAAGCGTGGCCGACGTGCCGTTGAGACTGCCGAACTGCGCGCGCGCGGGTGCCGCGCATGCGGCGACGGCGAGGCCCGTGGCGAGGAGGCGAAGGGAGCGATGCATGTGCGAAGTCTCGACGACGCAGGTGGGTGGCCGTTCCGGCGCGACGACCGCGCCGCGATACGCGCCCTACTACCGATGTGACGCAAAGGTTCCCTGCCCGTTACTTGGGTGCCAGCGGCCCCCCCCTTGGTGCGTGTTCCGTTGTCCCGCGCGGGCGGCCCCCGGTGCGTGTTCCGTTTAGTCTGCCGGGGAACCCTTGGTGCGTGTTCCGTTTACTCTGCCAGGGAACCCTTGGTGCATGCTCCGTTTACCTGGCGTGGGAACCCCAGTGCGTGTTCCGTTTACGATCAGGGAGTGGCCACCGTCTGTGGCCCGGAGACCCGAGCAATGCCACGAACACCCCACGCAATCAGCCTCACCACCTTCGCGGCCGCGACGCTGCTGTTCGCCGCCGCCTGCGGCGGGAAGGACGCGCAGAACGCGGAGCCGCGCCAGATTGACCTCGCGCCGCAGAAGGCCACGGAACCGCAGCTTGCGGACCAACCGCTGCCGAAGACCGAACCTGCCGCTGCGCCGGAATCAAAGCGTCCGCGCCGACAACCGGAGCCGCAGAAGATCGAGCCGGAGGTCCAGACCCGGGTCGAAGCACCGGCACCAGCGGTGCCGGCGCCCATTCCGGTCGCCACGCCCGCGCCGGCGCCCGCGCCGGCCAGCGGCGTCGTGGAGGCCGGCACCACGTTCACGGTGCGGCCGGCCATGAAGATCTGCACCAACACGCACAAGGTCGGCGACCGCTTCACGGCGACGCTGGCGAATGCCGTGCGCGGATCCAACGGGGTCGTGATCCCCGAGGGCGCCGTGGCCATCCTCCGAATCGTGGACGCTGCGGGCAACACGCCGTCGAAGGACAGCACGCACCTCGCATTCGACATCCTGTCCATCCGTTACGACGACCAGACGTACGAGGTCGTGGCGCACGTGACGCAGTCGGCGCCGCTCGAACGGGTTAGCAGCCAGAGCACCACCGACAAGGCCAAGAAGGTCGGCACCGGCGCCGTCATCGGCGCGATCGCCGGTCGTATCCTGGGCGGGGATACCCGCTCCACGGTCCTGGGCGGCGCGGTGGGGGCGGCGGCCGGCGCCGCCGTAGCGGCCGGCGACACGCGCTACGAGGGCTGTCTCAGCGGGGACGGCTCGATCACGCTCGCGCTCGACCGGCCTCTCGTGCTGCGGCTTCCCCAGACGCCCTAGCTGTTGTTAACGAGGACGTTGTTCACAGAGCGGCAGGCGGCGGCGCGCCAACTCGTCGCCGTACCGCGCCAGTCGTTGACCGCCGGGCCGCCACCCCGACGGACCAGTCTTGCGGCGCCGGGCGTCGAACGCCCGGCGCCGGGGTCGTCCACTCAGTACCCGACGGCCGCCGAGCCGGCCGAGCGCGGCTCGGCCACACCCTGCCATCCGCCTTTCACCCGAAGGATCGAGTTGACGGTGGCCAGTCCGCCGCGTGTGCCGACGGCATGGCCCATCGCTTTCAGCGAGTCCACGACCGGTCCGGCCAGGCCGCGCTGTTCGTAATCGAGCTGGTCGGGCAGGGCCTGGTGGTGCAGGCGCGGAGCGCGCATCGCGTCGGCGAGCGTCATCCCGTGCTCGATGACGTTGAGGATGACCTCCATCGTCGCCGTGATGATCGTCGGCCCGCCGGCCGCGCCGGTCACCATCAGCAGCTTGCCTGCCGGGTCGAGGACGATGGTGGGTGACATCGCCGAGAGCATGCGCTTGCCCGGCTGGATGGCGTTCGCTTCGCCCTGCACGAGGCCGAACATGTTCGGCTGGCCCGGCGCCGCGGCGAAGTCGTCCATCTCGTTGTTCATGAAGAATCCGGCGCCGCGCACCCACACGCCGGAACCGTAGCCCCCGTTCAACGTGGTGGTGGTGGCCACGGCGTTGCCCATGGCGTCCACGACGGAATAATGCGTGGTATGTTCCGGTTCGCCGCCCGGATTGAACGCCGGCGTTTTCGATGCGCGGTCGCGGTCCACCTGCGCGGCGA
>Ga0070741_10019644_pt1 | contig 10764 bp, 16 predicted proteins | sample Coa_R1_4_FD_66440 | JGI IMG/M metagenome (GOLD analysis project Ga0070741, IMG submission 66440) | Surface soil microbial communities from Centralia Pennsylvania, which are recovering from an underground coalmine fire - Coalmine... | ecosystem: Environmental > Terrestrial > Soil > Unclassified ... | reverse complement strand
TTAATGCGGGCTGTCTGCGTGTGGCATGGGCATGCTCTCCATGCTTCCACCCATCCCGAGCCCGCCGGACAGATCGGCCAAAACGATCCCGGCGCCAAGGGCGAGGAGGGTGAGGAGCGAGACAGCTGCCAGCTGTGGACCAGTCGCTCCCCCCTTCATCGACATCTTCTCGTGCTCTGCTGGTTTCCCACCGTGGCGCCCTTGTTTGACAGTCACCGTTTCTGGGCGAGCCTTAGCGAAGGCCTCCCCCGCTGACGCCTCGCCAGACGTCTTGCGAATACGCTCTGCCTCAGCCTCTAGACTATGACCGCCGGCCCCAAGGGTGCGCACGCTGCCCATGCCATGCTTTAGCCCGACCGCGACGAGCCACACATTCACGGGATAGGCGATGACCGCGCCGACGAGCGTGGCTAACGACATGACGCCCCAAAAGCGAATCGAAGTGATTTCCATGGCCTGCATATCTCGAGTCATCAGCGCCACCATGATTGGTGCCATGCCAGCCATTACGGCATTCATCGACAGCCATTCCGGCATCAAGGAGCGCTCGAGTGCCCTCGCATATGAACCGCCGAGCATATCTCGCATGAAAAGCGCCTGAAATACGAGCAGGCCAAAGCTGAAACCGAGCACATATTCAAAACTTAGATCGAGCCACATGGGCAGCCCGAGCGCAGCAGTGACCGCCGCAGCGATGATGATGCCGGTTGCATCGCCCGCTAGGCAATGGATCGTTGATCCAAGCGCCTGCTTCCACAGCGGCACGATGAACACTTCATGTTGGTACGGTCCCGGCTCCTGGCAGGAGAGCACATAAAGGGCGGCGGCTACCGGACCAGCATAGAGGGTGACCAGAACCCACCCAAACTTCATGACTGTGAGTTCTGGGTTCCGCGTGAACGCATCCCAGGCCACGTACACGACGGACAGCCCGGTCAAGATGAACCAAACGAAGAGAGCGGTATCAATCACGCTGGGCCGCCAATTCGTGCCTAGGGGTCGCCGCCTGGTACGTGACGTAGACGATGTAAAGCGACATCAGAGCTCCGCCGAAGCAGAACACCGATATGTAGGCGAACTGAAAAAACAGATAGGTCACGACGGCGACCATGGAAATCAGAATGCCAAAGATCTGGGCGTGCCGCTCCGAAGACGTTAGGAGCGGAGCAAGGATTACGAAGAGATACAGCGAATTGGTAAATTCACGACGCATGATGAGATCAAACAGCACAGTTCCCTGATAGCTGATCGCATGGGGAAAGAATTTTGTGATCAACCATCCCTCATGGGCAAAATAGGGGAGGTACTGCATGGCGCCGAGCATGCCCCCGAGGATGGCGAAGATCAGGTAGACATAGCGCCGCCGGCACGGCTCCAAGAAATATGTCGAGAAGGGGACCCAAACAGGCCAGGCCAACCAGGAAAAGAACATGTAGGCCAATGAAAAGCGCTGGACCATGGTGTCGTTCGACACGGCATTGCCGGTCCAAACGAGACCTTCGAATATCTGTTGAAAACCGAAGAAAAGCGGCAGTGCCGCAAACGGTAAGTACCACCTGTCGGTTCGATACGCTCTTTGCACGGCGATCGCGCCGGCTGGTAGGAGAATCGCTCCCGCCGTGAAGCTTGCTTCAGCCGAAAAGCGCATCGCTAGGTCCTTTCAGGCGGCGCTCTCCGAATCGCTGACACGAAATGACGGGATTGCGAACCGTTTCCTGAGCAGGCGAAAAGGCGCGTTTGCAACAGCACTACAAGTTAGTGGACGAACCGGATTGCGTGTAGTGGCCGCCCGAAGGCCCGCTTCCTTGTCGGGCGCGCGGAGCGGCCTAGGACGTCTCAGGTCTCCGGCCAAAAGCATCACCATGCTGGAACAGCAGAATTTGATTCCGGTCAAGGCGGCTCTGGGCGGAGAGTGCAATAAAAAAGCAGTGGTCCTTTGTTCGGAAGTGCTTTTGGTGTGAGCGATGGGTTCTAGCAGAGTACACAGCGAGCGGAATGGGAACTCGGGGTGGTCGATTGCGCTGGCGCTCTTTTTAGCTATCGCAGGTTTCTTCCTCATCACGGAACATTGGGCGCACATTTTGTACGTTTTGCCCTGGCTGCTCGTTTTGGCGTGCCCGCTGTTGCATTTATGGCATCACGGTGGGCATGGCTCACATGAGGATCAGAAGCCCAGACCGCGGGAGCACGGTCCGGGCGGACACCGACATTAGGGCTGGAGGCCGGTAATGGAATCTGAAGCGCCTGCCTATGGGCTGTGGAGCCTAGTGGTTATTAATTCAGTCGTTTTCATCCTTTTCGCTTACAGCTTCTTCAAGCCGCGGACGAAACGGGACTGGCGGTCGTTCGGAGCCTTCAGTGCTTTCCTAGTTGCCCTGTTCACGGAAATGTACGGCTTTCCCTTGACCATCTATCTCCTATCGGGCTGGCTGCAGAGCCGCTACCCCGGCGTGAACTGGTTCTCGCATGATGCGGGACATCTGCTTGAGATGCTCTTTGGCTGGAAGGCGAACCCTCATCTGGGGCCATTCCATATCGCGAGCTTCATATTCATCGGCGGCGGTTTTCTGCTGATCGGCGCGGCGTGGCGCGTGCTCTATGATGCGCAGCGGCGCGGCATCTTGGCGACGACGGGCCCTTACAGCTACATCCGCCATCCGCAATACCTTGGGTTCATCCTGATCATGTTTGGCTTCTTGCTGCAGTGGCCCACTCTGCTCACGCTCGCGATGTTCCCGGTGTTGGTCGTCATGTACGTCCGGCTGGCACATCAGGAGGAGCGGGAAGTCAGGGCCGAGTTTGGCGAACCCTATGATAGATATGCGGAGAAAACGCCTGCTTGGATACCCCACTTCAGCGATCTTTGGCGCTCCGACCAGGAAAGTTCTGGGCGCGCTTAGTGGAGGATCATCACATGGACGCAGTGCGTGCATTTGTCGAAAACTGCGAGTAGCAGGGCATCGATAGCGTCCTGGAAGATTGAAGGTCTTGGAAGATCGCAACAGCTTTGCGTGCATTTTTGATGCTGCAATGATTCAATTCTCAGGAGGAGAGCATGTCTAAGCTAACGCTCTTGGCGACCCTTGTCGTACTGCTTGGCCTGACTCCCGCTTATAGCCAAAACGACGATTTGTGGCACCGACGCTCAAATTCAGCAAATGGAACAGCACCTGTCCATAATGACTGATGCCGCCAAGAAAAAGGAGGTCACCATGCATTTAGAGCAGGCGAAAGCTGCAATGAGCAAAGGTGACATGGTGGCATGCGCGGAGCATATGAAAGCGGCCCATAGAATCATGGGCCATGATTAGGTGGCGCGAATTATGGGTAGCAATAACAGCAGTGGAAGCTGCGCCTTTTGGGCGCGGAGGTTTATGGCCTCGTGGGCCGTGCTGGCGACAGGGCTAGGTGCGATGGCTTCGACGGCGGAGGGGGCGCCTTTCGCCTATGTCATGAATGAATACTCCAACAATGTCTCGGTGATCGACACCGCCACGAACATAGTGGTGACCATCGTTCCGGTGGGGAATATTCCCTGCGGCGTTGCCGGCACCGCAGACGGGAAACACGCCTATGTCACGAATAGCGGTTCCAACACTGTTTGGGTGATCGACACGGCCACCAACACGGTGGTGGCCGTGATCCCGGTGGGGAATAATCCCCACGCCCTCGACGTCACCCCGGATGGGAAACACGCCTATGTCACGAATAGTGGTTCCAACACTGTTTCGGTGATCGACACGGCCACCAACACGGTGGTGGCCGTGATCACGGTGGGGGATATTCCCTACGGGGTCGCTATTACCCCAGATGGGAAATACGCCTATGTCACGAATGGTGGTTCCAAGTCCGTTTCGGTGATCGACACGGCCACCAACGAGGTAGTGGTCACGGTCCCAGTTGGGACTGCCCCATTTGGGGTCGCCGTCACCCCGGATGGGAAATACGCCTATGTCGCGAACGGCAGTTCCAACACCGTTTCGGTGATCGACATGGCAAGCAACACGGTGGTGGCCACCTTGCCGGTGGGGATTAATCCCCTCTGGGTCGCCGTCACCCCGGACGGGAAACTCGCCTATGTGACGAATCAGTCCTCCAGCAACGTTTCGGTGATCGACACGGCCACCAACACGGTGGTAGCCACGATCCCCGTGGAGAATAACCCCCGCGGGGTCGCCGTTGCCCCGGATGGGAAACACGCCTATGTCACGAATGAATACTCCAATAATGTCTCGGTGATCGCCACGTCCACGAACATGGTGGTGGCCACCGTCCTGGTTGGTAGAGGTCCACATCTAGTGGGGATTGTGGACGTGCCGCTTCCCGATCGCTCCGCGCCCAACTCGCGAATTTGAGTCTCGCCGACGCCAGGTGGATACCTCACCTGAGCGACCTTAGTAGGCACTGCCGATCATGGCGCATGCTGCGGTAGCATTGAGTGACACTTGAACCGCGTCTCCTTAAATGACGCCAAAATAGTGCGCTGTAAAAATCGCGGCCACTACGTTAGGCTGAACAACACTCTTCCCAAGCCGCTCGTGAGCGTTCTCTCCCAAGGCCGGTCGGAATCTCTCCGCGCGCAACCAAACCCAAAGTCCGACGATGCCACTCAATGTGATGATTGCCGCCATTATTGCGAGATTGTTGCTGAGATACCAGCTCCGATCCCCGCGCCGGTTCCACCAAGTGCAATGAGTGTGAGAAGCCACAAATCTCTCCAGGAAGGCATCTTCATCTCAGCACCGCTGCTTTGTCAGGCTGGGTTGCTCACCACCGCAGGAGACGTGGACCGAGCACGGCACCGATCAATGTACAAAGGGCGATCGTGCCGCCATACCACAAGGCAATGAATGGGACGGAGTCGCTGGTGCAATGCAGCGCGTAGCCGAGAGCGCTCATGCCTCCAGCGACTAAACCTGCAAGCGCGCCTGTATGCGTTAGGTCTGTAGGCGCCATGCGACGTAGAGTCCAAATCACGAGCACGAACGGCAAGACGGCGATCAGCGGAATCGAGATAAGACATTCGAGCCATCGACCTCCCATCACTGCCGTGTGCAGGTGCCAAAAGGGAGCAAACACGAGACTGATCGCGGCGAGAAACGCTATGCCGATGAAAGGCCATGCCGTTAGCGTCAGCCTTGTTCTCGTTTCCCCTCCTGGCCGGGCGAGCCTCACCAAGCAAATCGAGGCCGAGATGATGACCGCAACGGCAAAGGCAAGCTTCAGGAGCAGAAAGCCTTGGGCCTGCAGGTCGTCGAGATCCGTGCGGAGGCCGTGAAAGATCAATATGGTAGCAACCGCGACCATCGTCCCAATCGCAACCGCCGCCGCCAACTCGCGCACGACTTGCCGGCGATCGACGGGTTCGACATTTGTACTGAGCACGGTGATCAAATCGTCCGTCTTCACGTCGCCTCCTCGCGCGCGATTGTAGCCGCCAGGGCGCGCAGCCCCCGGTGCACGTTGACCTTAATCGCCGACTCTGACATGCCGCACCGTTTCGCGGCCTCGGCAACGCTCAATCCCTCAATCTTCACGGATTGAATTGCGCGTCGCATCTTGACCGGGAGACGGTCGAGCAGCTTCTGCAGATCCAGCCCGCTTTCCACTCCGGCATATTCGTCTCGCGCGGTAACCTCGTTTGTGTCGTCGAGAGGCAGGTCGATCGACGACGCTCTCGTTCGGCGTAGGTGGTCGATCAACTTGTAGCGCGCGATTGCATACAGCCATGGCGTGAAGGGCTTGCCGGCATCATAAGTGTGGCGCCTTGTATGAATGGCAAGCAGAACTTCTTGCACCAAATCCTCTGCCTCCATTGCGCTTCGACCCATGCGCGTTAGTTTTCCCCTGAAGTAACCGCGCAAATAGCGGCTCAATTGATCGAGGAGAATCCGATACGCAGCCGCGTTGCCATCGAGGCCGGCTCGCATCAATTCCTTTAGCTCGGCCTCATTCATACGTCCCCACGCTTCTCTATGAGTTCGTAAGCAGGGCCATTTTGGTTACACCCCGCAGTGGGCCCAAAGTGCCGAGCCGGGAGGCTGATCGAGATAGATTTATTCCCGCGCCGCTGTAACCGAAAAAGTGTAGGCCCCGAACTTACTTACATAATCGCAACACGAAAGTATCGGCTCTTCTCGGAGGAAGGAAGGAGTTGACGGATGGAGAATTCAACCTCCCTATGGCTGAACCAAATACGTCGTCGGCAAGCACTAATGGACAGCATGATGGAGCAGTGTGGCGTTGACACGCTAAAAGCTGTCCGCGTGGATAATGGCGACGCCTTCTTCACAGCACGGGCCAAGTGTCGCGATTGCGTCCATGAAGACGACTGCCGACGATGGTTGCTCGAGAAGCCAGGGTCGTTGCCTCCAAACTTTTGCCCTAACGCCGATTATTTTCGCATGTGCAAGCGCGACGATCATTCCCTCGATGGGCATCGGACTCAAAATTCTGGCACCGTCGCAACACGGCCGCATCGGCTACCTGATGAGTCAATTGAGCAGCAGGCCGCGCGGGGTCTCGTCGAGCTGATTGCAAAACTTCATTGGCTTGGTGAGGAGGATGAAGCAAACCAGGCGCGGATGCAGCTAAACAGAATTACAGCAAGAATGGCGCTTTGGAGTGGAGTTCCGTTTGCCGCCCACGGGACCATCGGCGTGCTGAACGATACGGATTGACGTTGGCCCGTTGATTGGAATCAGCACCGAGTGAACTATTCTCCATGACGGAGTGGGAGCGCGCACAATAGGAGGTCACATCATGACAGCTTCAACGCGTTGGCCGACGTTCAATCAGGTGCGACGCCGGCAAGAGCTAATGGATGAGATGATGGAGAGGCTGGGGGTGGACGTGCTCACAGCTGTTCGCGCGGACAATGGACAAGGGTTCGTCCAAGCGCGCGCCAGGTGTCGCGATTGTCTGCATGAGAGCGAGTGTCGCCTATGGTTGGATTCATCTCCGATCCTGCCATTGCCTCCGGCCTTCTGCCCTAACGCCAAGTTCTTCCGTTCATGCGGCTTGCTTGGAGCTTATGGTCTGTGGCGCGAGGCCAGCACTCACTTGGCAAAGTCGTAGAGCTACGGTGAGGCCTCCTCGCCTGGCGGCAAACTTCAGTACGATTCAGTATGCCCGGCCAGTGCAGCGAGAAGTTCTTGTTATCCGCGCGTGGCGATTGAACTAAGCTGTTGCTGGGAAACAACACACTTCGCACAAAAGTGCCTCATCCTGGCCAACCTGATGACATACAGAATCGGGTAAACTAAGCTGACTCATAGGAAAAAGAAGGGACGGGTCAAAAGCATCGCCGCTAGCCGTTGAAATGATGGGAAATTGGCTATCTTGCGGCTCTCGCACCCAAACGTGGGGTTGCACCATGCGATTCTTCCCAGTCGTCATGCTTGTTGGCGCTCTGATCCTGCCGACGGGCGTCGCTGCGATGGAGGCTGGCGAGGAGGAGGGTGGGGAAATCGATACCGACCATCTGTTCGCCTTCTCTACCGGCACCGATATCGGCGAGGTGGGCACAAAGGAACTCGAGAGCGAAGCGACCTTCGGCTTCGGGAAGAGGAGCGGTAGGTACCTCGCCTACACGCAAGAGGAAAGCTTTGGGTATATCCCTGGCAAAAACCTTCATACGTTTGCCAGCGGTGCTCTCGGCTACTGGGATATAAATAACGTGCCCGGGCTCGACGATCGCAACCAAGCGGCCTTCGGAGAGCTTTCGCTCGAGGCCCGATACCGCTTGATGAACCGCGAGAATTCTCCCTTCGGGCTTGCGCTGCAAGTCAATCCTCATTGGGCCCCTCGCGACGAAACAAGCGGCGAGCCGGTTACTAGCTATGGCGCCGCCTTTGCGGTTCTCGCCGACAAGGAAATCGTGAAGGGAAGGGTCGTTTCGGTCGTCAATGTTGTCTACGAACCCGAAGGGACCCGTGAACAGGGATCCTGGGAGAAAGAATCCAATTTGGAAATCTCTGCGGCGGTGCTAGCGCTGTGGCCACACCATGTGTTCGGCTTGAACTTATTCGTTGGGGTTGGAGCGCAACACCTGGAGACGTATGAGGGGCTTGGCCTCGACAACATGGCTGGTCAGGCCACTTTTGTCGGACCGAATATCTGCTTCCACAACCACGACCAAAGCTTATGGATCATCGGGGGCTGGAGCACCCAGGTCGGGGGCCGTGCGAATAATGCCGACGGGCTTTCCGATTCTTCACTCGACCTCGTAAATTACAACCGCCAGGTGGCAAGATTGACCGTCGGCTTTAGCTTCTGAACCCAAAGTTCAGCTATGGGCCGCTGCACCAAAGCTGCATTACGCCGTCACATTGATCGCGAAGATCAGACCGCCCGGCTCGAGGTCGTCATTGTTGGTGATGCAGGCTGTGGCAGTGGAGAATCCACGTACCCTCCGTGTCCGCAACAAATTCGATATCGTAGTGCTCGCCGGGCGCGACGTTGCCGGCTCACTGCAATCGGCTCCACGGTCTAGTCGGTCAGCGGAGCCATTCCCAAAGGTGCGCTTCCTCGTCCAGTTGCTCGATCTCCATTCCCTTGAAATCGGCACGCGAGACAACACCCAAGATTCTCCCGTTCTCGAGGACTGGAAGATGGCGAAAGCCGCGATTATTCACCTCCCGCAGTGCATCGATTGCGCAATGATCGGGAGTGATCGTAACCGGATTTGGCGTCATGGCTTCAGCCAGCGTGGTCGACTCGGCATTTTTGCCTTCGGCAAGCGCGCGTACCGCATCGCGGCCGGTGAAGATGCCAGTCAAGCATTGCTTATTGTCGATGACCAGCACTGCACCGCTGCAGCGCTCCCACATGCTCCCACATGCTCCGACAGGCTTGTTGCACCGTAGCGAGCTCCGCCAGCACCAGCGGCGTCTGGTCCTTGACGATATCGGTGAGCTTTCGGTCTTTCATGACGCCTCCATTTGGCAGGCAACTAAGTCGATACATATCGGCTGCAAAGATCGGCAAAGAACGCAAGTTTACTACCATGCTAAGGCCTCATGGACCTTGATGCACGTCAAACTCGCTTATTCGCAGCCACTAAGCGTCGCGCGATGGCTCAGAGAGTCCAGCACTAGCCACCTTTCAGAAGCCCTGAGCTGGTCGCCGAGCGCGCTGTTGAATTTGCTCGACATGCTCTGGAACGCGATGAGGCCCGTCAACTCCACGATGCCATCATCGTCGAAATAAGACCTCAAGCGCTCCACCTGCCAATCTTCAACCCGTAGGTCCGAGCGCGTCATGGCCTCAGCATAGTCGAGGACCGCTTGCTCGCATTGATCAAACAAGTTGCTTTGACGCCAAGTCTCGAGAACTTCCACTTTCTCCACGCTCACGCCTCGCTTCAAGAGCGTTGCCGAGTTGAGATCGACGCAAAAGGAACACGCGTTGATCTGCGATACGCGGACGGTGACGAGGGAACGTAATGCAGGATCAATAGGCGATGAACGCCGGTCGATCATGCCGTAAAGCATCGCCACAGCCGCGAACAGTTTCGGCGCTCTGCCCCAGAGCAAGGCAGCCTGCAGCACCTCCCCATACTTGCGGCGCTGGTTCCAGAAGAATGGCTGAAGGTAAAACGGGTAGCTGCTGAGGGGCTTTGCTGGAACACGCATTTTGTTAGCCTCAATGCCTTCCGCTGTCTGATTTGAGCGTCGTTCGGAATTTATCTAGTAAGACGTCGCACGGCTTGTTTCGCAACTTACGAAAATCGTTGTGGAATTGGTGACGACTAAGAGCTAGGATAACAATTCTGCAAGTGGGCAGCACCCAGTCGCGTTTTGCGCGAAAACAACGTCGGCACAAGACCGGCGGGTAAGGGAGGAGGGGCTCGATGCTGCGCGAAGCGCTGCTCCTTATTCATCCGACGTTCGGCGTTCTTGCCGCCATGGCGGCCTTGTGGGTGCTCGTCGAAGTGATCCGATTTGACCCAGCGGGGCTCTGGCGAATGAAGACAGCCAGTCTGCTCGTCGCCGTATTCCTTGTTGCGACGTGGCTGGCCGGAGGGCTATGGGACGACACCTATTTCGACGCGGAGCGTGATTTCCTCGAGAAGGGCTCCTGGGCTTTTTACGGCAATACCGGGATGGAGATGAAGGAGCATCTATTTCCCATTATCATGCTCCTCGGGCTGTACCTGCCGATTTCCGTCTTCCGCGGCAATCTAGCAACCGATCGCGGCAACCGACTCGTTGTCGGTGTTGCCAGCGTGCTCATCGTACTCGGCGTGCTTGCCATGGAAGGCGCCGGCGCAGTCCTCGGCCTGTCAGTCAAAATCGGACTCATGCAGGGGGGGAGCATGTGACGATGGCTGCGGGTCAGAGCGGATCGCCAATTGCGTCGTTCGGTGTGGGTTATGCCATTGCGGCGCTCACCATCGCCGCTGTCGATGCCCTGGAAGCCTTCATCCCGAGCTTCTCCGACTGGCTGATGGATACGTTTTCATCGCCATGGCTGCATCTCGGCGTACTGGGCATCCTTATTTTTCTGGTGATTGGGTTCGCCGGCATCGGCCGACAACTCGACTCGCGCAAGGTCGCGCTCCTCGTTGGCGGCAGCATGGTCGTCAGCGGCCTCTGGATCTTCACTTCAACAATGATTCTCGCATTGCGCGGAGGGATGTAAATCGTCCGTCATTGCAGATTGCGCATCGCCCGTTGTTCACTGGCCGTGTGAGACGTCAGACGGGCCGCGATCGTTCGCTTTCTTTGCATATCGCTCGGGTTCTGCCAGGAACCTCTTTCG
>Ga0070741_10019643_pt1 | contig 10764 bp, 6 predicted proteins | sample Coa_R1_4_FD_66440 | JGI IMG/M metagenome (GOLD analysis project Ga0070741, IMG submission 66440) | Surface soil microbial communities from Centralia Pennsylvania, which are recovering from an underground coalmine fire - Coalmine... | ecosystem: Environmental > Terrestrial > Soil > Unclassified ... | reverse complement strand
GCCAGTGGCATGTCCCGAGTGGCGACGTTATTGATACTTTCGATCAAGTCTCCATTCGAGATGTTTGCTTTTTCTGCAGGCGAACCGGGCAGGGCATCCACCACTGCGACGTAGCCGTAACGCTTCGCCAGGATCAAGCCCACACCGGCGCGGGCGGCGTCTTCGCCTTTTTCGTACTGCCTATATTGGTCGGCATTCAGGTAGCTGGCGAACGGATCTACCGACTCGAGCAATCCATTTATCGCACCCAACGTGACGCTCTTCATGTCGGGCTCTTCGACGTACTCGGTCTTAATCTTTCCCAGAACTTCCGAGTAGACCTTCAGGTGGCCGTAGACATCGTCGGCAGCAACGGCGCGACCATTCCTGGCGCCTACTAAAAGGAACACCACGATCAGCGTCGACGTTCCAACAATCGTCCATTTAAAGCGTCTGGTCATTCAGGAAATCCGGGGTGAAGGGTTAATTAAAGTATATCGGACGGCAGGGTTTTGGGGGTAAAAAGCAGGAGCCGTCGCTTATTTGGACGTGCAAACCAGCGAACGGTTGCAAAATGCTGTTTTTCAGCTAGATGCGTGCTGGCATCGCAGTCTCCGGATCCGCGGTGGGCTCCTCTTGTGGAGGTAAAACCTCGATACACGCGGTGAAGTGAAACGTGCTGCCCTGATTCGGCCGGCTCTCGACCCACAAACGGCCACCCATCATCAGCGCCAATTGATACGAGATCGTTAGACCCAGTCCGGTTCCGCCATAGCGGCGCGTGGAAGACGTGTCAGCCTGGGAAAACGCCTCAAAAATTGTTTTTTGCTTGTTTAGGGGAATGCCGATTCCTGTATCTTTCACGGAAAAGTGTAGTGTCGACTTCCCCGCTGAATAGCTTTCCTGGATAATGCTCAGCGCAATTCCGCCCTCGGTCGTAAACTTGATCGCGTTGTCCAATAGATTTAACAGCACTTGTCGAAGACGTAACGGATCTCCTATTAGAAAGTTCGGTACGTCGTCGGCTATCTGGCAGTTGAAACATAGCCCTTTTTGACGAATTCGAAGTTGCAGCGATCGAATCAGTTCATTTACTGACGTGCGCAGGCCGAACGGACTTCGGTCGAGAGCCAGCTTTTGGGCTTCTATTTTGGAGAAATCGAGAATATCGTTCACAATCGCCAGCAAAGAATCCGCTGAGAATTTGACAATTTCCAAATATTCGCGTTGCTCACTATCCAGATCCGTGCTTAGTGCGACATCAGTCATTCCGATGATGCCGTTTATCGGAGTTCTGATCTCGTGGCTCATGTTGGCCAAAAAGTCGCTTTTGGCATGGCTGGCGGCTTCAGCGGCATCTTTCGCCAGGATGAGCTGTTCTTCTGTTCGCCGACGTACGCCGATCTCTTCCTCGAGGGCCGAATTGGCATTCGACAGTTCCATGGTCCGCTCACGGACTCGAACTTCAAGTTCATCGCGCGAGTGCCGAAGCTGACGCTCACTTTCCTGCAGTGCCGAGGTGCGTTCGTTTACAAGAGAAACCAGTTTCTTCTCTCGCACCTTAAGCTGATTGACGCGCAGCCGGTATGAGCCGACGCATATACCAATTACCGCAAAAGCCAGAACGATGTTGAAGGTGACCGTTTGATAAAAATGAGGTTCCAGCGTCAAGGTAACGCTGCGGCCCGTTGGCTCCCATTCGCCATCCGTGCCGGCGCGAACGCGAAAAATGTAAGTGCCGTGCGGAATATTGGTGTAATAAGCGACCCGCCGTGAGACGGGAGCTGTCCAATCCTTGTCAAATCCTTCGAGCATGTAGCGAAACTGCAGTCGTCCGGGGGCGATGAACGTGGGCGCCGTGAACTGAAATTCGAGTTGGCCTTTTCCCGGAGGGATGAGGAGTGGCTTCCCCGGATCGGCTTCCTTGCCGTCTACGACAATTCGTTCAATAAGTGCTCGTGACGGTTCTTCGGCCTTGACAAGATGCGCGGGATCGACGATTGACAGCCCGCCGCTGGTGGGAAAGTAAATACGCCCATCCGCTGCGCGCCAGGAAGAGGATTGAAATCCGCCATTGCACTCCTGGCTTTTGAGCCCATCATTTGTTCCGTAGACGATTGGCGTTACACGGGAAGTGGCGCCTCTGGCAAATTCATCGAACTGTTGTCTGGTCAAGCTGAACACACCGCGGTTCGAACTCATCCAGAGCCGGCCCATCTGGTCGTCCACAATGCTAAGAACGGAATCGTCATACAGACCCTTGTCGCTTGTGATGCTGATGAATTTGCCCTGTCGGAAGCGATTAAGTCCACCGCCGCTGGTGCCCAACCATAAAGTTCCGTCGTTATCGCCGAGAATTGACCAGATCCAATCGCTCGATAACCCGTTCCGCGTCGTATACGTTCGAAATCGGCCGTTCTTGAGTTCGTTTAAGCCGCCGGCTGTTCCGATCCACAAAGTTCCTTCTTGATCCTCATAAATGGACAGCACGAAGTTATTGGACAGTCCGTCGCGAGTTGTGTACTGCACGAACCGCGTACCGGTAAAACGGCTCAGGCCGTTTCGGCTTCCAATCCATACCGTTCCCTCCCGATCCGTAAACGTGCAAAGCACTGCTGCAGCCGGCATCCCATCACTGAGACCGTAAGTTTTGAATCGGCCGTTCGTCAGGCGCGCCAAGCCTTTCTTGGTTCCAACCCAAAGTGAGCCTTCGTGATCTTTGGTTATGGTGAAGACAAGATCGTCAGGCAATCCATCCCGGGAAGAATACGACTCTATCTTTCCGCCACTCATGTGCATCAGGCCTTTGTCCGAGCCGATCCAGAATGTTTGTTGCGCATCCTGATAAAGACCTAAGATTTTGTTGCTAACCAAGCCATCGGCCGTTGAGAGCGTGCTAAAGGATCCGGCCTTCAGACAACTCAACCCCGCACCGCCGGTTCCTATCCAAAGACTCCCCTCGCGATCCTCATAAAGCGTAAAAATGTCAGGTCCGATGGATTCACTTTTACTGTCGTAGGCTTCAAAGCGCCCGTTGACATACCGGCACAGGCCGCCTCCAACTGTACCGATCCAAAGTGTGCCCGCCCGGTCTTCATAGACCCGATTGACGGTGTTATTTGTGAGTCCGTCTTTGACGGTGAAGCGTGAGATATCGCCTGCCGGGTTTATCCTCGACAATCCATCGTTCGTACCGATCCACAAGGTGCCGTGCCGGTCCACATGTACGGTGCGGACATAATCGCTTCCGAGGCCTTGCTCTGCGTTGTAATTCACAAAGTGGCCATTGTGTAGCCGGCTTAGCCCTCCGTGCGTTCCTATCCAAAGCGTGCCGTGGTGATCTCCTGTGATGGAGAGCACTGCGTTATCGGCCAGGCCATCGGTTTTTGTGAACACATGAAAGGAGCCATGTTTCATGCGGATCAAACCGCCGCCGTCGGTCCCGATCCACAGGACGCCGTTTTCGTCCTCATACAGCGCCTGAACGGTATTGCTGGATAGCCCGCTTTTCGAGCCGTAAGCCGTAAATTTCCCGTTCTTCAAGCAGGAAAGGCCATTGGCGTTGGTGCCAATCCAGAGGTTTTGCTCATGGTCAACCAATAACGCCTGGATGATGTTGTCGTTTAGGCCGAAGGTGTGCTTATCGAAAGTGGTGAACGTGACGCCATCGAAACGAACAAGCCCTTCCTCCGTGCCTAACCAAAGGTAGCCATCGGCGCTTTGCGTAATAGCAAGAACGGAATTCTGCGGGAGCCCTTGCGCAGTCGTCCACGTTTGGCGAATAAGTTGATGCAGAGGCTTCCCTGGATCAAGGCTTGCCAGCGCGTTTCCGGTTGCCGCCAAACATAGTAAGGAAAGGAACAAGGTTCGCTGGAACGTAGCCCATCTTCGGGTCCGTGGAGGCGAATGTTCGGGATGGCAGCGGTCGTGAGGTAGCCATGTTTTGTCGGAGTTGCTTCCGCTGACAAACGATGGCAATGTATTCCTTCCCTAAAACCTAGATCGGCGTAAGGCAAGAAAAAGTTGAGGCTGCCGTCAAAAAAATGACTTCTTAGCGGCAAGATAGCTCTTAGTCTTATGCAGAGGCTGGAATACGAATCGACTAGTGACGACTTACTTTGGCTCGCACTCGCTTACCAGATGTACTCCTTCGCCTCGCTTCGTCGAGCGTAACTATCCAGCACATGCACTACCCGCACCTTCTTAAGCTTGGCTGGCGATAGCTGCCCCAACGGTATGTAGGCGATCTTTCGATTCATGCGCGCCGCCAACTGCCGGAAGATACTTCTCGGCGGCTTAGCCGCTATATAGAGGACATGCCGTTCGACCGAATAGTCCAATGCAGCCATCAGCAGCCGTTCGGGCTTTGATTCGGCCATCTCATAGTCCGGATCGCCCCAAATGTCATACATGCGGCGAGGAGGCAGCGTCATCAAAAGCCCGCCATATTCCGCGCGTCCAATACCCGGACCCACCACATGATCAAAGGGAAACGTTGAATAGAACGCCATGTCGGATTCGTTCTGGTGTTCGCCTAGCCAGGTGGTCAAGTACCCGTACCGATCCTGGCGGTCTTCATCGAAGATAATGACCAGCGCGCCGACGTCGCCAGAAAACTTTCCCAACTCGCGCACAAATAACTTTCCCTCATGCCAGTTGCGAATTGTCTCGCGCAAATCGATGCCGTCCAGCATGGAAGTCGTGAACGGCTCAACATGTGACCGTTCCTCGGACACAATGCTCTTTGCGTAACGCTTCAGAAATCGGCCGTAGTTTTCGATAACCAGGTCTTCAGGTGGGTAGGAGCAGATCGAATTCCCGCTAGTCTGCTGTGCCCACTGGCCTTCGAAGTCCTCTTTTTTGCGCGCTTTCAATCCGCGCGGCTTTAACATCTGCTTCATGCGCGGCAGTCGGCGGCGAATGCGCAGCTTCTTCGTGCGCAGCCAAACGGAATCGCCGGAAATGTTTAAGGTCTCGAGCGGCGGATCTTCGGTTTGCTGCACCGAATACCGATTCGCCATTTGCCAAACTTCGTAAGCGTAGTTATCGTCGACAATCGATCGCGCGGCCAGCGTCACGTCGTAAATGCCGGGCAAAAGATGTCCGTCGAGCAAAGCCAGATTGCGCCCGAACTTGGCCATGGATATTCGCTGCCACGAATGCGTCTTCTCGCCCGTGTTGATGCCGTATTCTTTTTCCGCTTCCCGCAAAAGCTCCAACTGCCACTGCGGCCGTTCGATCGATCGCGCGTTAATATCGCTCCTCAAATATTCGTATTTCTCTTGGTAGAACGGCGGCTCCGTCGTCACCTCCGCCAGGCAGTCCGGATGCAAATTGAACAACTCGGTCGTATGAAATAGCCGCGTTCGCGCCGCGGGCGGCTCTTCTTGCGGCGCCTCCATCGCGTCTAAGAGCGGGTCCAGCATATTGAGAGACACCACGACGCAAATTGAAGCCGACGGATCCGCGCCTTGCAGCTTCCACGCCATAGCTGCGGCATTATCCTCAATTTCTCGATTTCGCGCTTGCGGATGCAGCCGATACGCTTCGATATAACGTTCCAGGCCGATGGTTTCGACACAGTAGGGGTCGGGATATCGATGCGATAAATGCGGTTTCTCCCGCGTGGGCGGCTCCAGAAACGCGATTTCTGCGTGCAACTCAGCCGCGGTACGAAGTGCCTCTACAAACGGGTCACCGGGTTCAATCGGAATGTAAGTTGCGGAATCCTCTTCGTCGTCATCTGAAGGAATCAGAATCACAGACATCTGCGGCATGCGTGCCGCCGCTTGGCCGTATTCGGCTTCGAGCGTCGCGGGAAGCTCTATGGCTACAACCGAAGGCCGGCATTCTAGTAAATACCGCCTCAGCCGCAGGGCGAACTCTAGCCGTCCCGGCACGACCGGGAAGTAAGTAATATTGCCACGGCGGATCGTTCCGGAATTGCAATGCTCTTGCTGCATATAGCGCCTAGCGCCGTGAGCTATACCGCATTGCTTCTTCCCCCAGAACGGACCGGATAGCCGCAGGCAAAAGAAGCCGCAATGGATGACCCGTCTCGCTCTGCAGCTTGAGTGCGTAGCGTGCGATGCTCACGCCATCGCGGACCGTATAACTCTCATCCGCCGCGTGTGCCTGTTGCAGAAAATCGGTCACGTATTGAAGAACTTCATCCGGCGAAAATGGAAGGTTTTCACGCAAAATGGCTAATTCTTCTTCGCGCTCGGGAAAATCGATCAGAATCTGCGGCTGAAGCCGGGAGTGAATGTATTCCGGCAAATCGAATGTCGATGAATCGTCATTCATCGTGGCAACCAACCGAAAATCGGAATGCGCTTTGATTTTCAGACCGGCCACAATAGACTCCACATAGCGCCTGCTGTCGAGCAGCGGAGCAAGACTCGCCCAACTCTTCTCACTCATCCGGTTTCCTTCGTCCAGAATCGCCACGCCGCCGCGGATCATCGCCGTCACGAGCGGAGAAGCCACATACTTCAGGCGCGCTGTGCCCTCGATAACCGGAGTAACCAGAAGATCCTCCGGCCTGGTATCGACGGTCGCCTGCATGATGTACACTTCCCGGCCTAATTGCTTGGCGGCCGCGTACGCCATAGTTGTTTTCCCTACGCCGGGTTTGCCCAAGAGCCGCGGATTCATAGGAACATCGCGCTCGTTCAGAACCATCCACGCCGCCAACAGTTGGCGCATCGTTTCTGTCTGTCCCACCCAGGTCACATTGATTTCATCCGGATGCGCCAGATGCAACTCAATTCCTTCTAAGGTCGTCTTCATGAGCCTGAGCCGGCCGCAGAATAGGGTCTATACACGGCCATTCTCCTCATTGGATTTGTTGAAGCGTTTCGCATCCCTGTTTACATCTTCACTGTAGAATGAGAGTGCTTTCAGGATGACTCCCAGACTGCTGCGTCTTGTCTATGCCTTCGAGTTTCTGATCGCGCTCGTAGCTATCTTCACGGCCTGGTCTGAAGTTGGTGGACAGGCCGCACTTGACCTCATGCACTGGGCCTGGAAGCTAGGCCTAAGCGTTGCTCTGGCACTTTCGTTCGTGCTCTATACCGTTTCTATTGTTTCCGAAGAGTCTCTGTGGAATATGCGTTCGGTTCGTTGGCTGACGTTGGTGATCTTGATTATTCTCGGAATGAGCGCCGTCACCTATTACTATGCTATGGAGGCCGATACCGGTGAATCGGACGAGACAGGCACTATCTCGATGCTTTTTGTGCCTCATCTTGCCGGTTGTAACCCATACTCATGACATCCAAGGAAACGGAAGGCGCGTACGCCTTCTGGAACTCTCCCGGCGAATCCTTCACTGTCACGTACTCGCTGGAACAATTCCACGAAATCGATTTCGAAGTCAATGAAGGCTACCGGCGCATTCCGCACGGAGGCATTGAAGTAGGCGGACTGTTATTTGGGCGCAGTGAAGACAATGGCATTCGTGTGCAAGCTTTCCGTCCGATTGCATGCGAACACGCCACCGGTCCATCATTCAATCTTTCCGATCATGATCTTGAGCAACTCCAGAAGCAAATCGCCGGCTCGGCATCTGACCCGGAGTTAGCCGGCCTTGAGGTGGTGGGCTGGTTCATCGCTCATACGCGCACGCCGCTTCGTTTGAACGACCGTGAAGCAGAGTTGTTCGACCGCTTTTTTCCCAAAGCCAACCAGATCACCATTCTGATCAAACCGGAACGTTTTCAGCCGACCAAATTCGGGTTTTTCGTCCGAAAAGCGGATGGATCCCTCGAGCGGGATGCCGCCACTTCCCCTGTTATTCTTCCGCTACCGGGACGCGCTGCTCGCGGGGCGGAAGGTCCAGTGGCATCTATTCCCGCTCCAGCCGAGAAGGCCGCGTCGTCAAAGGCCGATACCGCCGAAGTTGCTTCCTCGGCCGAAGCTGCTCCTGCAAAGGCCGCTCCCGAGCCGGAACCCGCGGCGCTTGAATCTGAACCCGCGTCTTCGAGCGTTGGACTAGCCGCGAAATCGCCAGTTCCGAACGTGCCTGTTGCCTCCCCCGAGCGGCAAGACCGGCATGGAGTCACCCGGCCACGCGTAAACGGCGCACGCACCTCATTCCCTGCTTCTCCTGCCACCTTGCCGGAACCTGCTGCTGCGGAATCCACGGCACTCAGCACGATACCGAAAGAAAATAAGCTTCCTTCCATCAACGAAATCCAGCGTCGGCGTTCTGGTTCATCGCAAGCCGGAACTCCATCGCGGCAGATTGCCGATGAAGGGGCTGCCTACAACGCTCGCCTGGTGTTGATCTTATTCTTCGCCGCTATTCTAGGCTGCGCCGTGGGATTTTGGGCCTATCGGGAGCTTCCTGCGCCGGTTGTCCCGCTTTCTGTCCGGCCGGAAGCCTCCGGGTTGACAGTCATGTGGCCTGCGGAGCAAACGCGCCAAACAGCCTATGCCGCCATTCGAGTGAACGACGGCGCACAGCAACCCTTGTCGCCCGATGAGAGAGAGGCTGGCGCGGCGCATATCACACCTCCCACGTTGTCAAACGTGAAGGTGGAGCTGATTGTCCAACATTGGATGCGCGACTCGCGTGGAATCGTGCGTTACGTAAATGCAATTCCCCCAACTGCAACGACACCGGACCAGCAGCTTAGCCACTAAGTTGTGCCGTAGCCTCCAGTAAGAAAGCATGCAGACTTCTAAAGCTCTGACTGTCGAACGCAAAAAACCCGCCCAAGCCAACGCTTCGGGCGGGTTCGTTTTCCTGCGCCAAGTCTGCCTCCGCGATCTTGAGGTCAGCTAGGCGTCTAGTGTCTTACGTTCGACCTAAGTACTATGCGGCCCAAATGCTCTGCAACACGTGCCAGATCTGTATAAACCAATCCATTCAATCCTCCTGGGTGGGTAGCGTCATGGCCCCCAAGGTACACGTCGGCGAGAAACTGCAAATTCTGAGTAATTTTTCTATCTGACCTAAAGAAAAACAGCCTATTTCGCCGTACTCCGCCGGGTAGAGCGCCTAGGTTTTCCGCCCAATGCGGTCTGTGCTTCCTCATTCGCGATTTCGGACTTGGCCGGTTTCTTGAGATTGGCGAGACTGCGGCGCAGCGCATCCGCGATGTCTACTACCTCCGCTGGCTTAGCGGACGGAGCAGTAACGGTTGTGGGCTGACCTTCCACTTTTTGCGCGATCATGGCTTCCAATCGCTCGCGGTAAGTGTCGCGATACTTTCCCGGTTCGAAGGACGCGGTAAGAGACCGGATGAGCGTTTCCGCCAGCGTGAGTTCTTTCTCGGTCACCGTTTTTATCTCCGCTGTATATTCTTCGTCCGAGCGCACTTCGGATGAGAAGAACATGGTGTGCGCCAGCAAGCCTTTTTTCCCGGGGCGAAGAACAACCACATGCTCACGGCCGTGCATCGCAAACTCCGCGATAGCGACAAGTCGCGTGGTTTGCATCGAGCGATAGAGCAATGCATAGGCTTTTTCCCCGGCTTCTTCCGGCGTGACATAGTAAGACGTTTCGAAATAGACCGGGTCAATGTCGGCCAGTGCGATAAACTCCTGAATCTCCATACCGGATGATGTTTTGGGAGCCAGATTCTTCAACTCTTCCGGCTCGATGGCAACAAACCGGTCTTTTTCGTATTCATAGCCCTTCACAACGGACTGTGCGGGAAGCGGTTCATCCGATCCTCGCCGCACCGAAACCTGCTGCACGGGAGCAAGGTATGGCCGCTTCACTGGCTCCTCTTCGATCTCTGCTTGACGCGCTCTAGGCAGCGTCCTTGTAATCGATGATTCCGAGACCGGTGCTGGCATGGAATCTCGTTCAGCAAGCTTATCGGAGCGATAAAGCCGCCGCAACGGTACGCGCTCCGCTCGTGCCGCCCGGTATAACCGCACGGGAATGGTAATAAGCCCGAAACTGATGTAGCCGCGCCAGATCGTGGAAGCCATAATAATCCTCTACTCAATACGATTGGGATGAACTCCTGGGAGTTTCACGTAGCTTCCGAAATAGCGCTCGGATGATCTCATGAGAGTAGATGCGTTCCCTGTTTCTATCGGTTTTGTTCTTAAGCGGAATTGCCGCTCAGCCTTGTTTAGCGCAATTCATGACAACTCTTGACCCGCGCACCGTGGAAGAGTTCGATGCCTACGCTAAACACGTAGAAGCGCAGCTACAGCAACGATGGGACGGCAAACAAGCCTTCTTTTTGCTCGATGAAAATCCTTCCGAGCGCGCGAAAGTAAAGCAGGGCGAGCTTTGGATTGAGCCGGGCAATTCCGCGAATCCCGTCAGCGTTTATCAGGGTTTAATACATGACTGGATAGGAGCCGCGTTCATACCCAACGCAAGCATGCAAAAGGTGCTCGAAATCCTACAGGATTTTAATCGCCATAGCCAGATCTATCCAAACATCACCCAAAGCCGTTTGATCCGCCGTGATGGGAATGAAATTACCGGGTTCTGGCGTCTGGAGAGACGGCAAGGGCTTGTTTCAGTTGTGCTGGATGTGAAGCAAGATGCGCATTGGCGGCAGATCGCGCCGGGAAAGTGGGTCTGCCGTGCCTATGCGAACGATATTTCGGAAATTGAGCATCCCGGTTCGCACGATGAAAAAAAGCTGCCCGTCGGGCGCAGCCGCGGATTCTTATGGCGCTTGTATGCTTATTGGTCTCTCGAAGCGGTAGACGGCGGCGTCCTCGCTGAGTGCCGCACGCTTTCGCTTTCCCGGGACATTCCGCCAGCCGTGGCTTGGGCAATTCAGCCGTTCGTCTCCAGCCTTCCGC